>Ga0209491_10000710_pt1 | contig 67132 bp, 51 predicted proteins | sample BON02_FD_187213 | JGI IMG/M metagenome (GOLD analysis project Ga0209491, IMG submission 187213) | Freshwater microbial communities from Lake Bonney liftoff mats and glacier meltwater in Antarctica - BON-02 (SPAdes) (version 2) | ecosystem: Environmental > Aquatic > Freshwater > Ice > Glacier... | reverse complement strand
CAAACAACCGAGTGCCTAAATACCACGCAGCTCCCCGTGGTCAAATCGTTTCCCAGGTGGGTCCGTTTTCCGCGCCGAAGTGGGTCCGATTTACAAGCCGATCTCCATGCAGCAACGGCAACTGCGCAGCACAGGCAGTTGATGAGGCGGATCAGAAAATAGTTCAACGGGCTAACGGAATAGACCGCGGCGACCAGCAAGGGAAACCCGGGTGGTCGATAAGCCGTTGGCATAAAGTCCTCAGGCTCGCAGTCCGCTTCACAGGATGTCGTTGGTGCGGGTTCACGCTCTCCGACAAGAATTTCCGTGTCTGTTGGACAGTAGCCAAATCCCAGACCGCAGGCAAGGTTGTATCCCAGACGTTCATAACTGTCCTGGTCGCCGCCATTCGTCGGAGGTGCCTGCAGGATTCCCTGCCGGGCTGCTGACTGAAGATACGATGTCAGTGATAGGCTAAAGACAAACACGGCGAGTAATACACGGGATCGACCGGTGAGTGTTTCCTGTTTCGCAGTCGAAAGAGCAATCTCGTTCGATTGTGATGACTGCCCGGTGATGTGCGATGTCGTCATTGAGAGGTCCGAATGAGTTTCAAAGCTGAGTCAGGAAGCTGGTTTACCTGCCAACGCCTGAGGGCTGTTGTCGGGAGTCTTCACCAATTCCACGTCCATAAAACTGGCAAACTGTGATGAACAACGCAGCAGCGCTGAATCCATCAGGCAGGCGGGTTTCCAGAACCACGACGGAATCAGCGACCATGTCTTCAGTCCGCCGCAAAGCCAGTAGCGGAGCGGAGTATGAGGCCTGAGCTGATCCAGTCGAAGGTTTGGAAATTGTTGGTCGAACAACACACGATCACGAAAAAACACGATCCACGCCAGTGCGCCGTTGGCTCCTGAGAGCGGCCCGGTCGAAGGAAATGTCCACTGCGAAGCCTTCATGTCATAGGGCTCGTGATGGGCAAAGTTAAAAATCCAGCGGCTCAGCCATCCCGGATACTGATCCACAATCAGGATACGTCCGCCGGGTTTCAGACATCGCTGACATTCGCTCAGACACGCAGCCACATCCGGGATATGATGAAACACATTCAACATGCAGAAGAATCGAACAGACTGATCCGCGAACGGCATCCGGCGTGCATCGAAGACCATGTCGACCGTCTTGTAGGGAAGAACATCGGCCGTTGTCAGTTGTGGCAGAATTTGTTGGGCAAAGCCGGCTCCTGCGCCCAGTTCAATGGCCAGTCCTTCTTCAGGACAGTTCGCAAGGACATCTGCATAGCGGCCATACACTTCCCGATACAGTTTCTTAAGGGAAGGTTTATTCAGAATGATCTCAGACAGATGCTGACCGCGTTGTGGGTCATCAAGTGAACTCATTTCATCCGCCCCAGCTTGAGGCGAAAGAAACCATAGACGGTCATTCTTAACAGCAGCCAGCCGTCGCGGAATCGGGAAATGTTCGTTGTTCCGTAAGTGCGCTGAAGATATCGAATCGGAAGATCGACAATTCCGAGTGCCAGTTCTGAAGCAGAGAAGAGCAGTTCAAAATCGCCGAACGGATCGAAGTCTCCAAACCTGGCTCTCCATGCGACGAGCCGTTCATAGTCGCGACGAGCCAGCAGTTTAGTGCCGCAGAGGCTGTCACCCACGCGCACTCCCAGGACATAGCTGAGGGCTTTTGCAAAGAACCGATTGCCAAAGAGATTCAGACGCCGCATGGCTTCGCCTTCCATAGGATACACAAGGCGATTTCCGTTGATGAACTGCCCATGCCCGTTTCGCCACGCGTCATAGAATCGCGGCAGTAATTCGGGAGGCATGGTCAGGTCTGCATCAAGGATCGTCAAAAGGTCCCCTGTAGCATTTGCGAACCCAAGGCGGACGGCGTCATTCTTGCCTTTTCCGGACTGCTGCATCGCCCACAGTTTCCAGCGATGTCCATAGAGTGGCAAGAGCCGCTGAATCTCATCCCACGTACCGTCACTCGAGTTGCCTTCGACAAAAAGGATCTCCACATCACCGGTTGCAAATTCCGGCATGCGTTTCAGGGCCGCTTCCAGGTTGCCTCGTTCATTTCTCGCGGGGATAACAATCGAAAGGGACGGAGCTGCCGTTTGAGTCATGAGCGGCCGTGCCACAACAATCCATGTCAGTGCCAGTCGGCTGATTATCGGGATCGCTGGCAGCACCGAGTTCACGAATGCGCTCAGGAACGGAATCCAGAATGGCAGGTAAACCGCCGGGCGGACTCGCACGATTTCATAACCCGCAAGCTTCAGTAACGAACTGAGATCGGTCTCTGTTACGAAGGTTGATGGCAGGTCGCCTTTTCGTATTCCCAGGGCGTTGGCAAGGCGGAACAAACCCTGTGCATAGGGTGTGAAGAGGACTGTGAACAGTCGAGTCGTGCCAATTATGCGTTGACGAAGTTGTTCGAGCTCTCTTTGGATATCTTCTGAAGCATTGAAATTGCCATTCAGAAGCAGCGCGGTCCGCTCATCGGATGATTCCTGTGGTTCCGCCAGGTCAGAAATTCCTGCGACCTGAGATTTCTGTGGGCAGTCGATTGAGGCCAGCAAGAGTCCATCATCATGAGGGAGCGGACTAACCTGAATGAGCCGATCGCAGAAACGTGTCGTCGCGGAAATTTCGGCTCCGATCAGTCGATACACATACGTTCGAATTCTTCCGGCGCGAGGGACAGACTCGGCAGCAGCAGTGTCAGTCATAGGTGGAGCAGAGATTGAGAGTTAGTTGGACCCATGCCGTCTGAAATCAACGAGTAAGCCGCATTCTGGGAGCTGCTCTGCACAACAGGTTGCGTTTTGCTCCGCAACGTGGCGAGAAACGATAGAATTTGTTGAGCGTAGCACGTCCCGTCAAAGCAGGCAAATGCCCATCGCTATTCCCTATCATCACCAGAGAAATGCCTGCAGCTGTCAGAACCGCAGCAGGCGGGGTTTCGTAGCCGAAGTCGTGAGACTGTTTATGACTTTGGCAGAAGGCCGGGAGCTTCTGGACTGGATCTGTCGTCAGCTGAAGCCCGTAAAAAACGGGGCTGTCGCGAGGAAGGTTCCGCCGCAACCGATTCTGGATCGTTTGAACCTGTCTCCTGACGTGCGGATGCAGATCGTTGCAGGATTCTCGAAACGCCGTTCTGCCAACGAGGTGCAGCAAAAAAAGCCCGTCTGTTTCAAAGACGGGCTTCCTGCATCGTTATGGTTCAAGGGATTTCAATCAGAACCCGAAAAACACACGCGAACTACCGCCTCCAATGGAGAATCCGGGACGAGAGTAGTATCCGTTGTAAACACCACGGTTCGAAGTAGACCTGTAGTGGTTTCGATAATTCCTGACCCGACCGTAATTTCCGCCATAGTAGTCGTGGTTCCGATAACCGTAGTTCCGGGAGTTTCCGTAACTCCTGAGCCTGTTGTTGTTGTAACCGTAGTTATTTCGGTAACGGTTCAGCCGACGGCTATAGGTATCGGAAGCGTAGCTGGTGAGTTGATAGGCACTTCCGATTCCCGGATCCTGCGATCCCTCCTGAATTGGCAAATCCTGAGCCGCTCCGCAGGACGGTGAAGCCAGACCGCATACAGCGGCGACGGCAAACGTGAGTAAATATTTCATTTGGAATTTCCCTCTGGTTTTAAGGCCCGTTACCGACGTGAGTCGTCGTCCGGGTTCTTTGGAGTGGTTGAAGCCTGACTATGGGCCGCGTCGAGCTTCTGGAGTTGAGCTTCGGTCAGTTGAGCTTCCACCTTTACGATTGTGTTCGCTTCAAGCTCGACCAATTCCTCATGACCGTCGTGGATGTCTTTCCAGACCTGTTTAAGTTGGCCAGAATGAGCGTTGAATGTCGGGTCCGAGTCCGAATCATTATTCGAACTGGGTGGAGTCAGCAGATACTCACGAACACGTCCATCCGGCTGCGCGATTCCGACACGAATCACAACGACATTCAGATCTCCATCAAGCCCAGACCATGCCGCTGCCTTGTCGCCATCCGAGGGTTGAGATTCGTCTGCTGACCTTTTCTCACGGCGATTTGCCTTCCTGGCTTTAGCGGTATTCTCATCCAGGGTTTTGCCAGCCTTGCGGATCTCAGCATTTTCTCTCGGGCTTGAGGCCTTGACTGTTTTCTCTTCGAGATGCTGTGCGTCTTTTACTGTGCCTGCACTCTTTGCGGCGTCCACCGGATCTGCCTTGCGATCCGTGTCCGTTTTGATCTGCGGCACTGCTTGATTCTCATGAGCACTGTGGTCATGACCTTCAAGTCGTGCAGCGGCAATCGCCGATGCCTCCATGCTGATCGCCTGACGGTGGAGATCCTGCACTCGGTCCCAAATCTCCTGTGACCTTTGGTCGCTGTCGCGATAAATGGACAGAAGTTGCTGCGTCTGCTCTTCGTTCAAATCAAGCTGTTTGAACAGTTCCGGCAGCTCAGTTCGCTGATTCTGTTCTGCAGTCGGCTGACCGTTGTCGACCTTGTCGCTCTGCTGACCACCGAGTTTGTTAGCTCGTTCAATTTGGTTTGATTGCTGAGAGTCGTTTTCCTGCGCCTTCTGCTGCGCTGTCGCCACAACGAGCAGAGACAAGGACACTATTCCTGCCATCACTAGTCGGATCATTCCGAATTCTCCTTTTGATGTAACCATAAGATCAATTTAGCCATCAGAGATGCCCGGAAACTGCCAACCGTGACAGTTCGTCAAATCGGGGCGTGCCTATGGCCCGTGTAGCGACGCAGAATGCAAGTGCCATACCATCAGTCGGATTTTGTCAGTCATAATTGCGGACTGTGTCGCGCGTGTCGCAACAAGTTGAGAGAAGCAGACGGAGGTCAGGATTACTCCACACGAAGAGCCGACATCCAGAGAAACAAGACGCGAGACCCTGCGATGTCGACTTTTCACCTCGTTCTGAATGCGTCGGTCGTGAATGGCCAGGTAGAGGGTTCGCGGTGGCTGCAATGTTGCATGGCTTTTGGAGGCCGACCGGTGAACCGTCATGCTGATCGGTTAGCCACCGCGCGGCGAGCCGCACAAGATCCGTTTGCTTTCCGCAGCGAAGACAATGCACGACAAGACCGCCAGCCGGATTCACTCAAAAAACGGCAGGCAATTTAACTTCCCTTGCTGATCCAAAGGAGCTAACTCTTGATGCGGCCAGCCGTCTAAATGCGAGAATGCAGAACCTGGCAGGCCTAAACTGTTACTGTTTGCTTATCAGACATTGAACAGGAAGTGACAAATGTCGCCGTCCTGCATGACGTACGATTTGCCTTCGACTCGCAGTTTGCCGGCCGCTCGAATGTCTTTTTCTGTCTTAAAAGTTTCCAGGTCCGGCAACGTATAAATTTCGCAGCGAATGAACCCACGTTCGAAATCGCTGTGAATCACGCCAGCGCCCTGAGGAGCCGTGGCGCCGATCGGAATCGTCCACGCTCGCACTTCTTTTTCGCCCGCCGTGAAATAGCTCTGCAGACCAAGAGTCTTGTAAGTCGCGCGAGCCAGAGGCCCCAGAGCCGGCTCAGTCAGACCGACGGATTCCAGCATCTCCTGTCGATCGGCCTCATCCAACTCGGCCAGTTCGGCTTCCAGTTTTGCACAAACAGGCACAACCGACGCGCCGTGCTCGGAGGCATACTTGCGAACCTGTTCCACCAGCGGGCTTTTGCCTTCCAGATCGTCCTCGGCGACGTTCGCGACGAACAGAATAGGCTTCGCGGTCATCAATCCGATGGCTCGCACGACTTCAGATTCTTCCGCAGTGAACTCGACCGTTCGCAGAGGCTTCCCGTCGTTGACAAAGACCTGACATTTCTCCATCACCGTCGCGCGCAGCTTTGCCTCTTTATCGCCGCTCTTGGCGGATCGCTGAGCCTTCGGCAGAGCGTTTTCCAGAGTCTGCATGTCGGCCAGCAGCAGTTCCGTTTCGATCACTTCGATATCGTTGAGTGGGTTAACGCCACCGCCGACGTGAGTAATATCGTCGTCGATGAAGCAACGGACGACCTGCAGAATGGCGTCGACTTCGCGGATGTGGCTCAGGAACTTATTTCCCAGACCTTCACCCACGCTGGCGCCTTTGACGATGCCCGCAATATCCACCAGTTTCAGAATCGCCGGAATGACTTTCTGTGGTGGAATGAATTTGGTAATTCGTTGCAGGCGAGCATCCGGAACGCTGACAATGCCTTCGTTCGGTTCGATGGTGCAAAACGGATAGTTCGCGCTTTGAGCAGCAGTCGAACAGGTCAGAGCATTGAACAGAGTGCTCTTGCCGACATTCGGCAGGCCGACGATTCCGGCTTCCATGGAAGGTTTTCCAGACTCAAATAGAAGGTACAATTACGGGCCAGCCGCGTTCGGTGCCCGGACGTGAATTGCGGGATTGTATCGGCCACATCGCAAGCGCCAAATGCGGATTCAATTGAGATTGCGTCGTCTCCATGACTGGAAAATACCAGATCCCGCATCCTTCATTTCTCATCTTCGCAACGCCAGAGCAATTGCGGCGATGAAAAAAGGCACGATACGACAAATTGCCGACTGCCCTGCTCACAAGAAACTCAAACGACACGCGGGCACCTAAATTCCGCGTCTTCCGCCACAGGCGTCAATTGTGGAAAAACTCAATAAACGCTAGCTTTCCTGCATCTGTTGTCGCTCAGGGCTGTCCTGAGCCTTTGACTCGCAAACCCGTCTCGCAGAATGCGGTAATTGATGGCGATCACGCTGAAATATCACGGTCAGACATCTGTTCCGGTCGAAATCGAAGGATTGACTCCGGACTGGGCCTGCGACAAATCTCTGCCGGAAATCGAGCGATTTGAGATTTTCCACGGGAACCGCAAAATTTCGTTGGCAGAAATGTTTACGCTCGCCGGTGACGCAAGCGACAGGCAGATGGACTTTGAAGGTGATCTTTCCGGAGTCCACTGGATTGGGGCGCACATGACAAGCGGGGCGGTCCGGATCCACGGGAATGCCGGACGACATGTGGGCAGTCAGATGCGTGGCGGAGAAATCACCGTCAACGGCGACACCGGCGGCTGGGTGGGTGCAGAAATGCGTAAAGGCCAGATCCATGTCAAAGGAAACGCCGGCCATCTGGCAGGAGCGGCGTATCGTGGTTCCACAAAGGGAATGACGGGCGGCACGCTGCTGATTGACGGCAATGCGGGCAACGAAATTGGGCTGACGATGCGTCGCGGTCTGATTGCCATCGGTGGTTCTGCCGGTGACATGATTGGCTTCAATATGATTGCCGGAACCGTGGCTGTGTTTGGCGAATGTGGCATTCGGCCAGGAGCGGGAATGCGTCGCGGGACACTGGCTTTACTAGGTCCGAATCCTCCGCAGTTGCTGCCAAGCTTCCGCTTTGCTTCGACGTTTCGCCCTCCAACAATGGCGCTGATGCTGAAAGCTTTGCGAGACAAAGGCTTTCGCCTGGAAGACGATCTTCTGAAATCCGAGTTTGATCTTTATCACGGCGATCTGGTGTCCGTCGGCCGCGGCGAAATTCTGTTCCGTCACCGCAACAGCGATCTGGCATCCTGAAACAGAATTTCGCTGCATGGCTTTCGTGACTGCGTGAAAGGGGTTTATTCGTCCTGCGTCCAAACTTCTCGCTTCGCGAACGACTACTTTAAAGAGAAGAGCAATCCCGCGCGGACCAGACGCTGACGCATTGTGGCGTCTGATAGCAGATCCAGAAACGCCTGCACTGCCGGGCGCTGCAGACGCGATGTGGGAATCACGAAGTCGTAGTGCTCTTCCTGGATCGGTACAAACGCCAGATCGCGGGAAGTCACCGCTGCCTCGATTGCCACACCCCAATCGGCTCGATGCTGAAGTATCGCAGCGACCACAGCACTGTGGTTACTCGGCTGAACCGCAAAGCCGTTCGGTGTGGCTCCAACCAGCAGACGCTCGATCAGAATTCGTGTCCCACTGCCCTGGTTGCGATTGACCATTCTGATCGACAAATCGATCAGTATCTGAGCCACGATCTCGGAGGTTGTTTTTCCTTCAAACCGCGAATCACCGCGACGGAAGACGATTCCCTGCGACCTGCCATAACCCTCCACGAGCGTCACGCTGTCATTCACAAACGGTCGATTGTAGAGCCCGCTTTCCGGGTCGAGCAGATGGATGCCGGCGATGTCGCATTCACCGCGTTTTGCTGCCGCCAGACCGGCCGAACTGCCCACAGTGAGCAGCTTGGACGTAATGCCTCGCTTTTGAAGTTCACTGAGCAGCGAATCGAGTCCCACACAGTGGCTGCCGATGACAATCAAATCGGCCAACTGCAGGCCACGACCGATCAATCGCACCTGAACCGGTTCACCAGCATCCACAATTTCCGTGTGCCGAGGAATTGTGACAAAACCATCGGCACGACTGAATGTTGTGACAGATCCAGAGCCTTTGCCCATCGGAAACGCAGACAGACCGTTGTCTGTTCGCACGAGCCCCACAAGCAGGTATTCCGTGCGTCCCACTTCGGAGTTCGTTCGCACGGCCATGGTGGCCGCTGCTGTTTCATGGATCGCCGCCTTGCGACCCGCGAGTTCCCAAATAACCGGAGCCACAAATTCATGAAACGTAAAAATGGCCGATGTCGGAAATCCCGGCAGCACCACAACCGGTTTGCCTGCCGTGACCGCCATACAAATCGGCTTGCCAGGCTTCAGAGCAACTCCATGGACCACGATGCCCGGATCATTCAGTTCCGCGACGACTCGATAACATAAGTCGCCTTTGCCTTTGCTGGTTCCGCCGGATAACAAAACGATGTCGGAATTCTGCAACGCCTGCTTCAAGCTGCTGCGGAGTTCCTCAACGTTATCGCGAATGATGCCGCCGAATCGTGGAAGGCCACCCTGTTCCCGAACGGCGTCGGCCAGAACCTGCGAATTTGAGTCGTACACCGCCGCAGGCCGCATAGGTTCGCCCGGGGCAATGATCTCGTTTCCTGTTGAGATAATCGTGACGAGTGGCTGGCGGCTGACGTTGACGTACTCATCCCCCAGTGCTGCGAGCACCCCGGTTTCTCGACTGGTGAGAACCGTGCCGGCGCGCAGCACCATCTCACCGCTGGCGATGTCTGTTCCGGCAAACGCAATCCCTGAACCTGGCGTAACCGCTCGCCGCACATAGACTCGGCCGTCGCGTTCTTCCGCATGTTCAACCATCAGAATCGCATCGGCACCCCGCGGCAACATGCCGCCGGTGGCGATCGTCACCGCCTGCCCCTGCTGGATTTCTATTTCAGACGCTCGCCCGGCCTCGAGCGATTCCGGCAAGAGCTCAATGGATCGAGGAGACATCTCACTGACGCCAAACGTGTCAGCCGCGAGCACCGCATAACCATCGAAATTTGAGCGATCAAAGGAGGGAACATCAACGCGGGCCAGAACATCGCCAGCCAGAATTCGACCAAGCGATTCACGGACGAGGATCCGTTCATGGCTCAAAGGTTGAAGATTGATCGCCCTACGAAATCGCCGCTCCGCTTCATCGCGGTCGATAACATCAAGAAATTGCTCCTGATCGGCCATGAGCGTCCTTTTTCAGGGCGGCGGGATTGTTCAAATTCCTGAGGCATCGTGCGGCATTTTAGAGTCGCCTTTCGCTCCGCGAAAGCAGCGTATTCGCAACTTTCGCAGAGTGAAAGGCGACACTTGTTTTCCGCTCAATGCTTATTCGCTTCGAGGCCTTTGAATCGTGCGGTGGTCGGAAATCCTCAGGCGGGTGTTTTGGCGAGCATTGCAGTTGCGAGGCAGAGCACGTCGTCGTTTTCTCGGGCGGCTTGTTCCAGGATGTCGAAGCGGCCGGCCGAGACGCAGAAGGCTGTGAAGGAAAAGCCGTTCGGGTCTTCCAACTTGCTGACATAAGTAGCGGCCGCGTCCAGAGCCACATTGACGCGATCAACACGCTGACCGAGATCCACGATCACAAAGGCGATCATGCGTTTGTCCGCCAGATCGGGTTCGTGATTCAATCGTCGAATAAAGTATTGAATGGATTCGTCGACATCGACGCCCGCAACTGCCTTCAAAAAATGTTCGTTGGCCACATAGTAATCATCAAACGGAACATCCCCCGGATATCGAAGCTGTTCGGCCAGCTGGGCGCCGTACTGGCTTAGTTCCACTGCGAGCAGAAGTTCGGGGTCGCCGGGCTGAAGGTGCCGAGCAAAGCTGACGATGGAATGCAGATGCGACACATCGCAATGGTAAGCTCCTTCGGTAAAGAGAAACTCACGGCCGCGAATCAGTTCTCCGAGAGACAAACCCTGCTTCAGTGTCGGCTGTCGCTTTTCTACATCGCGGCGAACATTATGCAGCAGGTCGGAGTAAATGCTTCGAACCATCACGGCAGCCGCCTGGCGACGTTCTTCCGGTGTCATCTGGGCCAGAAGTTGTCCCATGGCTGTGACCGTGTTGCAGATCCCGTGAGTCTTCAGCAACAGCTTAAGACCTTCGACAACGTGGGCTCCTTCGTACAACGCGAGGTTCAGTAGTTCATCAAGATGTCCGCCCGGTTCTGTCGGCATTTCCGTAACCTGCTTTGCGATTGCCTGACGCACTGGTTCCGTTTCCTGAATAGTGCGAAAGTAGGCCCACGCATCGGCCAGCTGACCTCCGTCCAGAAACAGCTGCCCGACTTCTCGTGCCGCATTCTTGTACTCTTCACGAAAAGCAATTTCGTGTTCTGGCGGAATTTCCTTCAACGACGTTGGCTGAGTGATCGGAAGGCCAAGCGACCGGCGAACGCGAATCAGCCTGACATCGAACAGACGATGAAAATCCTTCTGAGCCAGCAGTGTCCGTTCCACAGCATCCAGCACGCTGCCCGCGTCGACGGATGCAGATGAGCCCGCTTGTTTCAGTTCAGATTCAAAGCATTCAATTGCAGACATGGAATTCTTCATTCGAAGACGGAGGGAGATTGAGGAATGGGCTTGTATCGTAATGTCAACTGACGGTGAGGCCAACCTTCATGCGGTTGTCGGCTTGTCGCGAATCAATCAATGCGCAAGCGCGATGTCCAAAATGTAGGTCCAACAAAATACGCGACTGCCATCGGTGGTCGCAGACTTCATCAATGTCAATGGTTACTGCAGCTTCCGCAGCCACCACCGCCGGACGCCTGGACGACACCTTCCGCAGAGACTGGCTGAACATGGACAACTCCGAACCCTGCGGCAGCGGCCAACAGAGCCAGACGCGTGGTCTCGGCACCACGGTCGTTGAGTACGTACAGAATCAGCCGTTCGTCCAGAGTCATTTCGAGATCAATCAGCTCCAGTTGCAGTTTCCAGCCAGCAGCGCGAGACCGCCAGTCAGGAAAACCGGACTCAGCCTTCTCTTCCAGAGCATTGGCCGCAGCAAGGTCGTCTTCGGTGGCGACTCGCACTACGTCACCCGTTAGTCCTGCTTCAGCCGGGTCTTTGGATTTCCAGGGAAGGATCTGCAGGATGGAAGCCATCTCCTGACCACGCTCGGTCGTCACGACGACACGAGCCGCTCGCTCAACGGGAATTCCGAAACCAGCGAATCGCGCCACCTGAGGCACACGTCCGTACCGCGCCAGGACCAGAAAGTCGGGCGATTTTTCGTCCAGTTCAGGAACGCCGTCACAGGAGGAAGGATCTGCAGGAGCAATCATGGGAATCTCATTGGGGATATCAAAATTCGGCGAGCCTGTTTCGCCCGAGTATCGAACGACTGTCATTGCACTGGTTGGCAAAGTGTAATCAAACGGAGCCCGCAATTCCGCGAACTCGATTAGCAACGCTCCAAAATCGGCAGATCCGAAGTCAACTCAAATTCAGGCCGCGAACAGCGAACGCTCAATAGCACGCCCTTTGGCAGGGGAACACGATAATCGCATCGGCCGATCTGCATTCCATTGGGTGGCCTCTGGTGAATACCTTCGGAAACACCGTCGATCGTCAGGAAAAACGGCCTACCCGTGGCACCGCGATCAGCGATACAGTGAGTTTTGTAGACACGCCGGAATACTCGGAAAGATTGGCCCCCGGATCACAGAACGCCACAAAACCCGGGCATCGGCGGGGAAAATGGGGCCAACGCGGTCAGATGCGGTTAAAAAACGAGGACAGAATGGGGATTGAAACAGCCAGTGTTTTCGGGTGCTCCGCCCAAAATCCCATGTGAGACTCATCGAAGCCTGACGTCTCACCTCAGATGAACAGCCGAACCTGTCTCTACCGGGCAGTTGTCGGTGAAAGATAAAATTCGGGGCTGCCGCGGCTCCGGTGAGTCATCACGGCGGTTGGCCTGACCAGAATCTGATGATGTTCTTTGTCCAGTTGGGTTCTCCTATGAGCAGTTTATTGCGACGTACCTTTCAGAAATTCGCGAGGGCGCAATGGACGAATCCCCGCCGCGTGCAAAGCCGCGGTCGTGCTGTCCCAGCGGAATGCCTGGAACGTCGAGAACTGTTGGCAGCGACCGTTCAGCTTCCCCGGGATATTAACACGCACGTGAATTCGGCATCATCGTCGCCGGACAAACTGATCCAGATCGGAACCACTGTCTACTTTATCGCCACAACCGACACTCAGGGCACGGAACTGTGGAAAAGTAATGGGACATCCAGCAGCACTGTTCTGGTGAAAGACATCTTCCCGGGCGCCCAAAGTTCTTCCCCCAACAATCTGATAAACGTGAATGGTGTTCTGTACTTCACGGCAAGCAATGGAATCAATGGCCGTGAACTGTGGCGAAGCAATGGAACGGCCGCCGGAACTGCCATGGTTACCGATATTGTTTCAGGAAAAAATGACGGCAACCCGACGGTACTCACGAACGTGGGTGGCACACTTTATTTCTCTGCGAACAACGGAAGCAGCGGTTCCGAATTGTGGCGCAGCAAAGGAACAGCCGGCAGCACATTCATGGTTCGTGACATTCGAGCAGGCGCGGTCGGCTCAGATCCTCAATCGCTGACCAATGTCAGCGGAACACTTTTCTTCACCGCCGACGACGGGGTGAATGGCAAGGAACTCTGGAAAAGCAACGGCACCTCCGCCGGAACAAAGCTGGTAGCGAATCTGAACACTTCCGGCAGTTCGACGCCCCATTATCTGACGAACGTGAACGGCACCGTGTACTTCAGCGCGCAAAATGCGACCTCGGGATACGAATTGTGGAAAAGTAACGGTACGGTCGCCGGAACAGTGCTGGTGAAGAATATCAATCCGCAGTTCAGCAGTTCATCTCCTCGCTCTCTGACAAACGTCAATGGAACACTTTATTTCAGCGCTGAAAACGGACTTCAAGGCCGGGAACTCTGGCGCAGTAATGGGACTCCCGCGGGAACGACCATGGTTCGCGACATTCGTGCAGGAAGTGTTGGCTCGCTGCGGAGCGTCTGGGATTCTTTCACCGCAGTGGGCGGCACTTTCTACTTCATGGCGGACAACGGTGTGTCAGGCATGGAGCTATGGAAAAGTAATGGCACCTCCGCCGGGACCGTACTCGTGAAAGACGTTCTGCCGGGTTTGTTGACTTCGAACCTGCGTGGGCTGACCAATGTCAACGGCGTGCTGTTTTTCTCGGCCAATAATGGCGTTAGAGGCGACGAACTGTGGAAAAGTAATGGCACCGCGGCGGGAACAACGCTGGTCAAAGATATTCAGGCCGGCGCCAACGATGCAGGGCCGCGATATCTGACGAACGTGAACGGGACTCTGTTCTTTCGCGCCAATGACGGCACGACCGGCACGGAACTCTGGAAGAGCCGCGGGCTGGTGTCTTCTACAGTTCTGGTTCGCGATCTTCGCGGCGGAACGCTGGGATCTGCGCCCGCATTTTTGACGTCTGTTGGCAACACGATGTACTTCATCGCCAACGATGGGACTCACGGTGTTGAGCTGTGGAAGAGCAATGGCATAGCAGCCGGTACTGTTCTGGTTAAGGATATCGTTGCAGGCAGCGGGACATCGTCGCCTCATTATCTGACGAATGTTAATGGCGTTCTGTACTTTGCGGCCGCCACTCCGACCAATGGAATGGAACTGTGGAAGAGTGATGGTACATCCACCGGAACAGTGATGGTCAAAGACATCAGTCCAGGCACCGGAAGTTCATTGCCTCAGTCGCTGGTCGCTATCGGCGGAGTTCTCTACTTCACCACGAATGATGGAACTCACGGTCAGGAGCTCTGGAAAAGCAACGGCACCGCGGCTGGCACTGTTATGGTCAAAGATATTCGCGCCGGTGGCGGTCATTCGTATGTCAACAGCTTGACGAACGTGAACGGCAAGATCTACTTCCGAGCGAACGACGGCATCAACGGCAACGAAATCTGGAGAACGAACGGGACGGCGGCCGGCACAGTTCTGTTAAAAAATATCCGTGCGGGAAGCAGCAGCAGCTATCCGGATTCTCTGACGAATGTAAACGGGACTCTTTATTTTTCCGCCAACGACGGAACTCATGGTCGCGAACTCTGGAAGAGCAACGGGACCGGTGCAGGCACCGTGATCGTTCGTGACATTTTTGCCGGGACGGACGACTCAGGCCCGTTCTACTTTGTAAATGTCAACGGCACACTCTACTTCACTGCGGACAACACGAAGGGACGCGAGCTGTGGAAGTCCAGGGGGACGTCGGCCAGCACAGTTCTGGTCAGGGACATCAACGTCGGCGCAGCGGATGCCAGCCCCGTGTATCTGACGAACGTCAGCGGGACTCTTTATTTCACGGCGGACAACGGTGTTAATGGCTATGAACTGTGGAAAAGCAACGGCACGTCGGCCGGGACAGTCCTTGTGCGCGATGTCTTCCCCGGCAGCGTCAGCAGCAACGCCGCGGCGTTGAGAAACATCAATGGGACTCTGTACTTCATCGCCGACAACGGTATGAACGGCTACGAAATCTGGAAGAGCAATGGCACAACCGCAGGAACAGTCCTGGCCGCAGACATCACGGGAAACAGTGGCAGCAGCAATCCGCGTGATATTCAGCTTGCTGGCAGTCTGCTCTACATCGTCGCTCAGCGCGAACAAAAGGGGCAGGAGCTGTTTGTTGTGAACGTGGCAGCGCCGACCGCGTTCAACTTAAGTTTCGCGGCTGCCAGCACCTCCCCAAGGGAAGTGACAACCAGCACTGCCAAAGTCCGTTCGCTGGAAGCGGAGGATACGAGCGACATGAATCTGACGCGAGTTTTGGCCAGTTCGCCGTCACGGACTCCGAAAACCAATTCCCCCAAATTGATTACCGCGCAGCCGAAGTCAAACACTTCGGCTGCCCCATGGAGTGTTTCGACATCCGCGGCTTTGGATCTCTCGGAATTGTCTGATGACGCGATGCGTGACAACGTCTTTGCGAACCCACTCAACCTGTTGCTGTAACCGACGCTGCTGAAGCGCCGCTCGGCTCTCGCATTCGCAATCATTCTGCGCGCACACCAAACATATTGGGCTTGCACCATCCAGAGGTCAACAGAAGGCGAAGGCAACGGCAGACATTTGGCGCTGTCCGGCGGTTGCGGTCCTCACTGCGGTCCAAACCCGGGCGGATGCACACATTCGCTGCGTTCGCTTTCGTTCGGCGAATTGCGTCAGAAATTGGCTCGGAGATTGCTAATAACGTCTCGACCATTGCCGACGCCGCGTTTTGGGCGAAAGTCGCGCGGGCAATCACCATTATGACTCCTCGGCGTTCAGCCTGGGAGATCCGACCATTCAGGGCATGCGGAAACCGACTGCGCGCGGATCAGCGAGATCCCTCCCGTCGACTTCCGCTCCGATGCCCGCGAACAGCAATTGGAGCAACACATGTTTAAAGACTTCACTCGCGGCTGGCCTCTGGGCATTTTGATTTTCAGTGCAGCACTCACGTACGGAGCTCAGAAAAATCCAGCCGAAGAAAAACCTCGACCGGTGGGCACGCCGCCGGCCGATTTTAACGCTGCGATGCAGGAAGAATCTGCTCAGAAGGAACAGGTCCAGGATGCGCAGCAGAAGCTAATGATGGACCGTTACGATCTCGGCGACAAGCCATCAGATATCCCGATGTCGGCCGAACGAAAGCTCGTCCAGCGAGGCGTACGAGTTCGTTTGGCGGATGGGGTGACTTGGGAAAAACTGGCGGAGATGCCGGCCCAGGACATTCAGGAGCAGAACTATTTTCCAATGGGATTTCGGCCTCTTCCGCATGTGAAGCATCCGGTCGGCGGTCAGGTTTTTCCACCCGACCATATTAAGGCCATCAGTAATGCCGAACATCGCAGTTTGGAACGCTTCGATGTGGCTTTTGACCTGCCCTCACACCTGACTCCTGAATTCCCGCCTCCGATGTTTCTCACCACTCGTCCCGATCTTGGCGATGTGACGCAGGGGCAGGTTCTGACGATCAAAAACTTCTACGATCTGCTGCATGATAAACTGACTCCGGTGCAACTCGACGGACTGCGTCTGTTGCTGACTCCATTCCCGCAGCAGCAGTTCAACATGACTCAGGATCGAAAGTCGGTCGAGCCCGAATTTGGAGTTGCCTGTCTGGACTGTCACACGAACGGACATACCAATGCGGCGTTTCATCTGAATCCCGACACTCGTCCGCAGTCTCATCGATTTCGCCTGGATTCGGTCAGTCTTCGCGGGATGTTCAACCAGCAGATTCACGGCTCCAAGAGATCTTTGCGATCTGTCGAAGACTTCACAGAATTTGAACAGCGGACAGCGTACTTTGACGGGGACCAGGTGACTGCAGCGCAAAAAGGTGTGAATGAGCCAGACCGGCCGAGTCAGGCAGCCTTTATGGCTCAGATGCAGAACATCATTAATTTCCCCCCAGCGCCGAAACTGGATGTGTTTGGTCGACTCAAGCCCGACGTCGCATCAGAGCAGGAACTAATGGGCGAAAAACTCTTCTTCGGCAAAGCCCGGTGCAGCGAATGTCATGAGGCGCCGTTTTATCTCGACAACAAAATGCACGATCTGGAGCTGGAGCGTTTTTACAAACCGGAAACCATCCACGGCCAGTTCAACAACGCCGACGGCCCCATCAAAACATTCACCCTTCGCGGGATCAAGGATTCGCCGCCTTATCATCACGATGGCCGTCTGCTGACGCTGGATGATACGGTGGAGTTCTTCAATCTGGTTCTTGAACTCCGATTGTCAGCTGACGAAAAAGCGTCAGTCGTTGCCTTTCTGTATTGCCTGTAACAAAAAAAACTCCCCGTACACCGAGGCATACGGGGAGAAAAGGTGCTCACTGTTTTTGATCATGCACAGCAGTGGTGTCGAAATCAGTTGGCTGTGCAGCACCCGGTTTCGCAACACGTGCCGCTCTTGCAGCAGGCTGCATCACAAGCACAATCGCCGCCGGTGCTGCATTCGCAGCCGAGCTCTTCGCAGGCACAGTTTTCACAACTGCAGACTGCACAGCAATCACATGGGCTGCCAGCTTTGGCGGACAGGGCGGCACCAGTCAATGTTGCAAACGCAATAGAACTGGCGGCAACACAGGCACCGATCGCATACATCAGATTTTTCATGACAGAATCTCCAAACAGATACCAAAAAAGACGAAACACAAAGTCTTCAACTTTTTTTGGTCTGCTTAATTCTGCCATACGCACAGAATCGCCTGCCGGAGATTATGACTGACGCCTTCATCAGGGGCCAGCCTCACACGGTCGTGCTGAGATCTCTCATCCGCCGTTAGACCTGCTCGCGGGCCGCGAACGTCGTCCGCTTCTGGAATTTCAAAACCGTATGACGCCGAACGTGAGACAAACGGTCGGTCAGCAGCAGCGGTCGCTTCACAGTCGCAGGTCGCCGAGAACCCCGGGTTGCATTCTCGTTCGGGATCGGAGGAATCCGGAACCGAGCAACATGAGGAGCAGCCACCGCTGGCTGCGTTTTCCGCATTCGAACATGCGCAGCCGCATTTTGGTTTGGGAACCATTCCCTTTGCGTGGTCGGCCGAGTTGCTCGCACATCCTGCGGCACTCAACGTACAACAGCACGCGCTGGGGATATTTACCCTCAGCAGAATCGCAACGGCCAGGATTGCCCGGACGGCAGTTCTTAATGCGGTGTGTTGGAGGCTGCCCATAGGATTTATACGGTCCGATTGAAGATCAGTCGCACGGGCGTTGATTAGGGGAAACCCGACTCAAGTGCGACTCACGTCGAATACTACGTCAGCCGTTGAAAACTGAACAGAACAATATTCGCGGAAGTTCAGGAGTGAGCGGAGAATTGTTCGGCGAACTCCAGGGCAATCCCATCGACGATCTGCTTCAGCACATCGATCGTCGCTTCCTTAATGAATCGGAAGTTGGTGCGATTCAGGGATTCCCGGTTTCGAATCGTGCCCTTGGTGGCAATCTCCACGATGTGTGTGTCGTTAAACGGACGCACCAGAACTTCCAGCCGACTGTATTCGTTCTTCGCTGTACCGCGACCCAGTTTGATATCGTCGCGATAAATGCGAGCACCCCAGCCGTTCTCGTTCAGCACTGTGCTGTAGTCAAAACCCGGGAAGTGCTCACACAGTCTCCGCAGGCACACTTCGATATGCTCCGAAAGTTCATTGCGCAATTGTGAATGCCGATGCCGCATGTCTTCTTCCGACGCTCCCAGCGCTTCCACTGAAGCCGCCTGTGCGACACGGGCCTGCTGGCCTCGTTGAATTGCTTTCTGCAGTTTATCATCAAAGTCTGACATTGGCGGAGCTTTCGATCACCGGCACAGGATTCACGCGACAGTGGGCGGATGAGACGATATCAAAGGGTCAAGAAGAAACATTCTCGACGATTATGCTGATAAGTTATAGACACTCATGCAACTGCTGTGAGCCCCGAAGTACTCAGACGAAGCGAACATTTCGTGGTACAACCGTAATTCCCCCTTCCGAGATCGTCAGGCCGCGGGCCAGATCTTCTGCAGGATCAACGCCAATCTGCATTCCTTCGGGAATTGACACGCCCTTGTCGATGATCGCTCGCTGAATTTTGCAGTGCCGGCCCACTTCCACGCCTTCGAACAAAATGGAGCCGCTGATCGATGCAAAACTGTTGACTCGCACCCGTGGGGAAAAAATGCAGCGATCCACACTGCCGCCAGAAATGATCGAACCCGAACAGATCAGACTGTCGGTCGCATGTCCGACGCGGGGTTGGTTTGCATCGAGATCGTTAAACACAAACTTTGGCGGCGGCAGAGGTGGCTGCCATGTCCGGATTGGCCACTCCGGATCATAAAGATTGAGCTCCGGTTTCACGGAGGTCAGATCCATGCTTGTGTCATAGTAGGAATCCAGCGTGCCCACATCTCGCCAGTACGAAGGTTCACCGGTCTGGGAACACTGAAACGGCCACGCCATGACACGACTGGAATCCACGATCGACGGGATAATATCTTTCCCAAAATCCCGGTGACTGCCAGGCTCATTGGCGTCATTACAAAGTTGCTCAAACAGAAATTCTGTGTTGAACACATAGATGCCCATCGACGCGAGACACTGATCAGGGCGACCGGGAATTGGATCGGGCGCATCCGGTTTTTCGCGGAACCGGATCACTCGTTGACTGCTATCGACCTGCATCACACCAAACTGTCGCCCCGCCTCAACCGAGACGGGCAGGCAGGCAATACTGGCGTCGGCTTTTGACGCGATGTGATCGGCGACAAATTTTGAGTAATCCATTCGATAAATATGATCACCGCTCAGCACAACGATGTACTTTGGCCGCACTTTTTCGATCGTGTAAATGTTCTGGTAAATCGCATCGGCCGTTCCCAGATACCAGTTGTCGTCGACTCGCTGTTCTGGAGGCCGCACGCTGACAAATTCGCCCAACTCGGCGGGCAGGAAGTGCCATCCCAGTTCGATATGCCGCTCCAGGCTTGCCGCCTTGTACTGAGTCACCACCAGAATTTTCCGGAGACCACTGTTCAGGCAATTCGAAAGCGTAAAATCGATAATTCGAAAGCAGCCGCCAAACGGCACCGCCGGTTTACTGCGATCGCGAGTCAACGGGTCCAGTCGGGATCCTTTCCCTCCGGCCAATACTACGGCAAGCACATTCTGCATATTACATTCTCCTTTGTCAGTTTCCTGCGGCAGTGTCGTGCATGTGCTGTACCGCCCGCAAGTGTGCGGCGGTGGCGGGTGGAAACATTCTTCGCGGGCGTCTATGCACAGGAGATTTCCGCACGTGGCACTATGCTTTGTGAAACGTCGTACGGCACTACGTTTGCGACTGTTGGTCATTGTTGCATACCATGTCGTGCTGCGTCGTTGAGTTGCGGATTTCTTCCAATGCTGGGTACCGTCAATCAAACATCTGCCCCTGCGACATCGGAAAGTCTGATGTCACAAATGAATATTCCAACGGCAACACACGTGATTCCTGATCTGAGCAAACTTACTCCAGTGAAACCGGTTCCAAAGAGCGAGGTCGAAGTGGCCGATGGGACCCACGTTTCCCGGACGTTGATCAATTTCTGGCTTGATGCAGCTCTGATGGTCGCGTTTGTGGCACTGGCACTGGTTTCAGTGATCGTTCAGTTCGTCTTTCCGCCAGGTGTTGCTGCCAAAGGCTGGTTGCTATGGTCCATGAATTACAGCCAGTGGTGTGGCCTGCAGTTCGGGCTGTTCAGTTTCCTTGGATTCGGGATCGTGGTGCATGTGATGCTGCACTGGACCTGGGTCTGTAGTGTGATCACAAAAAAGCTGCTGCACCGTCAAGAGCTTCCGGACGATGGCATTCGAACCGTGTATGGGGTTGGATTGCTCATCGTGCTGCTGCTTAACGGGGCAGCAGTTGTTGGCGTAGCCATGATGACCATCCAGATGCCTCCTCAGTAAGTTTTGTTCCCTCCGTTTTTCCCCAGGACGTTTCACATGATTCAGCTCAACCGCATCCTTGTTCCCACAGACTTCAGCAACTTCAGCGCTCCTGCCCTTCAGTATGGACTTGCCATCGCTGCCCGGTTTGACGCTGAAGTGCATTTGCTGCACGTGGTCCCTGATCCGGCGATGCTGGTCCCGGAAGCAGCCGCCTTTTCCGTGGAGTCCATGCAGGCGCAGACCGAACAGCTTCAGCAGGAGGCAATGAAGGCATTGGAAAAACTACCGGAGGATGAATGGAGTGACGGTAAGCCGATCGTGCGGGAAGTTCGCATCGGGGCCGCGTTCATGGAAATCATTGAATACGCCCGCGAGAAGGACATTGATTTGATCGTCATCGGAACTCATGGCCGATCCGGACTGATGCACGTGCTGATGGGCAGTGTGGCCGAACGCATCGTCAGGAAGTCACCATGCCCGGTGCTGACGGTAAAGCCAGAAGGCCATCAGTTCGTAATGCCGTAAACGCCTTGGGATTCCACAGGTATGCGGAAATCACTGTGACTTGCACTGTGTGCTGAGAATCAGCAGTTAAAAAAAACGCATTCAGGAACTGCAGAAAAAGAATCCAATGCGGACGAATACCCAATCAGTTCGAGATTGATCGAGCCGATCAGCACGAATTCGTAGTTCCTGCTCTGCTGTGACACAATGCAAGTCAGGTGTCGACCGCCCGGTGTAGAATTCGAAACGGCAAAGCGACGCTTGTGGTTTATGAAGTATGGCGTGGGCCGAATTGCGAAGTCGGACCCACCGAAGGTATATTGCCGCTGTCCGAGTTCAGCATGGAGATTTACACGGCTGTTGCATTTCTCGTCTCCATGGTCGGGCTGTCGATGGAAGCAAGGCTGTGATTGATCAATTACAACAGGTCAATCAGTGCACCAAAGACAAGATTCGATATCACATCGTCGGCGGCACGAAGAAACCAGTCTGTCCTGCGTGATCAGCTGAAAATCACGAGCCACAATGTGCTCATCACCAGGCTCGTTGACATAGGTCGATCAATAACGTGCCGAGACTTGCAGTTCACACAAAACTGATGCTGTTGCTTCCTCGTTGTTGCTCATCATCCACCCGCCCCGCCGGTGCTCTGCCTGTCTGTCCTATTTTTGCGCCTCGGAAATTTTAACCTCTGAACCAGAGCCGTGTCCCAGAAAAAGGTTCAAAATTGTTTCGCATTCCGACAGCCATTAACCCGGTTGTCGATCAGGAACCAAACCAGCGAGTTATGCGGGCACCGCTCAACAACCGGCCAGAAGTTTTGCCAGTGTTCCCCCTTGCCCTGGAGTTCGTCTACTGCATGCCAGTTTGATGGCAGCAGAGACGTGACAGGAGCGAGTCGTGGGTGTGGCTTCGGAGAAGCCGTGGAAGATAGCCATGGGCTTCAGCCCATGGAAAATGCTCCAGCGAACATGTACAACTCCTTTCGACAGTGCTCAGAGTTAATCGCATAGGTTTGTAGAGTAAACGCTGAATACAGGGAATGTGAATTGAGCTTGAATGCCGGAAGCTAGCTTCAGTTCCTTCCTGTAACTGGCGAACGAATTGCGAATTATGCGATTGCCGATCAGTCGAACGCTGAAATAGTGCGTTGAACTTTTTCGCTTCGTGTGGGAAGTACATGGGGTCGCAAAATGGCACGGATGGACTCTCTGCGGAAACAATCCGGGGCCAGAGGCGACTTGCGACAGAGGATAGAGCCATCTGCCAGCTTGTCACGAACCGTGGGATGGCGGCCGGATCTTTGATGCAAAGCAAACAAGACCGTTCGTAAAGCTCACGACTTTGCCAGCGATTAGGGCAAAGGCGATATAATCCCCGCACACAACCGGGGTTTTGATTTAGTCACGGATTCCGCGTTCTCGTTTAACGGCAAGCCGCAGGCGTACGGAAAGTTCGCATCCGTCGCCTGCGGCTTGCCGGTAAACGACTAAATCAACAACCCTCGTCTCGGGGGCAAGTGTTTTTCCGTTCGCCTTTTTGCTGTCGAACGAGAGCTGTCAAATCAGCGATGTCAAACTTTCAGTCACCGAATGCGGCGTCGAACGCTCGAGTCGATGGCTGGAAGTCGACATTCTTACAGAACTGTGCGGCTTCAGCGGCACCGTGCTCGCGATCCATTCCGCTGTCTTCCCACTCAACGGACAACGGGCCGGTGTATTTGGCAGCATTCAGAGCTCGAATGATTTCTTCGAAGCGAACGGCACCACGCCCCACACTGCGGAAGTCCCAGCCGCGTCGTGGATCACCGAACGACAGATGGCTGCTCAGAATTCCGGAGCGGCCATTAAGAGTTACCGATGCGTCCTTCATGTGCACATGATAGATGCGGTCAGGGAAGTAGCGAATGAACTCAACCGGATCAATACCCTGCCAAATCAAATGGCTTGGGTCGAAGTTGAAGCCGAACTCTTCACGATGGTTCAGTGCCTGCAACGTGCGTTCGGCCGAATAAATATCGAAGGCGATTTCGGTCGGATGAACTTCCAGAGCGAACTTCACTCCGCAGTCCTGGAACACGTCGAGAATCGGATTCCATCGTTCCGCCAGCAGCTGAAATCCTTTGTCGAACATAGATTTCGGAGTCGGCGGGAAGTCATAAATCAGATGCCAGACGCTGGAACCAGTGAAGCCGTTGACAATGCTCACGCCCAGCTTCTGAGCCGCGCGGGCTGTGTTCTTCATCTCTTCAATCGCCCGCGCGTTGACTGCCGCAGGATCGCCGTCGCCCCAGACATATTCCGGCAGAATGGATTTGTGGCGCGCGTCAATATTATCCAGCACCGCCTGGCCAACCAGATGATTGGAGATTGCGAACAACTTCAGGTCATGTTTTTCCAGCAGCTCGCGTTTACGCGTGCAATAGGCATCATCGGACAGAGCCTTGTCGACTTCAAAGTGGTCACCCCAGCAGGCCAGCTCAAGGCCATCGTATCCGAAGTCACGCGCCTTTTTGCACAGCGTTTCCAGAGGCAGATCAGCCCACTGCCCGGTAAATAAAGTGACAGGACGTCCCATGAAAATCTCCCGAATGGTAAAACAAAAAAAGAGGAAGGTCGATCGCTGCTTACCGCTGGAGACGACTCGCAATCAGAAAACAGCACGTTTGGAAGAGTGACACGTTAATCGCCACGAAAAAGAAGTCAAACGCTCGGACTGCAGTTGTCTGCCCAAATGGCGGACCAGCCATCGACGGCAGTAAAAACGCGACCAAATTCACATTTTCGCGATCCGATAACGCTGGTATTCTGCGCACGCTGGCGGTGAACTGATGGCACGGATGTCGCCCGCCGGAATTTTGAAGGGTCTCGGAATGATGGTTTCTCGTACTTCGCTGCCGTCCGCGGCCTGCATCGCCGCGGCTACTGTGCTTATGTGCAGTTTTGTTTGGACAGCTTCCTCAACGGCCGACGAAACAGCGACGCGCGATCGCCGGCATCGACAGCTTCTGGAAAAACGGCAGCTTGTTTACGACGGAATTCAGCGAGATCTGGAAACCGTCGTTGCGTGGTGTACGGAACATTCGCTGCCCGACGCGATTGCACAGGTCGAAGAAATCCGCCAGCAATTGCTGACTCCAACGCCGGACGCCAAACCGTCTCGCCTGGTGATTCCGCCTGTCGACACGACATTATCGCTGGAGGAGCAGCAATGGCGGCTGCAGATTCTTCATCATCGCCAGCAACGAGCCTCCGAACTTTACACTTTGGCTCGATCGGCCTTGCGCGCCAAATTTCCATCGTTGGCATTTTCTTTAGTCGGTGATGCAGTTCAGCTGGATCCCGATCATAAGTATGCGCGTTCCGTCCTTGGGCAGCAGGTGTTTATTGATTCGGCTCGCAAAGACGAAGCGGGATATGCGGGCGAATGGGTCTCGTTCTTCGAAAGTCAGATGCGCAGCGGTCTGAAGGCGCAGACGTTTCATCCGTCCTTCGGATGGATTCCGGTGACCAGCGTGTCAAAGTATGAGCAGGGACAGCGGCCGTGGAAGGGCACCTGGATCAGTGAGGCGAAGGAGACGGAGTTGCGGCGTGACTTTCGGAATGCGTGGGAAATTCCGAGCGAACATTTTTTGATCCGCACGAATGTCAGTCTGACGGCGGGTGTCGAGCTGTCGCAACAGCTGGAGCTTTTCTACGGCTGGCTCCAGCAGAACTTCGCGGCTTTCTTTGAGACTCCTCAGGCTCTGCAGGATCGATTTGAAAAAGCCGGCCAGCGTTCACCGCAGCGACAAAAGCCAATGGAGGTTCATTATTTCGCATCGCGGGAGGAATATCAGAAGCGTCTTGAAGGAAAGGTGCCGCCCAATCTGGAAACCAACGGTCTCTACTGGGAACCCGAACGGACTTCGTACTTTTTTGCGAGCCGCGATCCCAACGATTTTTCGACGCTGTTTCACGAAGCAACGCACCAGATTCTCGATGTGCATACAATGGCTGCCCGCACTTTGGCGGCCAAGGAAAAGGCTCGCAAAGAAGGCCAGCGAAGTTCGTCGCCCTGGGTCCTTTGCGAGCATTCCAACTTCTGGGTGATCGAGGGCCTGGCCTGCTATTGCGAATCTTTCAAAGTGGTTGACGGAAAGGTTTCCATTGGCCAGCCTGACTACGTGCGTTTCGATACGGCTCGCCAACGGATGCTGGATCCCGCGTTCTACTTCTACTTGCCGACTCGGCTTTTTTTTGAACTTGGCAAGGACGAATTCCAGCAGCATCCTCAGGTGAGCCCGCTTTATACTCAGGCCGCCGGATTCACTCACTTCATGATGGAATACGAAGACGGCCTTTACAGAGATGACCTGATTGCACTTCTCGCGGCGATTTACCGACCCGATCTGAAGGCCGTGCTGGATGACCCCTCACTGCCAAAAATCGCCGGCGTCAACTGCAACGATTTTGATCACCAGTATCGAACCCACATGCAGAATCTCGCCGATCAAATCGCTGCCCAAAAATCGCCCGAATAGCGATGGTGTGTCGGAAAGGCTCTGCGTGCGGCTTGGTGGACGATTTTTTCGCGGTGGGCGGGGCGTTCTGGGGCAGTTCGTGCGTGAAGCCGCAGGTGGGAACGGCTATACTGGCACTTCCCGCCTCGAGCGATCCATTGTCTCGAACTTCTTCGCTGAATGGTGTTGTATGCGAACCTCGTTGCCAGCCGTTGTCATTGCGGCTCATATTCTTACGGCCATCCATTCCCTTTCGGCTCAAACGGTCGACTTCAACAAAGAGGTTCGGCCGATCCTTTCCAATCGTTGCCTGGCATGTCATGGGCCGGATGAAGCGAAACAGGAAGGCGGTCTTCGTCTGGACGTGGAAGCTATCGCCACCGGGGTTCTGGAATCAGGTCAGTCAGCGATTGTCGCTGGAAAGCCGGAGTCCAGTGAACTAATCGCTCGCATCACCAGCGATGACGAATCGGTCCGCATGCCGCCTGCCCACTTTGGAAAGCCGCTCAGCCCCGCCGAAATTGGAACATTGAAACGGTGGATTGAACAGGGCGCGACGTTCGCTCGCCACTGGTCTTATGTGGCTCCGCAACGTGCCGATGTGCCTGCGATCACCGGCGACTATGCCGCATGGCCGAAGAATGCGATTGATAATTTTGCACTCCAGAAGATGCTCGAACTGAAGCTGCATCCTTCCGAACAGGCCGACAGTCTGGCTTTGGTCAGACGCGTCTTTCTTGATCTGATCGGCCTGCCCCCGACCGTCGAGGAAGTTCAGGAATGGAGCACAAAAATCACCGCGGCTGGTTCATCATCCATCGACGACGGAGCCTACGCTGAACTGGTCGATCACCTGCTGCAGCGTCCTGAGTTTGGCGAACACTGGGCTCGCAAGTGGCTCGATCTGGCTCGCTACGCAGATTCGTCCGGCTATGCTGACGATCCGGCCCGGACAATCTGGCCATGGCGCGACTGGACCATTCGAGCCATCAACAGCAACATGCCTTTCGATCAGTTTACGATCGAACAGATGGCTGGCGACTTGCTTCCAAATCCTTCCGAAGACCAGTTGATCGCGACCGCGTTTCATCGCAACACAATGACGAATAACGAAGGCGGCACTCAGGATGAAGAGTTTCGAAACGTGGCCGTTGTTGATCGAGTCAACACCACAATGGCAGTCTGGATGGGCACCACCATTGCGTGTGCTCAGTGTCATAGTCACAAATACGATCCACTCACTCAGGACGAATACTTCCAGGTCTTTGCGATCCTGAACAACACAGAAGATGCCGACCGAGGCGACGATTCGCCGCGGCTGCAGCTCTACAGCGAAACACAAAAAGAACGGCGTTTGTTCGTGCATTCGCGTCTGGCCGAACTGGACAAGATCATGGCGACTCCGACGGATGCCATTTCCGCATCTCAAAAGGCGTGGGACGAGCGACTGCTGGTCAAGCCAACGTGGAAGATTCAAAAGCCGTCTAAAGTCCTGCGCGCTGGCGCAGGTGAAGCCATTGTACTGGACGATGGCACGATCAAGGTGTCCACCGCCAGCGAAAAAGATGTTTACACGATCGAGATGCCTCTGTTGGCTGCGGCCGCAGATCACTCCATCACAGCGATTCGACTTGAGACACTGCCGTCGCAGGAACTGCCTGGTCAGGGCAGTGGTCATGGCGGCGGGAATTTTGTAATCACCGAATTGAAAGCTCAGCTGATTCCAAAGTCTGGTACAGCCCCGCAGGCACGCTTCGTTCGAATTGATTTGCCCGGTGAAAAGAAGATGCTTTCGCTGGCGGAAGTGCAAGTCTTCTCCGCGGGCGAAAATATCGCTCAGGCTGGCAAGGCGACTCAAAGTTCTACCGACTTCGCGGGTCCGCCGGAATACGCGAATGATGGGAACACGGACGGAAAATTTGAAAACAAGTCGGTGACTCACACGGCGGTTTCTGACAATCCGTGGTGGGAGGTTGATCTCACAAAAGTTGCCGACGTTGATAGAATTGTTGTCTGGAATCGCGCCGGTGAGGGCCTTCCGGAGCGTCTGGCCAATTTTCGAATCACATTACTTGATGCCGATCGAAATGTCGTCTGGACTCAGAATGTTGCCGATCCGCCGAAGCTGTCCGCGGAGTACTCACCAAGCAACATCCGCGATATCGCGCTGGCAGCTGCAGGAGCCGATTATCACCAGGCGGGATTTCCTCCGGAGGAAATTTTTGATGGGAAGACCGAGCCTGAAAACGGCTGGGCCGTGGGCAGTGCGATTGCACAAAGCCATGCTTTGACGATCGTGCCAGCGACACCAATTAACGTAAGCGAAGATTCAGCGCTGCGGCTGATTGTCGAGCAGAACTCCCCGTATCCAAATCATATTCTCGGCCAGTTCCGACTCAGTACGACGACGGATGCTTCCGTGCTTGAACGTGCAAGCCTTCCGGGAAACATTGCGGCACTCATTGACAAGGCCGCCGACACACGCAGCGGAGCCGAACAGGCGGAGCTTGCGTCTTACTACCGTGAATCTGTTGCCCTGGAACTTGCCGCGGCTCGCGTCGAACGGAACACGCTGCGCCAGGAACAGGAGGGAATGAAGCCGGACACGTCGGTTCCGATTTTGCGTGAGCTGACGGCCGATACACGCCGCAAGACGCTGTTTCAGTTCCGCGGCAATTACCTGGACAAGGGTCACGAAGTGTATGAAGGCGTTCCTGCCGTGTTTCCGCCCATTCCAGCGGAGCAGCCGGTGAACCGGCTGACGTTTGCGAAGTGGCTGGTGAGCGATGAAAATCCTTTGACCGCAAGAGTCGTCGTGAATCGGTACTGGGAAAATCTTTTCGGTCGTGGCATTGTCGCGACCAGTGAGGAATTTGGTTCGCAGGGAGACCTGCCGACTCATCCCGAACTGCTGGACTGGCTGTCACGCGATCTGATCGAATCGAAGTGGAATACGAAGGACCTGCTGAGACAGATCGTGACCTCGGCCACCTATCGCCAATCGGCAAAGGTGACTCCCGAAGCCGTTGCTCAGGATCTGGATAATCGCTGGCTGGCTCGCGGGCCGCGAGTTCGTCTGAGTGCCGAGATGGTTCGTGATCAGGCTCTGCTGGCCGCCGGGCTGCTTAGCCGAAAAATGTATGGGCCGCCGGTGAAGCCACCGCAGCCAAATTCGGGATTGTCCGCAGCGTTCGGCAGCTCGACGGACTGGCAGACCAGCATGGGCGAAGATCGTTATCGTCGAGCGATTTACACAACGTGGCGGCGGAGTAATCCTTATCCGTCGATGGCGACCTTCGACGCACCCAATCGTGAAGTCTGCACGTTGAAGCGAAATCGAACCAACACGCCATTGCAGGCGCTGGTGACAATGAACGACCCGGTTTACGTCGAGGCGGCTCAGGCACTTGGTCGTCTGATGCTGCAGCAGGAAGTCAGCACATCCGATCGGATTGCATTCGGTTTTCAGCGCTGCGTTCTTCGATCCCCTTCCGCTGCGGAACTGGCCGCTTTGACAAGCCTGTACGATGAGACTCACGCAGAGCTGGCGTCGAAGCCTGAACAGGCTGCCAAGTTGGCTACCGATCCGCTCGGCCCACTGCCCGCCGATGTCAACGCCATTGATGCCGCAACAATGACAGTGGTCGGGAATGTGCTGTTGAATCTGGATGAGATGTTTTTGAAGCGGTAACGCGTGAGTGTCGAAGATGGGCTCTTTGAAGTCCAGGGTGATAAAGTCTGGCGAAACGAGGCGTACTTATCATAACCCGAAGCATCAGCGAGGGATTTGTTGGCACGCCGCCGAAACGCTACAAGTCAATCCCTCACTTACGTTTCGCGTTTTGTTAGTCGGAAACGCAACTTCAGAACGCGCGGGCCTGGTTTTAGAATCTGAAATCCAAAACGCAGACCGCGACCGGAATCTTTGGACATCAGCACATCACGCGAAAAGCCCGGCTTCTGGAGAAGCCGGGCTTTGACAGATTATCGATCCACGTTTTATCGAGCCACGTTCGTGACCATCAACCGTTTACGAGTATGACCTAGCCCAGCTCCAGCTTGCCTTTGCTGTCACCGTGCTTCTCAAGCGACACGCCCATTCGTTCTGCCATGGACAGATACAGATTGTTGAGCGGTGTTTCGTTTTCCAGTTTAAGGTACCGACCAGACTTAATCGTTCGGCCACCGTGACCGGCCAGAAGAATTGGAAGGTCATCATGGTTATGCCGATTGCCGTCGGAGATTGCACTTCCGTAAAGAATCATGCTGTTCTCCAGCAGATTGGAATCACCTTCTTTGGTCGACTTCAGCTGCTTCAGGAAATGTGCAAATCGCTCGATCAGATAACGGTCGATCTTTGCGATCTGTTCCAGCTTGGCCTCATCCTTTTCGTGATGTGACAGCTCATGATGGCCGCTCTTGACCCCAATTTCGGGATAAGTCCGATTACTGCCCGCGTCCGCCACCATTAAAGTCGCCACGCGAGTCGAATCGGTCTGAAACGCCAGCGTCAGAATGTCGAACATCAGATTCATATGCTCTGGCAGATCGGAAGGAACTCCGTCCGGGAGAGCCAGCTCAGGAATTTCACGAGCCCCGCGATCCGCCCGGGCCACTCGCTGTTCGATGTCGCGAACGCTGGAAAAATATTCATCCAGTTTACGACGATCGGCACCGCTCAGGGATGGCTGAAGCCGCTTTGCATCTGCACTAACGAAGTCCAGAATGCTCTTACGGTTTCGATTGCGACGCTCAAGATCGGCCGCCGTCTCCGGCGTGCCGAACAGACGTTCAAAAGCGGCTCGCGGATTGACTTCCTTGGCACACGGTGTCGATGCAGACTTCCAGGAGATATTCGAGGAGTACGCACAGCTGTAGCCGGAGTCACAATTGCCCGCGTTACGGCCACGGTCAATGCCCAGTTCAATTGACGGCAGCGGAGTCGCAATTCCAACTCGCTCGGCAATCGCCTGGTCAATCGACTGACCGACCGTGATGTCCGCGCCCGATGTCTTGCGTGGCTGAGCGCCCGTCAGATAAGCACTTGCGTTGCGAGCATGATCGCCTGCCCCGTCGCCGTTCGCACGGGCGTGATGCTGAGTCAGGCCCTCCAGGACCATGAAATCGTCCTTAAACTCAGCGAGCGGCTCCAGAGTGGGCGAGAGCTGATAATCCTTGCCTTCTCCCGTTGGCCGCCACTTGCTCATGTTGGCCCCGTTGGCAAAAAACAAACAGGCCATTCGCACTGGAGGAGTTGGTCCTGAGACGGCCCCAAGCGCCAACCCTGATCCGGCCGGCTGCATAACTTCCAGCAAAGGAAGAGCCAAGCCTGTGCCAACTCCGCGAAGAACGGTGCGGCGACTGAAGTGTCTTCGAATCATAGGTAACTCCTTAAACTCAGATTGGGCTGGATTGAAGGCAGGCAGGTAGGCAGAGAAAAACAGGGCCGGTTCGATTCAGCAAAACCGTGGACCCGCAGAACGAAACTTTGAGGCACGATTCACGCTGAAATTCCCCGAGGAATCAGGCAGTGGAATCAGGCGGTTTTAGGGCGAGGCACCGGTTAGGGATTCTCGCGTTCGACTCTTCTTCATGAAAGCATCGGACGTCACGATTCCCTCCACAAGAGCAGAAAATCGATTCCCTCGTTCTTTCATCAGATCCATTGTTTGATCAACCGCACACTTGTCATAGTACTCAAGTCCGCGGCCCAGAGCATAGACCATCAGGCGTTCAGTAAACGTTCGAGAGAATTTTTCCTGACGGCCGCGAATAATCGAAATCAGCTCAGCTGGACCCGCAAACTTCTCGCCGGACGGAAGATCGCCCGACGCATCGATCGGCTTTTCGCCTTCCTTATCACGCCAGCGACCGACCGCGTCAAAGTTCTCCAGTCCCATTCCCAAGGGGTCCATCGCTTTGTGGCAGGATGCACAGCCGGGATCGGTACGGTGAATTTCCAGCCGTTCCCGCAGACTCAGTCCGGCCACATCCTTCGCTGCATCTTCCAGAGCCGGCACGCCCGGTGGCGCTGGCGGTGGTGCATCGCCCAGAATGTTTTCCAGAATCCATTTGCCACGTTTGACGGGGCTCGTGCGGCCCGGATTGGACGTCAGCGTCAGGACACTTGCATGAGTCAAAACGCCTGACCGATTTGTCCCAGCCAGCGACACACGGACAAATTCTTCGCCCGCAACACCCTCAATGCCGTAATGCTTTGCCAGCCGCTCGTTCACAAAGGAATAATCGGCCGCCAGGAACTCATTGATGCTGCGATCTTCCCGCACAATCGTGTTGAACATGAGGATGGTCTCCTGCCCCATGGCGGAGCGAAGGCTGTCATCAAAGTCTGGAAACACATCGGGATTGGGACGCACATCTGCCAGGTTCCGCAGGTTCAGCCACTGGGATGCAAAATTCTTCCCCAGAGCGGCCGCTTTCTCATGTCGCAGCATCCGCTCAATCTGGCCCCGCAGAATCGTTCGGTCGAGCAGCCGCTTATTTTCTGCCAGCTGAAACAGTTCTTCATCCGGCATACTGCTCCACAGAAAGTAGCTCAGGCGGGAAGCCACTTCATAGTCGTTCAACGTCCGTTCAGTCGCATCGCCCTCTGGATCGGCTTCTTTCCGAAACAGAAAATCGGGCGACACAAGAATCGCCTGCACGGCTACGTAAAGGGAATACTCATAAGATTCCTGATGCTGAGTCACGGTCTGTTCTACCAAAGATGCAAAGCGACTGACTTCGGCATCGGTCACCGGACGTCGAAAGCTGCGATAAAGTAGAGGCCGCAGAACGGCTGTTGCTGCATCCGTCACTGACACGGAATCAGAAGGCTGCATCGTCACAATGCGGCGATGAATCTCGTGCCACTGCGGCGATCCCCCACCTTCAGGCCCCGTGATTTCGATGCGTCGTATACCCAGATTGCGGTCGCGCTGGGGTTCAGGCGCGTCCTTGTCATAAAAGTCGTTAGTGAACACGGCCGCGATGTCGTGCTTGCCGGCGGTGAGCTGAATATCGTGCTCGAACCAATTCTTCTTGCGATGTCCGTCCACCTTGAATTCATGCACCGTCTGTCCGTCGACCTGCAGAGCCATATTGGAAGGATCTGTTCCCGCCTCATGCTGCATCGCTTCAATTCGCACCTTGTACTTGCCATCCGAAAAGGTTTCGTGCGTAACCGTGAGGCTGCCACCGGTATGCAGGACGTAGAAACCTTCGCCGTCGATATTTCCGTCCAGCGATGATTTAAATTTGTCGGCCGGAAATTGCTGAGTCATCCCTTTCGAAAAGTCGCGAGTGTCAATCACTGTCGATGCCACGTCCTCGGCCGCATCCAGGTATTTTTCCATCAGCAACGGTGGAATGCTCAGGACATCGCCAATGTTGTCAAAGCCTTCACCCACGTCATCCTGAGGAAACTTGTCGGCCGGAGTTATTGTGACTCCGAACAGGTCCTGAATCGTGTTGTTGTATTCGGCTCGGTTCAGGCGATGAAGAGTTGAACGGCCCGCGTGATGAAGCTGTTCACAATCGAAATCAAACAATTCCGCATACAGGATTTCAGCCACGTCTTTGCGTTCGTTTTCTTCAGGCTTCGGATCGTAGCTCGCGGGCGGCATCGCATTCGCATTGATCATGCGATACACACGCTCCCATTTCTTGCGATCGCTCAGCAGCTGGTCGACAGCCTTCAGATCATGGATGGCAATGCCACCTTCCTGTTCGTCCGCGTTATGGCAGTCGTTGCAGTGCTTTGTGAGAAATGGCAAAACCTTGTCTTCCAGCTTCTGCTGTCGCTCGGCGTTCTTTCGCAGCACGGCCGCGGGCACAACAGACGTCAATTGAGCACTGCCCATGTCCCCGGCACTCGCAATTGCGGCTTGCTGCGACTGTTTTCGATCCGCACTGGCTTCGTTCGATGCCACTGCTGCAGCGTTCGCGACTGCGCCGTGTTCGGCCGCGGCTGCCGCAACGATCACAGGCTGGCTGTCATGGTTCTGTGAATACCAGTAACCGCCGATTGCGATTCCACCCAACAGCAACGTCACTGCGAAACCAATGAGCAACGGTTTCAGCGAACTGGAGCTCTGATAACGAGACCGATTCCCAGGACGAGCCGTTCGTTCGGTTCGTCGGGGGCTTACAGTTGTCGCGGTCGCAGCAGGTGCGGGCGATCGAACCGCGGTCGATCGAACAGGGGCGGCCTTCGCGGATGTCGGCGGGGCCGTACGTTCTGCCTTTGCTGCTGCCGCGATAACCCGAACCGGTGCAGCCAGAGCTGCGGGGACAGCCGGTTTCGGCTGTGCCGGTTCGCGGACCTTTGCCGATTCAGCCAGTTCTGCAGACAGGACAACAGGCTGGCCACATTCTCTATTCGGGCACCGAACGCGGCGTCCGAGAAATTTTTCCTCGGCGCGAAAAGGTGTGTTGCACGCAGGACAGCGAAAGGACGGATGCATTTTCTGTGACCCGAAATGTTCCACCGACATTCGGGAAAGCGATGTCGCGGAGATTGGTGATATCAGGATAGTTCAAGACAACGGCTGGAGAACGGCAATTAAGCGGTGCCCTGCAAGCCATGACAGCCGGCGAGGATGAATAAACGTTGAAAGGAGTCCGCGTGGTGCAGCGGCAGCCCGGAAGGTATCGAGGTGGGAGGATTGATCAGAACCTATTGAAAGTGTACTCCGAAAGTTGCCGGAGTTCCAGGAATTCACGCCGCTGAAACGCGGTTCTTGACGCTCCGAATCGGGAAAACTGCTTCGAAACGCTCATTCCCCGGATCCATTTCCCCGTGCAGCCGGCTGACGGGCCTCGAGAAGGTCATCTCGCAGGAACAAATCACAAACCCGTTGAAAGCCACCAACAAACAATCCGTTCGTCGGTGCAAGCTCACATCTGAGATCATGACTCTGGTGAAGTGTGCCTTGGCCTTGCGGGATCTGCCCAAGGGTGATCAGGGGGATTCGTTGAGAAGCGACTGTTCAATCCGATTCCTGGTTCGATTGGGCTGAATGTAATTGCCAAACGGACAATGGTGACATAGGTATTCCTGGACGCGAAATTGTTTTGTGCCTGGAGGCACAGCCAATATCTTTCTTCGTCAGCCGCTTCTGGTGCCATCATGTTGAATCGATTTGCAAAGCTATTCAATGCCGAAACCCCCCGGAAGAAGACGGAGATGGCATTTGCGAGACTAGTCTCGCAGGCCAGTCTCGAATCCATGCCGTACATCGGCGGTCTGAGTGAAACCCGCCGAAACGACAAGTCGCAGGCTACGGCTATCGGTGTATGGATGATTCCATGCAAGGACACGGAAGGCCAGACTGTTCAACCTGATTTTACCAAAGCGATCCCGGCCGTAACGTTCGACCTTCGTCGCATGGGGGTCGGTGTGTTGATGCGGCAGCACCTTAATTGCAATGTTTTTATTGTCGCTATCCCCGACAAGGAAGAGACGTGGCGTTTGTTTGAGTGCGATGTGCGACATCAATCACAGCGGTTAGGGGGCTGGTATCAGGTCGGACTGCAGGCACAGTCAATCTTCGAGCCTACGCTTACGGAAATGACATTGCTGCGTTCGCATTTCACGCAGGCTTCAACGCCCGCCAAGTCGCAGGAAGCGTATAGCTGGTGAAACCGGCTGAGGATGCAAAACATTTGACCAACAACTTGACGTAATACTTGACTAACAACATGGCCTATACCGAGCCACTCTCGCCCGACCCGACGTCAGCGTCCGTTTCAACCAGAAGAAGCGAGCCTTTTGGGAATTCGTTCAAACGACGATTTGACACCGGGACTTTGCGGAATCGTCGAACGGGCAGCCCCCCCGGTTTGGGTCCTTCCTGATGTCTCAGGAAGTGAGCCCGTAGTGGTCTATGGGACATTGAGACACACTTTCTTTCCTCGGAATGTGTGCCGAATCGCGGGGCCGTTTGCAGTGTGACGGGCCCCCGGTGAAATCGGAAGAATGGCAACGGTGGATTCTGTTCGTCAGTTGTTCGGCGAACGCTCGCCAGTTGTTGGCGGAAGTGTGAAGCGGCCGGCGTTCGGTTGTGTGCACCATCGATGTTCGAAGCGTGGCTTGGCGATCGCGTGAACGAGCTCGCAGGCCTGCTGTGTCGGGCCCGCAGCAATTCACGTTGGCGAATTGTGCGCGTCTGGATGCACTTCATTGGCGGTTTACGGCTCACAATTGCCCGCGAAGTGTGAACACGCTGCGGACTGCAGCTGTGAAACAGTGGGGCTCGAATCGGAAAAATGCACACAGGCCGGGACTGAAAAACGAGTTGTGTTGCGGTTGTTTTTATTTACAACCATGCCACAACCGGTATGATTGATGGCCAACACAACGGAGGCGCGATGGATCTCATCTGAAACGGCAACATCGAGCACATTGCCGAACACGGGCTGACTCAGGACGATGTTCAGTTTGTGTTCGACAACCCGGTTGGTTACGGCGAAAGTCGATCGACGGGAGACCCTGCCGTGTTCGGTTACACGCCGGACGGTCGTTACATCACCGTGGTCTATTCTGAGATTGATGAGTTCTCAGTTTATCCCGTCACAGCCTTTGAAGTTCCGGAGCCAAACCGATGAATCGCACAAACCGAAAACTGAACCCGGAGCAACAGGCTCGCGTCGATCGAGCGAGAAAAGCGGCTGAAGGTGAAGACCGTGAAGACTTGATTCAGCAGGCTCGCAAGGCACAAGCGCAGGCGTTGGCGGAATCTCCGGAACAGGTCATGGCCGTATTAAAAGCCGCGCGTGAAGCGGCTGGGATCTCGCTGCGGGAGTTTGAAGTATCAACCGGCATTTCGCGCGGCAATCTGTCTCGGCTGGAAAACGGAATCGCCAATCCGACGATAGCCACATTGCGACGCTACGCCAAAGCCCTTGGCAAAACGGTTCGCATCACGGTTGAGTGAATTCAGTTCTGTACTCGGTTGCGAAGTCGCAACCGTTCGAAAACTGGGCTAGGCGTGGGCGTTGCTTCCCACCCGAAAAGTTGACCCGAATCAACCTGCCCTGTTCTTGCTTCATTCGGGAATGATCTGAATTCGGGAGACCTGCAGAATGGATTCATTCGGCGCATTGAAGTGTCTTCAAAACGCTTGCGAGAAATTGAGGCGTGCGAAGTTTGCGGATGCCGTTTTGCCGATCGAACAACTCATTGAGTTCGTATTAAACCACGCACCCGACATTCGGAAAGCAGAACTCACGTACGCCGTCGCCCGCAAATCATTTGTTGAAGGCGAACCAAGTGCCAGCCTCAATGTGAGTCATGCGACCGTCAGAGCGACAAGTTGTCATCTTTGGCCAGTCGAAACCGCAACAGACCTCGTTTTGCCGATTCCAGGTTATCGAGCAGCGCTCATAGTTGAGTCGATGTTGGCAGCAAACTCTCTCGCGTCTGTCTTGGAAGATGATTCACTCCGAAACTACGTTCACGCGATTGGGTTTTTGTTTTCATTCGCCCCATACTCCGACATCAGGCGCGAACTGGCTTTTGAATTAGTGTTCCTAAACCCAGACTCCAAATTGTCGTTAATAACTGAAAGTCCCGAGCTGCAGAATGCGGAATGGAAGGAACTCAGATTTGAAGGAAACTTTCATTTAGATCCGCCTGAGGACGATGCTGATTCAATTTCGATATCCGCTTGGTTTCTTCGCAATGAGGCTTTCGGGTGGACGATGTTGAATACCCAGTACCGAATTCGAACATCTGGCTCAAATAGTTGAAACGTTTCGAACGTTGTCATCGGCAAGCGTACAAACGTGATTGCGACAGAGAGAAAAAGACCCTGCCACTTAGTTCGTGGATGCTTTCTTTTATCGCGAAGAATGCAGGCGTTGCGTTGTGGCGAACAGCGAAGGCCAGCACGCTCACGAAGAAACTACAAAGCCATCGTGACACGTGGGACCCGGACAAAAACTATCGGCGTTGAATCACCGAATTGTTGGACACTCAGTTGGACACTTTTCTGAGTGCCCAATACCGGCGTTCTGGTCTGCGTATCTTTTGCATCGTTGAAAGTCTGAATCCTTCCGCATACACGGAACGCAAACGATGGCACACGAAACTGAATTTATTCTGATCGGGCAAGCCGCCCGAATTTTCAAACGACCGGACCATCGGGTTCGGCGGACTACTGACCAGTTGTGGCCGAACGCGCCGCGAAGTGGTCGGTTCCGATTGATTCCTCGCGCTGAGCTGTGCAGTCTTGCCGCTGCCATTGAACGCACTCACGACTACGCCCCCGGACGCGACTTCAGCAAGCCGCCGGCAAAGCTGGTGGATTCCGTGTTGAAGGCGTTCGGGCTGACTTCTGATGGTTCCACTAATTCAACTCGAAAGGAACTGAAGGCATGAAAGCCGCAACACTTTTTCCCGATGACGACATCCACGATTCGGCCGAAGACTGGAAAGGCAGGTCCGGAGCTTCGGCCGTTCCGTATCACAACGGGACTCTGACAAGCTGCGCCGCTGCGGAGTCTGACGGGTTCCGTTCTTCGTGCGGAATTCTGGATTCCAGTTCGTTTGGTTCTCTGGCGATGTTCGCCAGTTGTGACGATACTGGTTCAAGCGGGATAGACTTTGACTGATCATTGAAGCTGACAAGCTGGTTACCTTGACCAGTTTCCCGCGCTTTCTTTTAAGCGACTTCTTTCTGACTGGGACGAACGCGACGAAGATCGTAGACGCCTGCCCCGACCGTCAATGGCGATTGATCTTTGCACTGTGGCGCTTTGCTGGACTGCGGAAGATGGAAATCTTCCAACTTCGCTGGGAACACGTCCTGTGGGATCAGGGCCGAATGTTGGTGACCATCCCGAAGACAAAGCACCATGAGGGCAAGGGGACGCGCTTTGTGCCGATCGGCGGTATCCTGCCCTGGCTGGAAGCGGCATTTCACGAAGCCCCCGATGGCTCTCAGCGAGTGATTACGAGGTTCACAAAATCGAATGTGAATCTTGCCAAGCCATTTGAAAAGATCATCACAGCGGCCGGTCTCACCATTTGGCCGAAACTGATTCAGAACTTGCGGGCATCCTGCGAAACGGATTGGCTGGACGCCAGCATTCCTGCCCACGTCGTGGCCAGATGGATCGGGCATTCTGTCAAAATCCAGAACGACCACTATGCCCAGGTGGACGACCACCACTTCGACCAGTTCAACGTGAAGGCGAAAGCCTTGCAGATTCAGGCAGCGGCTGAAGGCGTTGATTCAAAGCGGGGAGGGGCACAGGCAGGGGCACAAGCCGTGCAAACTCACGCGAACGGGCAAACATCAAAAAAAGTGAGCCCCCCGAAAAACCAATGTTTTTCGGGGGATTTCGCTCCAGTTGCCCCTAGTGCGGAGCAATCGATTGTCCCGGGCGGGGGTCGAACCTGCAACCTTCGCCTTCGGAGGGCGACGCTCTATCCAGTTGAGCTACCGAGACTTGTAATTAAAACACGGGGCTTCTACTCTTTTCTTTTCTGCAGCGGTTTTCAGTGTGACGACAACCGAAGAAAGAAACCAATTCCAGAATCATCTGGACAGCGGACCCGCAAAATCTTATCCAGAATTCCCTTTATTTGCACACCAGAACGGTCAGTGGTGCAAAAAGATTAAAGGAAAGCAGGGGTTCTTCGGAATCTGGTCTGACCCTGACAGAGCACTTCGGAAGTATCTCGATCAAATTGAGGCGACGGAAACACCCGCTCTTTGAAGCACCTGGCCATTGTCAGCCCCGATCACCGCTGCCACTCAAACCGCGACGCCAAGATAAGCCGCCGGGCGTGTCCCGAAAGTTGTGCCCACGCCAGATTTCATAAATCACAAGCGTGGCTTTGCCGTTCCGAATCCGCCACACCGGGCGATCGATGCCTGGCTCGCATTGAGTCACAGCAAAGCCTTCAGAAAGTACGAACTCGTGGTGATCGGCTCGATCGATCTTGTCCTGTTTCGGCATTCACCAGCGTCGATCTGAAGTCTGCCGATCACTGCTGGACCCATGCTTCTTTGGCGTGCCGGATTTCTTTTCTTCGTCTTTACGCCGACGCATTTCTTCCGCCGTCCGGGAATACGGCTTGTCGAGTCGCTGCGTCGGATTCTTCTTTCGGAGTTTCCGATTTTCCTTTTCCAGCTCCTCAAACCGCTTCGCCAAACTCGCAATGTCGCCCCGCCACTGCACCACCAGTGACGCCATCTCAGCATAACTCGGTTCTCGACCGTTCCCATTCTAATACGGTATGCACCAGACACCGCAATTCTCCAAAACCCCAATTTCCACGGGGAAATGGACAGCTACATTTCATACCATACGGTGCGCATCGTAAAGACGGGCTTCGAGTTATCTCGCACCTTATGTTCGTTTGTTTTATCGATGCGATGCTTGCTTTCGGCAAGCTTCTTTCGTGTAATTCATCGCTGAACCCGACTCGATGAGGAGGCCCCCAGTCCCTGGCCTCCTTTTCAAGTCGGGTTAAACGTCAGCGGTATCGGCTGATACTAAATCAACAGCAGGCAAGCGAGGAGCCGGATCTGGATCTGGTCGGCGAGTTTCAGTGGAGTTGAAATTCATGGATTTGAAAAACACAAATGGCTCATCGGAAGCGTCAATGGCTGACAAACCGAGAGTATGGAAATCCGTGGCGATGCTGGCCGTGCCTTGTTTGGTGTCGGCTATTTTCACCATGCGAGATTCGGCGGCTCCGGCGCTGACACTACAGAAGGATCGCCCGGCGCTGGTGTTTCAATCGTACATGGTGCATGAAGGTCCGGACCCGGTCGCCCCGCAGCCGCTGTTGACTCCGTATTTCACGTTCAAAAACAAAGGCACGGAACCTGTCACCATTCGAGAACTGACACCTGCCTGCAGCAGCTGTGTCGTGCCGGAAGTGACTGCTCGTGAGATTCCGCCAGGGGGTGAAGGTCGAGTCATGTTTTCCATCAGGACTCGCAATCAGGCGGCGGGCCCTCATGATTACCTGGTCACCGTGAAATACGAAGATCCAAAACCGCGCGAGGTTCTGCTGACGTATAAAGTTGTTTTGCCGGAGAAGCTGATCGAGATTGAGCCGCGAGTGTTGATGGTCATGGGACGCATCTCCAGTGCTGATCGCGATATTATTACGATCGGCGATCATCGTGCGGATCGTGCTGAGTCCCCGATGAAAATTCAGAGCGTTGCCAGTTCGTCGTCGCTGTTTACAGCTCAGTCAGCGGGCCATTCGACAGTAGACGGAATCAGTCGCGATGCCATCGAAGTGACCTACGCGGACTCGATTCCCGTTGGCCAGCATCGAGGCGTCATCACCGTGCTGACAGATGACGAAATGTATCCCGCTCTTCAGGTCCCTGTCATTCTGGGCGATCGAAAGCGACCAGCGGATGAGTCCGTGAGTATGATCCCGGAGGCCGGGCGTGTCGTCGTCGATGCAAGCGATCCGGCGAAATCCACTGGGACCACGATCACGTTTACCGTGCCCGCGAAGTGGACGGTGACGCATGTCGAAACGTTCCCATCGCAGTTGCTGGGCGCGATCGCGAAGAGTGAAGCAGTGGCTCCGGACCGCACACACGTGACTGTCCAGTTGTCGCTGACCGAGTTGCCGGCGAAGGGCATCGAGCAAGCGATCGTGACGCTGCATGCCAACGACGGTGACGAAGCCGAAATGGTGACGGTGCCCGTCACGCTGATCTGGAGATCCCTGCCGAAATGAATCCGCTGATCCATCCGCTGATCCATCCGCTGATCCATCCGCTGATCCATCCGCTTGGCGATTCCGCTGTGATCGTTGCCTGGCCGAATGTCAGTGACTCAGAGGCGGCTGAACGGATGGAGCGGCTGTGTGGATCGCTCCGAGCCCAATGGCATCGCGGCTACGAATCGCTGGTTCCGGCGTTTGCGTCCCTGGCGATTCATTACTCGCCGCTTATTCTGTCATGGGAACAGATTTCCATGCATCTCGAAGAACTGCTTGCTGCTGACAGTCCGAACGTGCCGCGAACTTCGAAGCAAGTCGAGATCCCCGTCTGCTATGCGGACGAATTTGCGCCGGACCTGGCGGAACTTGCGGCCGGGCATGGGCTGAGTGTGGATGATGTCATTCGAAGTCACAGTGCAGCCAACTACCGTGTGCGGATGATCGGTTTTTCGCCCGGCTTTCCGTACCTGGCCGGACTTCCGGAATTGCTCGTGACATCTCGCCGCAGCACGCCGCGGCTAAAGGTTCCGGCAGGTTCGGTTGCGATCGGGGGTTGCCAGACGGGCATTTATTCTCTCGAAACGCCAGGTGGATGGCACATTATTGGTCGCACGCCGCTGGCGATGTTCCGACCGGATCTGGATCCGCCGTGTCTGCTGACAGCGGGTGACGAAGTCATAATTGTCCGGGTGTCCCGTGAACAATTTTATGACTGGCCTGCGGTATGAGCATCGTGCGCGTGCTGCGCGCGGGCCTGTCGACGACCGTGCAGGATTTTGGACGACCGTCGCTTCGAGAATACGGCGTCTCGTGCGCCGGAGCGATGGACCGGTTGTCGCATGAACTGGCCAATCGTCTGGTCGGAAATCCGGCGGAGGCTGCAACGCTTGAGATGACTCTTTCCGGCGACGAACTGGAATGGCCGGATGGCGGACTGATCGCTGTCACCGGCGGCGAGATGTCGCCTGTGCTCTTCGATGTTGATCTGCCGGAATCGCGCGTCCCTTTGCAGACGCCCGTGCGTGTCCCGCCGGGCGCACGCATTCGCTTCGGCACAGCTCGCCGTGGCTGTAGGAGCTACGTGGCCGTCGCTGGCGGTCTGGCTGTGCCCCGAGTCATGGGCAGTCGATCGACTTACCTGCGCGCGAACATCGGCGGATTTCAGGGACGCATACTACAGGCGGGGGACGAAATTCCTGTCGGCGATTCGGACGGGCAGAGATGCGATTTGGCGACGGGCGAAGGGATCTCATTCGGGAAATGGTTCGTGCGGCCGCTCGACCTGCCGAATTCCGAGGATGCCGGGCTGCGGGTTATGCGAGGTTCGCATTTCGGTCTTCTTTCTGAGCAGTCTCAGGCGAGTATCTGGACGGACCGCTTTGTGGTGTCAGCTCGTTCCGACCGAATGGGTTATCGACTGTCGGGTAACGCGTTGAATGTTCAGTCAACTGGCGACTTGCTGTCAGAAGGCACGGCCATCGGTACTTTGCAGCTGCCGCCGGACGGTGATCCTATTCTGCTGATGGCTGACAGCGCCCCGACCGGCGGATATGCTCGCATCGCCCATGTGATCAGCGCCGATCTTCCGCTGGCCGCACAGCTGCGTCCTGGCCAACAAGTTCATTTTAAGGAAACGACACTACAGACAGCACATGCCCTGCTTCGGCAGCAGCGAAATGATATTGAGAAGGCTATGCTGCGGATCAGATTGCAAGGATAGTGCTCGGTCAGCCGTTAAAATTTACTTTGGCCATTTTTGCCCGACTGCGTTTTGACGGGCAAGAATGCCCATCGTATCCCAATAGCAGGCCTTGATGGAGCACGAGGAGGAGTTTCGATGAAAGTCACCTGCGGTGCCCTGCGGTGGATCGGAAGGGTGTAGGAGAATTTATGCCACCTCCCATGCGAAGCATTGATTTAAATTGCGATCTGGGTGAGATTGAGGGCGAGTCCGGTGAGCAACTGGAATTGCTGATCCTGCCGTGGATAACGTCGGCCAATGTTGCGTGTGGAGGGCATGCTGGCAGTCCGCAACGAATGAGGCAGCTCGCGGCGGAATGCAGCCGGCGCGGCCTTCGATTTGGCGCGCATCCCGGTTACGTCGATCGCGCGAACTTCGGCCGCAAAGTAGTCACGATGTCGCCCGAGAAAATTTATGATATGGTCTGTAAACAAGTTGAGCTGGGACTAAAGACTGCCGCCGCGGAGGGAATTCGGCTGACCCATGTGAAGCCGCATGGAGCATTGTATAACCTGGCAGCGTCCGATCCCGAGGTGGCCGCTGCCATCGCCCGAGCCGTGCGATCCACATCGCCGCACTCGAAGCTTATTGGGCTTTCCGGCAGTGAACTGATCGCAGCAGGCAAAGCGGTAGGCCTGACGACGTGCCAGGAAGTGTTCGCCGATCGTGCTTATCATTCCGACGGGACGCTGGTTTCACGTGACCAGCCAAAAGCGGTGCTTCACGACGCAGAGCAGATCACCAGGCAGGTTATTCAAATGCTGGAGACAAATTCGGTGATCAGCATTGAGGGCCAAACGGGACCGATCATCGCCGAGACCGTTTGTGTTCACAGCGACACAGCCGGTGCCATTGAAATCGCTCAGCGACTGTATCAATGTCTCAGAAGAGCCGGGTGGCTTCAGTGATCGGCCTGTTGTTTTGCAGTCGCTGCATGTGCAGCCGAATCGGGGTGATGATCGTGACTATCCGTTCGTTGTCAAAATCGCGAACTATTCGGCTCGCTGCGAAACCTTTGTGTCAGCATTCTTCAACCGCATAACCATCTGCTTCAGGTTATCGAGTTGCTGAGTTCGGAATTCGGACGCCACCTTCAACAGTCGGCGAAGTTCGTCGACTGCGGACTGAACAGCGTTTCGCTCTTCTTCGATGTTGACAAGGGCCTGAACGAGCCCAAGTTTGTACTCGGGATGTTCAACATTATCGGCGGCAGCTGCATCACCCAGCAGTTCTTTGCGTCGCACATCCAGACCGACAGCAGCGGCCTCGGTCAATCGCTTCTGTTCTTCCACACGCAGGTTGGTCTGCATGAGCTGAGAGAATGTTCTCTGAATCGTCTGATGAAAATTGTCAACGGAGGCTCGACCACCGGCAGGAATTTGTGAACGAAGAAGGACTCCGCCGGAAAAATTCCAGGCCGCGATTTCCTGAGGCGAAACATTCCAGGTTGGTATAAGGGTTGCGTTCTGTTCCGTCAGTTCATTGGGACCGATCCCCGCAACAAATTCACCAATGTAGATGCTGCCGCCCTGACCGTTGTCCGTAAAGACGTAAACAACGGGAGGAACGAGCTTTTGCTGTCCGGCAGCGTCAGTGACCTGATTGGCAACAAGCCCATCGGAAGTGCCCAGACCAGTCACGGCCAGTCGACCGCCCACGACCTGCACCGAACCGACGTTGCCGCCTGGAGGAAATGTCCATTCAAAGCCCCAGCCGGATTTGACAGCCGCCAGCTTCTGACGCGACTCGGCCAGTTCGGACTTGGCGCGCGTGTGGGATTCGCGAGCTTTCTCGGTATCCACAACTCCCTTGCGGAGCTGGTCTTCTACCTCACCACGGCGCAGGCCTAGCTTCGCCGCGATGAAGGATTCTCCAGCCAAACCGATCAGTACCAGAGACAGACAAACCAGTCCCAACCTGCTCATTGAAGAAGCTCCGAGAACACTCAACTGGGCCCATCAACCAACGCCGAGCTAAAATCTTACGATTTTGCTAACATCTCTTGTCTAAAGTTCGGCCAATTGCCGACGCGACTTGGTACAGCTCGCCTGGACAGTCGCCGCCCGACAAGAATCCTGACAGTGCTGCTGCCAGAATACGAACAGCTTACCTGACAAGCGGACCCTTCGCATCTCTCCATTCCCAACTGACCATGCTAAAAGGGCAGATTCGGCAGCGTCAAGCACAATCACCGACCGCACGACCGTTATAGCCGGAACAAGTATTCCCTTTTGCTCAACCCGCAGCGTCTCGCCATCTTTGCGTCCGACTGAAGACATCGGACCGTCGGCGGCACGAGGAAAAGCGTCGGTCTCAGTGTGCCCCACGCGAGGGATCGTGCGGCTGCCTGCAGCAAAGGCACCATGATTCAATGAAAGAACCGACAAGCCTGATTCACTGGATTTCAGCACTGCGCGGCGGTCCGTACGTCACTCGTATCTTCGGTGAGAGAATTCAACAGGGGCAACACATTTCCAGCCCACTGCGTTGAGGCAGATCATTTGTCAGGGCAGCATCCATCAGCCGTGTCGTGTCGTGTCGGCCGTAAGGTAACAGATTGACAGAGAAAACTCTCCAATCGTCTTCACCCTAAGCAGGGAAACCCGGCCCTTCTGATAATCCTCGGCGTCGTTGCAAATCACAAAGCCCCCCTCACCCTGGACCTCTCCACAGCAGGAGAGACGGGACAATCGCAACGATGCTCCTGCACCGCGTGAATGACGCAGCTGATTTGGATTTTGTGACTCAAACAGCGTCCACCAGAATTACTGCTGAACCGAGATCACAACGGCACCGTCTGGCAAAACCATGCCTGGTCGAAGTTCGCCCTGAATTCCATTTCCCTGCACCAGTGGGGGTGCTGAATAAGCTGGCGCGGCGTAAACCGGGGCCGAGTAAACTCGAGTCGCATAGACCGGAGTTGGGACAACGCTGTATGACCGAACGGTTGGGTACGAATAGGCGGAGTATCCGCCGTTTCCATAATAGGAGCCACCGTAATACGACGAACCGGGATAGTAGGATCGACCGAAACCAATTCCAAAGGACGATCCGTAAAGGCCTCCGCCATATCCGCCGCCGTAGTAGCTGCCGCCACCGTAGTAACCGCCGTGATTGTTGTAGTGAAGTCCTGAATAGCCGCTTCCATAATGATGGCTATTAAAATGACCTCCACCGTGATACCCGCTGCCGTGATACCCGCTGCCGTGATACCCGCTGCCGTGATACCCGCTGCCGTGATACCCGCTGCCGTAATACCCGCTGCCGTAATACCCGCTGCCGTGGTACCCGCCGCCATGATACCCGCCGCCATGATACCCGCCGCCATGATACCCGCCGCCATGATGGTGTTGTGCAAGTGCAATTCCCGGTGAAAAGACCGCTAGCGTTAACGCCAGCAACACCGCACCGGGTCGGCGTCGCAGAGCCGAAACCGCCGCGAGTGTCCTGCCACTCGACTTCTGATCATTCAACTTCTTGTGAAACATTTCGCCACTCCTCAGATTTTTCATTCGCACACAACACTGGCTGCGTAGCGTAATTCGCAAAACATTGTTGACATCGCGCCCCATGAAGGACGTTTGCTGCCAGACAAGCTGTCCTATTATCCGCGGCAGCGAGGAATAGATCGATGGAAATTCCGGCATCGGCAACAAGTTACTCGGTCCTTCTTCTGCACGAGGCAACTCGCCCAGGCAGTCGGCGACCTCCCGAGCTGACGCCAATAGTTCAAAAACGTCAGCAAAATTCTCATCATCGCACGAAAAATCAACTCCCGAAATCGCCCATGTATTGGCACGGTCGCCCGGTCGGCGAGAGATTCTGGTTTTAAGCCACGATTGTCCGAATCCCTCCAATTCCGCAGGCTGAGAATGCGAAATTCAGGACGGCTGTTCAAGGAAAACGGCTCCCTCTATACTCGCCCGCGTGTCTACCCTGACATAAAGGGCAAAACGGCTTTAGAAAGCAAAGGCGACGGTTCGCCGGGCTCTTAAGCCATCAATCACGGACTCTCCACCGGAACAGACTCAGATGTCGGAAGAAATGAAACTCAGCAAAGTTGAATTGCTGAAGGATGCGTCTCATCAGTTACGCGGGACGCTGGCGGAAGAACTCCAGAATGACAAATCGGAATTTTCGGACGACGCTGCCACTCTGTTGAAGCACCATGGTTCGTACCTGCAGGACGATCGCGACTTACGCAAAGCCAAGGGCGAAGACGGGAAAGCCCTCGGCAAGCAGTATTCCTGCATGGTGCGAACTAGAGTTCCCGGTGGGCGTGTGACCGCGCAGCAGTTCCTTGCAGAACTCGACCTGTGCGACAAACTGGCAAATGGAACATTGCGAATCACCAGTCGCCAGGGATTTCAGCTGCACGGCGTGCTCAAGGGCGATCTGAAGGAATCCATTCGCACGATCAACGACAGTCAGCTGACGACATTTGCAGCCTGCGGCGACGTCAATCGAAACGTCATGGCCTGTCCAGCACCGATCAAGTCGGCTGTGTATGAACAGATTCAGGAGTTGTCTCAGGAACTGGCCGAACACTTCCGACCGAAGACAACCTCTTATTTTGACATCTGGCTGAAGGACGACAACGGCGAAGAAGTGGACGTCACGGAATTCAAGCCGGTGGAAGAGCCAATCTACGGGGCTCGCTATCTGCCTCGTAAATTCAAGATGGCCATCGGACTTCCGGAAGACAACTGCGTCGACCTTTACACTCAGGACCTGGGCCTGATGGCGATTGTCGAAAACGGGACGATCATCGGCTACAACGTTCTCGCCGGTGGTGGCATGGGCCGCACGCCGTCTGCCGAAAAGACTTTTCCGGCCCTTGCAAAGCGAGTCTGCTTTGCCACTCCCGAACAGGTGGTCGGTGTCAGTGAAGCGATTGTAAAAGTCCAGCGCGACTTCGGTAATCGCGAAGACCGCAAGCGAGCCCGTCTGAAGTATCTGATTTTCGACTGGGGCCTTCCAAAATTTAAGGCCATGGTCGAACAGTACTATGGCACGGGCCTGCCTGATCCGCATCCTGCCGACGTGACCGGCGTGGATGATCATATCGGCTGGCATGAGCAGGGCGACGGCAAGCTGTTTCTCGGCGTCAATGTGGAGAACGGCCGTATCAAGGACGAAGGCAGCCTGCAGTTAAAGGCGGGCTTTCGAGCCATCCTGAAACGCTTCGGAATGAACACACGTCTGACCGCCTTGCAGAGCGTCATTCTGTGCGACATTGATCCTAAAGATAAGGCTGAGATCAATCGGATCATGGCCGAACACGGCATGAAAGGCGCTGATGAACTTTCACTGCTGCGAAGGTACTCTATCGCCTGCCCCGCGTTTCCAACGTGTGGCTTGTCGATTACTGAATCAGAACGTGCGTTGCCCGGGCTGATTGATGATCTCGAAGTGGCCATCGCAAAGCTCGGGATGCAGTCTGACAAGATCGCCGTGCACATGACCGGCTGTCCCAACGGATGTGCTCGGCCCTATACGCCGGACATTGGTCTCGTTGGCAAGGCCGTTGGCAAGTACACCCTGTTTCTCGGTGGTAACCCCGAGGGAACTCGGTTGTGTTTCATCTACAAAGACATGGTGCCCCTGGACGAAATCGTGCCGACTCTGATGCCCCTGCTGACGGCGTACAAGACGGAGCGATCAGGTTCAGGTTCAGAATCGTTCGGCGACTTCTGTGCTCGCAAGGGCCTGGAAGCTCTCGAAGCCTTCACGGCCTGATGATGCAAAATAAAAAACCGTGGCTCCGAATGAGCCACGGTTTTCTTAAATCTCAAATGTCCAGCGGATCGGGGTACCGGAAGGTTTTGCCTTCGAAGTTGCGGAGCAGCAGGTCGTCGCCGTCGCGGCCGATGACGGTGTCTGGCTGCAGCGGAATTTTTCCGCCGCCGCCAGGCGCATCGATCACAAAGGTGGGAACCGCATAACCCGTAGTGAATCCTCGCAGGCCCTGGATGATTTCCAGTCCTTTGGAGACCGGGGTGCGAAAGTGTGACGAACCGCTGATCGGGTCGCATTGATAAAGGTAATACGGGCGGACTCGCATCAGCAGCAGTTTGTGAACCAGCTGCTGCATTGTCGGCACGTTATCATTCACGCCCTTCAAAAGCACGGTCTGAGCGCCCAGCGGGATTCCTGCATCGGCAAGGCGACCGCAGGCCTGCTTTGATTCGACCGTACATTCTTCCGGATGCAGAAAGTGGACGCTCATCCAGATCGGATGATGCTTCCGCAGCATTGTGCACAGTTCCGGAGTAATTCGCTGCGGCAGCACCGCCGGCATCTTGGTTCCGATTCGAATGAATTCGAGATGCGGAATTGCTCGAAGGCGACCCAGAATCCAGTCCAGCTTCTCATCGCTCAGCGCCAGCGGATCGCCGCCTGAAATCAACACATCGCGGACTTCGGTCGCTTCTTCCAGATAATGAAAGATGGCTTCCAGCCGCTGCACGTTCGGCTGAATCTCGCCGTGACCGACAACGCGGGATCGAGTGCAATAGCGGCAATAGGTGGAACAGAAATCCAGAGGCAGTAACAGGACTCGATCGGGATACCGATGCACCAGGCCTGGAACCGGACTATGTCCATCCTCGCCAAGTGGATCGTCCGCTTCGCCAGGAGTCCGGACGAATTCGCGTGTCGTCGGAACCACCGTCTTGCGCAGCGGCTGCAGGGGATTCTCAGCGTCCAGGAGGCTCATGTAGTACGGAGTTACGGCCGTGGGCAGCAGTGTGCCCCCGTCGGACAGGACGTCGCGTTCTTCCGTTGACAGGTCGAGCATCCGTTCGAACTGTTCGAGCGTCTTGATGCGATGTCGTGACTGCCATCGCCAGTCGTCCCAATCGCTGTCAGTTGCATCGGGGAAGAAGCGTTCACGAAACTGAACGGTCAGCGGATTCTCAACTCGCGGGGCTGAGCCTGCATGATGAGCGGCGTCGAGACGGATCTCGCTGGCGTGATCGCTTGAGGTTGAAGGTCGGACAGGGACAGTTGAAGAGGCCCCAGTTTTCTGAGCCGGCGCGGCTGAAGAACGCGGGCGAGTAGGTGATGTCGCAACGTTACCTTTGCGGGCAAGATGCAGCACAGAATGCGTACTGACGGAAGGAGCTAAAGTGGCGGACAAATCTTTTGCAACTGACAGGACCGGCAATAAACCCGACCCCGGAGGCTCCTCCAGCTCAGCACCAACGGCCGAAGTTTCTGAGCACTCACCGCCACCGTATGACGTTTCGTTCATCGACAAAGTTCTCCATGAGACCTGTGCCTCTGCAACAACCTCTGCATTTTCTTGTCGCGTCGTCACCTTTCCAAAAGGACTGCGAGACATGCTGGGCTCAGCAAAAACGCTCTCGCAGAAAACATCCTCTTCACCGCTGTACGAATCTTGAAGACTGCGGGAACGGAGATGTTTTCAGGAACAACGTCTTCTCTGAACGAAAGAGGGGCAGACAACATTTCTGAAGTCGGCAGACTCGCATCAGGCCGGCCGACTCCATCCCGGGCTGATGTTCAAACGCATTGAAACGAGTCTTTCCCGAAATCTGCCGCTCTGACAGCAACAGAACCGGGGCGAGGGATACAAACCAAAAGGCCGAACCCTCTCCACCTCCACATGAGATTGCTTTTACGACGAACTCCGACGGCTCTGGCTCGACTGATCAACGCCAGAACACATTCCTTGTCGGAAACATGACATGGGCCAAACTTCATACGGCACTGTCAGTGCGCGGGGGTTATAACTCCGGCCATTTCCAATTCAACAGATCCGTGGCAAAACTTTTTCCGAAACGCGAAACTTTGGCAAGCCCAGATTGGCGTTACTTTCAATTCTGATGACCATTATCCAAACTTTCTTCGGCGGCATTGGAAACTCCGATCACATGTTCAAGCCACTTATCGAGTGGCAAAGTTTTATCCACGGACGTCGTTTTGTCGCGGAACGCGTTAAGCGTTTCGGTGGTTGCCGTTTAACGGCAGGTATTCCGAAAGCCCTGGCGGCTTCCGCTACGACGATTCGCTTTCAAAGTGACGGCCATTGGGCGGGCGCCACCCGGCCAGGGCTCGTCAACAGGTTGGCATTTGAGTATACCCCGTGTTAGTGTGACAGTGACGCAGATCGACAGGCTCCGGACAGACAGCCATCATCAGCTTCACTGAACCTGCGCTGCAAAATGTCGTCGTAAACAGAAGATTCATGAGCCGTTGCAAGCGGTTCAGGAGCGGAAAGATGTCGGCCGACAATCCTGAGAAGTCACGCCTGCCCGTATCATTCAACGCGAACAATATCGTTCAACTGCTCACCGCGGCCGCCTTTTTTCTCGCCGCCTTCGTCATCCCGGCCACGTATCCTGAATTCGCCGGCAGTCAGATCGTGTTCATCGTGCTGGGCTGCCTCGCTTTAGTCGTCACGATCCTTTCGCTGCTCTTTCGTCGCTCGATCAATCTGCTGTATCAGCGAATCGGCCTTCGCTCGCGGATGCTGCTGCCGCGGGAAGGAATGGTCTACCTCGGCATCATGCTGGTCATCGCCGTCGGCGCGCTGACCGGCGGAAATCCCGATACCGGTAACATGCTGCTGCTGGTATTTGGAATGATGGCTGGACCGTTTGTTCTGAACGGCTGGGTGGTGGTCGCGATGCTGGCCCGAGTCCACATTCAGAGAACGTATCCGACAGCCGTCCCGGCGGGTTCATTTTTCAGCGTCGAAATTATTCTTCGCAACGACAAGCCGTTTCTGTCATCGCGACTTGTTGAGGTTCGCGATCAGATCGAAGGCGCTGGGCTGCATGAGCAGCCTTCTGTGACGTTTGTCCGCGTGGGTCCAAAGGAAGAACGCGCCGGCCATTATGAACTGAGCATCAGCAAGCGTGGACTTTATCGTCTCGGCCCGATTCGCATCAGCAGCCGGTTTCCGCTCGGCATCGGCGAACGCGGGCATGTCATCCCGAGCACCGGTGAACTGGTCGTGCATCCGGCGATCGGTCGACTGTTACCCGGCTGGAAACGACGAGAACGCGAACTCGCGGAATCCACAAGTCGAGCCAATGCAAAACTGGGCATCTTTGACGACGACTTCCACAGCATTCGTGAATATCGTGCGGGCGACAATGCCAGAGCCATCCACTGGCGAAGTTCAGCGCGCAAAGGGCAGATGATGATCAAGGAACATCAGCAGCATCGCGAAGCCGATCTAATTGTGCTGCTGGATTTTTTTCTGACACCCCAGTTTACGGAAGCGATGCAGGAGACCGCTGTCAGCCTCGCAGCCACGTTGTGCGTCGAACAGACTCGCCACACGTCCTCAGGCACTTACCGTCTGGCGATCGCAGGCAAGGAGCTGCAGCATCTGGAGGTCGCCGGTGCCGGCCGATTCCGCGATGCTTCCTTGCGAGCACTTGCGTTGTGTCGCCCGTCCGTCAAAGCGCCGCTCGCAGAAATGCTGATGGCCACTTGTCAGGGGCCGATCTCTTCCAACAGTCGCTTCGTTCTGATCACCTCCCGTCCCGAAGCGGCCAGACTGCTGTCCGAAGCCATCGCGCGAGAAACGATGAGAAACGAAGCTCAGCTGACAAATCGTCTGCTGATTTTATCCTGCCAGACGGATGTCCTGGCCGAAGTGTTTGCTTCGCCAGATCAGCTGCCAACTATGCCTGTGCCTGCTCAGGTTTTCGCAGAAGTGACAGGAGTGGATTCTCATGTCTGAGTTGTCAGTCGAGCAAAGTGATCAGAAGCTGCGGTCGACGTTCTTCCGCAGCGTCACCATTGTCGCCTCGGCAGCCGCCATCATTCTGGCTGGCAGTGAAGGCTTGCTGTTTCCGTCAGCGCTGACTCCCCTGTTTGCTGTCGTCGGCTGGCTGTTGGCCGAGCACGTGCGATGGTTCCGATTCCCCGTAATTCTGGGCAATCTCTTCGGAATCGTCGCGTTTGTCGTGGCGGCGAATGAGTTCCTTGGCGGAACGCTCGAACGCAAACTTCTGGCCGGTTCGCATCTGATCGTTTACCTGAGCTGGATCGTTCTGTTGCTGCCGAAGGGAAACCGTCAATACTGGTGGCTCATTGCGCTGAGCGTTTTGCAACTGGCCATCGCCGGTCTGCTCTCCGGCGGCATCAACTTTGGTCTGTCAATGCTGGCCATGCTGTTGCTGCTGTTGTGGACGCTCTCAGTGTTCTCCCTCTTCCGAGTCCAGGATCAACATGCGCGCGGAGCAGTACAGAAGCAATCGGCATTATCGGCGACAGCATCAACGACCGCTCCGAGGACCAGCGATGGCAGCACGGCGCGACACGGCTCATCGTCCACGGCAGATTCCTCTTCAATGGATTCTGCCGCGACTGAAAAGGAAAAGCGAAAACGTTTTCTTCTGACTTTCTTTGGACTGACAAATCTGTTCGAGCGAAAACGTCAGGCTGCGGCCTCACACAGCAGCGAACCACTCAAAGCCGGGATTCGTGTCCGAAACGGTCTGCAACGCGATTCGTCCGAAACCTGGGTCGGCTGGCGCTTCCGCTGGATGGTTGCCGGTTCTTACCTGATTTCTGTTGTGCTGGCGTTGATCGTGTTTGCCGCCTTCCCTCGCGTCTGGGTTCCAGGCTCGACCCTGCTGGGCGATGCAACTCCGAACGATGGTGGATTCCGAAACCGCACCGGCTTCACGGAATCCGTGCAGCTCGGTGACATCGGCCAGATTATGCAAAGCAATCAACGAGTGCTCGCGTTTGACATTTTAAACAAGAAGACGGAAAAAAAAGCCTCCGTGGAGAATTTTGAAGACGCGATGAACATGGATGAAATCCGGTTTCGCGGCAATGTGATGGGCTACTATTCCGAGGGACAATGGTCTCGGGGTTTTGAAGAAAAAGGGTTTGGCCGTGGTGAAGACATTCGCCGGCTGGGCGAGTTTACTCAGCTGCCTTCTGATTTTCGTCTGAACATTGTCCAGGATCCTCCGCTGGCGGTCTTCGCGTTTTCGCCTTATCCAGTCAGTCGCGTGACTACTGGCAGTGGATCTCGAATCGAGCAGACAGAAATCAGCGGATCACTGGTCTGGATGGGACGATCAGGGTCGGAGAATGTTTCACGGACGTTCACCGTGGAATGTCCTCGATTAGATCAACATCCGGAGATCACTTTTGAATTCTGGGCCACTCCAACCAACCTTCCGCCATCCATGGAAGAGCAACTGGATCAGCGTCGATTGGAATTTGCCACCAGCCTGTTTGTCATGGATGGATTCAAAGGGCCGATGTACAGGCGGCGCGACGGCGTAATAATTCCGCAGGAACGAATGTATGCGCGCGACGGTGATCTGAAATTTAAACTTCCACGACTTTTTGAAACCGCGAATTCTGTCTGCACGCGCAACGGGAAACTTGTCGAGCCCGCGGAAAGAGTCCAGCGGATTGTCAGCCATCTGGCTGCAGAGAACGGATTTCGGTATTCGCTCACACCGTCCCGCAGTGATCGTTCGCTGGATCCGGTTGAAGACTTTTTGATCAACACTCAATCTGGACACTGCGAATATTTTGCTTCGGCCTGTGTTCTGATGCTTCAGTCCGTCCAGGTTCCGGCTCGACTGATCAATGGATTCTCCGGCGCGGAAATTAATACTCTGTCCGGCAAGTACGAAGTCAGCCAGCGGCATGCTCATGCATGGGCCGAGGCCTTCGTGGACAACCGCTGGGGGACGGTCGATCCGACACCCGCCGGCGATCGACAGGAAGGGATCTCCAGTGTTCAAAGCGTGACATTGATTTCCAACATTCAGACGGCGCTTTCGGACTTCTGGAACGATGGCATTCATCAGATGTCGGCCGAGCGTCAGCAGGAGTTTTTCGCTCCCGTGATCTCCACATCCAAATCCCTTTACGAAACCATTCGGGATAAGGGCCTCTGGAATACTGTGCGTCAGTCGGTCACAAATTTCCTGAATTCGCCGTCAAGCTGGATCAGCTGGCAGGGTGGCATCGTGACGTTCGTGCTGCTGCTTTCCGTGGCTGGTCTTGCACGACTGAATGTGTTCCGAAAACTGGCCGAGCTGTGGCGCCTGATTCCGCTGAACCTGTGGAAGCGACAACAAACAAGCCGCTCGGTGATTCGATTTTACGAAGGCTTCTGCTCTTTGTGTGAACGACATGGCCTGCCGCTTCCGCCGTCGAACAGCGCCCTCGAAAACGCAGCTCTGGCGATTCAGCATTTCAAATTCCGCCTGGCGTCACCCGATCTCGAATCGCTTCCAGAACGAATCGCCGTTGCTTTCAACGAAGTTCGATTCGGCAGTCTGACATTAAGTGATGAACAGGCCACCAGCATCGGCCGGGATCTGAACACGTTCGCCGAAGCTCTGAGAGGCCAGAACCAGGCTGCGGCTGTTTCCCGGTGACTGGCTGCTTTTAGCGGAAGTCGAGACTACGAATGAATTGATCACGAACGGCTTACACAATCAGCAGCCCGCGCGGCCGCATCACGAAGAACGTCGGATGCCCGTGAATTTTCGCACCTGTTCGGTCAGTGCGATTTCCGTTGACAGCCGTTCCATCGAGCTGGCTCCGTAAAAGCCGTTGATGGCGCGGACAGCCCCGCCAGCGGGCTGTTTTTACTCACGCATTCCGCATTTTCGTTTAACAGCAATACCGTTCAAAAAGTAGCAGGCACATTCCGTGTGCCGTCCGCCAAGCTGCGAAAACACTGTTCTTCTTGAGGCTGCGGCACATGGAATGTGCCTGCTACTATGAATAATTGAACGGTATTGCGGTTAAACGATTAAATTAACACTCCGCCAGCGTCTCGAGTGTTAAATGCGGCCACAACCGGCCACCCAAACTGCAGATTTTGCGACCAGACGGGATTTGTAAGATCAGGGCGGGCACGATCGGCAGTTTCCGGCCCCTCCGCAACTCAGGACTCTCAAAAACCTGAGCTTTCCAGATCTTGCTGTGCCGCCCCGAGATCGCTAAAGTTCGCTGAACGGAAACCAATGCTGATTGCCCCGGCCGTCTTGCAGGAACCTTTCCAACGCCGCCGTAGCTCAGTTGGTAGAGCGACGCTTTCGTAAAGCGTAGGTCGTGAGTTCGACTCTCATCGGTGGCTCTTCAAAATGCCAATAAAAACACAGGGAATCCGAGTAATATCGGGTTCCCTGTTTTCGTTTCCTCCGTCGCCAGTCACCTCTTTAGTCACCTAAAGCTCACTGAAATAAAACCGCTCAACCAGTTCAATGATGAAGGCGTCTTTCAGGTCGCAGGGTTAAAAGATATCAAGGCCACGATCAAGCAGATCTCCCAGCCGTTGTCAGTGACGATGTGTCTCGCACGATGGAACTTGCGAATTTACGTGTCTGTAATCTTACCGCCTCGTCTCAACCAGGCGAATATTCTCTTCAACGCCGGAACAAAGCGGCTCCGGAATTTCGATTATCTTTGTGTCTTTAACGCCGCGTAGAATTATCTCGCAAATCTGAGTGGAACCGCCATGCCGGGTCGATTCAACGGTCAGCGTATGCGCCGCGAATGATGTCCCCATCGCAAATGGACTGGCAATCATCTCCGCGACCCGCTTGACGGAACAATCTGCCACCGAACTCAAACTTCTTCTCTCGCCACACTCTTGGATAAATCCCGTGAATCCCAGTCCATTGTCACAAATCAGTAGACTCTTGCGGGGCGGGAGGAGTCGTCTTCAAACATGCAAAGACTTCCGATCTTGACAACTTTTCCTTCGAAAGTGCAGCAGGCTGAACGCCGTCAAGCTTTCGATATCCGAAGCCTCGTACTGATTCATGTTCTCACCATCAGCTCGCCGCACGACCGCCTCCCGTGCACATCATTTTTGCAGCTAACGATCCATCAATCACTCTAAACATCATCCCAACGAATTTGCAAAATGTCCATTATCGGGTGAAGAAGCTTTCCTTGTTGGGCATCAAAGACTACAGTCGCATGCCTTGTCACCTGCGATGCACTCACTTTCACTGTAAAGATGATAAGTGTTGTCGTTGAAGGTGTAGGTACAGCGATTGTGAAGCTCGAATAGATTCGGATGACTAAATAAAACGCAAGCCGGCGAATGTCGGTGGGCGAGATATTGAGTAAGCCGGCGTGGACAAAATCCTTTACAGGATTCTGTCCACGTCGGTTTTTTTATTGCCTGAGCGTCCGTCAGGGGGCAATGCCACCTGAACGAAAACGCTGAGGCGCAAGGGGTCGAAGGAACGTCGCCGGAGCCAAACTCGACCTGAGTTGACGTTGTGGCGACAGAAGAGCGAGAACCGGACGATTCGCTGGCTAACATCAGCCAGGCGAGAACGGAGGCTTGTTGCTTTCGTAAATGGTTCTCGCAGTTATTGAAAAGAAGGACGATGATTATGAGTTACCAGATGTTTTCAGTTGCAGCTATGGCATTGGCAGTCCTGTCCGGAGGCGCAGCCGCGTTTCCTGTCGCCAATTCGGAAGACAATCCACATGCGGCCCATATGCTGAAGTGCGCCACAGTTTGCGCTGATTGCCAGGTTCAGTGCGACGCGTGTTTCCATCACTGCGCATCGCTCGTGACGGAAGGCAAAAAAGAGCATGCAATCTCAATGAATTGCTGCGTGGATTGTGCAGACTGTTGCAACCTGTGTGCGACGCTGTGTGCTCGACAGAGCGCAATGAGTGCGCATGCGTTGGAGTGCTGCGTCAAATGCTGCGAGCAATGTGCTGCGGCCTGTGAAAAATTCCCGGAAGACAAGCAAATGGCGGCCTGTGCCAAGTCCTGTCGCAATTGCGCCAAGGAATGTGCCGCAATGGTCAAAATGGCCAAGTAACAACGGCCTGCCGATCAATTGAAATTCGATCGACCGCAGAGGAACTGTTGAGGATTGCAATCCTCAACAGTTCTTTGTGGTATTACATCGTTCTGCGTTAAGCACCCTTTGGTAAGTTTTCGGGCATAACGATCGACCGCGCAAACAATATCCGGAGACTGACGTCTCGCGGCTCGCCGGGTTCAAGGCGAGCGGGGGACGTCAGTCCCCTGATTGTGATTCCTCGGATTATGCCATTAAATTTTCGCATGGGTGCTTAGAATAGTGATCTCAGCCCGGCGTTTGCGTGTTTGTGCAGTCCCGAGATTGAAACGCACCTGTTTCCGGCGCGGGCTGCTAGGTTACACTTTGGGCATACCGAAGATGCTGGGTCAGCACCGACCGCAAAATACGCCTGCCACGGCGGACATGCGTAAAAACAGCGGCCCGAGCGTGGCCGATCTGGAGCTAGAATGTCACTCGAAAGCAGCCTGATCAAACTCGCCGCGACTGGTGACCGTGGTGCTCAGCGGCTCGTGTACGAATCACTGAAACAGTCGCCGCATTGCCTCATTTCACGGATCGTCGGGGCGACGGTGAATTGACGCCGGAATTGGCGACGGAAGTCCGTTTGCATGTTGATCGATGCAATGCGTGCTCTACAGAATTAGACTCGTTTGGCAAAATTGCGAGGATCATTAAAGACGATGAGCAATCTCATCCGCCTCAGGGATTTTGGGGACAAATTTCGGTTCGTTTGGATGAGCGTGCCGGGATCCGCCATATCCGAGTCATGCGTATCCTCAAGGCATCACTCGTTCCTGTTCTGTTGGCCTGTCTTCTGATTTCGGTTGGAATGTGGTGGCGGTGTCGGAGCAACGTAACACACGCCCACGATCATGCTTCTTTGGCTGTGAATATGCAGCGTATCCTCGCGCAGTTTTCGGAAGATCCGGTCAAAGTCGTTGATACGCTATCCGAAGAATATGCAGGGCGGAAAGTCAGTTTCGACGATGCCGAAAAAACTATACTATAAGCGACTGAATGCCGTCCGCACCCTGGGGGATTGGGAAGGCTGGACGTCGTTCTTCCTTGAGTGTGTCCGGGATTCCGCGGATGATGGAGTCACAACAGCACGGCGACTCTTCAGCGTGGCGGGAAAGGATCGCGATACCGTTCTTCACCATCGCGCGGCAACTATTGGATGTTCTGTCAGAACAGACGGATTTTCAGGACGAGTGAATGTCCGAAAAATCGCGGCTCGACAGGGTTTCAAAACACTGTTTGCTTAGCGATTCCAGGTGTGGCATGCTCGGGACGTTAGACTTTTTTGACAGGAGGTACAGATGTCCGAGGAAACTATGCAAACAATGAACAAAAGCACAATCAAAGGCGAGGATGGCGAGGTGACGGAACCCGTCCATGTGGTTCGAAACGGGGCCATTCCACGCATCAATCTGGCGGCGACAGAGTCCCAGTGGGTTCGCCTACTATGACTTTTCGCTGAGCCGTTCATGGAAGTCCATGAGTTCCCAGAAGACGGGTTACAGTCGCAACTTCTTCCCGGCAAATCAGGAGGATCTTGTCGATCTCATCCGGAAAGCGACTGTCTGGATTGCCGAACCGCAGACTATCGAGCCGCCTGGCAACCCCGACAGTCTTGCAGCCTGACAAGGGCTGAGAGCCCTTGACCCGGTGCGAGCTACCGCTCGAAAGCTTCGTGGCCCGCTCCCGCTGGTCGCTCGAAGGATTCAGGCATGAGGCGGTAAGCAGAGAATGTTGGGCACTGACACTGTGCCCATGGCCCGCCTTGTGCGGGCTTTTTTGTGCCCGCGAAATGGAGGCTCGAGCCTCCGAGGCAATGCGTCCCATGGCTGAAGCCATGGGACGAGGACAGACCTGAGTCAGGTCTGCCTACAGTGGGGCGACCTGGCCCAGGTCGATGGGGGGAATCGTAAAAGGGGACATTGTGATTTATAGGGAAAGTAGAATGTCCCCTTATTGACTCCCTTATTCACTCCCCCTTGTTTGGAGGTACATGAAGGGAAAGTACGAAAGCGAAGCCGCAACATTGGAAGGTTTCATTCAACAGTTGGCCGTTTCCTACGTTGGCCGAGGATACTGGTGGTATGTGACCGGCCAGATTCCGGACGACAAAGTTCCGGGCGAAATCGACCGGAAACTGGTTGAGCTGTACGGCATCACATGGAAGAAATGGGAACGAGCTCGAAGGAGGGAACAGGGTCTCGCGAATCTGCAGTACATCCGCCACGAAAAATTCTTCGTGATTCTGGCTTCTGACGGTCAGCACGTTTTCAAGCAACGCGAAGCCAGTTGAATTCAGGACGCCAGACGAAAGGGGATTCAATACGGCGGCTACCTGATTTCATTCCGGAACGAACATGTTCAGGTTCGGATCGAAGATGAAACCTACCGGCAACTCAAAGCCCATTATGTTGGCCTCGCCCTGCGACGAACCAAAGAAACCCCGATCTCAGAATTCTACGCCGCTCCGTTCGAACCATACGCACCCATCAGACGGCAGATGTTCAACATCCTTCGTGAAGTGAACCGAGTCCGCAAGGTGGCGGGATTTGAACAGATTCCGAGTTCGGCGATTTGGTTGAAGAGGAAGGTTGTGAAGCCTTTCATGATTGAGCCCACTGCTCCGATCGCTGCCTGAACGAAAATGTCTAATAGTGAGAGCCTTTTGCCCCAAATCTTGTTACTCCTTTCAGTCAAAACTTGTCAGGTGACTGGATGCAGAAAATGCAGTAAGCTGTGGCTGGTTTTCATGTAGGGATTTCAATGGCAAGCTCTGAACAAGTTCGCGCACTTTTAAAAAGTCATTTGCAGGGAGACGAGGAACACTTCGTGTCCGTCGCCCTGCAAATTGCCGCTTCGGCTGCGCGCGGCGGCGAAGGAAAACTTGCTCAGGAACTCAGAGACCTTGTCGATGAAATCAAGCGACGGCCTGCTGGTGGGAAGTCGCTCAAATCCGTTCCTATCACAAAGCCTACTGGCGAACTTGCTGGGCTTCTGACTGTTGCGTATCCCAAGACTCGACTGTCAGAGATGGTCTTAGCCGCTGAGACTCGTGTAATTCTCGATCGAGTCAAGCAGGAATACAGATCTGCAGATCAATTGCTGCACCACGGATTGAGTCCTCGACGGAAGCTCCTGCTGGTGGGGCCTCCGGGCTGCGGAAAAACAATGACCGCTTCGGCACTGGCGGGCGAACTAAATCTGCCTTTGTTCAATGTGCAGCTCCATGGTGTGATCACCAAATTTATGGGAGAGACGGCCGTCAAGCTTCACTTAATTTTTCAAGCGATGAAGGAGACTCGCGGCGTCTATTTCTTTGACGAGTTTGACGCGATCGGATCAGATCGAGGAGCCAGGAATGACGTCGGGGAAATTCGCAGAATTCTAAACTCGTTCCTTCAGTTTCTGGAGCAGGATGAATCACAAAGCTTGGTTCTAGCTGCGACAAACTACGTGGCGATGCTCGACGATGCATTGTTTCGCCGGTTCGACGACGTGATTCATTACCTCTTGCCCACAGAGGGGCAAGTTGTTGCATTGATTCAAAATCGGCTGGGCACATTTCTTGCCAAAAGGGTAGGCTGGAAAAAGGTTTGGGCAAACGCCCAAGGATTGAGCCACGCAGAAGTGGCAAGAGCTTGCGACGACGCAGCGAAGACTCACATACTAGCCAAGTCAGCCGAGATCAATACGACGACCCTGTGCAGTGCCTTGAAACAGCGGCATCGGAAACTCCATTCCGTCGGCGGAAGCAACTAAGGTAATCGCCCGCTATGGATGAACGCCCGCATCTTTTTCCATCCCGGACCGCAAAGTCGCAACCGTATACGTATCCACGTCAAGTTGGATCGTCTGCTTTCAAGGTTCCGCCACGGGATGACCGAGTAGGGCACGGCAAGCAACTTATTGCCAATGTTGAAGACGCGATTGCTGCAGCCGAATCTGCAACTCCAGCACAGCAAAATCGGCGCGGCATTGTGCTGGAATTCTCCAGCGATGTTGGCTTTAAGTTAGCAATCGAGAGTTTGGAATTTCGTCGAAGCGGTATTGAGCTTCTAAATTCACGCACCGTGGACGATGTGATGATTGCAACAGTATTCATTCCAGAGGGGAAAGAGAAGTATTTCCTCAAACGGTTTGAAGCTTATTGTTTCGAGAACGACGGTCGATCCGGTAAACCAAAGAATCAAAAGCTGGCTGAGAGTATTCAAAAAATCAAACTGGCATCTATAAAGTCATTTTGGACGGACAAGCCGAAGCAGGTTCTTCAAAATTTAGGTGAAGTTCCCGTTCGAATGCGAGTCACACTCTCGTATTTTATTGAACCCAGTCCGGGACGTCGTGGGTGGGACAAAAAATATCGGTATCAGTCGCACGGATTGCGCTTCGATGTGAAGCGACCACTGGAAACTGTTCAAGAGTTTCAGAAGAGGATTAGTAAGGCAGCTCAGGAAGAAGACGAGAACATCACCTCCGGTTCAGACGCTCGGAATTGGGACTTGGGACAAAATCTACAGAAGAAGGGTTCGGTACACTCAGATACATGGATCGGAACGGCGGCGGAACTCGCTGAATGCGGTATCCTTGCTGTATTTCCAGTGACCGGCTGGTGGAAGGAAAGAAATCATCTGAATGGATGGAAGAAACGGGCCAGATACTCATTGATCGTGTCCATTGAAACAGATCGTGTAACGGCAGACTTGTATACACCCATCGCACAGCAGATACAGGTTGCAGTGGAGTCAGTGATCGAAGTTTGAGTGGGCGAAGTGGCCAAAGCCGAAGTTTACGGAACTGAATAAGTTCAATACCCCCAGTCCTCATGCTTCAACGGTGCCGAATTCAGCAGCTTCCTCAACGATCGCCATTGCGGCAGGTGCTTGTCCATGATCGCGATGAAGCGGTCGTTGTGGTGGCGTTCGATGAGGTGGGTGAGTTCGTGGACGACGATGTACTCGATACATTCGAGCGGTTTTTTGGCGAGTTCCAGATTTAGCCAGATGCGTTTTGTCTGAGTGCTGCAGCTGCCCCATTTGGTTTTCATGCGGCGGATGCCCCAGCCTGAAGGTTCAACGCCGATGATTTCCTGCCATTTGACAAACAGGTTTGTTGCTTCTGTCTTTAACTTCAAGCGATACCATCGCGACAATGCTGCTTCCCGTTGCTCGTGCGTGCTGTCAGCCGGTGAGTAAAGGCGAAGCGTAGACGTTCCGGTTTGTTCAATGTGAATTCGGCCATCGGTCGGAAACAGGCGAAGCCGATAACGTCGGCCGAACAGGAAATGAGTTTCGCCGGTGACCAATTCACGTTCTGACTGGCGAGACTGCTTCGAGAAGCTTGTCTGCTGGCGTTTGATCCAGCCAAGTTTGTCGATCACAGCCAGACGAACGGCATCGTTGCTCATCACCTTGGGAGCGGCGACTCGCACACGGCCTTTTGGCGGATAAACGGCCAGATGCAGATTCTTGATCGCCTTGCGGACGACTTCGACTCGCATACCGTTGATGTTCAGGATGAATTCTTCAGTACTCATTCTGATTTTTCACCAAGTCGAGCACACGGTCGACCAATGCGTCAGTGACGGAAACTTCATAGTCCTGCGGAGTTTCAGCTGCACCTTCGCTGGCTGAAGATGACGTTCCTGTTGGCACTGTGCCTTCGAGTGCCGTCTCAATCGCAATTCGAACCTTTTTGATTTTCATATCGTTGCCACGCCAGCCGTCCTGTCGGCTGACGCGAACGGCGGTATCGACGGCCAGTGCTCTGCCTTCGTTCTTCTCGAGGTTCTCGTAAAGCGCTCGCCGTGCCGGTGTGTTCATGGAAGCAGGGTAGGCACCATCGGAAGCAGGAGACATCGCTTTCCGAGTCAGATCGACCAGCTTCTGCAGATACTTCTGATAATTTTCAGCTCCCTTGCGGCGAGCTTCAATCAGGGCATCGAGCAACTGCGACATCTTCTCGTAGTATTTGGGATTGATCGGCGTTTGTTCGACGATCAGCTTTCGGACGTTGTTTTCAATCGTTTCTGCAACAGCACCTTCGTTCTTGCGGATACCATCCGGCAATGCATCAACTGCGTCTGGCCCGCGTTCAACAATCAACTGAATCAGGGACATATCGTCGAAGGCGGAAATCTTGCGGCTTTCCTCGGCTCGGATGTAGGTGTCAATCAGATGCCTCATGGCAGGCTCATACGCCTTCAGATCAATTGCATCTCCACTGTGCTTCTTGATTTCATCACGCAGGGCTTCGTAGTATTGAACTTCTTCCTTGATGGTCTGACATTCTTTGGCCGAGTATCCGGCATCCGACATTTCGTTGGCGATGTTTGCGTATGAACGAACAAGTGCGGCAACGTGCTTGTAGAGTGCCAGTCGTTTGGCTTCATTGTCTTTCAATTGAGTCGCGTTGCCAGAATCGGACGTGGAAAAATACCGGAAGTAAGCCGCCTGATCTTTCGGGGCTTCCACATCTTCGCACAATGCCTTGACAGCTTCTCTGGTATCGTCAAGAGCCTGCTTGGCTTTTTCGAGCCGGTCATCCAGCAGTCCTTCCACGTCTTCTGGATCGAAGCCTTCGAATCCGCCGACTGTGTAATCTTTGATTGAGCGTTCAAGACTCTTGAACAAATCCTTGTAGTCGATGATGTAGCCGTAGTCTTTGTCTTCGCCGTCCAAACGGTTCACTCGGCAGATTGCCTGAAACAAGCCGTGATCGTGCATTTCCTTGTCGATGTAGAGATACGTTGCGGACGGGGCATCAAAGCCGGTCAGCAGTTTGTCGACGACAATCAGCAGCTTCATCTGGCCCGGTTCATCGATGAATTTCTTTTTGACGGCTTTTTCGAATTCCTCGACTCGGTTCATGGCTTTGTCTTCAGACTCATTGAACCAATCGGCCAGCATCTTGCGGTAGATCTCGTACTGCCGCAGCTTCTCAGTCAGACCTTCGCCAGTTTCCTCCCCTTTGATATCTCGATGCGAAGGCTTGTAGGACGTCACGATGGCACACTTGCCACCGAGTCCACTCTTGACGAACAGTTCGTAATACTTGCAAGCCTGATAAATGCTGGCAGAAACCAGCATGGCATTTCCGCGACCATCCATCAGGCGAGGTCGCGTTGCCATGTCCATCATCACATCGGCAACAATCTTCTCCAGTCGATCCTGACAACTGAGAACCTTTTGCATGGTTCCCCAGCGTTGTTTCAATTGTGCTTTAGCCAAGTCTGTCAGGGCCTTGGTCTTGGCTTCGAACCACTGGTCAATTTTGGCCTGAGACGTGATCTTCTGATCGATATCGCGAGCTTCATAGCGAAGATCCAGAATGACCTTGTCTCTCACGCCTTCGTCAAACTTGTAGGTGTGAATGTACCGGCCGAAGACTTCCAGCGTTTTCTTCTTGTCCGCCTTTAGCAGTGGCGTCCCTGTGAAACCGATGAAGACCGCATTGGGAAGGAGTGCCTTCATTGCGTCGTGCAGCAGCCCCGATTGAGTTCTGTGGCACTCGTCCACAAAGACGTAGAAATGGCCCTTAGCTCGAAAGTCTTTGGGAAGATTCTTCTTCAGGTCGGCTATGAAGGCTGAAATGTCACCAACTTCTTCGTCATCTTCCACGCCACCGAACTTATGAATAATTGAACAGATCAGATTCGGAACAGTCGCGTTCAGCGTGCCAACAAGATCCGCACCGCTCTTTGTTCGGTAAATTGTTTCATCGATTCCCGTAAAGACTTTTTCGATCTGCTCATCCAGCTCGGTTCGGTCGGTGATGATCAGAACTCGGGAATCCTTGACGTTCTCACGAATCCATTTGGCCAGCCAAACCATCGTCAGGCTTTTACCGGAACCCTGAGTGTGCCAGATGATTCCGCCTTCTCGGCGACGGATAAAATCCTGAGCCTCTCGGACGCCGAAGTACTGATTGTGTCGGCAGAGTTTTTTGGTCCCGCTGTCGAAGACGATGAAGTTATGAATCAGTTCGAGAAAGCGCTCCTTTGAGCAAATCTGAAGGACATGCCGGTCAAGGCGATTTTCGACGCTGCTCTCTTCTTTCCATGTCAGGTAATACTTTTCCAGTGTCTTAATGGTTCCGTAGCGAATGCCTTCGGTGTCGTTTCCGGCCATGACCAGTTGCATGGTGCCGTAGAATCGTTCAATGAATTCTTTCCGCTGACTGTCGAGGTTCTGCCGAATCCCTTCATTGACGGCAACGCTGGAACGTTTTAATTCCAGAATGCCGAGAGCGATGCCGTTGACGTACAAAACAAGATCCGGCCGCCTCTGATATTTGCCGTTGACGGTTACGGAAACTTCTTCGGCGACTCCAAAATTGTTCTTCTGCGGCTCGTTCCAGTTGACCAGCCAGACGGTTTGTTTGTTTTCGCCGACGGACTCCTTGATTTTGATGCCGTAGCGAAGCAGGCGGTAAATCTCTTTGTTGAGGTCGTACAGGCGTTTGGTCTGGTCACCGGCGATTTTGTTCAGTTCAAACAGGGCTCGGGCAATCAACGGTTCGCTGTATCCCTGAGTCTCACTGAGGAATGTTCGCAACTCAGCTTCTTCGATGTTGCTGTTGTTCGGTCGGTCTTCCCAATTACCGAGATAGGCATATCCAAGCTGATCTTTCAGCAGCTTGATGATGCGATTTTGAGTCGCTCGTTCCTTTTGCCCGACGTTTGTCATAGATTCAATTCCAAAATGTGCATTGCGTTCATCAGCCGCCGGGCGTTAGCCCCCGGTTTGTTTCCCGGGTTCGTCATTAACGATCCAATTTGTATCACGAACCGGACGCTAGCGCGTGGCGGCTGATGGAATTTTTTCGTGATCATACCAGCCTCGTTTTCCCAGTGAGGAGTTCCTGCATCATGCCTTGCTTGAGGTCGCGAGTCTTGGCCAGCCGCTGCTCCAGCACCGCCAGCTCCGCGTCCATGTCCGTCAGCACGGCGGCGATGGCGGTTTGTTCTTCCAGCGTCG
>Ga0209491_10000709_pt1 | contig 67136 bp, 67 predicted proteins | sample BON02_FD_187213 | JGI IMG/M metagenome (GOLD analysis project Ga0209491, IMG submission 187213) | Freshwater microbial communities from Lake Bonney liftoff mats and glacier meltwater in Antarctica - BON-02 (SPAdes) (version 2) | ecosystem: Environmental > Aquatic > Freshwater > Ice > Glacier... | reverse complement strand
CCATTGCCATCTGGATCGGCGTATCGACGGGCCGGCCGGGCTGACCCGCATCTGGCACGGGCATTGCATGAGACAGATCGACCACATTGGTCCCTCAACATGCAATTCCTGCCCTGTCGGTCCCTGACCGTCGGGGCTTTTTTGCATTCAGGCCGGGCGTGCAGTGCGCGCAAGACGCCGCGCCTTGGCCTCGCCGATCACGCTGTCTGTCGTGTAAATCGCCAGCGCGGCCCAGATACACCCGAACGCAATGGCGTGGGTCCAGCCGAACGCTTCATGAAAGACCAACGTTGCAATCAGGAACTGCAGGGTCGGCCCGATATATTGCATCATGCCGACGGTGGAGAGTTTGAGGCGTTTGGCCGCCAGCCCAAACAGGATGAGCGGTGTGGCAGTGATCGGCCCGGCCAGCATCAGCAGGGGAATGTCCCATCCGCCAGTGCCCATCAGGCGACCGTCCGGTTGCTGCAAGAACCAGCTGAACCAAGCCAGCGCCAGCGGCGTCAGAACCGCCACCTCGACGAGGAATCCGGCGCGGCTGTCAATCGCCACCTTCTTGCGGATCACCGAGTAGAACGCGAACGTGAAGCAGAGCCCCAGCGCCACCCAGGGCACATGGCCGAAGGCAATCGTCATCACACCGACACCGATTGCCGCGACGGCCACGGCGATCCATTGGGCCGGGCGCAGGCGTTCAGAGAAAATCAGCATGCCGAACAAGACGTTCACCAGCGGATTGATATAATAGCCGAGTGAGGCCTCCATCGTGCGGCCCTGGTTCACCGCCCAGATATAGATCAGCCAGTTCACCCCGATCAGAAGGCCCGACAAGGCGAGCCATTTCAGGTTGTGCCATTTGAACGCGGTGCGGATATCGCGCCAGTTCGCGGCCAGCGCGATCAGCAGGATCGCGGTCGGCACCGACCACAGGATACGGTGTGCGAGAAACTCGACCGCGCCGATATGGTTCATCGCGCGGATATAGAGCGGTAGCGACCCCCAGATGACATAGGCGCCGAGAGCGGCGGAGAATCCGAGGCGGGAGGAGGACGGAGTGCTCATGGCGTGCGATGTAGGCGCAGCCGCAAGCTCCCGCCACCCAATTCTTGCTCACGCAAGCTCTAGGTTTCCTGCGTCAAAGCCAAGTGGCCCGATTAGTTTGTCGTGACGGTCTGTTTCTCGGACTTGATCACGCCCCGGTTCAGCAGCTCTTCGGCGATCTGAACCGCGTTGAGGGCCGCACCCTTGCGCAGATTGTCCGAGACGCACCAGAAGGCGAGACCGTTCTCGACGGTCGGGTCCTTGCGCACGCGGCTGATGAAGGTGGCCCAGTCGCCGACGCATTCCTTCGGCGTGATGTAGAGGTCTTCCTTCGGGTCATCGACCAGCATGATGCCGGGGCTTTCGCGCAGGAGCGCCTTGGCTTCAGCCGCGCTCATCGGGCCGGCCAGTTCGATATGAACGGCTTCGGAATGGCCGACAAATACCGGCACGCGCACGCAGGTCGCTACCAGTTCAATCGCGGGGTCGAGGATCTTTTTCGTCTCCTCGCGCATCTTCCATTCTTCCTTGGTGAAGCCATTCTCCATGAAATCATCGATCTGCGGGATCACGTTGAAGGCGATCTCCTTCTGGAAGACCTGCGGCGTCGGCTCGTCATTGACGAAGATGCCCTTGGTCTGGTTCCACAACTCGTCCATGCCGTCCTTGCCCGCGCCGGAGACCGACTGATAGGTCGCAACCACGACCCGTGTGATGCCGACTGCGTCATGGATCGGCTTGAGGGCCACAACCAACTGCGCTGTCGAACAGTTCGGATTGGCGATGATGTTCTTCTTGGCATAGCCCATCACGGCGTCGGCATTCACTTCCGGCACGACCAGCGGCACGTCCTTGTCCATGCGCCAGGCCGAGGAATTGTCGATCACGATCGCGCCGGCAGCCGCAATCTTGGGCGCCCACTGCTTCGACACCGTGCCGCCTGCCGACATCAGGACCAGGTCCACGCGCGAAAAGTCAAATGTCTCGAGGTCGTGGCATTTCAGCGTCCGGTCGCCATAGCTCACTTCCTTGCCCATCGAACGCCGTGACGCGATCGCAAAGACTTCGTCTGCGGGAAACAGGCGCTCATCGAGAATATTGAACAATTCCCGTCCGACATTTCCTGTTGCACCGACAACTGCAATCCGCGTGGCCATGATATGTAAAGCTCCGTCCTGTAATCCGCAGGCTTATGACCCATCTTTGTCCCATGTGCAAAGCCTGTTGCCATCGTGTTATGTGTAAGGCACGACCAAAGCCTGCCCTGAACCCTAGGAGACCTGTCCGTGCTTGATGAAGTGATTGCCCGCTACATCGCCAGCTACAATGCCCGCGACATTGACGGCATGATCGACTGCGTGACCGACGACGTCGTCTTCGAGAATATTTCGAATTCCGGCCAGTCGATGCGGCTCGACGGCAAGGACATGATGCGGCAGGTCGCAGACCTCTCGGGCAACGCCTTTTCCTATCGCCGCCAGCGGCTGGTCAATGTCGTCACCGGCGCTGGTAAGGCAGCTGCCGAGATCGAATTCGAAGGCAAGGCCGCCGTCGACCTGCCAAACGGCATCCGGGCCGGCGAGACCGTGAAAATCCGCGGCGCCAGCTTCTTCGAATTCCGCGGCAACCTGCTCTGCCGGATCGCAGACTACAGTTAGGCCGCTTCATTCGTCCTGTGGGACACAGCTCACTTTTTGCGCAACCGAATACGTCACGGCGATACGGTCCATGTCCGCGACAAAGGCCGGCGGTAACTCGCTCAGGATTTCCGCCCACGCTAGCGCACCGCCCGGCGTGCAGATCACTTTCAGAAAACCGGGCGCCGCACCACCTTCGAAATTCGCAGATGGCACCAGCCTCCGATTCGTACGGTCCCAGATTTGGAATGTCGCCCAAGCGTGCTCGCGCATCACGTAAAGGAAGCGCATCTGGTCTGCCGGATCGAGCGGCGCGGTCGCATCCATGCCGGCCCGGAACATTGCAGCCGTATCCTTGTCTGCATAAATGGATGCACGAAACGCTGACCACTGCTCCATAGTTGCGTTGGATTCATTACGAATCGTAACCGTGTTCCCGTCGCGCAGCTGAATGCCGACAAAGACCAGGGAAATGACAATAGCAATCGCGCTGACAATCTGGGCGATGAAAGCAAGGTATTCAACGCGGGCCCGGCGCTGGACGAGCCTGGACTGCCTGTCATCAGGTTGCGCTTCGTCTGACAAAGCCGTCCCCCCTGAATTTGGTGAGCCTGCGCGCGGGCCTCAAGCGGACTGCTGAAGTTCCGGCACGCGCAGATCCGGGGCAAGGCCCCCTCCCATCATGTCGATGAAATTGCCGGAATAGAAAGCTTTTATTGCGTGAGGTGAGACGCCCTTCAGGCTTTCGTCAAAGCGTTTCAACGGATTTCGTCCGCCTTCGACATGAGGATAATCCGACGAGAACATGCAGACCTCCTCGCCCCCATTGGCGATGATCCAGCCAGCATCTTCATGCGGATAGGGCGCAGCGCGGAACTGGCGCCTCACGATCTCGGACGGCTTCGCCGTCAGGGCCTGCAGCCGGGTTTCGTTGCGCATGAAGGCATGCGCCGCCGAATCCATCGCCCGCATCCATCCTGGCACCCAGGACGCGCCCAGTTCGATGGCGCCGAATTTCAGGTTCGGGAAGCGGTCGAACACACCGTCGAAAATCATCGTCGCCAGCGTCTGCATGGCGGCATTCGGGATCGGCATGTAGCTGACGGAGGTGAAATTGTCGTCGCCGCCATGGAAGTCCGGCACGGGCGGCAGGCCATTCTCCTTGTAGACGGGGTTCAGTTTGTCCTCGCCGCCGACATGGAACAGCACCGGCAGCCCTGCCTCCTCGGCCATCGCCCAGACCGGGTCGAGACCAACATGGCTCGGGCCGTGCTTTTGCGGGCACATCGACGGCACCATCAGCGCCTTGGCGCCCATCTTGATGGCATTGCGCGCGGTTGCGATGGACCGGTCGATGTCTTCCAGTGGAATGTAGGCGGTGGCCAACAGGCGACGGTCGACCGAACAGAAGTCCGTCATCATCCGGTTGTGCGCCTCGGCAGCGGCGTAGCAGAGCTCCATGTCGTCGCTCTGGTCGAGCCCGAAATTACCAAGACAGAACGTCGTGAACACAAGCTGGCTGGCAAAGCCGAGCAGGTCGAGCACTTCTGGCCGGTCGGCAGACCGGAAGGCACCATGCGCCTCGTAATTCTTGCGAAGGAGAATGTTCTCGGCCACCCCCGCGCGGAAGGCCGGATCGTCGTGCGCGCCGAGCTTGCCGTTCACGAAATCGTCGATGGATTTTTTCGACTTGTAGACCGGAAGGTCATGATAGCGCGCGAGCAGTTTTGCGTCGAAATAAGGGTCAAGACAGTCGCTCGACTCCATCCGGTGGCTATCAGAATCGTGCACAAGGCGGCTGCCAGCATATGTCATTTGGTTTCCTCCGATTATTTTTGCAGGAAGATGTCACAGGCATGGTGGCGCGACAATCGCGCCGTGAAGACTCAGAGCGCGGCGATAATCATGTCGGCCATGCCTTCGGCGCTGAGATTGCCGCCAAGGTCTTTCGTGCGTGCGCCCTTGTCGAGCGCCTTGCCGACCGCGGCGAACAGGGCGTCAGCCGCCTTTTCCCGGTCCAGCGACCAGCGCAGGGCCATTTCCAGCGACAGGATCATGGCGCAGGGATTGGCAATGCCCTGACCGGCAATGTCCGGCGCCGACCCGTGCACGGGTTCGTAGAGGCCGGGCACGCCGGGAGCGCCGAGCGAGGCTGATGGCAGCATGCCGATCGAGCCGGTCAGCATCGAGGCCTCATCCGACAGGATATCGCCGAACAGGTTGCCTGCGAGGATGACGTCGAATTGCTTTGGCGCGCGCACCAGTTCCATGGCGCAGGCATCGGCATACATGTGGATCAGGTCGATACCGCCGCCATATTCAGCATGGGCGAGCGTAACTTCCTGCCGCCAGAACAGGCCGGATTCCATGACATTCGACTTTTCGACCGAACAGACCCGGCCGGTCCGACCCCGGGCAATATCAAACGCCACGCGCGTAACGCGTTCGATTTCGGGGTGCGTGTAGACCGCCGTATCGTATCCGCGACGATAGCCTTCATCATCAATGTCGATGCCGCGCGGCTGGCCAAAATAGACGTCGCCCGTCAGTTCGCGAACGATCATCAGGTCGAGACCTTCGATGATCTCGCGTTTCAGGCTCGAGGCATCGACCAGTGCGGGGAAGCAATAGGCCGGGCGCAGGTTGGCGAACACGTCCAGCCCCTTGCGCAGGGCGAGAAGGCCCGCCTCCGGGCGCTTGTTGCGCGCCACGTCTGTCCATTTCGGCCCGCCGACCGCCCCCAGCAGGACCGCGTCAGCATGAAGCGCCTTCTCAAGCGTATCCTCGGTGAGAGGCTCACCATGAAGGTCAAACGACGCTCCGCCCACAAGGCCCGTCTCGAACTTGAGATCGGGCACGAGAATTTCTGCCACTCGGCGCGCCTGCGCCATGACTTCGGGCCCGATGCCGTCACCGGGCAGTAGCAGGACAGTTTGCGACGTCATGTTCTTTACTCTCTCATTCTGCCAATGCACGGCTTACAGACGGCTCTAACGTCGGGAAGCGCCGCATGCAATTGGCAGAATGCCCCGGCCCCGCCGGTTCCCCGGGCCCGGGAGGAACAGCCATCTGCTATTTGACCTCAGTTGGCGTTAGCCGCGCTGCCCGTGCCGACACGCTGGATCTTGTCCGTTGCTTCTCTCGCATTCTGATTTGTGTAGGCGTCAAATTGCTTCCAGGCGTCTGGGGTCTTGCATTCACGCTTAGCGAACCGCGAACCGGTAACCTTGATCGAACGGCAGATCACTTCGACATCGGTTGACGCGACTTCAACGCCTTCGGTTGATGCTGGTTCGGCGTATGCGGCCTCCGTCTCAACGACGGCTGGCGCAGCGACTGTCAGTGTTGCCGCTTCCGTCGGTGCGGGGGCGGTTTGGCACGCCGCTACGAGCGCCACGAGAAGAGGCGCAAATGCGAGAATAATTCCGCGTTTCATTTTTCTGGTTCCTTCAATTTCTTTGCGACTTTTATACGAGCGCATCGGTTTTCAGGCAACCTGTCGGTGCGCAATCCTGTCAGACGCAAGAAGATCGCTCAAATCGGCTCGGGTTCTGCCTCATAGAGGCGTAGCGACCGGTCCGTAATGCCAAGCTGCGGGAAAAACGATCGCCAGGTCGCCATGTGCGCCGTCTTGAAATGAGCCGCCAGCGCATCGCGGCTGACCCAGCGCTCTGACACCCGGATCAGGCCCGGGTCCAACACGTCCACGCTGTAGGCATAATCGAGACAGCCTGGTTCGGCGCGGCTGGCCAGGATCATCTGCTCCATGACGGAATGGGCCTCTTCCAGCCTGGCAGGCGGGATACGCATGATGCCCTCGATAACGATCATTGCGTGGGCGCCTCGGCCTCATCAGCCGGTTCCGCCTGCGGTGCGGGCCGCGCTTCAGGTGCCGGTTTCGGCACGGTCGCATTCGTTTCAGGTTTTGTGCTGAGGATATCGCCGTGACAGGCACAAAGCAGGGGCAGAGCCACCATTGCGGCGAGCGCGAACTTCCATCGAGACACGCCGTTTCCCTCCTGACGGGTTATCGGTTCAGTTTGCCGGCTCCAGCCACGGCGTCATCAGGCGCCGTTTGGTTTCGAATTCGCTGATTTCATCTGCCGATGTCAGCGAGGCGCCGATCTCATCGAGTCCTTCCAGCAGGTTCGACTTGCGGCCCGGATCGACATCGAATGTGTGTTGGGCGCCATCCGGCGTCGTCACCATCTGGGTTTCAAGGTCGACGGTGAACACATGGTTCGCACCGCCAGCCTGCGCAGCGAGCCGTTCACACACATCGACGGGGAGGCGGACGGGCAGGATGCCGTTCTTGTAGCAATTATTGTAGAAGATATCGGCAAAGCTCGGCGCGATGACACACGTAACGCCCTGGTCGAGCAGCGCCCAGGGCGCGTGCTCACGCGACGAGCCACAGCCGAAATTCTCGCCCACGATCAGGATGCTCGCCTTTGCATATTGCGGCTTGTTGAGCACGAAATCGGGATTTTCCGAGCCGTCTGCCTTGGTTTTCAACTCGTGGAACAGGCCCTTCGACAGGCCGGTACGGGTTGTCGTCTTCAGGAACTGTTTCGGGATGATCATGTCAGTGTCGACATTCGACATCGGCTTGCCCTTCTCCATGAGGGGCGCGGCGGTTCCTGTGAGAGTGCGGAAAGCTTTCATGAGGTCATTCTATTTCGGGTCATGGGAAATGAACAGGGTCGGCACATTCAGGGTGCCGTCGCGAACGGTAAAGATATGGCTGCCGGGTTTGCGGCCCTTGCGCATCTCCGACACATTGAACCCTGCGTCCAGCAGGCGTTCATGCGCGGCTGCAAGGTCATCGACCTCCCAGGTCAGGCCGAAGATCGAGTCGCTGGCACGCGCATCATGGTCTTCGCCGAGGCGATTGATCACTTCGAACGTGAGGCCGCCCGTTCGGAAGAACAGGAAGCGCGTCTTCCATTCCGGCGCTGTCCGGTCGAGCGCCAGGTCGAGGCCGAGCCGGGCTCCGTAAAGCGCTGCGGCACGGTCCGGGTTCGGCGTGTTGATGACGATATGGTCGAGACCGACGACCGCGCCGCCCGGCGCATCCACCGGCGCCAGCGCCCCGGTCACATGCTCGATGAGGAATGTCTTAATTCCACCCGTTTCCGCATCGTCACACCGAAACCGGCGCCAGGTTCGCGTTTTGCCGCTGATGTCGCTCCGGCTTTCGCCGGGCATGATCTCGTGCGGATTCAGCCCGCGCCGGGTGAGGCGGTGATGGGCGTGTTCGATATCGGCCGTTGCGAAAGCAAGGCTTTTCAGGCCGGAGCCGTCATCGGTAATGATCTCGCCGAGGCGTTCGGCGACAGGACCATCGCCCTTCGGCGCCATCAGCTCCAGCGCCGTGTTGTTGACCCTGAAGATGGCCGTCGCCGCGCCGTCTTCCGAAACCGATTGCCAGTCGGGCGCCCGCCCCAGCAGCGCCGAATAGACCGCCGTGCCGGAGACAATCTCCGGGCAGACGAGCACGATATGGTCGAGTCCTGAAATCACGCCTTCACGCTTTCCTTCGGCAAGGCGGTATCGACATTCTTGAAGCCCGGCAGCGCTTCCACTTTCGCCATCCAGCGGCGCAAATGGGCATAGTTCGCCAAGTCGACCTGGGCCTGCGGAGCATAGGCGGCGATACCGTAAATATCGAGATCGGCAATCGTCGGCCCGGCGCCGACAAGCCAGTCACGCCCGTCGAGAAGACCGTTGAGTTCCTTCAGCGCGCCGTTCGCGGCATTGAAGTTGGCTTCGGCGACCTGTTCCGGGAACTGGAAGAAGCCGAGCTTCAAGGCCCGCGTGCGATAGATGCCCGTCGTCAGCTGTCCGGCACCCCAAAGCTGCCATTCACGTGCGCGCAGGCGTTCCGCGCGGTCCTTGCCACCAAACCGGCCCGTTTCGTCGGCCAGGTAGTCGAGAATGACGGATGACTGGCACAGGCATATGTCCTTCTCGTGATCGTCCAGAACCGGCACCTGACCATACCGGTTCTTGGCGAGGAAGGCGTCCGCCTTGTGTGCGCCTGAGCGCAGGTCGACATGGACATAGTCAAAGGGCGTGCTCGTCATGTGCAGCATCAGTCCGACCTTGTAGGTCGGGCCGGAGGCGAAGATGCCGTGCAGGGTAAATCGGGTCATGTCGCGTTTCCTCGCTTGAATGACCCCTATATGCGCGAGACAAGCGCGCTTTGTAATCCGGAATTCGGGATTTGTTTGGTTGCCGCGCCGTCAAACGCTGGGCTACGTTCCGATTAACTGGCAGGGCCGTCGGAAACGGCGATATTCATGGTTCGACGCTCTACGCTGGCGGCGCTTGCCTCGCTTTGCCTGGCCGGAACGGCATTCGCTGATGACCCCGTACTTTTTGAGTATCGCACATGGATGACCCGCGACGGCCAGACCGGACCTGTGACACGGTTCCAAGCGGGCCTCAACGCCGCCCTCGCAACCTGCGGGATCGACAAAGTGGTCGGCGTCGATGGCCAGTTCGGCAACGGATCACGCAAGGCAGTTATCGCACTCACCGGCTGCGACACCATTTCTGCGCAAGTCCCGAGCGACAGCGCGGCAAACACCGGCGCCGTAACAGAAGCGCTTTGGAAGGCCATTATGGGTGACAAGCCCGCGCCGACCGTAGACCAGCGCGCTGCCGTCCTGAAGCTGACCTTCGAGGCGACCGACTACAATCGCATGCAGTGGAATTTCTGCCAGAACAGCCCACGCTCTGCGCCCGATGACGGGCAAGGCACCTGCTTCAGCAATGACAAGCGGTCCTTCATCACCTGGGGGCCCGACGGTGCGACCGCCGGCCATGGCCGCGAGGTTCAGGCAATCCTCGGTCAGTTTCGCGATGCCGGTGCGCCCGGCGATGCCGACCTTTTCAACGCGGCCTTCGGCACAGAGGCGCCCGCCGTTCAGCGCGTGCTTGAGCTCGAGAACAAATCGGACAACAGCGCGCTGGGGACCTATCTCTGCGGTGTCTGGATGTCGCCCAAGCGGCGGTCCGCCTGGGTCGATGGCTTCAAGGCGCTCGGAGCAACGGCTGAACTGCCTGAGCTTTACCGCGACGTGTATCGCTCGGCCTCCTTCGACGGCGGCAAAATCGCGACCTTCCACCGGGTCTGGACGTCTGAGGAATTCGGCCTGCCCGTATCGGAACTCGACCACGCCTTCTTGATCGACCGCTCGGCGCACATGTCGATTTCAGAGCGCAAACTCAAAGACGCCCTTCGCACATTGAAGTCCGCATCAGGGTCGGCCTGGCCGCCCGCCCCGGCGGCGATCCGCCAATATGTTGCCCTTAACGTGAGGCCGCCGAACCAGCGGACAGACCGGCTTGGCCGGGACATCGCCTTTTATGTGGAAGGTGTTGGTCAGTCAGCACTCAGTGCTGATGAAACGGCGGCATGGGCCAATCGCGGTCGGCGAAACGCCGTCGATCTCGGCCTCAGTGACACGCGTGTCGTGCCAGAATTTACCGGTGGGCCGGCGATCAGCCACCCCATGCCGACCGGCACGCTGACTGACGCCGAAACGGCGCTTTGTCCTGCGGCGGTCCTCAATCCGTCGAGCCCTTGAGACTCATCCAATCACGCCAGTGATGGCCGCACGCGCAGCCAGCGCCGGGCTCATCAGGTGAGTGCGTCCGCCACGTCCCTGTCGGCCTTCGAAATTGCGGTTCGAGGTCGATGCGCAGCGTTCGCCCGGCGACAGAATATCCGGGTTCATGCCGAGACACATGGAACAGCCCGGCTCGCGCCATTCGAAACCCGCTTCCATCAGCACGATGTCGAGGCCCTCGGCCTCTGCCTGCGCCCGCACCAGCCCCGACCCCGGCACGACCATTGCACGCACGCCGTCGACCACCTTGTTGCCCTTGGCGATCGCGGCAGCAGCGCGCAGGTCTTCGATCCGGCTGTTCGTGCACGAGCCGATAAACACGCGCTGCACCGGCGTTCCGGCAATCGGCACGCCGGGCTCAAGGCCCATATAATCCAGTGCCCGCTCGGCAGCTGCGCGTTTCACCGGATCGGCAATCTCTTCCGGCACAGGCGTCTTGCCCGACACCGCGATCGCCTGTTCCGGGCTGGTGCCCCAGGTGATCGTCGGCTCGACCGCGCTGCCGTCAATCCGCACGACATGGTCCCATGCCGCATCAGCATCCGAACTGAGGGTCTTCCAATACGTCGCGGCAATTTCCCACGCGCCGGCCTTCGGGCTGGCCGGGCGGCCTTTCATATAGTCCAGTGTCTTCTCATCCGGCGCGATCAGGCCCGCCCGCGCGCCGCCTTCGATCGCGAGATTGCACAAGGTCATGCGCCCTTCCATCGACAGGGCTTCGATGGCCTCGCCGCGAAACTCGATGACATGGCCCGTGCCACCGGCTGTGCCGATCAGGCCGATAATGTGCAGCGCGAGATCCTTAGCGGTCACGCCGTCCTGCAGGCGTCCGGACACCTCTACCGCGAAATTGCCCATCTTGCGCGCGCGCAGGGTCTGCGTCGCCAGCACATGCTCGACTTCCGAGGTGCCGATGCCATGCGCCAACGCGCCGAAGGCGCCGTGGGTCGAGGTATGGCTGTCGCCGCAGACAATCGTCATGCCGGGCTGGGTGCGGCCCTGTTCGGGCCCCACGACATGGACGATGCCGTTGCGGATATCGCCCATGGGAAAATATTCGATGCCGTATTCGGCGACATTGCGCGTCAGGGTTTCCAGCTGGTTGCGCGCTTCCGGATCAACCACGCCCGCCATGCCAAGCGCCTGCTTCTCGGTCGGCGTATTGTGATCGGCCACGGCCAGCGTCAGGTCCGGGCGGCGCACTTTCCGGCCTGCCGTTTTCAGCCCGTCAAACGCCTGCGGGGTCGTCACTTCATGGATCAGGTGCAGGTCGATATAGAGCAGGCTCTCGCCCGAGGCTCCATCGGTATGGACGACATGCGCATCCCAGATCTTGTCATAAAGTGTCTTACCGGCCATTCGAATTGTTCTTCCTCGCTGTTGCGCCGCACAATAGCGACAGATGCGGGCGATGGAAGCCCGCACCCGCCCGTCTGCATTATGCCGTCGCGATCACTCCTTGATTTAGGGAGGCGGGAGGGTCGGCTCAAGCCCGTCAATAGAGGCTGAACGAAAAACGCCCCTGCCGGGAGGCAAGGGCGTTTTTGATCTGGTGGGCCTGAAAGGCCTATTCTTCCGGAGCAGCCTCTGGCGCTTCGGCGGCAGCGGCTGCCGCAGCAGCTTCGGCGGCCTTGGCTTCGGCTTCAGCCGCAGCAGCAGCGGCTTTTTCAGCTTCGAGCTTGGCCTTGGAAGCGTTTTCGCGATCCACTGCAGCGGCTTCCTTGCGGGCCAGCTTCTCGGCGTCCTTCTGGCGACGGCGCTCGGTCTTCGAGACGGCGATCTCCACAGCCTCGATACCATGGCCCGTCGTACGCTCGGCGATGCGCGCCGATTTACCGCGACGATCACGCAGGTAGTAGAGTTTCGCACGGCGGACGCGGCCCTTGCGCTTCACTTCGATCGATTCGATCAGTGGCGAGACCAGCGGGAAAACCCGCTCGACGCCTTCACCGAAGGAGATCTTGCGAACCGTGAAGCTCTCGCTCAGGCTGCCGCCCGAACGGGCAATGCAGACGCCTTCGAAACGCTGGACGCGTTCGCGGTCGCCTTCCTTGATCTTCACATTCACCGCCAGCGTGTCGCCGGGCGAGAATGCGGGTATCTTTTTGTCGCCGAGGACACGGACGCGTTCTTCCGCCTCAAGCTGTTCAATCATGTTCATCGCCAGTCTCCGGCGGCTGGAATTTGGGGATCTTGGAGTAAGCGGCGTATAAATCGGGGCGGCGCTGCTTTGTCAACGTCTTTGCGCTGTTCGCACGCCATTCTTCTATTCGCTTGTGATCGCCTGACAGCAGAATGCCCGGCGTGGGACGGCCTTCCCACTCGCGGGGCATCGTATAGTGAGCGTGTTCCAGCAGGCCCTGCTCGAAGGATTCCTCCGTCAGCGAGGCTTCGTTTCCTGCCACACCGGGCAACAGGCGCACGACGGCCTCGATCAAGGCCATCGCCGCGACTTCGCCGCCCGCCAGTACGAAGTCGCCCAACGAAACCTCTTCCATGTCGCGCCCTTCGATGGCGCGCTCATCGAGTCCCTCGAAGCGGCCGCAGAAAAACACGAGCCCCGGCCCGGCCGCCCAGTCCCGGGCTTTCTGTTGGTCAAACGGTTTGCCGCGCGGGGAAAGATAAATAAGTGGCCGCCCGTCCCGCGGGATGCTGTCAATCGCCGCCGCCGCCACGTCCGGCCGGATTACCATGCCCGCCCCGCCGCCGGCCGGCGTATCGTCGACATTGCGATGCTTGCCCACGCCAAAGGTACGCAGGTCCACCGTCTCGAGACTCCAAATCCCCTTTTCGCGCGCGCGCTCCAGGACGGAAACGCCGAGCGGCCCGGGAAAGGCGTCTGGCACAAGGGTGATGAGCGTGGCCGTGAACATGTAGCGCATCTAGCCCAGACGCGGGACGCCGTCACCCCGCCCCCGTTGACGCCCGCGCGCCCTCGGCGCTTGATGGCGGAGAAACGCGGAAGGCCGCATCAATCTCGATACGATTGCCACGATTGCCAATATCATGGCCTCCGGCGCCGTGATGCTGACACTGGTCTTTATCGGCCTGCAACTGCGCCGGAATGCCCATCTTACCCGCATGGCAGCGGCGCAGACGTCGGCCCAGCTCCTCTCGTCCAATCTCGGCCGCATCGCGGAGAGCGCAGAATTGGCCGAGCTGATCACGCGCGGGAATGGGCGCGACAGCTGGACCCGGGCTGAATTCCTGCGCGTCTCGAACTTCCTGAGCATTTCCTTTCGGCATTTCGAAGTGCTGCACACCCATCGCCGCTTCGGCGTGTTCGAGGACGAACTCTGGGAAGGCTCTGAAGCGCGCCTCTGGGAATCGCTCAGCAATCCTGGCATTCGCGAATGGTGGGCCGAAAGCCGGTCGCTCTATGCATGCAGATTCGCGCGCTATGTCGACAAGTTATCCGCCGAACTGGACGTCGCGCAGGCTTTGGCAACAATGGGCCAGGACTAGGCGACAAGCGCCAGGGCCCGGCGCGACGACACCTTGTTGCGTCCCGAATTCTTCGACTCAAAGAGCGCTGCGTCTGCGGTTTCAAGTGCGATGTCGGCATTGCCGCCCTGTGCCAGCAGGCATGTGCCGAAGCTCGCCGTGACGGAAATCACCTGGCCTTTATGCTCAAGCGCCAGGCTTTCGATTCGTCTGCGGATCCGCTCGCACACGGATTCGGCCTGTTCCAGCGTCACATCGCTCAGCAGGATGACAAATTCCTCACCACCCCAGCGCCCAAGCCGGTCGAACGGCCCACGCAATTCGGCGAACGCACTTTCTGCCACTTCCTGCAACACGAGGTCGCCGGTCTTGTGGCCAAAACGGTCATTGACCCGCTTGAAATGGTCGAGGTCGAAGAACACGAGGCCAGCCGTCTGGCGCGTCCGGCGCATGCGGTTCAGTTCGTCATCCATCGCCTGTTTGAAAAAGCGGCGATTATAGAGTCCTGTGAGCGGGTCTGTTGCCGCCAGGGCTTCAAGGCGCCGCTGGTAGATTCGCAGCCGATACTCATGCTGCGACGCAATCGCGGCCGTCGGGACAGCGACGCAGGCCGAGACCACCAAATTGGTCAGGACGAATACCCTGGGGTTCGCCGGCAAGCCGAGCTGGTACACCACCATGGAAAAAATGAATGACAGGCAGAGCGCCGTAATCGCAACAAAAGCGAAGAAGGTGAGCGATTCAAGAACATCGTGTAATCTCATCGAACTTGGCATCCGGTCCCCCGTTTGATATACATCCCTTCTACCTCCAATAGACAAATATCTGGCGAACCGGGGAAGTCGATTTGGCGGGAGCCTGTTTACCTGTTGGAAATGACGTTGGGTCGGTGCCCGCCTTCACCGCAGTCGGCGGTTTTCTGCGCAGGCGGGAATGATTTCCTGAGGGTGGAACCTTTAACGCGCCTGCGGCTTTAAGGGCCAGGAGCCTTGCGTGTGAGCACGGTCCGATCACGGGAGATCAACTCATGGACACGACCAAACGCCGATTTCTGATTGGTGGCTCAACGGCCGTTATGGCGGCAGCCCTCTCCGGCTGTGGCACGCTTCTCTATCCCGAACGCAAGGGCCAGTCCGGTGGGCGCATCGACCCGAGTGTCGCTATTCTCGATGGTATCGGCCTGCTCTTGTTCCTCATTCCCGGACTCGTCGCCTTTGCCGTCGATTTCTCGAATGGCACGATCTACCTGCCGGGCACGAAGCATTCCTCCAACATGGATGAGATGCCGGAAGTCAAAATGACCGCCGCTCTCACCAAATCGGAAGTCGACCGCGTCTGGGTTGATAATTACGGCCATGCTGCGCCGTTCGAATTGTCAGATCTGCAGCGCCGCCGTTTGGGCGACAAGGCCGTCACGCTCGACACAGTCGCCAGCCTCGCACGCAACGATTTCGCGCGCATCTAGGCCTTCCCGGAAGCTGCGGCCCCTGTCGCGGCTTCCGTCACGGCTCGTTGTGAACCTGCGTCCGGTATTCTGGGCGCCACGCATGGTCGAGCCTGTTGGCAGATCAAGGTGGGCTGGCTTCAGCCGTCATCCAGTGGAACGGCAGGGTCCTCTGTCGCCCTGACCTCGGCCTGCAAGGTCTTCAGCCGGTCATGATAGTTCGCGCCATCACCATATTCCTCGAAGCCGGCATAGCGGGCATAGGCTATCACGCCGTTCACATAGCAACAGCTTCTCGATCATGTTGAGATAGGCCAGCCCGCTGCGATCAAACACCAGGTATCGGTGCCGCTGGACCTGCGGAATTCCGTACGCCCGGAAACAGATCGCCTGGTAGATCGAGACCCAGAGATCAACCACCGCAAACGGCACAATCCGCGAGTAGATGACCGGCGCGGTGAGCCACACAAGCGGCCGGGCGGTGAACACATATCGCGCAAGATGCGTGCGCAGTTCACGATGGCGGCGCGCGACCTCTTCCTCGAAGCGGGCCCGTCCGCGCTCAAGACCATATCGCAGGCCTGTCCGCCGCTTGGCGAATTCAGCCTCGAGTTCCAGTTCGAGCCCGCGGATTTTTTCTTGGATCGTCTCTATGGACGGGTTCATGCCCGTTGGGATGGGCTGATCTCGCAAGTCTGGCAACACATACATGTTCGGACCAGCTGCAATCCGGCCCGTCGCGGAACAAGCAGAAAGTAATGTTCGTGGAATCATATTCGCTTCTCGGCGCATTGCGGGCACTCACCGGGCAATTTCCGGGTATCCTACGGGCATTTATCCGTGCATTTTTCAGCGGGTTTTGAGCACGAAAATTGCGCGCGGCAGACATGTTCTATACGGGAGGATACATGGTGAACTCTCCAGCGCTTTCCGTCCTGATCCCGTTTTTCAACGAAGAAGGAAACGTGCATCCCGTGATCGACGAGGTGCATTCAGCGCTATCGGGCATCGCGTTCGAGATTATCTGCGTCAATGACTGTTCGGACGACGCGACCAGCGCTGAACTGGCCGAGGCGCAGGCAAGGCACCCGCACACGGTCGTCGTGTTCAATCACGTCGCCCGGCGCGGCAAGTCGGCTGCCCTGTTCACCGGCCTCAAATCGGCGCGTGGGCAATGGGTCCAGCTGCTCGACGGCGACGGCCAGAACGATCCGCACGATACGGCGCGCCTCTGGGCCGAGATCGTCACGCCCGGCGCCCCGCCCCGGCTTGGCATCATCGCCGGCAAGCGGAACAGCCGCAACGATTCCGGCTTCAAATGGCTGCAGTCACGCGTCGCCAATGGCGTGCGCCGTTTCGTGCTGCGGGACGATGCGACCGATACGGGCTGCGGCTGGAAACTGATCCGCACAGCGGCTTTCCGCGACCTGCCCTTTTTTGCCTCGATGCACCGCTTCCTGCCCGCCCTTATCAAGCGCGCAGGCTGGGATGTGCGCGAGGAAAAGGTCAATGATCGCGAGCGTCTGGCCGGCGTGTCGAAATACGGCTTCCTGGGTCGCCTGGGCGCCGGGATCTTCGATCTGATCGGCATGTTCTGGCTGACGCGGCGCGGCGGCTACGGCATCGCCGCTGAATGGAACGACCCGCGCGCCGATCAGGACGCGCGGTGATCATTCCACTTATTTTCTATTGTTGCCGTCGCGGCCATTCTGGCGTGCGCGCATGCCGTCCGGCGACCGAGGATTCGGACGCGACCTGGCTTTTGTTTGCGGCGCAGAGGCAGGCGCAACCCTGACGGGTGCGGGCGCAGGCGCAGCGCGAACGGGCGCGCGGGCCTTCGGCGCGGCCTGGACAGGCGCCCGGGTCTGGCGTGTCGGCTGGGCCTGTGTCCGCTGGGGCGCCTGAGATCGCATGGCAGGGCTCTGCGGCAGCACGCGCGGGGCCTGCTGGCGCGTGTTCCGCTCGGTCCGCTGGCCTTGTTGCTGTGGTCGGGCCCGGGGCGCTTCAGAACGCGGCGCCCGGTCGGGTTCAACGCGGGTCTGTTCAACACGCACCTGCGACCGTCGCGGCTGCTCGGTTACCGGGCGCACGCGCGGCGTTTCGACGGCCGGTGCCGGGTTCGCATCACGGCGAGGCGGCTGACCGCGTGCTGTGTCGCGGCGCGTCCCGGGTTCACGCACGGTTCTGCTGACCGGGTCGGGCGGAATGAAGGACGGCGTCGCGCGCCTCTGGCTATTTGGCAGGGTCGTATCGGGCAGCGAGGGTACGGTGCCCGGATCACCTGCCAGCGCGGCAGTCGAGCCCCTGCTGCGAACAGGCAGCGTGCCTTCAGCTTGTGGACGGCGTGTGCGCCCTGCATCCCCGTCGCGCGGTCCGTCGCGGCGGCTATCCCGCTCGCGGCTAAGGTCGCCGTCACGCTCGCCCTTGCCGGGCCGGCCCGTCACAGGCCGCGTATCGCCAACCGGGCGGATCGAGGAAATATTGTCATTCAGGCGGTAGCCGTTGAGCTTGCCCGTCGAGGCATCGATGATCTGGCAGCGGCCCTGGAAGTTGGCATGTTCGCACACTTCCCATTTGCCCGACTTGATGTTCAGGGACGAGACATTGTCATTGAACCGGAAGCGGCTGAGGTCCTTGACCCCGCGATCGATGCCAAGCGACGCACCGCGCCCGTTGGCGTCGACATACAAGGTGGCGTCCGCGTCACGCGCGCCATAATGGCCCCGCAGCGGCGGGCGCTCGCGGTGGTAGGCGCGGTAAGTATTGTACCCGCCGCGTGAATACCCGAACCCGTACGGGCCATAGCCCGCCAGCGGATCATAATAGCCGTAGGACCGGTAGGCCGGTGAATAGCCGTAGTGATACACCTCGACCCGCGTCGTGCGACCGTAGCCGAAATCATAGCCGTCATTCCCGTAACGCACGGCATCGCCATACTGGATATAGCCGCGCTCATCGCGCACGAACATCAGGCCATGCTCGGCATCGGTATACTCATAAATCGGCCGAACCGACGACACGTCTCCCCCAAGATCAAAATAGCGCAGGTCCGGCACGTCCTCGCGCAACAACACGCAGCGGCCGGTGAAATCGCTGTGTTCGCAGATCTCCCACGCGCCAGACAAGACCGCAACGGACCGGGCCCGGTCATTGAACCGGATATCGGGCAGCGCATGGATCGGATCGAAGATATTGACCGCGTCGCCGGTATAATTCGCGCCGCTGAACAGGATCAGCGCCGCTTCATCCTGCGGTGCATCATATTGCGCAGCCGCCGCGCCAGCGGCGACAAGGGGGACTGCGATAAGGGCGCCAAGGCGCAGGAGCGTGGCAAACATGGCCAAATCCTCTCAGTTACTGACAGTAACATGGAACACGGCGTCTGAATGCCGCACAACGTCAGGCAGGCGGCCTGCTATTTATCGTCTTCCACCTCGGCCCACTGGGCCAGACCCGGGATCCGGACACGCCCCGCGTTGAGGTCAATTTCCGGCACGTCGGTTTGCGTGAACGGTACGAAAACGGTTCCGCCACCGGTAATCAGGTGGATTTCCAGCAGATCGTCGGCGCCGAAATTCTGGACCGCTTTTATCCGCCCTTCTGCAACGTCTCCAACAGAACAGACCTCCAGGCCGACAAGGTCCTCGATATAGAATTCGCCTTCATCGGCGCTTGGCAATTGCGCGCGCTCGACATGCAGCAGGGTGCCCTTCAGGGCATCCCACTCTTCCTTCTGTTTCTGTTCGCGGACTTTCACGATGAAGTGATCATTCCCCGGCCGCGCCGAGAGGGGTGTCAGCACCAGCCGCCCCGCTTCATCTGTGAGGGGGCCGTAAATGAAGAGGTCTTCAGGGTCTGCCGTGAAGCTCTTCACGCGCACTTCGCCGCGCACGCCGTGGGCGCCCTTCAGGGCGCCCACAACGATCAGTTTGTCATTCGGATAGGTCTTCATCTCGCCTCTGTAGCGCCAGACCGCGCCGGAGAGAACCGGCCTGACACCGTTTAGTGACGGCGCCAGTCGCGGTCATTGCCGTTGCGGGCCGCGTCCCGGCCGTCATATCGGCAGATCGACGAGATATTGTCGTTGAGTCCGGTCGGGCGAAGGTCGCCTGAGCCGCGCGAGATCACTTCGTAGCGGCCGCGATAGTTCGCGTGTTCACAGGCGATCCCGGTTCCGCGCGTCACGAGGACCGAGCTCGCCCGGTCATTGAACCGGTAGGCGGTAAGGTCAGCAATGTCGCCATTGATCTCGATCGGTTCACCGCGCAGGTCGACATTCGAAAACGGGACCAGATTGGCCGAACGCCCGCCATGGCCGTAGTTCCACGCACCATCCTGTCCCTCGCTGCCGGGCCCGTAGCCGACGGGACGGAGCGACGAGACATTATCGTTCAGGCGCAAGTCATTCAGACGGGATACGCTCGTGTCGACGGTCGCACACCGGCCCCGGAAATTCGCATCCGTGCAGACTTCCCACGCACCCGACCGGACGCTGATCGACGAGACCCGGTCATTGAACCGCATCGGCTTCAGGTCGGGGATCGCCCCAGCCACTTCAATGGCTTCGCCGCGGAAACCGGCATCTGCATGCAGCACGACACCGCTGTATCCGCCGCGATACGGATCAGGCCCGCGATCCGCGTATGCCGGCACGGTCAGGGCGCCAAGGCTGGCCGCGACGAGCGCGCCGGTCCGGAAAAGGCTCAATTTGGTCATAGCGGTCTCCTGTCAGTTCAGTTCGCTTGGATGTGAAGCGAACTGAACCGGGACAAGGTTGCGCGTTGTGCCGCATTCAGTTGCGGGAGCCACCGCCAGACAAAAGAAAAGGCCAGTGCAAAAATGCACTGGCCTCATCAAAACTATATGTATGCCGGACCTATTCGGAAGCGGCTTCCTCGGCGGACGCTTCTTCAGCAGCTGGCTCTTCGACCGGGGCAGGTGCCTTGGCGGCTTCTGCAGCAGCTTCAGCAGCGGCGGTCGCCTTGTCGGCGCGCTCCTTCACGCGATCCTGAGCCTTCTTGCCTGGCTCACCCTTTTTCAGGTTGCTGCCGGCAGTCCACGTGTAGACCGGGGCGGACTCACCCTCGACGGTGATCTGCGAGAGGAAGCGTGCGACGCGGTCGGTCGGCTGGGCGCCCTTCTTGATCCATGCTGCGGCTTTGACGCCGTCGATTTTTACGCGCTCGCCGGAATCCTTGGGCTGGCGCGGATCATAGGTGCCGATCTTCTCGATGAAGCGACCATCACGTGGCGCGCGGGCGTCAGCGATGACGACGGAATAGAAGGGGCGTTTCTTGGACCCGCCACGGGCGAGTCGGATCTTGAGGGACATTGGGGTTACTCCTGTAAAGTGTCGTCTCTGTAATTAAAGTTCAGCTTCGTCGCTGCGGATCTGCTCATGGTGGCGAATGACTTCCGCCACGATGAAAGAGAGGAATTTCTCGGCGAAGGCCGGGTCGAGGCCGGCTTCGTTGGCAAGGTCGCGGAGGCGCTCGATCTGTTGGCCTTCGCGGGATTTGTCGGCGGGCGGCATGTTGTGCAGCGCTTTCAGTTTGCCGACTTCTTTCGTTGCCTTGAAGCGTTCGGCCAGCGTGTGGACGAGGATCGCATCCATGTTGTCGATGCTGGCGCGCAACTGGTTCAGCTGGAATTGGGCGAGCGTGTTGTCTGTACTCATCATCTACTTTTTCTTTCCCCCGAGGCCTGGCAGGCTGCCTCCCAGGCCAGGCAAGCCACCTGATCCCATACCCGGCAATCCGCCCGGCATTTGCTGGCCACCCATTTTTGCAAGATCGGCTGGTGACATGCCGGCCTGCGAGGCCGCGCCCATCATGGCTTTCATGCCGCCCTTGGTGCGCATCTTCTTCATCATCGTGGCCATCTGCTGGTGCATTTTCAGCAGCTTGTTCACTTCCTGGACCGAGGTGCCGGACCCCGCCGCGATACGCTTGCGGCGCGACGCGTTGAGCACCGCCGGCTTGCGCCGCTCCTTGCGGGTCATCGACAGGATGATCGCTTCCTGGCGCTTCAGGACATTGTCGTCGAGATTGGCATTCGCCATGGCTTCCTTGGCTTTGCGGGCACCGGGCATCATGCCCATGATGCCACCGAGCCCGCCCATGCGCTGCATCTGGCGCAGCTGGTCGGCCATGTCCTCGAGGTCGAATTCGCCTTTCTTGAGCTTCGCGGCCATGCGCTCGGCTTTGTCGGCATCCATCTGCTCCGACGCTTTTTCGACCAGGCTGACAATATCGCCCTGGCCAAGAATACGGCCTGCCACACGGGAGGCATCGAACGCGTCGAGACCGTCGAGCTTTTCGCCGGTGCCGAGGAACTTGATCGGCAGGCCGGTAACCGCGCGCATGGACAGCGCTGCGCCGCCGCGCCCGTCACCGTCCATCCGAGTCAGGACGAGGCCCGTCAGTGGCAGGCGGTCGTGGAAGCGTTTCGCCGTCTCCACAGCATCTTGGCCGGTCAGTGCATCCGCCACCAGCAGCGTCTCGGACGGCTTCGCGATGTCGGCAATCTCTGCCGCCTCAGACATCATCTGCTCGTCAAGTGTGGTGCGGCCGGCGGTATCGAGGATCAGGACGTCATAACCGCCTATCTTGGCGGCCTGCACGGCGCGCCGCGCGATATCGGCGGGCAGCTGGCCTTCGATGATCGGCAGGGAGAAGACATTGTCGCCGCACTGGTCGGCAAGGATCGCGAGCTGCTGCATCGCGGCCGGACGGCGCACGTCGAGCGAGGCGAGCAGGACTTTCTTGCGCTGCTTCTCGCCGAGGCGCCTGGCGATCTTGGCCGTCGTCGTCGTCTTGCCTGAGCCCTGCAGGCCCGCCATCATCATCACGGCTGGCGGCGTGTCGATGCGCAGGGTTGTCTCGGCATCCGCTCCGCCCAACATCTCGACGATCCCGTCATAGACGATCTTGACGACTTGCTGGCCCGGCTTCACCGAGCGAACGACTTCCTCGCCAACGGCGCGGGCGCGCACGCTTTCGATGAAATCCTTGACCACGGGCAGGGCGACGTCGGCTTCAAGCAGGGCAACACGGATTTCGCGCAGTGCAGCATTCACGTCCTTCTCGGACAGCGCGCCGCGACCGGTCAGGCCGTCGAAAATGCCGCCAAGGCGATCGCTCAAAGCGTCGAACATGTGCCTACTCCTTTGCCGTTTGCCTGCAGGACAGACTTAGGCGCTCAAACCCGGCGCACAAAGCATGAAGCCCCGCTGAGCGAAAATTCGCCAGGCGGGGGGCCTCGCTGACCTCAAGTGTCAGTCAAAGCGCGCTTTTCATGTTTGCGCGGATGTAGCGGCGCCTAAAGCATGTGAGGTTCGTGAGGTCAAGCCAGCTGCATCTGGGCGACGCGGTCCTTGAGCAGGTCGATGGCCGCGCGAATTTCGGAATCGACGAGCGACAGTATGGCCAGATCCGCCCATGAGCCGTCGGCGAGACGCATGTAACGGCGCAGGACACCTTCCTTGCGCGCACCCAGGCGCTCTAGCGAGCTGATCGCCCGCTCATTGGCCGCCGCGATCGGGAATTCGATCCGCCGCATACGCGCGCCGAAAGCACGTCCAATCATCGCCATCTGTGTCGCCACCGGCACGATGGTGCCCCGCATTTCAGGCGGATGCCAAACGTATCCAATCCCGACGCGTCGATGGGTGCGCGACACGTCAAGATAAGCAATCACGCCCGCAAATACGTCGTCAGCCTGACGTGTAATCGAAAAAGGGATGACGTTGCCCTTCTGCTTCATGGCCAGCATCAAATCGAAATAGGCATTGAAGTTCGTTCCAGAGGGAATGACCGGCAGCCAATCCCACATGGCGGATATGGCGCCTGATCCGCCCAGCCGCGCCCTGTCGGATTCCTCCAGCCGGTCGAGCCTCACGACATCATTGTGCAAACCTTGTTCATCGAGCCGCATGAGCTAGCGTCTCACGGATCGCGACGGACACAAGGGTGCGGGAAAAAGAAATTCTGAATTCTGTTTTGGAACCCAATAAATATTAGAATTCTTTTTTCAGACTTTCTATTCACGACCTTCAGGAAAAAGGCGCTCGGTTAGATAAGTGAATTCCAAAGCGGTGCGCTTGGCGCGCTCCGTCTGGTTCGCCGCCGCCGAATGCCCGCCATCGACATTCTCATAGTACAGGAAGGGCAAACCGGCATCCTCGAACAGTTTCGCCATCTTGCGCGCATGGCCGGGATGCACGCGGTCATCCTTGGTCGAGGTCACAAAGAAGGGTTCGGGATAAGGCCTGGACGCATCGAAATTCTGGTAGGGCGAGAATGTCTCGAGGAACGCCCGCTCTTCGGGTACATCCGGCGAGCCGTATTCGTCCACCCATGACGCGCCCGCGAGCAGGAAGTGGTAGCGCAGCATGTCGAGCAGGGGCACCTGCACCACGACCGCATTCCAGAGATCAGGCCGCTGGTTCAGCATGACGCCCATCAACAGGCCGCCATTCGATCCGCCCATGATGCCGAGATGTTCGGAACTGGTGATCTTGCGCGCAATCAGGTCTTCGCCGACCGCGATGAAATCATCATACACGCGCTGGCGGTTGAGCTTCAGGCCTGCCTGGTGCCAGGCCGGGCCAAACTCGCCACCGCCCCTGATATTCGCCAGAACATAAGCGCCTCCCTGTTCCAGCCACAGCCGCCCGGTCACCGGGCTGTAGGATGGGTTCATCGACACCTGGAACCCGCCATAGCCATAGAGCAGCGTCGGCGTACTGCCATCCAGCACCATGTCGGCTTTGTGCACGATGAAATAGGGTACCTGCGTCCCGTCTTTTGACGTCGCAAAGAACTGTTCGACCTTCAGGCCTGATGCGTCGAACTTGCCGGGCAAGCTTTTCAGGGACGCAACGTCGCCGGTCTTGATGTCATAGGACAGCAGGGAATCCGGTGTGAGGAAGCCCTCATAGTTCAGGAACACGGCTTCTTCATGCTCGTCGGCAAAGGCGATGCCCGCCTGTCCCGTACCCGGCAGGTCGATCGGGACGTGAGTCCACCCGTCCGCCAACGGCTCCAGACGCATCACCCGACCGACAACATTGTCATTGATCGACAGCAGCGCCGCGCCCTTGGCAATCGCCACACCATTCACGGCCTGTGTCGCGTCAGGATGAAACACGAGACTGACTGTCGGCAATGTCCGCGTTTCGAGGAAAACGTCCACGCCGAAGGCGACCAGGTCGCCCGACTTGAACGAGCCCGCTTGGCCGTCCGGCGCCCAGTCTTCCTCAAGCGACACCAGGAACTGGCCCTTGTAGATGCCGTTCGGCGACGATTTCAGCGGGATCGGCCAGCGCACGGGCTCGGCTTCGCCATCCGGCAGCCACCAATAGGAATGGGTGAAGAAGGTTTCGGACTTCACCGCGCCCTGAAGAATACGGCCGTTATCCAGTTCCATGACCATCGGCCAGACGCCGACCTGCATGCGCGTTCCGAGGATCACCTCCTCGGCGGCCTCGAGCGGCGTACCGCGATGCCAGCGTTTCACGATGAACGGATAGCCTGACGCGGTCACCGTCTCCTCGCCCCAGTCAGACGCGATCAGCAATGTGTCAGCGTCGACCCAGGCGACACCCTGCTTGGCCTCTGTCGTGACGAAGCCGTCCGCGACAAAGGCCTTTGTCACCAGGTCGAATTCCCGGTTCACGACCGCGTCCTTGCCGCCATCGGACAATGACACGAGGCAATGACGCGCCGGCTTGCCCACTTGGCGCAGGCAATTGGCACCCTTGTAGACCCAGTTCTTGCCTTCATCTGCGGCGAGCGTGTCGAAATCGACAACCGTCTCCCAGTCCGGCTTCGCCGTCGCATAGCTATCAAGACTGGTCCGGCGCCAGAGACCCCGGACGTTCACGTCATCCTGCCAGAAATTGTAGACCATCCCGTCGCGCACGGCCCCATAGGGGATGCGTTCTTTGGAATTCAGCGCATCAAGCGCAGCCGCTTCAAACCCCGCATAACGCGGATCGGCCTGCAGCCCGGCCAAGCTGCGCGCGTTCTGTGCCCGCACCCAGGCCAGCGCATCGTCGCCTTCGACCGCCTCCAGCCAGAGGTTCGGGTCGTCGACTTGGGTTTCAATGATAGGGGCGGGCGTCTCGGGCAAAAAAGTCTCCGTTTCGGGTGCGCTGGCGCATGATGCAAGCATTAGGGCCGTCAGGGGGTCAGGAATCTGCGCGTGGACTCTCCGGCGCTCTGGGGCCGTGGCCCCAATCAAGGATTTGACTCGTCCCCCGACGTGAATGACGATTTAGTCTGAGAGACGACAGATGGCAAACGGGGGAAGGACATGACCGAGTCGAAGATACTGCACACCACATCGCGCAGGGATATTCTGAGAGGTGCTGGAGTCAGCCTTGCCGGGCTCGCAGTCGCCGCCTGCGCCGGCGAACCGGCGCCGCCCTCCACTGCCGACGGCATTTCCACCAATACCATTCAACACGCGGAGCAACTTGCCGGAATCAGCTACACGGACGCCGAACGGGCGCAGATGGTGTCCGATCTGGAGGCACGCCTCGACATCCTCAAACAGTTGCGGTCGGTGGGAAAACCGAATTCTCTGGCACCAGCCACCGTGTTCGAGCCACGCCTTCCGGGCGTCAATTACGGCATCACGCCTAGCTCGAAAGTCACTGTCTCGCCTGACGAACCCACCGCAAGGCCGGCCGATGAAGACATAGCCTTCGCAACGCTCACCCAATTGGCCACCTGGCTCGGCGCCGGCACCCTGACCAGTCGCGAGCTGACCGACATCTATCTCAAGCGAATCGACCTGATCGCGCCGCGTCTGGAGTGTTTCGTCACAGTGATGGCAGACCGGGCCCGCCGTGAGGCCGACGCCATGGATGCCGAACGCGCCGCCGGAAACATCCGGGGGCCCCTGCACGGCATACCCTACGGGCTCAAAGATTTGTTCGACGCCGACGGCTCGCCCGCGACCTGGGGCGCGGCGCCTTACAAGAATCAGGCGTCGCATAGCGACAGCGCCATAGTGCGCAGGCTTGGCGAGGCCGGAGCCATCCTGCTCGGAAAGACCACCTGTGGCGCGCTGGCCTATGGCGACATCTGGTTCGGCGGCGTCACGCGCAATCCCTTCGATCCGCGCGAAGGCTCGTCAGGCTCAAGCGCTGGATCGGCCAGCGCCACTGCGGCCGGCCTGTGCGCCTTTGCCATCGGCACGGAGACGCTGGGCTCGCTCGTTTCGCCTTCGATGCGCTGCGGCACGACAGCCCTGCGCCCAACTTTCGGCCGCGTCAGCCGCGCCGGCGGCATGGCGTTGTGCTGGTCGCTGGACAAAGCCGGCCCCATCGCCCGCAGCGTCGAGGATTGCGCGCTCGTGCTGGATGCCTTGAACGGATACGATCCTGCCGATGCCGGCTCCATCGCCGCCGGTTTCACCTATGATTATCGCACGCCCATCAGCGGACTGAGACTTGGGATCGACCCGGCCTGGCTGGAAGAAGCGACCGGCACCGAACGCGCGGCAATCCAGGCGGCAAAAAGCCTGGGCGCAACTCTCGTCGACTTCAAACGGCCGGACCTCGCGTCGGATCCGCTCTCCCTGCAACTGACCGCCGAGGCGGCCGCCGCCTTCGAAGATCTCACCCTGTCCGGCCGCGACGACGAGCTGACCTGGCAAGATCCGGAAGCGTGGCCGAATTCGTTCCGCGGGGCGCGCTTCATCAGCGCGGTCGATCTCATTCAGGTCGACCGGCTGCGCCGCATGTGGATGCAGGCCATGCATGAGGCCTTTGACGGCGTCGATGTGGTGATCGGGCCGAGCTATTCCAGCGGCATGGTCACGCCGACGAACTTCACTGGGCATCCGTGCCTGGTGATGCGCTGCGGCTTCGACGAGACAACGCCCCGGACACTGTTCGACACCGACGCCAACCCTGATGCCCCCGTGGCGCGAACACCTGTCGCGATCTCGCTTTGGGCCCCGCTGTTTCGCGAAGGACCGATGCTGGCCCTCGGCCGTGCCCTCGAAGCTGCGCTCGGCGTTGCAAGCGAGCGTCCTGCACTCTAGTGTCCTGACACTCAAATAGGGCCTCATAACTCATGCGGTTTGAGCTTTGTCGAGTGCTTTGCGGGCTCGGTTGATTTTGGCAAGGATTTCGGCGCCCTTTTTGCGCCAGATGTAAGGCTTTGGATTGGCGTTTCGCTCGGCGAGATAGGCTTTGATGTCGCGCACCAGTTCGTTGACTGATCCGAAGCTGCCCGATCGGATCACGTCGCCGGTTAAGTCTGCGAAGAAGCGCTCGACCAGGTTCAGCCATGACGATGATGTCGGCGTGAAGTGCATCTTGAAGCGCGGATGCCTGGCGAGCCAGGCGCGCACTTTGGGATGTTTATGGGTGGCGTAATTGTCGGCGATGAGGTGCAGGTCCTGATCGCGCGGCGTCTCGCGATCGATCTGCTTGAGGAAGCGCAGCCATTCGACATGGGTGTGGCTCGTTTCCGTGCGCGCGATCAGCGTGCCCGTCGCGTGGGCAAGGGCGGCGAACAAGGTCGTCGTGCCGTGCCTCTTGTAGTCATGCGTCATCGTGCGCGGATGGTTCTTCGCCAGAGGCAGGCTGAGTTGCGTGCGCTCCAGCGCCTGGCATTGGCTTTTCTCGTCGCAGCACAACACCAGCGCGTTGACCGGCGGATCAAGATATAATCCAATCACGTCCCAGAATTTCTCCTCGAAATTGGGATCGTTCGAAATCTTGAACGTCTTCACGACATGCGGCTTGAGGTCGTTCTTCGACCACAGACGTTGCACCGTGCTGTGCGAGACGCCGGCGTGGCGGCTCATGCTGCGCACGCTCCAGCGGCTGCGCCCCTTGGGCGGACGCGTCGCCTCGGTCAGAACGCGCGCGACCTTGTCCGGTGGGATCGACGGTTTGCGGCCCCGGCCCGGCGCGTCCTTCAAGCCGTCGAGACCGCGCGTCTCAAACCGCTTCGCCCACGTCGATACGCGCTTGGGCGTCGTGCCAAGGCGCTCGGCCGCCGCCGCGACTGAAAGTCCGTCAATGCGCAGCAACACGATTTCAGCCCGCTCGCGATCGCGCACCGAAATCTTCGGCGAGCGCGCCCGTCGCCGCAACTCCGCCAACGTTTCCTTGTCTGCCAACACTGTCTTGATCGGTCGCGCCATCCCGGTGATCCTCATCCCAAATCAGGGTAACAATCAATATAGTCGTTATTTGAGGGGCGGGACACTAGGCCGCCGCCAGCGCCACCGTGCGCGCCAGCAGGCGTGACCATGCCGCGTCCGTCTCCGCCGTCCAGTCCGTTCCCATCGCCGCTTTCACGCAATCACGGATCGTGGTGAAGAAGGCATCGAACAGGTTGTCCGGCACGCCATAGGTGCCATGGTTCACTCGCTCGGCCCCGAGGATGACCGGCGCCATGATCCCGCCTTCGGCCATATCGATCAGGCAGTCGAAAGACTGTTGCAGCATCGAGCCGCGCACCCCGCCATCCGTGTCCATCAGGAACAGCGGTTCGAGGTCAGGGTGGTCAGCGAACAGGTGGGCATAGATTACGGGTGCCGGGTCGCCCTCGCGCTCGGCGAGGGCTTCAAGGCTCTGCATGATGAGATCAAGGTCTGACATGGCGCTAGTCGTCCTCGCCGTTTTCTGCCGCGTCCTTTTTCGCCGGATCATACTTGGCGAACCAGCCCATGATATTGTCCGTCTTGGCAATCAGGCGGCTCGGACGCGAGGCGATATAATGCGGCGATCCCGGCACGCGAACATAGACCGTATCCACGCCGCGCATCTTGAGTGCCGTGTAGAACTGTTCAGCCTCCCAGGCAGGCGTGCGATAGTCCTCTTCGCCCACCATGATCATCGTCGGCGTCACCACCTTGTCGATATAGCGGATCGGCGAGAACTTGAGGAAGGCTTCCGGGTCTGACCAGGGCTCGGCACGTATCCAGTGGCGCCGCACGACCTGCGCGATGTCGCCGGCCAGCGCCATTGTCATCCAGTTGATCACCGGCTTGATCGACGCTGCTGCGGCAAACCGGTCCGTCTTTGTCACGATCCATGCCGTCAGGATGCCGCCGCCCGAACCACCCGTCACGAACAGGCGTTCAGGATCGGCATATTTGCGCGCCACCATCTCGTCGACCACGCTCATCAGGTCGTCATAGTCATTGCCCGGATAGGCCTTGTCGATCAGCAGCGCAAAGTCTTCGCCATAGCCCGTCGATCCGCGCGGGTTCGACCAGACCGTGACATAGCCTTCAGCCGCATAGCGCTGGATCTCGCTGCCGAAGAAGGGGCCGTACATGGCGTAAGGCCCGCCATGGATTTCCAGGATCAGCGGGAAGCTGCCATCCGCCTTGAAGTCCGGCGGGAAAGCGACCCAGGCTTCGATCTCGCGACCGTCAGCGCTGGACGTTACCTTGATCTCCTCGACCTTCGCCATTTCGAGATAGGGCAACACATCGGCATTGAGCGCGGTCAGCACGTTCGGGTACTTCCCGTCAATGCCGACGACACCCACTTCGGCGGGGCGATCGGCAAAGCCTGCCATATAGGAGACGACCGGTTTCCGGCCGCCGCTGACAGAGAAGCTGCCATCGGCATAGGGCCGGCCGATCGAGCCGCCGCCAATGCCGGTCACGACCTGCGAAACCTTGCCCTTCAGGTCGACATTGAACAGCGTGAGCACGCCATGATCCTCGGACAGGACGAGCAGGCTCTTGCCATTGGGCGCCCACACCGTCTCGCCGATGTCACCCGGGAAGTCTGCCGCAAGTGCGCGGACGTTCGTGCCGTCGGCATCCATCAGGTAAAGATCGGCCTGCTGGTAGGACAGCGTTTTGTCGTCGAATCCGCGATACGCAATCGTCTTGCCGTCCGGCGAGACGACCGGGTCGGAGTCCGGCCCGTCGCGGCTGGTCAGCGGGGTTACCGAAAGGTCGGCCAGTTCCACGGCATAGATTTCGCTTTCGATCGGATCGAGGTCGCGATCCTCGGCGGTATTGCCCGAAACCAGCAGCGTATCATTGTCCAGCCATTCCGGCCCGGACATGTCGGCCTTGCCGAACGTGACCTGGCGCGGCGTGCCGCCGTCGACCGGTAGAACGAAGACCTGCGTCGCACCGTCCTTCAGGTAGCCCTCGCCATCAAAGCGGAAGGTCAGTGTGTCGATGACCTTCACGCCGTCGTTCCACTTGGCACCTTCCGGCGGTGTCGGCGCCTTGGCAAAGCTTGGCGCCTCGCCCTTTACGAACATGCTGAACGCGACATGCTTGCCGTCCGGCGACCACACCGTCTCCGACGGGCCTTCCAGAAATTGCGCCAGCGGGAAACTGCGGCCGGTGTCGAGATAGAAGACGCGCACTTCCGGCTTGCCGTCGGTCGCGGTCGAATAGACGATCCGCGTGCCATCCGGCGACCAGCGCGGCGAACTCGCGCCGGCAACGCCGGTTACCAGCGGGCGGTTCGAGCCGTCGGCCAGGCTCAGGATCCATATCTGGCCGGTATCCTTGTCGGTCATCCGGTCCATGGAATGGCGCACATAGGCGACCGTCTTGCCGTCCGGGGAGACCTGCGGGTCGGACGCATATTCCATGTCGAAGACGCGATCCGCCGTGAAGCGCTTGGAAGGGGCCTCATCCTCTTTCGCCGCCGCGCCGCCTGCTGCAAGCAAGACAGAGGCCCCCGCCATCATGATATGCCGGAATTTCATCGCTCACCCCTTCATGCGTGTCTGGAACCAGAGAAATAGCATGAGGGCATCGACGCGAACAACTTATTCGCGGGCGCGCGCCTGACGACTCACTCCTGCTCTTGCGATTCGCAGCCTCCCCGCGCATATAACTCGGAGGAGGCAGGTGGCGGACGGGCCATTCGCCAATCGGGTCAGGTCGGGAACGAAGCAGCCCCAACGATTTCAGCCCGGGTCGTTCGCCTGTCTCCGCCTTTTCCCTCGCTCGTGTGTCTCACATTATTTCGCGGCATCCAGTCGCGTGGTGCACGAATTGTGGAATACGTATTCGTCTGTCTGGACAGGTGATCTCGGGATGGCTTAACTGCTCGTTAACCGGAATTCCACGCCCTTTTTGACAGTTTTAAGTATTGCCCCGTTGACCCCATGTTAACCTTCCGACACTATATGTTGTGTCAGGAGAGAAGTTGGGGGCCATATCTGGCCGCCGGGGGCTTCAGTTCCTATATAATATTCAATGAAACCGGAGGGCTGCACATGTCTGCATCCGAAGCCAAGTCTGTGACCAAATCCGCGCCGCGTAAGGGCAAGCCGAAAGCAGGTGCCGAGGCGGAACTGCGCGTGGTTGAAGGCGCTCCTGTAAAGACCGATCCTTCGCGCGATGCGCTGCTGACGGATTTCGGCAAGACCACGCTGAAAGACCGCTATTTGCTGCCAGGCGAATCCTATCAGGACATGTTCGCCCGTGTGTCGACGGCCTTTGCCGATGATTCCGAGCACGCCCAGCGCCTCTACGATTATATGTCCAAACTCTGGTTCATGCCGTCCACGCCCGTCCTGTCGAATGGTGGCGCGTCGCGCGGCCTGCCGATTTCTTGCTTCCTCAACCAGGTCGGTGATTCGCTCGACGATATTGTCGAGACCTGGACCGAGAATGTCTGGCTCGCCTCGAATGGCGGCGGCATCGGCACCTATTGGGGCAATGTCCGCTCGATCGGCGAGAAAGTCGGCCAGAACGGTCAGACGTCCGGCATCATTCCTTTCATCCGCGTGATGGACTCGCTCACCCTCGCGATCAGCCAGGGCTCGCTGCGCCGTGGTTCTGCCGCCTGCTATCTCGACTGCCACCACCCGGAAATCGAGGAATTCCTCGAAATCCGCAAGGCGTCCGGCGACTTCAACCGCAAGAGCCTCAACCTGCACCACGGCATCAACATCACTGATGCCTTCATGGAAGCGGTCCGCGCCGACGAAGACTTCGGTCTGATCAGCCCGAAATCCAACGAAGTCGTCCGCACCATCAATGCCCGCAAGCTGTGGCAGAAGATTCTCGAGCTGCGCATGCAGACCGGCGAGCCCTATCTCCTGTTCACGGACACCGTGAACAATTCCATGCCGGCCCACCAGCGCAAGCTGGGCCTCAAGGTGACCCAGTCGAACCTCTGCTCGGAAATCACGCTGCCGACCGGTATCGACCATCGCGGCCAGGATCGCACGGCGGTCTGCTGCCTCTCGTCGGTCAATGCCGAGAAATTCATGGAATGGTCGAAAGACGAGCATTTCCTCGAAGACATCTTCCGCTTCCTCGACAACGTGCTCGAAGACTTCATCGAGCGTGCGCCGCCGGAAATGGCGCGGGCGGTCTATTCCGCCAAGCGCGAGCGCTCGGTCGGTCTCGGCCTGATGGGCTTCCACTCCTTCCTGCAGTCGATGAACGTCTCGATGGAAGGCGCCATGGCCAAGGTCTGGAACGAGAAGATGTTCAAGCACATCCGCCAGGGCGCGGATGCCGCTTCGGTCAAGCTCGCCAAGGAGCGTGGCCCCTGCGAGGATGCCCGCGATGTTGGCATGATGGCCCGCTTCAGCCACAAGATGGCTGTTGCGCCCACCGCATCGATCTCGATCATCTGCGGCGGCACCTCGGCAGGCATCGAGCCGATCCCGGCCAATGTCTACACCCACAAGACGCTGTCGGGCTCGTTCACCGTCAAGAACCAGCAGCTCGAAGCCCTGCTCGATCAGAAAGGTCTCAACAGCAACGAGATATGGACCTCTATCCTCGAGCATGAAGGCTCGGTGCAGCATCTCGATTGCCTCGACGCGCACGAGAAGGATGTCTTCAAGACAGCCTTCGAGCTCGACCAGCGCTGGATCATCGAGCTTGCGGCTGATCGCACACCCTATATCTGCCAGTCGCAGTCGCTGAACCTGTTCCTCAAGGGCGACGTGTCCAAGTGGGACCTGCACATGTTACACTGGACGGCGTGGGAGCGCGGCCTGAAGTCGCTCTATTACTGCCGGTCCAAGTCGGTCCAGCGCGCGGCCTTTGCCGGTTCCGAGCGGATCGAAGGCCAGAGCCTCGACACGCCGAACACCGATTATGACGAGTGTCTCGCCTGCCAGTAGGTGGCGGCCATTCCGGCAATGAACAGCAAAGCGGCCAGCTCTGAATCGGGCTGGCCGTTTTTCTTTCATAGGTGGAAAATCTGCTGCCTGAAGATCAGGCAAAAGTCGCGTCACTTGCCGCAATTCCAACAAATATATCTACAGGTTAATGGCGCCACAGCCCTATGTGGCCTGCATTTTGCGAGAAAATGCCTGCAGAATTCGGGTTGTGGAACCAAAACTACAGGTTAGCGTTATATCAACCAGAATTAATCTTTGCTGAGTGAAAGGCGTTTGGGCATGGTGTGTCCTTTATGCTACATTAAGCGGGTTGGGGTGTAATCTTCGGACAGGCGTAAGCTTACGAGGATTAGCCATGAAGGGTGTCAGGCGTATGGTATTCGCAGTAGCCTCTACAGTGTTGACGCTGGCCTGCCAGGGCTGCGTCTCAACCTCCCCACATGATTTCGTCCGGTCCGAACCGGCCGTGCCGCCAACGCTCGGCATGACGATGGCCGTTCCGGCGTCGCTTGGTGCGAGCCCGGTTCAGTCCGACGCGTCCGAGACAATCTCCATTCATGTCGTCGATGGCGCGCCTGCCCGTTTTTCGGGCACGGTCATGGGTGCCCTGCCAGCACCAGTTGCATTATTCGATGGCGCGACTCCTGCCAATTTCGGCATCTCGGCGGGTATTTTTCCGTCCGACCTGCCTGAACTCGCCTGGACCGGCAGCCCGGCCCTGCTTGCGATCACCGCTAAGCGCGGCAAGGCCCGCCTGACAGGGGCGACCCAGATCGAGAAAGACATCGCCGCCGAAGTTGCCTTCTCGGCGCCCATGGCAATGACCGGTCTCAACTTTGACGTCGGTGTCGCGCCCCGCATTGCCGTGCGCGAAGAGGGCGAACTGCTCAGCCAGCGCGTCGGTGGTGAAGTCCGTATCGGTCGTGACTTCAACATCCTCGGCAAGGACGGCCAGCCTCAAGGCTGGTACATTTTCGCCGGTGCCGATGGAGAAGCCCTCATATGGGATGCGGGCAACACCGGTTTCGCCCCGAATCTCAACGACATGTCCCTGACCGATCAGGTCACCGTAGGCGACATGCAGGCTGGCGTATCGATCCAGCGGGCAGGCGGCGAGCTCTCGCTCAGCTACATCCGCCGCGAAGTGAAATACGAAGACCGAAACGGCTCCATTAGCGACACTGAAGATTTCGCAGGTGTAAGTTTCACCATGCGCCGATAGGTGCTAGGGCACCGGCCATGATGATGGCCCAGACACGTTTTCGGGCCGCGCTAGTCGCGGCCCTTTTTGTTGCGCCCCTGGCACATGCCCAGGAGGTCATGAAGCCTGCCGTGACCTCGCTCACGGTGGAGAACGACAAGTTCGGCGGCGGCACCGACCGCAACTATTCCAACGGGCTGCGCATCGAACGCGTGTCCGGCGCCGACGAGATATTCCCGGCGCTCGAATGGGTGGCCGACCGTATCCCGTTCCTCGACCTCGAACGCCAGGAACTGCGTCAGGGCTTTGCGCTCAGCCATGTCATCTTCACGCCAGAGGACAAGACGCTGGTTGTGCCCGATCCGGCCGACCGACCGTATGCTGGTTGGCTTTTTGCCTCCGGCACTATTGTCGGCAGCAGCGCCAACACGCAGGACACGCTGCAGGTCAATCTCGGCATCGTCGGTCCCTCGGCAGGCGGCGAATTCGTCCAGAACAATTTTCACCGGATCATCGGCGTGGCCGAGGCGCAGGGATGGCCCAACCAGCTGCGCGACGAGGCCGGGATCGAGATCATCGTCCAGCGCCTGCATCGTTTCCCGGGGCCGACGCTGCCGCTCGGCGTTGAAACCGATCTCGGTTTCGATGTCGGCGGCGCACTCGGCAATGTGCGCACATATGCATCATCCGGCCTGACGGCCCGGATCGGCTGGGACCTTGATTCCAGTTTCGGCCCGCCGCGCATCCGTCCGGCGCTCTCGGGGGCGGGTGAGTTCATCCCCGGCACCGACGAAAACCCGATGGGCGGCTATCTATTCATCGGTGCCAGCGGCCGTGCGATCGGCCGCGACATGTTCCTCGATGGCAACCTGTTTCGCGATGGCCCGCGGGTTGACGACCGCAAGGATTTCGTCGGCGACCTTCAGGCCGGCCTGGCTATCTATTATCGCGAAGTCCAGCTCGCATTCACCTACGTGAACCGCACCGAGGAATTCGATTCCCAGATCACGCCGCAACGCTTCGGCGCCTTCTCAATCTCGATTGCGCATTAGAGCGTCGCCATATCGATCACGAAGCGGTACTTCACGTCGCCTTTGACCACGCGGTCATAGGCGGCATTGATGTCCTTTATGGCGATCACTTCGACATCGCTCGTCACGCCATGCTCGGCGCAGAAGTCCAGCATCTCCTGCGTCTCGGCGATGCCGCCAATGCCGGATCCGGCCACACGTCGCCGCCCGGCCAGCAACAGGCCGCCATGCATCGGCTCCAGCGGTTCGATCGCGCCGACCAGCACCATCGTGCCATTGCGGGCCAGCAGCATCAGGTAGGGGTTCAGGTCATGCTTCACCGGCACCGTATTCAGCAGGAAATCGAAACTGCCCCGATGCGCCTTCATCGCGTCCCGGTCGGTTGAGACCAGCACGTCATGCGCCCCAAGGCGCTTGGCGTCCGCGCCCTTCGCTTCTGACGTTGTGATCATCACCACCTCGCAGCCCATCGCCACGGCGAACTTCACGCCCATATGGCCCAGCCCGCCAAGGCCGATCACGCCGACCTTGTCGCCCGCCTTGACGTTCCAGTGCTTCAGCGGCGACCAGCTCGTGATCCCGGCGCACAGCAGCGGCGCCACTTCCGCCGGGTTCAGCGCGTCGGATACTTTCAGCACGAATTCGTCGCGCACCACGATCTGCTTGGAATAGCCGCCATGGGTCGGCCCACCAATCACCGGCTCGGTGCCGCCATAGGTGCCGACCGATCCCTTTTCGCAATATTGCTCGTCGCCATCATGGCAGGCCGGGCAGGCGAGGCAGGCATCCACAAGGCAGCCAACCCCAACCGTGTCACCCACTTTATGCTTCGTCACGTCCGCGCCGACCGCGCCGACCTTTCCGACAATCTCGTGCCCCGGCACGATCGGGTATTTCGTCCGCCCCCATTCATTGCGCGCCGTGTGGATGTCGCTGTGGCAAACGCCGCACCATGTGATGTCGATCAGCACGTCATTCGGCTGCAGGTCGCGCCGCGTAATCTCGAACGGCTCCACCGGCGACTCGGGGCTCTGGGAAGCATAGGCGGCAACTTGCATCGGGATTTCCTCTCGCTTTTCTTTAGCCTGACACGCAGGCGGGTTACTTGTCGAGCAGGTCACCCGGCCTTCCGGAAGGTCAGGCTGATGCGACGTGGACCGGTCATCTCGTGCACGCCGGCCTTCACAGGTAGCACGCCATGATAGGCCAGCCGCGCACTACGCCCGAACACCAGCGCATCGCCATGTTCCAGCAGCACGGTCTGTTTCGGCCCGGCCCCCTCTGTCCCGCCGATCGCGAACCGGCCGGGCAGGCCAAGCGAGACTGACACAACCGGCTGACCAAGGTCCTGCTCGTCCCGGTCCTGGTGCGCGGTCAGGCGCGTACTGACCTCATAGCAATTGATCAGGCAGGCATCGGCATCAACGTCGTCCGCGCCAAACGCCGCTGCGGCCCGCCGCGCCACATCGCGGAAGACTACAGGCATGTCCGGCCATGGCCGCCCGCTCAGCGGGTCCAGCGCATCGTAGCGATAGCCGGTCCGGTCAGACACCCAGCCGAGCTCGCCGCAATTTGTCATCGACACCGACATGGTCTTGCCACCCGGCGTCACCAGATGCCGGAAGGGCGCAGCCGCCAGCACGGGCTGCAGCGCATTCCACAGGACCGGCGCATCGACGAAGCCCGGCAGGTGCAGCACGTCCTCGCCATGCCAGCTCTCGCCCGGCCGCAATCCGCTCAGCAGGTCAGCCATCACAGCGCATCACGGAAGATGATCCCCGTCGCAAACCGCGCGCCCCGGGTCAGCGTACTCACCCCGTCGTGCATCTTCACGCGGTAGTCGCCGCGCGTGCCTTTCACGGGCCGCTCGTTCACCGCGAACACGACTGCTTCGCCCGCGCGTATCGGCACGACATGCGCCCGCGACTGCATCCTTGGCCGCTGTTCGGTCAGCACGAATTCACCTCCGTCAAAATCCTTACCGGGTTCACTCAGCAGGATAACGATCTGGAGCGGAAAAACGATCCCGCCATAGAGGTCCTGGTGCAGGCAATTATAGTCACCTTCGCGATAGGACAGGATCAGCGGCGTCGGCCGCACCTGTCCCGCCCCATGGCAAGTCTCAAGGAAAGCCACATGGGTCTCAGGATAGTGTACGTCCAGCTGCATCCGCTCGACCCAGCGATTGGCAATCGCCGCGCAGCCCGGATATAGCACCTCGCGCAGGCCAGCGATGGGCGACGGCAGGGGATATCGGAAATACTTGTACTCGCCCCGCCCGAACCCGTGCCGCGCCATGTGCACATGGCTACGATCGGGCGCATCTTCGCCGAATGCGCCGGCCAGCGCGTCCCGAGCCTCCACATCCAGCAACGTGCCGAGCGACGCAAAGCCTTGTCCATCCAGCGCCGTTTCGACGGCTGCCCAGTCTATATCCGCAGCGCTCATGCTGCCTCCTGTCTGTCTTCCAGGCCGGTTTAGTCTGGCAGGGCCGTGTCCGCATTCCGATTCATGCGGCTTGATGTGCGCGCCCTTGCGCGGCTAAACAGCGGCGCCCGTAACACGCACATGCTGGAGACCGGACATGGGTAAACATACAGCCATCGTGAGATGGTCGCGCGGCGATGATGACTTTGCAGCCAACAAGCACTCACGCGCGCATGAATGGGAATTTGACGGCGGCCTCAAAGTACCCGCCTCCGCCTCGCCCGACATTGTCCCGCTGCCCTATTCGGTCGCCGAGAATGTCGATCCGGAAGAGGCCTTTGTCGCGTCGATCTCCAGCTGTCACATGCTGTTCTATCTCCACAAGGCGCGCGATGCCGGCTTCGTCGTCAACACCTATGAAGACGACGCTGTCGGTGTGCTGGGCAAGAATGCGGCCGGTCGCATGGCGATCATCCGGGTGACGCTGAACCCGGTCGTCAGCTATGAGGGGCCGGGCCCGTCCGCTGACCAGATCGAAGCATTGCACCATGAGGCGCACGAACTCTGCTTCATCGCCAATTCGACGATGACGGAGATCACGACAAACACCGCCAACTCCTAGCCGAGGGATCCCGATTCAACAGGTGCCGCATTGTCGCCCGGCGCAACTGCCCCCACCTGAGCAACGAAGCCGACAGCATTGCCCGTTTACCCGGCCCGGAAAATCTTCCCGCCATGACGCTCGATTTCCTGACGCCCGAAATGATTCAGGCGTTCTTCGCCGTGATCGCGATCGATCTTGTGCTCGCGGGCGACAATGCCGTCGTCATCGGCATGGCAGCGGCCGGCCTTCCGAAACACCAGCGCGGCAAGGCCATCCTGATCGGCATCCTTGTTGCAACAATCCTGCGCATCGCTTTCGCGCTCATCGCGGCAGAACTTCTCCTGATCGTGGGCCTCCTGTTCGCGGGCGGCATCCGCCTGCTCTGGGTCGCATGGAAAATATGTGGCGCGAGCTGCGCGAAAGCGCCGCCCATGCCGCACAAGAGGCGCTCGCCGCCGCCGACCTTGATGGCGACGGCACCGTAGCCGGTCAGGCCCCCGGCAAAAGCTTGCGCGCCGCCGTTACCCAGATCATTCTCGCTGACGTCTCCGTGTCGCTCGACAATGTGCTCGGTGTCGCGGGCGCGGCGCGCGAACATCCCTATGTGCTCGTGTTCGGCCTCACACTCTCCATCCTGCTGATGGGGCTTGCATCATCCTTAATCGCCCGCATCCTGACCCGCCACCGCTGGATCGCCTTTGTCGGCCTCGCGGTCATCCTCTACGTCGCGCCTCACATGATGTGGCAGGGCGGTCTGGAACTGTGCAATGAAGGCCTGCCCATGATCGACATGGGCGTTCCGGCGGTCTGTAATGCCGGGCACTAGGGCTGTGCCGAATCCATCTTGCAGGCCGCACGGGACAGGCAGATAATGTGTGTGTGCCAGCGCCTGCTGGTGTTCTCACCGAAAATGAAACTCACATGGGCCGCTTCCCGAAAGCCCTGGTCATGACCCTCCTCATCATGGAGATCACGGCCATCGTCGCGCTGACAACCGTCTGGACATCATTGTCCGAGCTTCATGCCAGTCAGATACTCATCAACATTGCGCTCGGCCTCTCGGTCGCCGGTCTGTGCGTGCTCGCGGTCGTGATTTTTCGCCGCGCACTGGCGGCCGAACTCAGGCTGGAAAGTGAATCAGACGTTCAGTTCGTGGACGCTGCCGAGCCGCTGCGACATCCGCACAGGGACTTGCCCGGCCCGAACGCCGTCGGACCGGCAACCGGCCCGGTCGTGTCAGGCGATCTGTTGCTGGTCCGCAGACAGCCAGGTATTCAACGCGTCGTATGACAGCGGTCGGCTGAACAGGAATCCCTGCATCAGGTCGCAGCCGACAGACGTGACAAAGGCCGACTGCAAATTGGTTTCGATGCCTTCGGCCACGACGCCCACTTTCAGCGTCTTGGCGAGCTGCATGATCGATGTCAGCAGGTCTGCAACCTTGTAGTTCGTCCCGATGCCCTCGATCAGCGACCGGTCGATTTTCAGCTTGTCCAAAGGCAGGTCGAGCAGGGCGCGCAGGTTCGAGAATCCTGTGCCATAATCGTCGAGCGCGATCATCACGCCGGCCTCGCTCAGGCGTTGGATATTGGTGCGCGCCGCGTCGAGGTTGCCGACAATCGCGGATTCAACGATCTCCAGGCATATGTGCGTCGGTGTGGTGCCCGTCCGTGCAAGGCAGGCCAGGAACCGCTCGGCAAAGTCGCATGCGACCATTTCCGTGGGCGTGACGTTCACCGAGAGGTAGGCGATGGTTCCGTCCTCAAGCCAGGCAGCGACCTCGCGGCATGCAATGTTCAGGATCGACGTATCGAGTTCGGTGCCCAGCCCGCACTCATGGGCAAGGTCTACGAATTCGTCCGGACTGACCGGTCCATATTTCGGGTGGGTCCAGCGAGAGAGGGCTTCAACCGCGTGGATCATCCGGTTTTCGGCCCCAATGATCGGCTGGTAGAAGGGCCTGATGTCACCATTTGAAATCGCGTCCGGCAGGTCGCGGGCAAGCTGCATCCGCCGAGACAGGCCGTCGCGGATTTTCTGGTTGAAAGGCTGCACCATGCCCTTGCCGCTCCGTTTCGCGATGATCAGGGCGACGTCGGCATTGCGCATGAGCTCGTCGGCACTGTGCGCATCTTCAGAGAAGATTGAAAATCCGACCGATCCGGAAATGTCGATCTTCCTGCCGGCGGCCCGCACCGGTCGGAACACATATTTCCGGGCCTCTTCGAGGCCTTCGAGCATGATCGTGGGGTCATCCGAATGGACTTCGGTAAGAATCGCAAATTCGTCGCCGCCCCAGCGAGCGATCGTAAACACATCCGGCAATTCGGTCAGGCGCCGGCCCACCGTTTTCAGGATGAGGTCGCCGGTCGGGTGGCCATAACGGTCATTGATCTGTTTGAACCGGTCGACATCAACGATGGCCAAGCCGAAACGCCTGTCCTTGGCTCCATAGGTCTGCACCGAGGATGCGAGATCAGATTCGAAGCCGAGCCGGTTTTTCAGTCCTGTCGCGGAATCGGTCTTCGCCATGGTCATCGTCATCTTTTGCTGCATCTCCGCCAGCGACAGGCGGTCTTCAAGCTCCACCGCGCGGCGCGCTGAACTCTCGCGCAGCCGCTGCAACTGAACGCTGGCCTTCTTGATCTCGGCCTCGTAATTCACCTTGGTCGTGTTCAGCGTTTCTGTCGTGGTGACTGAGGCCAGGATAATGGCGACAAGCCCTGTCGATCCGTCAGGAAACTTGAAAGGCACCTTACGCGTCAGGGCAAAAATATCCGGACCGATCTCTTCCTCGTTGATGCTCTCCTCGCCGGCAAACACCCGATTGTCTTCGGTCCAGAAAACCTTGACCTGGTCGGCAGGGAAGAAGTCGCGATCATCCTTGCCCAGATAGTCCTTACCGGCCATCAGACCGTCAAAGGCCTTGTTGCCGTAAATCCACTGGTGCTGGGCGTTTTTGACAAACACCGGATAGGGTAGCGCATCGAAGACCTGCTGCAGTTGATCAAGGGTCTTCATCGCCCATCCCCCGCCGACGTGCCGAACGCGCACACGCAGTTCTGCCGCTGCCGCAAGCCGGTCGGTGGTGCACACTGATTGAATTCAATCATGACCGTTTACTACACTGAACAATATAACTAATTCGCTAATCCAGCGGGTGATATTTGCGTCGTGTGCAATCTGAGCGAGAACCCCGCTCATCCCGGCACAGGTCCGCGGCCGCCAAAATGGTACCAGCAACAGGCAATCTGCGTAGGGGACTCTGCCTGTCAAATAGCGTAGGGTAGTTTCAATGTAGAGTGCCCGAAAATACGTCACGGTCGTATTTCCTGTGGGCATCCCTGTGTACAAGTGTCGCAGAGGTTGCCAGAACATATTGCGCCATTAACCTGAATGAAGCACTATATGTTGTGTATATTACTCCAGACATCGACATGAACACCAAGGAGCCCCCCATGGCTGACGGAAATTCCAATGTGCCCGGCCTGCTGACCCCCAGCTTTGCCTACAAGCCGTTCCGCTACCCGTGGGCCTATGATTTCTGGAAGAAGCAGCAGCAGGTCCACTGGATGCCCGAAGAAGTGCCATTGGGCGAGGACTGCAAGGACTGGGCGGTCAAGCTGTCCGACGGCGAGCGCAACCTGCTGACCCAGATCTTCCGCTTCTTCACGCAGTCCGACATCGAGGTCGGCGCGAATTACATGACCAATTACATGCCCCTGTTCAAGCCGACAGAGGTCTCCATGATGCTGGCCAGCTTCTCCAATATGGAAACGATCCACATCGCGGCCTATGCCCTGTTGCTCGAGACCATCGGCATGCCCGATTCGGAATTCTCGGCCTTCATGGAATACCAGGAGATGGCCGCCAAGCATGACTATCTCGGCCAGTTCGGCTGCGAGACCAATGAAGACATCGCCGTCTCGATGGCCGTGTTCGGCGCCTTCACCGAGGGCCTGCAGCTGTTCGCCAGCTTCGCCATGCTGATGAACTTCCCGCGCTTCAACAAGATGAAGGGCATGGGCCAGATCGTCACCTGGTCGATCCGCGACGAGTCGCTCCACTGCGAAGGCATGATCAAGCTGTTCCACGCCTTCTGCGCTGAAACCGGCGTGATGAATGACGAATTGCGCGAGAAGATCCGCGAATGCTGCCGCACCGTGGTCGCGCTGGAAGACAAGTTCATCGACCTCGCCTTCGAGGCCGGTGAGATCGAAGGCATGACGCCTGCCGACATCAAAGGCTATATCCGCTACATCGCCGACTGGCGCCTTGGCCAGCTCAAGCTCGAGCCGATCTACGGAATCGACAAGCACCCGCTGCCCTGGCTGTCGGAAATCCTCAACGGCGTCGAGCACGCCAACTTCTTCGAACAGCGCGCCACCGAATATTCCAAGGGCGCAACCCGCGGCGACTGGCACGGCGACGACGGCGTCTGGACCAATTTCGACAAACGCAAACCCGCCGAAGTCCCGGCGGAATAGCCCACTTCATCCTCCCCCGCTCGCGGGGGAGGTGTCTGCGCGGCAGACGGAGGGGGGGCTTTAATTCGCCAGCTTGAAGTCCAGCGGGTATTCCAGTCCCGTCACGCTCACGAACTGGCCGTCGACCAGCTGTGGCGCGAACTCAGCCTTCAGGACAGACCGCTCGGCTTCGCTCTTGAACACGGGGTCGGTGCAGCTGGCCGACACCTTGTAGGGCTTGCCGCGCGGATCAATCGCGAAGGCGACACTGCACGATCCTGAAATGCCCCGCGCCGATGCACGGCTCGGATAGACCGGCATGGGCGGCCGGATCACCTGATATCCGCGTGACGACACGAGCACCGGTGAGACCGTTGGCGGGTCAATGCGCGTGGGCACCAGCGAGCCCGGCACGGCCCCCATGATGACGAGTTCTGGCATAACAACGTTTGACTTGGTGGCCGAAACCCGTGGCGGCGGCGGCGGCTTCTGCGATGTGTCCATCATCTGCGGTTTGGTCCGCTTGGTGATCGGCTTGTCGGGAGAAGGCCGGTTCGGCGTGATAATGCCCAGAATGCGCGACGGTGCCTTCACCAGCGTCACTTCCTTCACATCGATCAGCGAACTCATCAGCAGGAACAGGCCGTAGGCCACCGGCAGGGCCAGCAGGGCCGCGGTCGGGGCGCGAGAGACGGGCGAATTCAGCATGCGTATTTCCTCCGATTGACAGCAGGCCGGTCTTCCGATCATGTAATGTGATAATATATCAATATTGAGTTTTGTAAATACGCCGCCATTCATGCGTCGGGATTCAGGGAAGAAGGAGGCTTCGCCGCGCTTAGGCGCCGCGTTTGATCGCCTTGGGCGTGGCGGGCGCCAGCAGCGCGGCATCCGGCCGCCCGAGGAAATAGCCCTGTCCCTTGCGAACGCCGAGAAGCTTCAGCGTATCAAATTCAGCCTGTGTCTCGATCCCCTCGGCAATCACCTGCGCACTGGTCTCGCGGGCATAGAACATCAGGGCGCCCACCAGCGCGCGGCGGGCCGCGTCAGTGTCGACATCGCGCGTCAGGCTCATGTCCAGCTTCACGATGTCCGGCTGCAGCTGCACGATATGGCGCAGCGAGGAATATCCCGCACCTGCATCATCGATGGCCAGTTTCAGGCCGCGCCGGCGCAGTGGCTCCAGCGCCTGCAACAGCAATTCATAATCTTCGACCTGCGCATGCTCGGTAATCTCGAGCAGGATCCGATACAGTGGCTGGTCGGCCAGCAAGTTGGCAAAAGCCTCGGTGATGATCAATTCAGGCGATGCGTTCACAGACAGGTATTGATCGGCTCCCAGGTCCGGCAATATGGCCAGCGCCCGTTTCAGGGCAGCAATTTCCAGCGTTTCCGACAGGCCGACTTCGGCCGCCTCGTTGAACCAGATATCCGGTGTGCGTTTTGGCTCATCGGTGAAACGGCTCAGCGCTTCATAACCAACCGGCGCCATTCTCCCGAGATCGAAGATCGGTTGGTACACGATCGAGAAGGCCTCGCGCGCCAGGACGTCTTCGATCCGGCGGCATTGTTCGGTCCGCTGCCGGCTGTCGGCCAGCTCGTTATTGATCTGGCGCGTTGCCAGTTCTGCGAAGACGCGCATTGTGTCGAGGTCGCGGGTGTTCAGCGTCGGGTTCGGAGTGCGGCTGAGGCAGCAGAACATGCCATAGGCGCTGCCATCCTTCAGCCGGATCGGAATGCTCATGTGCGCTCCGATCGGAATCGCCTGCGTGATCGGCATGGCGGCGGCAAAGGGTTCGTCCGCCGTGTCCGGGATCAGTTCCGGCAACCGGCCTTCCAGGATATGCTGGCAATAAACATCGTCCAGGCTGTGGCTGTCGCCAATCTTGGCCAGCGCTTCGAAGCCCGGCGCATCGACGCGGCGGAACACCGATCGTCCGTCAACGAATTCCGACAGGTATGCGACGTCCATGCCGAGATGTTTGCGCACAGCCGACAGCGCCGACTGCAACAAGTCTTCCGAAACGGCTGTCGGTGACTGAGTGGCGGACGTGAGAATATCGAGGTCGGACATGGGGCAATTCCTGAGGGGCCGAGCGTCATCGCAGGTTTCGCTTGCTGTCACATCAATGGGATCGTGCAAATTTGATGGATCTGCTGCGGCGCGCGCGGTTCGGAAATCTCTCTTGACGAAACCCTCGCCGCGCCCCTAGCTCCGTCCCATGACGACTGAACTCGCCGCCTATTTCGACCGTATCGGCTTTGAATACTCGCCAAGGGCCGACGGCACGACGCTTGGTGCACTCTGCCGGGCCCATATCAATACGATCCCGTTCGAGAATCTGGACGTCCAGCTGGGCCGCAAGACCGCGCGGTCACAGGCCGAAATTCACGACAAGCTGGTGTCGCGCCAGCGTGGCGGCTGGTGCTACGAACAGAATGTGTTGATGGGCTGGGCGCTGGACGAGATCGGCTTTGACGTCACCCGCCTTGTTGCTGGCGTGATGCGCGAACAGGCCGGTGACGGACAACTCGGCAACCACATCCTTGCCTGCTTGTCCGGCTGGAGGGAGAAGACTTGCTGGTCGATGTCTGATTCGGGCCGAGCTCTCCTCGGCCCGATGCCTATCATGACGGGGGCGCGCGTCGATGCGCCATTTGAAGTCGGCCTGACACAAGTCGACGATGGCTATTGGCGCTTCCGGGAAAGCGCCCATTCCGATCCGTTCGGCTTCGATTTTACCACCGCGCCTGCCGACCAGTCCGTGCTCGATGCCAAGCGCATCTGGCAGGAGACAAATCCCGCCTCGCCCTTCGTGCAGAACCTTGTCGTGCGGCGGCGTGACGGGGTGCTCCACCACACGCTGCGCGGCAAGGTTCTGACCACGACCACGATTGTCGGTCTCGACAGCCGCGAACTCGCCACGGCTGATGAACTTGTCGATGTGCTCGATGACGTGTTCGGTATCGATATGCCCGAAGCGGCCAGCCTCTGGCCCGCCATCACCGAACGCCACGAGGCGCTGTTCCCCGGCACCTCAGAGGAAAAGGGTCAAGTGAGGGGCCGCCCGTGGCCGTGGGCGGCCCCTCCAACGCACAAGACCGGGAGGAAATGGCCTAGCGTTGTTCGGCGTCGGCGAGAATCACCACGTCTGAACTGGCGAATTCGCCCGCCGTTTCACGGCCTTCCAACGCCTGCTGATCCCGGATTTTCGAGACAGCGGACGAGACGATGCTGCTGACGCATTTACGGTCGGTATAGTCGCCGCCGAAGACAGGGACATATGTCGTGCAGGCCTCTTTCGCCTGGTCGGTGATGGCATCGAGGACCTCGGCAGCGCCAGACTTGGTTGCCAGCATGTCCTTGTCATAAGCGATGCTCACGGTGATCGGTTTTTGCTCCCCGGCAACGGCCAGCGGAGACAGGAACATGGCCGCAGCCATGATCGATACGATTGGTTTCAACATGGGATAGCCCTTTAGAAGTTAGCGCCGGAACATTCCGGCTGGAAACTCCCCCCGCAGCTGAGCCTTATGATCACTGTTCCCCGTAATGCGCCTCTCGGAGCATTGGCCAACCGGGAACAGCGAACTCATGCTGCACTGCAATAATGTTCTCGCAGACGCAGCATGGCAACGGTCGTTTTGCGAATTTTCGGTCATGGCTGCATGCTGCAGGGCTATCGCCTGATATGCGAGCGGTCTTGCCCGATCATTGGTCTGAAACAGGTCGAAAAAACAGGAAAATGTCAGGACTGCCATGCATTTGTGACACAGAAAAATGTCGACTCAGCACCGATTTTCCGATAAAAAAATACATAATTACAGTGCTTTGGGCGATTCGTCGGCGCCCTCTGGGGAAAGGCGGTACATCGGGGGCGCCACCGCCGCCATTGGCTCCGCGTCACCACGCCTGCCTCCGCGCCGCACTTATCCCCTGGTTCTGAACGTCTGAATCCCAGCACCGGCGAGGTATTCCGGGCCGCACCCATCGAACTTGTCCCCCTCCCGGCAGGCCATGGCAGGATAAGGCCATCATGTTCCAGCCCGACCAAGCCCTTCGCAGCCTCACCCTCGTCTCCTGGCGACGGGCCGATTATTACGTGCAGAAACTGGTGAGCGGCCTGAACCTTGGAATCACCGGCTGCAGGCCCTTCCTGAAACGCAGCGAATGCGTCCGCCTGCGCCGACAACTCGTGCGCATTGAAACCCTGACGCGCCGCGTGCTTGTCCTCTTCGTTCTCGAAGGCCCGTTGCCGCACGTGACAGTGCGGGCAGGGCAGGCGGCCCCGGGCCGGCGTCCGTCGTGCATCGCCCCCCGCGCCGCGCCGTTTCTTCACCCCGCCCATCTTCCGCCTCGCCGACCCGCGCCCCCGCAGCACACCCGTGCCACCCCCGCGCACGCTCCGCCCACGCCTTCTCTATCCCGACCAGCCGCTGCCGCCGCCCGAGCCGGGCGAGTTCCCGCCGCTCGCTGACGACCTGGTGCCCGCCACGCCGCTGATACGCCGGGCCCGCGCTCTCAAAGCCCTGTTTGACGATCCGGTCCCCCATATCGCGCGCATGGCCCAGTGCCTTACCCGGGCCCGCCTCAGCCCCGCCCGGCCGCTCCCTTTGGCAGGCCGCCTGCCACCCGTGGCCCGCACCCGCCGGCAGGACGCGACCGAACGCGACGCCGCCCTCGAAATTCACCGAACGGCCCGCCTCGCGCTCGCCCATTTCGACACGTCCTGACCTGCCATAGATTTCAGCAATGGCAGTGGGAGCATGCTTTTTATTGGTAATTGAGAATCGTTCGCATATATGACTCCTGTCCGATAGGAGTCCCGAAATGCCCCAAGCCATGCTGAAAACCTGCACCTATAGCCTGATGCACCTGACGATCGCCGTCACGGTGGCTTTCGTGCTGACCCAGGACTGGCGCATCGCCCTCGGTGTCGGCGTGATCGAGCCCATGGTGCAGACGGTTGCCTACACGTTCCACGAACGCATGTGGAAGCGGGCAGGAGCGCACACCTTCCGACACAGGGAAGCGATCGCCGGAGCCAGCCTCTGAAAGATTACAAAAAAATGTGATTACATCTGTAGCCAAGGGGCGTAACGGCGTTTGCATGCGCAGGGCCAGCCGACGCCTTGTCCTGATGGATACAGACCGACATGTCCCTGCCGACACCTGCCAATGACACGACGGATACGCTGAGCAAGGTCGCGACCGTCACCTTCATTTTCTGGATCATGAAAATCTGCGCCACCACGGTCGGAGAGACCGGCGGCGACCTTTTGTCGATGACGATGAATATCGGCTATGCCGCCAGCTCCCTCATCCTGATCGGCTTCTTCCTTGTCACCCTTGTCCTGCAGATGCGGTCAGACCGTTTCCACCCCTTCCTCTACTGGGCGGTCATCCTCGCCACCTCCACCGCGGGCACCACGATATCCGACTACATGGACCGCACCCTCGGCCTCGGTTACGCAACAGGGGCCATTATCCTGGTTAGCCTCCTCGTTGGCATCCTGCTCGCCTGGCATGTCACCATGGGCTCGATCAAGGTCGACCATATCCGCAAGCCGCAGGTGGAACTGTTCTACTGGGCAGCCATCCTTGCTTCCAACACGCTCGGCACCGCGCTGGGTGACTATCTCGCCGACAGTTCGGGGCTCGGCTATGGCCTCTCGAACCTGCTCATCTCCGGCGGTATCGCACTTTGCGTCCTCGGTTATTTCTTCACCCCGATCTCGCGTACGGCCCTGTTCTGGGCGGCCTTCGTCCTCACCCGGCCCTTCGGCGCCACGATGGGCGACCTGCTGACCAAGTCACCCGACAAGGGCGGCCTCGGCATCGGAACCGCCGGGTCCAGCGCCGTCCTGCTCGCCATTCTGGTCGCCCTCATCGCCTGGACGGTCTGGGGCCAACGAAAGCCTGCAACAGCGTCCGACGATTGACGACGCGCGCCTTTTCCGCCATCTGGGTGCATGACGAAACTGATCACACCCAAAGCCGTTGTCGACGCCCTTGAGGCCCTCTACAGCGAAGCCGTCGAGGCGCTCTCCGGCGCTCTCGATCTCTACCTTCACAAAGGCACCCCGCCCGACAGCGAGCTGCGTGACAGCGGTGCCTTCTGCTATCCGCAGATCCGGCTCATCTATGATCCCGACGGCCCGCCGCCGCCCATCAGCCGCGCCTTCGGCAAGATGTCCGAGGCCGGAACCTATATTTCCAGCTTCACACGGCCGGATTTCTTTCGCGCCTATCTGATCGAACAGCTCACCCCGCTGATGCGCGACTATGACGTCGAAGTCTTCGTCGAGCGCTCGACCCAGGAAATCCCCTATGCCTATGTCTGGGAACAGGGTCAGGCCGAAGGCCTTGAGGAGATTTCGCCGGCCGAACTCGCCCGCTGGTTCCCCAGCCCGCAGCTCGCTGACATCGGCGATGAAGTGGCCGATGGCGAATTGTTCGAGCCAATGGACACCCATCCGCTCGCTCTGTTCGATGCCCCGCGTGTCGACCTCTCGCTGAAGCGGCTCCAGCACTATAGCGGCACGCCGGTCGAGCATTTTCAGGACTATGTCCTGTTCACCAACTACCACCGCTATGTCGATGCCTTCTGCGACTGGGCGATCGAACAGATCGATGCCGATAATCACTACACCTCGCTGTCGGTTCCCGGCGGTCTGGAAGTGTCCAGCGTCACCGGCACGTCGCGCGCCGATATCGACGCCGCCCCATGGCGCCGGTTCCAGATGCCGGCCTATCACCTGCGCGCCCCGAACGGCGCCGGCATCACGCTGGTCAATATCGGCGTCGGCCCGTCCAACGCCAAGACGATCACCGACCACCTCGCTGTCCTGCGCCCGCAGGTCTGGATCATGGTCGGCCATTGCGGCGGCCTGCGCCACAGCCAGTCCATCGGCGATTATGTCCTCGCCCATGCCTACCTGCGCGAAGACCATGTGCTCGACGCCGTCCTGCCGCCGGAAATCCCGGTGCCGGCCCTGGCCGAAGTCCAGGTCGCGCTACAGGAAGCTGCCGCCCGGGTCACCGGCGATACCGGCGATGCGCTCAAGCGCCGCCTGCGCACAGGCACGGTTGTCACCACGGATGACCGCAACTGGGAACTGCGCTTCACCGCCACGGCCCGGCGTTTCAACAAGTCGCGCGCCATCGCCATCGACATGGAAAGCGCCACGATCGCCGCCAATGGTTATCGCCTGCGCGTGCCCTATGGCGTGCTGCTCTGCGTCTCCGACAAGCCGCTGCATGGCGAGATCAAGCTGCCCGGGGCGGCCAACCGTTTCTACGAACGCTCCATCGCCCAGCACATCCGTATCGGGATCGAAACCCTCGAAATGCTCGCCGCCGACAAGGGCGCCAAACTGCATAGCCGCAAACTGAGAGCCTTCGACGAACCACCGTTCCGGTAGGCCCTCAGCATAAAGCGCAAGCTGCGCACTGACAAGGCGGGCGCCGAAGCGCCCGCCTTGTCAGTTCTGTCTGAGGCTGAACGCCTATTTTGCGTCGAGCTTGGTGATCTTCGTGCCTTCAATGCTGAGGCCGGCCATCAGGCCCTTCTGGTCGAAGATGAACGCATAGGCGTCTTCCTTCAGCGTCGAAGTCGAGAGGTTCTCTGCGACACCGGCATTGACGAGAACAACTGTCGGGCCGACGCCGATTTCCCAGCCATCTGAGTCCGAGACATATTTCATGGCGTCATCATTCATCAGGAACACGGCATAACCGTATTGCTGCGCGCCGGCCTGCAGGCCCCACGAGCCGGTGAACGTGCTGTAATAGTCCTGCACGGCGCCGCCCTTGCGCATTTCGCCTTCGCCATACGCGCCGCCAACCCCGAGACCGGCTTTCACGATCGAAGGGAAGATCAGCACGGCGTGCGATTTCGCGGCGATGGCCTTGGCGGCCGAATTGTCGGCGATCAGGCGGTTGAGCGCTTGAGTGCTCTGTGCATCGATGTCCTGGCGGCTGACTTCATCCGGCATGCTTGTGCAGGCGGTCGTAACCAGCGGCGTGCCGACAACGAGGCAGGCGGCGAGCAGGGCGGAACGGAATTTTGCCATAGGGGAGTCTCCTGTTTAGGCAGCTTATATTGCGTGTCTTTCAACGGAGGAAGTCACAATTCGTTCCTCGCCGTTGTGATTCAGGTCAAGGACAGGGTGGACCGTCAGCTGGTACCAGCCATTCGGTCTGGACGGGCCGGCGATCCCGCGCTAGCTCGTGTCTCATGAACAATCGCATTCTCCCGTTCGACGGTGTCCGTAATTTTCGTGATTTCGGCGGTTACGCCTCGCGTCATGGCGGCAATGTAAAGCGCGGCCTCCTGTTCCGCTCCGGCCATTATGCCGAAGCCACCGAGGCAGACCTTGAAAAGATTGCCGATCTCGGCATCCACCTGCAGGCAGACCTGCGCCGCCCCGACGAGCGCGAGAAGCAGCCCGGCATATGGTCGGCCCCCAATACGCTCACACATGATGGCGGCCGCGAAACAGACGCGCCCCACACCCGCTTCCTGACGCAGCTCGAGGTCGATGCCGACTCTGCCGATGGCTGGATGAACGACTATTACCGGCTCGCTCCCTACAAGCCCCACCACACCGAGCTCTTCTCAGACTGGTTCCGGCACCTGGCAGGGCTGGAGGGCGATGCGGCGGGTGTCGTCAATTGCGCCGCCGGCAAGGACCGCACCGGCATCCTGTGCGCGCTGACCCATCATGTCCTCGGCGTCGGCGAGGAAGATATCCGCTCTGACTATAACCTCACCAACGAGGCCGTGAACGTATCGCTCTTCCTTCCGGATGCCGCCAAGTATTTCAACGACATGCTGGGCAAGCACCATGATGTCGAGGTCTACCGGCCCTTCCTCGGAGTGCGCCTGCGCTATCTCGAAACGGCCGTTGCCACGATTACGGCGAATTCCGGCTCGCTTGACGCCTATCTCTCCGACACGCTTTTCGTCGACGACGCGATGCAGACGGCGATTCGCGACCGGCTGATCGACCCGGCCTGAAACAGGGTTGCGCAGCGCGCATCCAGAGCCTTGCTTTGTTTCCTTGCCCCGGTCCTGCCGAACCCGCTAAAGTCGGCGCAATGAGCGAATCCGAAATCCCCGAGCGCGACGACCAGACCTTCTCCATGTTCGGAGAGGAGGACCCGTCCGCGAAACCGACGGCCTATCAGGTTCTTGCCCGCAAATACCGCCCGCGCCTGTTCACCGACCTGATCGGCCAAGAGGCCATGGTCCGCACGCTCTCGAATGCGTTCGACACGGGCCGCATTGCCCATGCCTTCATGCTGACCGGCGTGCGCGGCGTCGGCAAGACGACCACGGCGCGCCTGCTGGCCCGCGGCCTGAACTACAGCCGGGAAGGGGCCGACGGCCCGTCAATCCATCTCGACCCGCCGGGCGACCATTGCGACGCCATCATGGCCAGCCGCCATCCCGACGTGCTGGAACTCGATGCTGCCTCCCGTACCGGCGTCGCCGACATGCGCGACCTGCTCGACGGGGCCCGCTACGCCCCCGTCTCGGCGCGCTACAAGGTCTACATTATCGATGAGGTTCACATGCTGTCGACAGCCGCGTTCAACGCGCTGCTGAAGACGCTGGAAGAGCCGCCGCCGCATGTGAAATTCATCTTCGCCACCACGGAAATCCGCAAGGTGCCGGTCACGGTCCTGTCGCGCTGCCAGCGGTTTGACCTCAAGCGCCTCGACTCGGTCGAGCTTGCCGCCCATCTCAAACGCATCGCCGACCGCGAAGGCGCAAAGGTCTCCGAGGAAGGCCTCGCGCTCATCGCGCGTGCCGCCGAAGGCTCGGTCCGCGACGCGCTCTCGATCCTCGACCAGGCCATCGTCCAGACCATGGATGGCAGCGAAGTCAGCGGCGCCGCCGTACGCGACATGCTGGGCCTTGGCGACCGGGGCCGCCTGCTCGATGCGTTCAGCTTCGCGATCAATGGCGATGCGAAAGACGCCCTCACCGAGATCCGCGAACAGGTCCATGCCGGGGCTGACCCCGCCGTGATCCTGAAAGACCTGATGGACATTGCCGCCGACGTCTCCGTCGCGCAGGCGACCGGCGGCGACTATGATCCCGGCGGCCCGGCCGACTGGGCCGCGCGCACGCAGGCCATGGCTCAGAAGCTGACGCCCGCGCAGGCGTCACGCTGCTGGCAGATCCTTCTATCAGGCTTCAACGACCTGCAGACGGCGCCCGATACGGCGACGGCGCTCAACATGGTCGTACTGCGCCTGACCGCCGCCAGCAGCCTGCCCTCGCCGGAAGATGCCGCCCGCCTGCTCGCTGCCGGAGGCAGTGCTTCGCCGGGAAAGCCTGACGCTCCCCAAGAGGTGCCGCACCATCCCGGCGGCATCACAAGCTTTGCCGATATCATTGCCCGCCTCGACGAATTGCGCGAGGTGAACCTCCAAGTCGAACTAGAACGCTACGTGCGCCCGGGCAAGATCGTGCCGGGCCATCTTGAATGCGAACTCGAATCCGGCGCTCCCGCCGGCCTGCTGTCGCGCTTGAAGAAATTCCTCGAATACGAAACCGAGATGGACTGGAGCGTGGACCAGGTCTCTGGCGGCGGTGAAACCGTTCGCCAGTCGGAAACCCGCACGCGGGAGGAGCGCCATGCCTCGGCCGCGGCCCATCCGGCGGTCGCCGCAGCCCTCAGAAACCTGCCGGGCGCCACGATCATTGACGTCATCGAGCCCGAAGCGCTTGAAACCGACGCTCCGGCCGACAATGTTATCCGCCTGAACGCCCGGCGCTAGAAACAGGAAAGATCCCGATGAAAGACCTCGCCAAGATCATGCAGCAGGCCCAGGAAATGCAGGCCAAGATGCAGGAAGCCCAAGTGAAGATCGAGGCCACCGAGGCTGACGGCGTCGCCGGTGCCGGCCTTGTCCGGATCCGCCTCAAGGGCAAGGGCGAACTGATCTCGGTCGACATTGATCCATCCCTGATGGGTGACGATCCGGAAATCCTCGAAGACCTGCTGAAGGCCGCTCACTCCGACGCCCGCAAGCGCCTCGACCAGGCCATGGAAGATGCGATGAAGACGGCGACTCAGGGCCTCGGCGGCGGCATGCTGCCCGGCTTCAAGCTGCCGTTCTGATCGCAACGCATGTCCCAACGCTCTGCCGGTCCTGAACTCCTTCGCCTGATCGAACTGATGGCGCGCCTGCCGGGCCTCGGTCCGCGCTCGGCGCGGCGGGCTGTCCTGTTCCTGTTGAAGCGCAAGGACCAGATCCTGTTGCCTCTGGCCGACGCGCTGCGCGAAGCGGGCGAGAAAATCGATCGCTGCAATATCTGCGGAAATTTCGACACGATCCAGCCCTGCGCCGTCTGCCAGGCCGAAGGCCGCGACGATGGCATCATCTGCGTCGTGGAAGACGTGCCCGACCTCTGGGCGCTGGAGCGCGGCGGGGCCTTCCGGGGTCGCTATCACGTCCTCGGCGGGGTTCTCTCGGCGATTGACGGTATTGGCCCGGACGATCTCAATATCGCCCCGCTCGTGTCACGCGTTCAGGCGGGCGGCATCCGGGAAGTGATCCTCGCTCTCAACGCCACGGTCGATGGCCAGACCACGGCGCATTACGTCGCTGACCTGCTGGACGGTTCCGGCGCGGACGTTACGCGGCTCGCCCATGGCGTGCCGGTCGGCGGCGAACTCGACCATCTCGACGACGGTACGCTGGCCGCCGCCCTCCGGTCGCGCCGCGACGTGAAGACCTAGGGCCTACTTGGTCACATCCACGCGGAAGATGCCGTCCATGTCCTTGGTCGCAACATAGAGGTGCCCGTCGGGCCCCTGGATCACGTCGCGGATCGGGAAGCCCGCATCATCGCCCGTCAGCAGGTCCTCGCGGCCCACCACCTTGCCGTCTTCCATGTCGATGCGCACCAGTTTCAGGCCGGCCGGGCCATTCATGCCGCCAGTGAACAGGTCACCCTTCCAGCCTGGATAGACATCGCTCGTCAGCTTGGTCAGGCCTGACGGGGCTATCGACGGCACCCAATAGGTCAGCGGCTGTTCCATGCCTTCCGCTTCGGTCTCGTTGGTGATGATCGTGCCGTCATAGTTCACGCCATAGGTAATCTTGGGCCAGCCATAGTTTGCGCCCTTCTTGATCACGTTGAGTTCGTCGCCGCCCTTGGGGCCATGCTCGGTTTCGTACAGCGTGTCGGTCTCGGCATCGTAATAGAGGCCCTGCTCATTGCGATGTCCATAAGACCAGACGGCCGGGTGGCCGACGGCGCCATCGGCAAACGGATTGTCCGCCGGGATGCTGCCATCCTTGTTGATCCGGATGATCGAGCCGTGCGTGATCTTCGGATCCTGCGCCTGATCCATGTATTTGAAGCCCTCACCCAGCGTGGCATACAATGTGCCGTCGCTGGCAAATTGCAGGCGCGAGCCGAAGTGCAGGGCGGTGGCGCGCCGGTCGGCCCAGAAGATTTCCGTCACGTCCTCAAGCGCGTTCCCGTCCTCGCTGAGGCGGGCATGAATGATCGCGGCGCCATTGGCTTCGGGTGTACCCTTTGAATAGGCCAGATAGACCAGCCGGTTCTTAGCGAAGTCCGGGTCCAGCGTCAGGCCCAGATAGCCAGCCTGGCCGTCGGTATAGGCGTCTGGCAAGCCGCTGACCGCCACGGGCGTGCCTTCGCCGCCCGGTACGCGCTTCAGGCCGCCTTCCTTCTCGGTGAACAGCAGGTCGCCATTCTGCAGGAAGACCATGCCCCATGGAAATTCTGCCTCCGTGACGACCGGTGTCAGTTTCACGTGGGTGTCGCTGGCGACGTCAGGCGTCTGGACGGCCGCGCTGCCGCAGGCGGCGAGGAGCAGGCCGGTCGCGAGGCTGGCATATGAAAGACGCATGAGTGCTCAAGTCCTTGTTCTGGAAAGTCTTAGTCAAGGATAGTCTGCTGCGGCGCGCGAACCAAACAAAAAAGGGGCAGCTCTTTCGAGCTGCCCCCAGTTAAGTGCCGGCGCGGATCTTCCAGCCCGCGACGGATTTGGATTGGACTACCAGGATTTCCGGACCGTGATGCCGTAAAGCGCTGGCTCGGTGAGGAACACGTTGGTGAACAGGCCCGAGCTGTCATCGGTCAGGTAAGCACCCGTGATGACTTCTTCGTCGGTGATGTTCTTGGCGAAGGCTTCGACGCCCCAACCGCTGTCGGCATTGGCCAACACAACCGAGAGGTTGAGGTTGGTCCAGCTGTCCAGCTCGTCGCGCTGGGTATTGAAGACGCGGCTGTAGCTGTCAGCCTGGTAGTAGAAGTCGCCGCGAACGGTCATGTCCCAATTCGAATCGCGGAGGGAGTTGAACGTATACTCGGCGGCCAGGTTGAGTGTCATTTCCGGCGTACCTGGCAGCTTGTTGCCGTCCAGGTCCTTGGAGATGCCGTCGAACGGTGTCAGCGCGCCGATCGTCTGGGTGTCACCATTGCCATCGACATAGGTCACGTCACCAAGGCCGAACGCAGCTTCAGATCCGGCAAAGGCACCGGCACACAGGCCGCGTGAGCTGCCATTGCTTAGACCGCCCAGAGCAATTGCTCCCAGTACAGTTGCATAACCCTGTGCCGAGACAACGCAGTTCGAATAGGTCGAGGCGTTCTTCAGTGTCACGAAGTCAGAATTGCCATTCGTCCGATCAAGCACGTCGATACCCGTCGTGCCCTGCAGTTCGGACTTCAACAGGCCGAGGTTTGCCGTCAGAAGCCAGTTGTCCGCCGGCGTCCAGAGGTACTCGACTTCGAGACCGCTAATCTTGGCGTCAACGTTGAAGTTGGCCGACGTCCGGTTGACGATCTGGGTGATTTGGTAACCGGCATAGTCATAATAGAAGCCGGTCACGTTGAGAGACTGGGTGTTATTGGCGAACGTGTTCTTGGTACCCAGTTCGAACGCATCGACGAACTCAGGTTCAAAGGTTTGCGGGAACAGGTTTGCGCCGGCTGGCTGGGGTGGGTTCAGACCGCCACCCTTGTAGCCTTTTGAATAGAACGCATAGAATAGCGAGTCGTCGGTCATGTTCAGGCTCGGCGACCAGTCAAGACCGATACGTCCGGTTGTTTCCTGGAAGTCAGCTTTGAGTAGGCCGATCGGAACCCCAGCTTCCGGCAGTGCCGCGACCGGTGTGAACAAGGCCGAAGGCACGATGTCCTGCTCTTTTTCATCGTTCGTATAGCGCAGGCCGAGTGTGAATTTCAGCGTGTCCGTCACGTCATAGTAACCTTCGCCGAAGAAGGCTTTCGACTTCAGGCGGTAAGGCGAGAGCGAACGGAAATAGTTGCGTCCGAAGCCTTCCGTTGAATTCAGCACATTGCCGTCATCGTCAGGATTTGACTCGTCGAGCGGCGTTAAGCCGCCAAAGATCGCGCCGCCGAGTGCATTGTTCAGTTGGGTGAGAGCTGACAAGGAGTTCGACAGCACATAATAGCCGGCCTGGTTGTCCTGTGGATCGATCGCTTCGCCATCGACATAGATCATGCCGAGGTTGAAGTTGAACGGGCCGTCATAGTCGGACTGCAGGCGGAATTCCTGGGTCGTCGTTTCGGTGGCACCGCCCGAGATATCGAACGTGCGGAACAGGTTCGAGACACCGAGTTGCGGGTCAGATACGACACCGCCCGGGAACAGAACTTGGTAGAGACCGGCAAGCGCCGGATTGCCAAGCGGGTTGCCGGCGGCATTGAACGCAATGGTCGGGGCAATCTTGTTATAGTCGTCGACCGAAACCTGCTCGGTTTCGTTGCGGCTCGTCAGCGAGGTCAGCTTGAGGCTGTCACCGATGTCGAGCTCCAGTTTGAGCGTGTAGAGGTCCTGCTGGGCCTGATAGACCGGATCAAGTGCCGATTCGATGTTGCGCAGGTTCGGATCAAGCGGTGCTGTGAACGCGTCGCCGTTCAGCAGGCCAGCGAGGATGCCGAGACCGCCACCAAGCGTGCCGGCAGAGTTCACGCGCTCATTGCTCTGGCTGAGAGGGGCTTCCTGACAACCGAGTGATGTGATGACCGTGTCGAGACCGGTGATCGGGATGCCGGCGAAGCTCGTCTTCGTCGGGTCTTTCTTACAGAGCTGCTTGCCGGCGCGGATGCGGTCGTCATCCTCTTCGAAGTGCTCGTAGGACAGCCAGCCACGGAAATTGTCAGACGGCTCGAAGCCGAGAGTTGCCCGCACGGACCAGAGATCGCGTCCGTCGACGTCGCTGCCAGTGACCGTGTTGTCGGTGAAGCCGTCACGCTGGGTGATGGCGCCCGCCACGCGCAGGGCGACCTTCTCGCCGACAGGCAAGTTGACCATGCCCTGGGCTTTGATCGTATTGTAATTGCCATAGGTCAGTGCGGCGTCTGCCTGGAACTCACCGAAGACAGGCTTGCGCGTGATGATGTTCACAACACCACCGGTCGAGTTACGACCGTAGAGTGTGCCCTGAGGGCCGCGCAGGACTTCGACGCGCTCGATGTCGAAATATTCCTGCTCAAAGAGGAAGTTGGCGCCAAGCGGAACATCGTTCTGGTGGATACCCACGCCCGCATCGGAAGACTGTGCCACGGCGTCGTTACCAATACCGCGGATCTTGAAGTTGCTGCCCGTGAAGTTGCCCTTGGTGAACGACACGTTTGGAACGGCCTTCACGAGGTCGGCGCCGCCGGTCAGTTGCAGGCGGTTGATGGCATCTTCATCGAAAGCCGAAACGGCGATCGGAACATCCTGGATCGACTGCTCCATTTTCTGGGTCGTCACCGTGACGGTGGCCAGCGTCCGGGTCGATTCCGGTGCGTCTGTTTCCTGTGCCCAGGCACCTTGGCCGAGCAGTCCTATTGCGAGTGCGGATGCGCTCGCGAACAAGACGGTTTTCGAGTCTGTTTTCCGTGTCATTCTGAATTTTCCTCCCCTCGGGCCTGTCGGGATGGCAAGCCGCGAATTGTGATATTTGACCGAGTGTCCTCATTAGTGGGACAACTTCACTTCCCATCACAAATAGAGTGAGGGGGTGTTGTCAACATGTTTACAGGACCGTCATGCATTTGATCTGACGCAGGTGTCATAAATGTAACGCTCGCGGCTTGGCCCTTTACGTCGGGGCTGATAGAGCCCTTCGATGATCGAAAACCACCTATCAGCACTCGTCCTGTTCTCGGGCGGACAGGACTCCGCGACCTGCCTCGCAGATGCGTTGTCGCGCTATTCGCGTGTCGAAACCGTCGGCTTCGACTATGGCCAGCGCCACAGCGTCGAACTGGCCTGTCGCACCCGGTTCGTGGCGGCGATTCGCGACCGGTTTCCCGCATGGGGCGAGCGGCTCGGCCCCGACCACATGCTGGACGCGAGCGTCCTCAAAAGCCTCGGCCACAGCGCCATGACGGACGATGTGGCGATCAAGACGACCAAAACGGGCCTCCCGTCCACCTTCGTGCCCGGCCGCAACCTGCTCTTCTTCACCCTAGCAGGCGCGCTGGCCTATCGCCGGGGCATCGACGTCCTGGTCGGCGGCATGTGCGAGACCGATTATTCCGGCTATCCCGACTGCCGGGCCGCGACGCTCGCGGCGCAGGAACAGACCCTCCAGCTGGGCCTCGACTCAGCTGTCCGCATCGCGACGCCACTGATGTATATCGACAAGGCCGAGACCTGGGCCATGGCCGAACGCCTCGGCGGGCAGGCGCTGGTCGACCTCGTCACGGAAGAGACCCATACCTGCTATCTTGGCGACCGGACGCACCGGCATGACTGGGGCTATGGCTGCGGCACGTGCCCGGCCTGCGAATTGCGCGAGTCGGGCTGGCAACGCTGGCGGGCCACCGCATGACCTGGTCCGTGAAGGAAGCCTATTATACGCTGCAGGGCGAAGGCGCGCAGACAGGCCGTGCGGCGGTTTTCCTGCGTTTTGCCGGTTGCAACTTGTGGTCGGGCCTTGAGCGCGACCGCGAAAAAGCCGTCTGCCGCTTCTGCGACACCGATTTCGTCGGTACCAATGGCCTTAATGGCGGCAAGTTCCGCGCCGCTGCCGACCTTGCCGCGCACGTGAGGGCTATCTGGGAGGCGGAAGCCGGCGCCGCGCGCCCCGCCTATGTCGTCTGCACCGGCGGCGAACCGCTGCTCCAGCTCGATGCGCCCCTGATCGCGGCGCTCAAGGCCGAGGGCTTCGAGATCGGCGTCGAGACCAATGGCACGATAGCCGCGCCTGAGGGTCTCGACTGGATCTGCGTTAGTCCCAAGGCCAATGCGCCGTTTGTCCAGACCCGTGGCAACGAGCTGAAACTCGTCTATCCGCAAGACGAACCTGAAGCGCAGCCGGAACGGTTCTCGCAACTGGACTTTTCGCACTTTTTCCTGCAACCGAAGGACGATCCGAACGCGGCCCGGAACCTGCAGGGCGCAACGACCTATTGTATGAAGAATCCCCAATGGCGACTGAGCTTGCAAACCCACAAACTGATCGGGCTTCCCTGACACCGGAAGGCCGCGTTTTCGCGATCACCAAATCTGTGAATTTCGAGGCGGCGCACTATATGGGCGGCAAGCCCGAGGGCCATCCCTATCGCAATGTCCACGGCCATTCCTTCCTTCTGGAAGCGACCGTTTCGGGCACGGTCAAGCCGGGCGAACAATGGGTCGAGGATTTCTCGCACCTGACGGCCTCGCTTGAAGCCACGGCGGCAAAGCTCGATCATAAACTGCTGAACGATATCGACGGTCTCGATGTGCCGACGCTGGAACGCATCTGCCTCTGGGCGGCAGCCGACCTCGCGCCGCTCCTGCCTGGCCTCGCCCGCGTCGCAGTGGCCCGGCCCAGCCTCAACGAGCGTTGCGAACTCGTCATCTAGCAGGGCAGCCTGTGCCCGAAGGCGCCCGCCTCAGCTTTCGGTCTCGGCTGCGCCCTCACGGGCCAGTTTCTCGGCGAACTTCCGGGCAAACCGGTCGGAGGCGCGTCTCGCATCGTGCCAGGTCGTCAGGCCCGCATAGCGGATATCTGTCTCAAACCAGTCATAGGTCAGGCTGCCCATCTCGGCGCCGCTGGCGTCGAACGCCGTAGCGGACAGCTCCATCCCGCCAATGCTGACCGACGCGCCATAGTCAAGGCCGGGCTTGTCGCCGAGTTGCTTGAAGGTCGGCTTGTTCGGCACGGCGCGTTCGATCGTGACGGTGACGCGATCGACGTTGACGCCGGCCTTCTCGAACTCGCGCATCAGGTCTTCTTTGACATTCTCGATCAGGTACGTGCCTTCCCTGACGCCGTAGTCGTCCTCGAGCGCTTCCTGAAAGTCCTGCGAATAACCGACCACAATTTCGGTGGCCAACGCGCCGGGCGCGATCATCAGAGCCACGGCTGCGGCGGCAAATGCGTATTTCATCGGGTCATCCTCCTGAATGTTCCAGACAGTCAACGTACCATGCCGCCGCCCGTTCCTGAAGTCACAGCGCTGTGAGAGCGCTGGTGCTCAGACCGTATCGACAAAGACGATCTCGGCGTCTTCAATGCCTTGCAGCGTCACGCTTTCCGCGCCCGTCACGGCGGCGCCGTCGCGGGCGTTCAGCACCTCACCGTTCAGGCGTACTGATCCGGCCGCCAGCACGAGATAGCCGTGTCGCCCGGCTTTGACGTCATAGGTCAGCCTCTCGCCGGTCTTGAGGGTTGCGCCCAGGACCTTGGCGTCCTGATTGATTACCAGGCTGTCGTTCGCGCCGTCATCGGAGGCCAGCATGGCCCAGTTGCCGGACCGCTCGCCCTTCGGAAACTTGCGCGCGCCCCAGCTTGGGCTGCCACCGGCAGAGCGCGGCTGGATCCAGATCTGGAACAGCGTCGTGGCCTCGTCTTCCTCGTTCCACTCGGCATGCTGCACACCGTTCCCGGCGCTCATCACCTGCACGTCGCCCGCTTCGGTGCGGCCATGATTGCCCAGGGAATCCTTGTGCGTGATTGCGCCGGTGCGGACATAGGTCATGATCTCCATCGACTGGTGGCCATGCGGCGGGAAGCCGGTATGCGGCTGGATCGTGTCATCGTTCCACACGCGCAGGGCGCCTTCGCCCATGCGGCGCGGATCATGGTATCCGGAAAAGGAAAAGTGGTAATTAGCGTTCAGCCACTCGTTCTTGAAGCGACCGAGATTTTCGAAACGTCTGATATCAATCATTGTCATGCTCCGTTCGGTAAGTGTTGCGTTGGAGACGATATGGCATCGCCCGAAATGCAGTGTAGGGCGGCGGATGGATCACATTTACGCGCTTTGTGCATGGGGCGACCAAAGCACCGAAAACAGCGCCAGCCCTCTTGCCCCGACTCACCCGCAGCCCCACAACACAAACCATGCCTCCCAGCCCCCAGATCACGGATGCCCGTGCCATCCTGCAGCGCGTCTATGGCTTCAAGGCCTTCCGGGGCCTTCAGGAAGACGTGATCAGCGATGTGCTCGAAGGCCGCGACGCCCTCGCCGTGCTGCCCACCGGCGGCGGCAAGTCGCTCTGCTACCAGATCCCGGCCCTGATCCGTCCCGGCTGCGCGATTGTCGTCTCGCCCCTGATCGCCCTCATGTCGGACCAGGTCGACGCCCTGAAACAGGTCGGCGTGCGGGCCGAGCGGCTCGACAGTTCGATGGATTTCAATGCCCGCGCCGAGGCGCTGGAAGCGGCCGAGCGCGGCGAGATGGACCTGCTCTATGTCTCGCCCGAAGGCCTCGGCACCAATCTCGCCCAGCGCCTTGCCGGCATGAATATCTCCCTCATTGCCGTCGACGAGGCCCACTGCGTCAGCCAGTGGGGCCATGATTTCCGCCCCGACTATCGTGCCCTCGGCCGCCTGCGCGAACTCTTCCCCGGCGTGCCCCGCCTCGCCGTGACGGCCACGGCCGATGCGCGCACGCGCGACGATATCCTCGCCCAGCTGCAGCTGACCGATCCCGCGCTCCACGTGGCCAGCTTCGACCGCCCCAACCTCACCCTCTCGGCCGAGCCCAAGGGCGGCGGCCGCACGGCGCGTGTCGTGCAGCTGGTCAAGGCGCGCGGCGGCGTCTCCGGCATCGTCTATGCGGCCACCCGCAAGGGCACGGAAGAGGTCGCCGAGGCGCTCGTCCGCGCCGGCGTGCCCGCACAGGCCTATCATGCCGGCCTGGACGCCAATGTGCGCCAGGAGCGCCAGCGTCGCTTCCTCTTGGAAGACGGCCTCGTCATGTGCGCCACGGTCGCCTTCGGCATGGGCGTCGACAAGCCGGACGTGCGCTTCGTCATACATGCCGATCCGCCGAAGACGCTGGAAGCCTATTGGCAGGAAGTCGGCCGGGCAGGGCGCGACGGCGAGCCTGCCGAAGGCATCGCGCTTTACGGCCCGTCCGACATGGCCCGCTCCCTGTCATGGACGCATCAGGGCGATGCGCCCGAAGAGGTCAAACGCGTCCAGCTGACCAAGACGCGCCAGCTTTTCGCGTTCTTCAATGGCGACGAATGCCGGCGCGGCGCCGTGCGGCGCTATTTCGGCGAGGAAAAGGTCGAGCCTTGCGGCGTCTGCGATGTCTGCACGTCAGAGCCCAGCCAGATGCATGACGCCACCCGCTGGGCCCAGATGGCCGTCTCCGCCGTCATCCGCTGCGGCCAGAAGGTCGGGCGCGGGCGCCTCATCCTCCACCTCATGGGCACAACGAAAGACGGCTTCGACGAAACCCTCTCCACCCAGTCCACGTTCGGCGTCGGCAAGGACCTTGCCAAGGTGGGCTGGGACCGCGTCTTCGATGCGCTCCTGTTCGACGGCCTGCTGGCCGAGGGTGGTGACACGATGCGCCCCTGCATCATCGTGCCCGACGGCGAAGCCGCCCGCGCCCTGTTCAAGGAAGAGCGCACCCTGATGCTGCGCGAAGATGTCACCGCCACCCGCAAGAAGCCCTCCAAATCGCGCAGTGTGGCCTCCGCCGCCGCGCTGGCCGACCTGTCAGGCCGCGACCAGGACCTGTTCGATGCCCTCCGCCTCTGGCGCACCGATACGGCGAAGGAACGGGGCGTGCCGCCCTATGTCATCTTCCATGACCGCACATTGGCCGAAATCGCCCGCGAACGCCCCGCCACGCCCGATGCCCTGCGCCAGATCAGCGGCGTCGGCGAAAAAAAGGCCCAGCGCTACGCCGAAGACGTCGCCCGGATCGTCGCAGAGGCGGCGTGACCTTCTTCATCCTCCCCCGTTCACGGGGGAGGTGGCCCCGAAGGGGTCGGAGGGGGCATGTCGCGCCAGAATTCCCCCATCGACCTTCAGCCCATGCGGGCTGAAGCCCACCTCCCCCGCCAGCGGGGGAAGATGAATGACCCAGCAAATACAGCGTTTTCCACGGGTTTAACCTCTCCAGCCTTGACCCGGACGCCAGTGCGCCTCACCTATAGCGTCAATTCAGAATCCCCTGTCCGGAGATGACATGTCACCTTATTCCCACCTCGACGACGAAGAAGCCGAAAGCTCGCCAATGGGCGAGCCGAATGCGTTCCTTGAAGAAGCCCTCTTCAAGGCCCGCACCATCCTGCTGACCGGCGGGATCGACTTCAAACAGGCCAAGCGCGTCTGCGAACGCCTGCTGGCTTTGTCGTCTGCGAACCCCAAGGAGCCGATCCTGCTGGTGATTTCCTCGCCCGGTGGCCACGTCGAAAGCGGCGACATGATCCATGACATGATCAAGTTTGTCACCGCGCCGGTAAAAGTGCTCGGCACAGGCTGGGTCGCCTCGGCTGGCGCGCTGATCTATTCGGCCGCGAAAAAGGAAAACCGCTTCGCCCTGAAGAATACCCGCTTCCTGCTCCATGAACCGCGTGGCGGCGTCGGCGGCCAGGCCACGGACGTCGAGATCCAGGCCCGCGAAATCCTCAAGATGCGCGAACGCCTGAACCAGATCTTCGCCGATGCCACGGGCAAGAGCCTTGAGCAGATCAAGAAGGACACCGATCGTGACTTCTGGATGAGCGCCGATGAAGCCGTGAAATACGGCCTGGTCAGCAAGATCGTCACCCATCAGGGCGAAATCAAATAAGTTCGGGCCGCCCGTCGGGCGGCCTGGACTTGCCTCTGACACGCGCGGACCGGGCCAGCATGGCTCGGTCCTGCTGCGGTCCTGCCACACCCTCGGCGCCCACGTGCCGCCCCCGCGCCACGGGTCTGCGCGCCTCCGGCCTCACCCCCTCCGCATGGTTTACAATCCGTTAGGAAACCGTTTGCGGCGCGTAAACGAATTTCAAGCAGAATGCGCGCTTAACGGGTGAAGGGCGCATTCTCGAAAGATGCAAGTACGTGTAGAGGATATTGCGATTGGCGTTGCGCCGATCGGGGCGGACATGTCGGCCTCGGCCGCGCTCGGCCTGTTCCTGTCAGACCCGTCCCTGTTCGCTTTGCCCGTGGTTATGAATGGCGCCGCCCTGGGCCAGGTCACACGGGCCCGGCTGACCGAAGTTCTCGCCAGTCCCGGCGGCCGTGACGTCGCTGCCAGCCGCGCGGTCAGCCATTTCATGACACCCAAACCGGTCATGGCTGAAACCGGCACAACGGTTGCGCTCATCGCCAAACTTGCAGCCGACGGCAACACATCGGTCCTGACCGACGGCGTGATCGTCCTGCATGACGGGCGCTACAAGGGCCTCGTTACGCCCGGGGCCATCCTCGCTGCCGTGGCGCAGGAGAACGCGCTCAGGGCCCGTGCCATGCAGGCCGCCGGCAAGCGCCTCCGGCAGGCCACCGCCCGGGCGCTTGATGTCGCCCGTGACAAGTCCAGTTTCCTCGCCTTTCTCAGCCACGAAATCCGCACGCCGCTGACCGGCATCCTCGGTGTCGCCGACCTCCTGCAGGACACGATCTCCGGTTCCGAGCCGCGCCGCCTTGCCCGCACGATCAGCGAAAGCGGCAACCATCTCGACCGCCTGCTTGGCGACCTGCTGGACCTGTCGCGCCTTGAAGCCGGCAAGCTGCCGCTCAGTCCGGGCCCGTTCGACCTGCACGAATTCGCCGCTGAAGCGCGCGACCTGTGGCAGTCGCGTATCGCCGGTAAGCGGCTCGACCTGCGGATCCATGTCGAGTCCGACAGCGTGATGCGCGTCGAGTCCGACGCCATGCGTGTCCGCCAGATCCTGTTCAACCTGATGAGCAATGCGCTGAAATTCACAGAGCAGGGCCATGTCAGCGCGACGCTCGCGACGCTCGAGGCCGCCGGCCATCTGAAGCTGCGCATGACCGTGTCCGACACCGGCTGCGGCATTTCCAATGCGGACAAGGCCCGCCTGTTCAAGGCCTTCGAACAGGCCCGCGCCTCCACCGCCCAGACGCATGGTGGATCGGGTCTCGGCCTGTCCATCGCCAAGGGCCTGACAGCCCTGCTGGGCGGCGAGATCAAGCTGGCTGACAATGCTGGCGGCGGGTCGGTGTTCACGGTCACGATCCCGGTGCTGCGCGCTGGGCCGCGTCTGGCCGTTGACGCGCCTCACAAGCCGCGCATGCGCAGCCTGACCCTTGGCAATGTCCTGATCGCCGAAGACCACGCCATCAGCGCGCTGGTCATGTCCCAGGCGCTGAAAGCGGCGGGCTGGCGGGTCGAGACGGTCCAGAATGCCGCCGATGCCATCGCGCGCGCCAGCGAAGCGCCCTACCAGGCCATCCTCGCCGACATCCATATGCCGGGCGGCAGTGGCGAGACCATCGTGCGCACCCTGCGCGCCACCACCGGCCCCAACCAGCTCGCGCCCATCCTCGCCGTCACGGCTGATATCAGCGCTGAACGCAAGGCCGCCTGCGAAAGGGCGGGCTTTACCGCCCTGATCGAAAAGCCGATTCGTCCGCGCGCGCTGGTAGCGACACTGGCGGACGTGCTGATGGCAGACGAGGACACAGGCTGGGAACTCGGCGCCAAGCGCGCCTGAATGGTGGTTCGGGGGAGACCGACGAAACCCAATTAGATCAATAGGTTATGGCCATGAGGGGTAACAGGAGCAAAACTTCGGGCAACATGGCCCGCCATGCGTTTGAGGCGCTGTGTCTATTGGTCGTTCAAACTGCGTGGCAGCGTTGGCGGACGATTTGGGCAAGGTGTGGTACGGGCTGGGCTCC
>Ga0209491_10000708_pt1 | contig 67187 bp, 61 predicted proteins | sample BON02_FD_187213 | JGI IMG/M metagenome (GOLD analysis project Ga0209491, IMG submission 187213) | Freshwater microbial communities from Lake Bonney liftoff mats and glacier meltwater in Antarctica - BON-02 (SPAdes) (version 2) | ecosystem: Environmental > Aquatic > Freshwater > Ice > Glacier... | reverse complement strand
ACCAGGTGGTTAGCGGTGTTTAGTCCCATTCCAAATCTGGATCACAGATTGCGTGAAGTGCTGATGGCCGTAAGAATTCGAGACAATATGGCACTCGTGGGAAAATCCCAGTTTTTGGGACAGGCTCCATCTAGTTTGGTGGCGACGAGGTGTTCGATGGGCGCGAGTTCCTGGTCCCGCAATGGGCGGCGGAAGGCCGCTTTGGCGAAGGTGTTTAGTCGGGTGGTGATGTTGGCGCGGTTGAGCTCGTGGGGTTGCAGATCGCCGTAGAGCAGGGTGTGCCCCTGAGGGGGCCACGTATCGAGCCACAAAACCGGGTAAAAATGGTCTTCCATTCGGCTGTCCCGTTGGAGCATACCGGAAGTTATAGGCCCACCGGTAATCTGCTTTGCTGATGTTTGGCACCGAGCTGTGAATCACTTTGCTATCGAGGATAATCACATCGCCGGGTGCTACGATTAGCGATAGAGCCCTCCGCTCCAAATCGTCTCAATCCAGCTCGTGGCGAATGCCATTTTGGTGACTACCCGGAACGACTCTGAGGCATCCATTTTCTTCATTCGCATGAGTCAACGGGATCCACGCATTCACGACGGGAGTGTCGTGCGAGTCTGCCAGGCCAGCAACGGCATCCATGTGCCAATGCGTTTTACCTACCTGGAGATTGTAAAAACGCTCGCGACCAAGGTTTGCGCCGGCCATCCCCGCGATGCGGTCTGCCAATTGTAGATCAGCCGCAGCGAGTTTAAAATTAACGTGATACATTGGGGTGGCGGTGATTTCCTCCCCGATAATCTCCTGCATGATATCGAGGATTTTCGGGTGGGTTTGGAGGGCAAATAATCCGTCTGTGCGGGTATCGGGTAGATCGCGCCGCCAACGAAATTTTGGCATGAAGAGATTCAATGCAGGATCGAGATGATGCAGGGCGGCCCCTTTACTTGCACCCAGCATGATGCCGAACTTTTCAGGGAAAGACTTTGTTTGGATAGACTTCGAAATCTCCTGATTCGGTAGCTCACGGAGATAAATATCGGTCAGATGAGAGATGAGAGACTCCATCGTGGTTTTCAGGGGAAGAAGGTCTTCACTGGGGTTGAGTAGTCCTCGGGCTACATAGTAGCCGTGACTCTTGAGCTGTTCGAGAGGAGAAATAGGCACCATTGGTTCATGGAGAAACATCATCAGTGATTTGCGAGTCCGTAAAATTTGGTTATTCCGGAGCCACTGAACCGAAGCGGCGTTGGTCAAATGGGGCTCGCCCGGTCAGGATGACGAGCGTATCGTGGTCGGGCAAATCAGGGCTGCATACCCTGCCCCATTTACGCGCGAGAATGATCTGGAAATCCCCACGTTTGATCGCGGTATCGAGGCCCCGCGGATGCCGGAGTTTTGGTCTAAATTGATCGGGTCTGTGGGAGGCTGATGGACGGGATTATGGAATGCGGGTTGATTGGAAAGGTGGGTATGAGCGGACCGGCCAGCGGTCCGTCCCGACCGATTGAGACGCAACGGGACGCCGGCTGAAGCACGGCGCCACGGGTGGGGCGGGAGCGCTGTTGTTGGTCCTTTCGGTCGAACCGGATCGCTTAGTTGAGGGGGATTTTGAAGAGGGCGACTCCGATGGCGGGGACTTGAAGGGGGTGGGTGGCATCGATGCCGGTGGTCTCTACGATATCGACGACGCGGGGTTGACCAGGGGCGTTGTGCGCGTGCCGATTGTCGGCGGCAATGACGTAGCGAGTGGCCGATCCGGCGGTCGTGCCGTGGGTGATGGAGAAGGGCACGGTGACCGCTGAATCGGTGGGATTGACGATTCCGATCGTGAGGGTTTTGCCGTCGTCGGTGAGTGCGGCTGCGATGTCGAGGGGCGAGGGGATTCCGGAGGAATCTAACGCGATCGGTTGGGTGCCGAAGTGTGCGCGGTAAAGTTGCAGCACAAGTCCGGTGGTCTCCATTTCGGCGGCGGTCTTGCTGGTCTTGATCGCGCCGATGACGTTCACCGTTTGGGCGTAGAATGCGAGGTGAATGATGTCGGTGTTGCGGTAGTATTCATGGAGGCCAGCGGCGGTCCCGAGTCCATCATCCATGCGGTAAATGCAGCCCAGTTCTCCGTAGTCGTATTCGCGATGCCAGTAGTTCCACTCGTCCATTGAGATGGGAATAATCCGGCCATTGAGCTGGGGGACTTTGGCTTGGAGTTCACGGTGGCCGGCAGCTTTACTGCGGATGGTTTGCTTGAGTTGCGCGACGTGGGAGACGAGGTCGACTTCGCCGTTATCCTGCCAGGGGACTCGGCCGCTGTAGAAGTGTTCGGAAATGGCGTTCATGTAGTCGCCGCTCGATTCGAGCATACGGTGCGACCAGGTCTTGCCGACCCGCACTTGTTCAGGGTCGTTTTCCTTATTAATGCCTTCGAGTTCGCCGACGGAGACGAGTTGCAGGGTGGGATCTTTTGCCCACATGGCTTCGGCAACTTGGTTGTGCTTCAAGACGTATTGGGAAATCGACATGAAGCCGAGTTGCCAGGTGCCAAACATCTCGTTGCCGACACACCAGTATTTGACGTCGTAGGGAACGGGCGTGGCGTTTTGAGCGCGCCAAGCGCCGGCGGTGGTATCGGCGGTTCCGTTGCAATACTCGACCCATTGGGCCGCGCTGTAGGCATCGCCGAAACCGGTGTTGGCGGCGATGGAAGGTTCCGCGCTGATCTCGCGACAGAAGGCGATGAATTCATCGGTGCCGAAGTCGTTGTGCTCTACGCCGGTCCAGGCCGGGTTTTTACGAGGAGGGCGTCGGTCGCGGTCGCCAATGCCATCGCGCCAGTCGTAGCCGGAGGCGAAGTTGCCACCGGGCCAGCGGTAGATAGAACCATTGAGGTCTTTGAGTCGCGCAAGGGTATCGGCGCGCATGCCGTTTACGTTGTCACCCGGCATAAGTGAACTGGTGCCGACCATGATGTCGCCCTCGTCGGCGTGGATGGTGAAAGTGGCTTGTGAGGTCGCGTGCTGGGATTGGAAGCGGAAGGCGCGTTTGATGTAACCTCCGTCGGATGGAATGGTCAGTGTCTGGCGGTCGCCGCCTGTCTCCCACGTCAGACTCACGGTCACTCGGGCCGGGGTATTGCCTAATGGTTTGATCCAAACGTAACCCGGATAGTCGAGGTTGGCCCGCAGGGCGAGATCGTGTTGACTGATACCATGGCCGGAAGAGATGCGAGGGGTGTGACGGCCCACGAATGATTCAGTGGTATCCATTTCGATTCCGTCGTTTCCGCCAACGATTTCCCAGGGCGAAGCTCCGACGACGGGATAGTCAGTCTCGATGAGGGAGCGGTAGGGCGAATAGTCCGGGGTGATTTCGAAATAGAATTTCCGGTCTTCCAGCATTTCGGCCCAAATGCCGCCGTAGATGCAGCGCCCGAGGTGCTCGATGAACTGCCCGTAGATGTAGGGATTGATCGGCTGCTGGTCAGTCGATGATTTGAGGTCGATTGTCACTTGGGGTCGCACTCAGGTGGAGGGCGAAAAGGTAGGTGCCAACTTGCAGGATTTTTTGCATAGCGGGGTTTAACCCAAGGGATACGATATGAGGAAGAGTAGCGTGCGAGGAAATGTGTCGCCAGCGCCGAGGCCATCGTTGGACAGTTCTAACATGATACCTCTTAACTTAAAGCAGGCACTGGGACTGAGCATGGCGCTGTGGGCGGTGAGTGGGGTGTTGGCCGATGAGTCGATCGGAGTGGGGAGTGCGCCGATCACGGGAGCGGAGATCATCTTGGATGGTTCACGAGAGATGTTGGACGCAAAGTGGACTTACTGGAACGGTCCCCGTTTGGCAGCTGAGCTACCTTTGAAGTGGAAAGTCGTGCCAGATCTGGTCGACGGTGGCACAGTGGTGGAGTCGAGTGATCCGGCGGCAGCAGGAGGCAAGTATGGGGCAGCGGATATTGTCACCCACGAGTTGTATCGGGATTTTCGACTGCACGTGGAATTTAACGTGCCGACGGAAGGGGGGAATAGCGGGGTGTATTTACAGAATCGATATGAGATTCAGATTTTGGATGGCGATAAATCGAAGCACGGGATGGGGGCGGTGATTAATGCAACGCCTTCCCCCTATGAACACTACCGGGGGCGGGGGAAGTGGAACGCGTATGATATGGTTTTCCGAGCGGCACGGTTTGAGAATGGCGCCCGCGTGCAGCCGGCGATGGTGACGATGTATTTCAACGGGGTGCGGGTGCATCACAACCAGCTGATCCACAAGGTGTGGGGTGGTGCCAACTCCGGATTGGATGGGGGCAACGAAAAGGGTTTCGGCATCACCGACCAACCGGGACCGCTGAAGCTCCAAGCCGAAGGGCACGATGTGCGCTTTCGGAATGGATGGATCAAACGGCTAAATCTAGCGGAGCCGGATACGACGTTCTGAGACTCAGGTTATCCTCCAGCGGGCTGCGCTGCTTCGATGCGTATTTTTACGGGCGAGGAGTTGCTGGTCTGCTGCAGCAGGATCCCGAACCACCCCTCGTGGGCGGATGACCAAGAGTGGAAAGGGCGGGACGGGGTTTCATTGGTGAGGGTGAATTGATCCGTTATTTGGATACGTGCAGACTTAAGCCATAGCACGACGACTTTGATCTCAGTGTCGGGCGGTGAATTATGAAGAGACGCGGTGCCATCCAACGAGTCCAAACCGTGATCGGCCCGGAGCCAAACCTGGCCGTTAGCCGCGAGAAAAAACCCGTCATCGGTGAGGCGACCATCGCGAACCAGCACTTGGTCGGGTCGCCAAGCGGGACCGATAAGAGCGGATTGAATATCGGGAAGATCGCGCATCACGGAAGGAGGCGAGCGAACGAGAGCGGGAGGCTCGTCGGCGGATGCCGGTTCCCCCCGCATTGAGGGAGGGAACCAACCGCCGGCAGCCTTGCGGAGAGATGCTGGAGCCAGTTCGACCGTGAACCGGAGCGCGCTTTGCTGAGCGTCGACCATCACGGGCACGGCGGTTTCGATTTCTCCGGGGGCGAGCGTGAGTTCTTGCCGCCAGATTTGTTGCCAAGTCGAATCGACCCGCCGGTGAATGGTGAACGTGGCGGAAAGAGGAAGCGCATTTTCGGGGTGGACTCGTTGCAAGATAGCCTCGCATTGAGCTCGATCTACGATCCCATCAAAGCGAAAGGCAGCCGGGCCCCGCGTGGTGCCGAAGAACCGACGAGCCGCTTGATCTTGATAGAGGAAGTAGGGGGATTCCGGCGCCCAAAGGCGGGGATCGAAGTTGATGCCGAGTAAGTTGACGAGTTCGATGACATCAAAGCCGTCCTCAAACGTGAGCGGCACTTGATAGTGCCGGACAAGCGGTCCCACCATCGTCATTTTCGCAAAAACCTTAAGATACTGCGCGGTGGCATCGGATTGCTCTGCCCAAGCGACTGATTCCAAAATGGAAGCGTAGCGGGAGGGGGGGAAGAGCGCCCGATTGAGGCGTTCATTTTGTTCCGCGTGATAGGTGACGCCCTGATACATCCACAGCGGTTGGCCGGGGATTTTTACGGCGGGCCAAACCCGTTCCAACCACTCGAGTCCTTTGCCATAGAAGATGGGGGTCAGACCGTTGGAATCGGAGGCAGGAATCCGTTGTTCGAGCAGGGTATAAGATAGGGCCAGTTCGGGTGGAATTTTGACGTGGGCCAGATATTTGTAGGCGGGTGCTTGGTCTGATAGGACCACGTAGTCGGCCCGGTTGGTGGAGGCATGGCCGAAAAGCGACCGAGCACCGGACCAGGCGGAGAACCAGGCCGGAATGCCGACCAAGATGGCAGGCAGAAGTAGGACGAGTCCAACCTGCAGGAGACGGTAGCGGAAATTGAATGCGAGGGTGAGACTGGTGAAGAGTCCCAGCCCAGCGCCCAAGGAAACGTAAGCGATCTCGTTGTTGGTGTAGAGCAGGGCCAAGCTGGCTGCGGCGCAACCGACGGAAGCGATGATCAGGAGGGTTCGGTCGAGGAGGCTGCGGTCCCGCCAACCCCACCAAATGATACCTATGCTGATTAAGACGAGGATGGCCCCGATTTGAGGAACTGCGAGATCCCCATAGTGGTTATGAATGGGATGGAAGTAAGCGGAAGGGGAAAAGAACGCGGTGAGGTAGGCGAGCCGTCCGCCACTGGCGACGTCGAAAACATTAAAACGCCATTGAGACCATGAAGCGCCGGTGAGCAGGAGTTCAGTCGATAAGGGTAAAACGACGCCGAACAATCCGATGGCGGCGAGGCCGATGCCCAGTTGTTTAACGCTCATTTTTTTAAGCAGAGCGAAACGAACCAGGAGGCCGATACAGCCAGAGAGGGTGATGAGATGAAAATTGATCTTGTTGAGTCCGCTCAGCCAGAGCGCTCCGACGAGAATCGCGCACCAAGGCCAGGATTTTTTCTCCCAAGCCGGCGCCGCCGCGATGGCCCAGGTGGCGAGTGCCATGTAGATGGCACCAGCAGCGTTATACCAATATATGGTGTGTTGCGACGCGGTGAGCACGACGAGCGCCCAGCACACGGGAATGGCGATCGCATCCTGCAAGCGAGTGCGAAGCATCCCCCATAAAATTGTCCCGCTGGCGATGATGAGCAGAAGGTTGCCGTTGGTCAGTCCGAGGTAGTTTTCCCCGAACAGTTTTTCGAAAAGCAGGCTGGTATAGAGGAAGCCCGCCTGAATGGGGGTGAGAAAATCAACGTAGGGTGATTCACCAGCTTGAATCCGACCGTTGGAGGCCATCACCAAGCCGTAGTCGAGAAAGTCGCGCAGAAAACCGCGGTTGTGCCACCAGGGGAGGAGCGCGGTGACCAGAGCAATAGAACCGAATAGGGCAGTCGTGAGCCGCGTCGTGAGTTGCTGGGGCGTTTTCATGGGTGGCGATAGAAACCCGTCGAGTGAGAACGGAGCGACCCCGCGGGTTTGGAGTCGTCTGGGACCGGGCGGAAAAAGGCAAGGCGGAGCCTTGATGAAAACTCCTGACGGGGACAAATTATTGCGATGCGCGGATACCCAAGCTCTTATATTGAATGTTGTTATCCGATGCTTTTTAAAGCACTTAGATCCGCGCGATTAAGTCGAACGTTAATTGGAATAGGGTCATCGTGAAACCCCTCTTACCTGCCATGAGAATTAAGACATTATTTTTGGGACTAATTTTGGGATCCGCCGTTTTGACCGCGGGAGAGCCGAAGCAGGCGACAGTGGGCGCGGGATGCTTTTGGTGCGTGGAAGCGGTTTACGAGCAACTTCCCGGGGTGTTGGATGTGGTCTCGGGCTATGCCGGTGGGCCGGAAGAAAGGCCGACCTATGAGCAAGTGAGTCGAGGACTTACCGGACATGCTGAAGTGGTGCAAATTACGTTCGATCCGGACAAGACGAGCTACCGCGAATTGATCGACTATTTCTGGAAGACGCACGACGTCACGGACGGGAGCGGGGTTTGGCCGGATTTTGGGCCGCAGTATCGCAGTATCATCTTAGCCCACGACGACGAGCAGCTTGAGATCGCGAAACAATCGCGTCATGCCGCGCGGGCGAATTTCGATAAGCCGATCGCGACTCAGATCGTGAAGTTAAAGCAGTTTTACGTCGCGGAGGACTACCACCAAGATTTTGTGCGGCTCAATCCGCGTCATTCTTACGTGCGCAATATTGCTTTCAAGAAGCTCGATAAGCTTGGCTTGAAACGGCCATAGAGGCGAGGCGCTGAGAGGCCGGGCAGGTTGAGCTAGTGGAAGCGTCGTCACGCAATGGCCCTTGTTGCTACTCCGAGGGGCAGTTGCGGTCGGCCCAGCGGTTCGGCCCTACCTGAGTCGGCAGCCCCAGCGATTCCAGCGAGGCCGGTCGGTATCGTTGATATCGAGCGAGACGATGATGCCTCTGGCTTGGCCAAGAATTACGTCGCGAGGAGCGAAGCCCCAGGCCCGCGAATCGATGCTGTTATCGCGGGAGTCGCCCATGATGAAATATTGCCCATGAGGGACGGTGATGGGAATGAAGTTGCGGGGGGCTTTGCCGAGACGGGAGAGTCCCATGATGGGGTGAGCGTGGCCCGGAAGTTTCTCTGCGGCAAAGACGGCGTGAGGGCGATAGAGCTCGGCCACGGTCGTTCCCAATTCAGCCACGGGGGCAGAGTAGGAGATGGGGTTGCCGTTGAGGCTGAGGCGATTCTGGTGGAGAGCAATTTGATCGCCCGGAATGCCGATTACGCGTTTGACGAGATGAGTGCCGTCCCCGGGGGAGAGGAGCACGATAATATCGCCGCGTTGGGAGTTCGTTCCAGCGCACGAGATGCTGCTGGGTGAGGGGGATGCGGAGGCTATAAGCGAGCTTATTAACCCACACGACGTCGCCCTCAAGGAAGGTGGGATTCATCGAACAGGTCGGGATGGGATGGTAGTCGATTACGCTGGAGCGAAGCGGAATCCAAACGAAGCAAAAGAAGAGAATGCAGCCGCGTCACCCCGCCAATGACGCCGAGCAAAAGTGGATAGCGTGAAAAAGAAAGGGGGCGTCGGAGGGAGCGTCATAAATTGATTAGTCCATTTCGCGGGAATTTGGGTTCGTGGGGGGGGCACGATTTGCGGGCGAAACTAGGTTGATGAACGTGTATCGGCGGGGAGCTTGTGAGGGGGGCTCCGCGGCATCTACGGTGCGATTCATGCCCCTAAACGTTACCCCCTCGTCGAAATGTGACCGACTGTCCTTTAAGGAGAATGTGGGATTTGGCCTAGGCGACATGGCTTCGAATTTCTTTTTCCAGACATTTGGAATTTTTCTAATGTATTATTACACCGACGTATTCGGGATCGCTCCGGCGGCCGCGGGCACGATGATGTTGGTGACAAGACTGGTGGATGCATTTACGGATCCGGCGATGGGACTCTTGGCGGATCGAACGTCGACTAGATGGGGTAAGTATCGACCCTATTTGTTATGGATGGCGATACCGTATGGGATATGCGGATACCTAATCTTCGCTAATCCGGATTTGGAAGGTGCTTCGAAACTCTTGTATGCGTATGTAACCTACTCGCTGATGATGTTGGTCTATACGGCGATCAACGTACCCTACTCTTCGTTGATGGGAGTATTGAGTCCGTCTTCAAGTGCGCGGCGGGTGGCTTCCAATTTTCGTTTTGTGGGGGCGTTCGGGGGCGGTTTCCTGATCTCACTTTTTGTGCGACCGTTGGTGGAGCAACTGGGAGACGGAAACGAGATTCTGGGGTTTCAGTATACGATGATGTTATTTGCCGTGCTCTCGGTGGTGCTGTTCTGGGTCACGTTTGCAACGACGCGGGAGCGGGTGTTGCCGCCAGCCAATCAAAAGCATAACGCGAAAGAAGAAATTGGTGAGCTGTTCAAAAACCGACCCTGGGTGATTTTATTTTACGGGGCCGTGTGTTCGACCACCTTTCTCGTGCTACGAGATTCGGTGACATTGCACTATTTCAAATACGTGGTCGGGCTTTCGGATGAGAAAGTGTTCTGGATCTTCGATCAGCCCTCGTTGTTCTTGGCCGCCGGCAAGCTGAGTAATGTATTTGGCATTCTCTCGATCGGTTTCTTTCTGGGGAACTACGATAAGAAGCCGCTCGCAGTCGTGATGTGTTTGATCACGGCAGTGAGTGTTTTTTCGTTCTATTTTATCCCCCCGGATCAGTTCGCCCTGATGGTCGTGATCAATACCGTGGGCACGTTTGTTTACGGCCCGACGGCGGCGATTATTTGGTCGATGTATGGCGACGTCGCCGCTTACGGGGAATACAAGTTTGGGCGTCGCTCGACCGGCCTGATCCACTCCGCGTCATTGTTTTCGTTAAAAACGGGCAGTATGATCGCCGGTTCACTGGCGGGTGGGTTGCTGGCATGCTTTGGTTTCGAAGCGAACGTCGTTCAATCCGAGCGCTCGATTCTTGGCATCACTTTGATGTTCTCGGTGATCCCGGCCCTCTTCGCGGTGGGGAAGGCATGGGCGATCTGGATCTACCCTCTGGGAGCGAAAGAGATTGATGAGATCGAAAACGCGCTCGCGGAGCGCAAACTCAAGGAGAACTAGGGCGGCGGCGGTTTAGCCGCAGCACTTTTTGTATTTCTTGCCCGAGCCGCACGGGCAGGGATCGTTCCGGCCCACTTTGGGACCTGCTTTTATGGGCGCAGGACCTTCGCGCAGGGGCCGATTGAATAGCCATTTGTCATCGCGGAGGATGAATTCTGACTTCTCGTGCATGACGCCCTGGCGATCTTTTTCGGTGAAATAGGCCGAAAAATCGACGTGAGAAATTCCCGGATGCACCTCGGGCTCATGACTGTTGATGACGAGCTTGGTCCATTTGATCGTGGCTTCGTATTCCTCTTCTTCGTAGGGCGTATCACAAGTCGGCACGTAGGTGTGATGGAGATACTCAAAGTCTTCCACGGCGTGCGCGGTGTAGCGCGATCGCATGAGCAGCTCAGCCGTGGAGGCTTTCGTGACGCCTTTGAGCAAAGGTTCACAACATGAGGAGAATGCTTGGCCGCTGCCGCAAGGGCAGGGGTCGCCGGGAGCAGGACGGGAGGAAGTAGGTGCAGATGTATCGGTCACGGGAGGGAATGAAGGGGGCGGGCGGGCGGTTGGCGAGTCTCGGTTTTGGGTGAAGGGGGAGGGGAGGTTAACCACGCATGGACCTGATGGAGCTTGAGAGCGCGGAAATAGTGCGATCCAAGATCGTGCCCCGAAGGGGTGATGACGGAGCGCGGTAGCGCGCAGACGGTGAGTCACGAGGTGACTTGCCCCGTGGTGAACGACGTGAGCGGAACGGGTGACTGACGCGGGGGCCCGTCGGGAGCGGAGGGAACAAGGGGTGCCTTGAGGCGACTGACGCACAAAGGCTTTGTCTAACGACTCCGCACGGAAGGGCAGACGAACCGGGGGATGTTTTTGGCGAGGGCGGTGCGGCAGATGCGATCGGCCCAGTGGTCCGACCCCACCTTGGGTACGGTAGTGCTTTCCACTTGATAGGTGATCGATCAGGCTGGGTGCATGTTGGTTTCTACGACTGAACTGAGGGAGCATTTGAACGACCCGGATTGGGTAATTTTTGATTGTCGGCATGATTTGATGGATCCGGGTAAAGGCGCTGCGATTTATGCTGATGAGCATATTACGGGCGCGTATTTTGCTGCGGTTGACGCCGATCTTTCGGGGACGAAGACGGGACACAACGGGCGGCATCCGTTGCCCGAGCCGGAGGATTTCGCCGCGTTCTTCGCTCAGCATGGGGTGACGGAGAAAACCCGCGTGATCGCTTACGATGACGTCGGGGGACAGTATGCGGCCCGGCTGTGGTGGGTGGCGCGGTGGATCGGATTTGAAGGGGTGGCGTTGCTGGATGGAGGTTGGGCGAAGTGGATGGCGGAAGGCCAGCCGGTTGATCAACTGGTGCCGGCGTTGCGGAAAGGGGCCCTCACGGCACGAGTGAATGAATCGTTGTTGGTCAGGGTGGATGAGGTGCTGGCCAATCTGGATACGTCTAAGCAGGTGGTGATCGATGCTCGCGCGCCCGAACGTTATCGGGGCGAAGTGGAGCCGTTGGATCGGGTGGCGGGACATATTCCCGGCGCACTGAATCGAGGGTTTAAGCAAAACCTCAATGACGATCTTACCTTGCGAGGTCCGGCGGAGCTCCGAGCACATTTTGAGGCATTGTTGGGCACGCGGTTACCGGAAGAAGTGGTGCACCAGTGCGGATCGGGCATTACCGCCTGCGTGAACCTTTTGGCCATGGAGCAGGCGGGACTCGCGGGGTCGAAGCTCTACGCGGGATCTTGGAGTGAGTGGAGTTCCGATCCGACTAGACCCGTGGCGACGGGGTAGTCGAAGCGGATCTCTCGTCGTTAATATTCGAATCATCTTCGCTTTGGGCGATGAGGCCGTGGCGTTGGTTGAAATTGTTGGCGGCACTTTCGCGCGGGGCGCAGAGGTGGATCGGTTTCCGAGCGGTTTCGGCTCGCTCAATTATACGTTGCATAATCGGGGCGCCAAATCCGAGTGATGGGAAGTCCGGTAGAACCTAGCGGTGGTTAAGTTTGAGAAAATTGTCATCGGAGCGGAAAGGGTGGAAACCGACTCTACGGTTCTGGTGCACGATGAAATGAGGGTGGGCGGGATAGAATGAATCGAGGAGACGTTGGCGAGATCGCGCGGGATCAAACCGGCCGACCTGCTCTAGGCTCGGCCGCATGGCGGCGGTGCGGATGGTGAAGAGGGCTTCGAGGTCGTCAGCGCTCACGGACTCGAACTCAAGGGAGGGAGAGTCAGGACTCTTCTTCATCTGCGGCAGGCTGGAATAGAGCACAGACGGCTCCGGCCGGATCGCTAATCACGGCCATCTTGGCGCCACCCATATCGCGGATTGGTCGGATGACTTTGCCGCCATTACTTTCACACCGGGTCAGGCTACCAGCGACATCCGCGACGGTGATATACATCAACCATTGGGCAGGGAGATCCGCGTTTTCGCCTTGGGCGTGGCAAATCCCGGCGACGGGGTCGGGGCTGCCGGACGGCAGCGTACAGTCGTCACTGTAGCCGCCCATATCGACATCACTTGAATCCCAGTTAGCGACTTGAGCATAAAAATCGCACACGGCAGTGGCGTTGTTGACGGTGAGATCATCCAGCCGATAGAGCCGATGATGGGAGCAAATATAGGAGGTGGAGTTGGCTGGCTAAATTGGAGTAAACGCCGCTGGCTAGAGTTTGATGGTTTGAGCGATGGCCTCGGCTATTTCTGAAATCGTGAACGGTTTGGGGACGAAGCTCGCGCGGTTGGCCGCGAGTTTTTCGATTTGCTTACGCGTGGTGCCGAAGCCGGATATGAGGATAGCGGGGGTGTCGATATTGCGGTGCCGAAGTTGTTCGATCAGTTCGAGGCCGGTGAGTCCGGGCATGAGATTATCGGTGATCAGGAGGTCGAATGTTTCGGGGTGGGCGGAGATGCTTTCGAGCGCGGCTTGAGGATCTTGGGTGGATTCCACTTTGTGGCCGAGCTGTTCGAGAATCATGAGACTGGTGAGGAGCACTTCCTGCTTATCGTCGACCAACAGCACGTGCAGGCGAGCAGAGGACGGCGGCACGGGAATGGGAAAGGGGGGATTGCTGCTGTTGCCTGGCCCGGATTGATCCCGATCTCGAGGGAGAAGGAGGCGGAAGGTCGCGCCATGCCCTAGTTGACTATCGACGGTGAGTTCGCCATTGAAACTGCGAGCGATGGTGCGGGCTGTGGCCAGCCCGATACCGGTGCCGGCGCCCGCTTCCTTGGTCGTAAAGTAAGGTTCGAAAACCAGCGGAAGATGAACCGGATCGATGCCGGTGCCGGAGTCTTCCACCTCGATGACCACCGCATCCGAAGCCCCGAGGTCGTCGACGTCGGAGGGCTGAAGGGAAATGAGTCGCACCTCGATTTTGCCTTGTTCGCCGATCGCTTGCCGGGCGTTATTGAATAGATTGGTGAGAATCTGATCGATCTGAGCGGCGTTGCCAAAAACGTAGATATTTTCGGAAGGAAGTTCGACGTTTATCTGCAGTGATGATGGATTCTGCGAGCGCAAGAGAGAGGTCGATTCCTCTATCGTGCGGCCAATGTTGACGCGACCAATGGTGGGCTGCTCTTTGCGACTGAGGGCGAGAATTTGGCGAATTTGTTCCGCGGCCCGTTGGCCGGCCTTTTTGATTAAGCCGATAAATTTTTGGGCAGCGTGGGAAGGGGGGAGCTTTAATCCAGCGATCTCGGAGTTACCGATGATCTCGGTGAGGATATTATTAAAATCATGGGCCAGCCCGCCGGCCAATTGGCCGGCGATTTCAGCTTTTTGGGCCTCGCGAAGTTGGTGTTCGAGGAAAGCGCGGCGCTGTTTCTCGGAGCGTTGATCGGTCAGGTCCTGTCCGGATATCGACAGAAATTTATCCGAGCCAACTTCGATTAATTGCGAGCGGACTTCGATGAGTCGGAGTCTTTGGTCGGTGGCTTGGAGGCGCAGTTCGATTAAATCGGATTCTGGTGTCGCGGGAGAAACGGAGAAGAGCTCGTTGATTTTGGACGAGGAGAAATGCGCCCCGATATCGTCGAGTCGGCGGCCGACACAATCGAAGCGGGAAACCCCCAGTGAGGTGGTGAGGCCTTCGCTCACCTCCACGATTTTTCGGTTCTCGTAGTGACAGAGTATGACCCAATTGAGGCTGAGGCAGAATGATTTACTAAACTGTTGAGCGACGCGGCTGAGTCGTTGATTGACGGCGTGTTGCTCCGTGACGTCGGTTACGAGAAAAACCAAACGGCTGATTTTGCCAGAGTCGTCTCGGAGGGGGGCTCCGCTGACCGAGAGAATCCGACGGGTGCCGTTGGGCCATTCGATCGCATGACGAATGTCGTGCACGGGGCCATCGGTAGCGAGCACGCGACGGAAGGGACTGTTCTCATCAGGCCAAGGATTACCGTCGACATCGGTGCTATGCCAAGCAGGGGCGTCGTAGCTGAGTCCGGCAACTTTCGACGGCTTGAGTCCGAGGACGCGTTCGGCGGCGTTGTTGCAAAAGAGAATTTCCCCGTTGGGGTCGAGGATCGTGATGGCGGCGATCGTCGTATCGAGAATGCAGTCGAGCAGCGCGTTGTCATAGCGGGCCGATTTGAGGGCGACGGCACGCGCCGCCTCGGACTGATGGAGACGGATCGCGTTACTGACGGCGTAAGCGAGAGTGGAGAGAGTGGCAAAGTCTTCGTCGTTCCATGCTCGAGGAGTGGAATTGGCGACGCAAAGCGTGCCGAGGATCTGAGCGGAATCATCGCGCAAAGGCACGCCATAATAGGATGTGATGCCGTCGTTGATGATAGCTGGATGTTCGAAAAACTCGGGGTCGTTGGGGCCATCGCAAATCATCAACGGTTCGCGCCGCTCGATCACGATGCGGCAAAGACTTACGGCTAGCGGGGACCCATGATTAGAAGCCAGTGGCTCGGGCAGTCCGACCCCACTTTTATAAAATTGCCGATCATCCAGGACGAGAGTGATGATAGCCATCTCGACTCCGAGCACTCGCTGGGCTAGCCGGGTAAACTGGGCAAAATTTTCTTCCGCCGGGGTATCGACGGGCCTCGTTGCCTTTACCGCGGCGAGGCGAGTGGGATCTGTAAGGGAAGGACGGGCCATTAAGGGTATAAGCCAGACCTTGATAAACTTTCAGGAAGGAGACAAGCCGTAGCGCTCTGTGGGGCCTGTTTATTGACCCGAGCAGAGTGGTGACGCTATCCCAGAACCCGAGCGGAAGCGGATGCGGAAGCAGGATCTACCTGACCGACTAGAAACCCTTAAAGTGCTTGGGATCATCGGGATCTTGATAGCGGGTGGTGTAGGTTTTCTTGCTGGCGGCGAGTTTGAGGAAGACGTCGAGAGGCACGATTTCGACGGGGCCTTCGAGTTGTTTAGTGATTTCGACGAGGCTGTTCACGTCGTTGGATTCGCGCACATGGACGGGGAGGAAATAGGGACGCGTCGAGTTGAGGGCGATCAATTCGTTGAGGTCGGCGGCGACTTCGTCGCGAGGACGTTTGGGGTCGATGTAGTAGTCGTAGGACAGCATGGGACGGGTATCACGGAGGTCGCGGGTGCGCGCGGGACCGTAGCCATTGATGAAGCCAATGACGTCGGGGAAGGCCTCGTAGTAGCGATCAACGGTCTCCTTGGTGAGATCGGTGTTGCCCACGTTGCCGTCGGCGGCGGAGTTATCCATGATCTCCATGACGCGCTCATCGAGCACCGCCATCAGCTCGCGAGCTTCCGCCATGAGGAGGGGGAAGCGGTCGGCGGGGATGTGGTTGGGATACATGTAACCGGGCCCGGAGAGACCGCCGATGAAGTAGTCGTTGGGGGTGGAGGATTCGTGAAAATACTCGAGCGCGGCAGGCGAGTATTTTGTCCAGTTCATGGTGACCTGCCAGCCGAAGGGGAGTTTGCCGCGGCCGGGTTTGGTCCACACGCCGATGCCGATAGAATCGGACTGAACGAACGTGATGTAGACCTTCTCCTCGGCGACAAGTTTGGCGTCGAGAGCAACGTTGTGGTTGTTGGTGAACTTGAAGCCGGGGGTGAAGGTGAACTGGCTGTTGAAGCTCAGGTTGGGGAGGTTGTGCAGGCCCTCCATTTTGTGGCCGTAGCTGGAGAGCAACGTGGTGTGTTGCTCCTCGGTGTCTTTGCCGTAGGGATGCCAGCCGAAGATGGTGGAACCGGGGGCCAGCTCAGCGAACGTGCGCTTGAGCAGCACGAGCTCCTCGGTATGCTCAGGGTTGGCGGAAAGGTCGTGGAAGAACATCTTACGTTGCACGCCCCAGTCGGCCATGCCGGGCATCATGACCCGACCGCGATGGCCGCCCATGAGCATGACCGCATCGTGAATACACCGATGCCAGTAACGGTTGTAGGCGTCTTGATAAATCGCGGCGTCAGTCTGGCCATGGTAACGCCCGCGAAGGTCGTCGATTGGTTTGAGGCCGTGTTTTTCGACCAGAGGGATAAGCGCTTCCGATACCACGACGGCGTCTTCGAGGCCAGCGATGGTGAAGGCAACATTGAGGGAAGGGCCGACTTCCAGATCCCAAACGACATAGCCTTTGGCGTGCTGCGCGAATTGGGTGAGGGCAGCATCAGCGGTGGGGATTTCGGTGAAATCGACGTGGTGCTTGCGTTGGTAAAATTCGTAGAGCGGCCCGGTAATCTCCCATTGGAAGTCAGGCGGGTGCACGATATAGAGTTGAGGGGCGGCGCGATTGGTGAGGCCTTGGAGACTGATGAGCATGGCCTTTTCGGGCAGGCCACTGGCTTTTTCCCAATCGAGGTCAAAGTTCATCATCCAGGCGGACTTGCCGGAGGCTTTGCCGTGATCGGCAGCGAAGGAGGGAATGGCGGCGGCGCCCAGAAGGGCAGCGAGGCCGAAAAGAGTGGGGATTAAGGAACGTGATTTCATTTATTTGGCCTCCTCGATTACTTTTTTGAAGACGTAGACCAGGGGCCGATTGCGGCTGGAATGCAATTCGATGAGCGTGAGGATATCGCCCAGCTCACTGACGCGGTATTCTTGGTAGATCCGCATCTCGACGTCGCCTTGGGAGACTTCGACCGTGGTGTCTATTTCGAGCCGAAGGGTGCGCCCCTGATCGATCCAAGTCGCCGTGGCGTGAGTGTGGCTGTCTTTCGCCGGGTAGACGGCCATGTGGCGTTGTTCGATGCGAAAGAAGTCGGACATGACCACGGGGGCCGCCGTATCATACCCGTTGGTGGCATCGAAGAGAGTGGTTCTCCACTTCATGTGATGGTCGATCGAGATCTTGGTGCCGGTTTGCGCGATGACGAGGTCGGCGGCATGCCAGCCGTCGAGAGCAGTGCTCAGCTCAATGTCGAGGCGCCAGCGGCCGTTAATATCCGGGGTGGCGAAGGAGAGGGTGCTGAATAGCAGAGCGATCAATCCTCCGAAAATTACACGTTTTTGCGGGGTTAATTTCATAGATTTCAGGGCCAGTAAGGGTGAGAGGAAGCAGGGATGTCCACATGAAACCCCTCTAGAATGATCGATTATTGGGGGGATTCTTAGTAATGAAATTTCACACTTAGGATTATCTAAGTGGATCCCATTTTGGTTGCTGAAGCATAAAAAAGCGCGTCTTGGGGTGAGACGCGCTTTGAGAGACGAGCGAGGGGACGCCGGCTGAAGCACGGCACCACGTTGTTGGGCTTACACCTGTTCGAGGAGCTTGTAGAGGCGTTGGATCATGTTGGTCGGATCCTCGAGGAGGCCGGCGGCGAGCATGGCGTTGTCGAAGAGCTGTTCGGCGATGAGGCCGGCTTTCTCGCCTTCGGTGTCCTTGCTCGCACTGAGGCGCTTGATGACGGCGTGGCGCGGGTTGAGCTCGAGGTTGACCTTGAGGGGGGGCGCGGCTTCGCCGTCACCGTCTTTTTTCATGGCCTTCATCATGGCGCGCATTTGCGGGCTCATGAAGCTGTCGGCGTTGAGCACGGCGGCGGGTGAATTGACGAGGCGATCGGAGGAATTTACGGCGGAGACACGGTCGCCGAGAGTTTCCTTGAGCCACTTGGTGAGGGCGGCCATCTCGTCGTTCGAGAGGGATTCACCTTCGTTTTCCTTTTTGGCGAGTTTGACGTCGGCGGAGTCGGCGGCGGTGAGATTCTTGCCGTCGAATTCGCGTAAGTTGCGCATGACGTAGTCATCGACGTTCTCGTAGCAGAACAGGACCTCGAGGTCGCGGGCGGCGAAGCCTTCGAGGTAGGGGCCGCGTTCGATGGAGGCCCGGCTGGCGCCGATAAGGTAGTAGATCTCTTTTTGCTCTTCGCCCATGCGCGACACGTAGTCGGCGAGTGAAGTGGTCTTGCCCAGCTCGGTGCGGGACGACTCGAAGCGGAGGAGCTTGGCGAGGGCGTCTTTGTGGGTGAAGTCGGTCGCGGCGCCTTCTTTGAGGAAGATGCCGAATTCGCCGTAGAACTTGTTGAAGTCATCGGGGCGGTTCTTGGCTTCGTCGCCGAGAAATTTGAGGAAACGCTTGGTGATGACCTTGCCGAGTTTCTCGATGAGCGCGCGGTCCTGCATGGTCTCGCGGGAGATATTGAGCGGGAGATCTTCGCTATCGACGACACCCTTGAGGAAGCGGCCCCACTCGGGGATAAGATCCTTGGGAGCCGGGTCGATGAGGACCTTGCGGCAGTAAAGAGAAACGGCCGGTTCGGCGCGGGTCATGCCGAATTTCTCGGGATTGCTCTGGGGCACGAAGAGGATCGAGTTGATCGCGAGAGGAGCATCGGCCGAGAAGTGGAGCTTCATCCGGGGCTCGTCGTAGGCGTGAGACTGGAACTTGTAGAACTCGGTATATTCTTCGTCCTTAATCTCGCTTTTGGAGCGGAGCCAGAGGGCGGAAACGGTGTTGATGTGCTTGCCGTCGAGGTTGATCGGGAAGGAGACGAACGCGCTGTAGCGTTCGAGGATCGTTTTGATGGTGTTGTCTTTGGCGTAGTCTTCGCAGTCGTCTTTGAGTTCGATGACAACTTTGGTGCCGCGGGTTTCGCCTTCGACTTCATCGACGGTGTAGGAACCGGATCCGTCGGACGTCCAGACGTGAGCCTTCTCATCCTTTTTCCAAGAGCGGGAATAGACTTTGACGGATTTGGCGACCATGAAGGCCGAGTAGAACCCGACGCCGAATTGGCCGATGAGGTTGTCGTTTTTGGCGCCACCGTCTTTGATCGCGGCGAGGAAGGCTTTGGAGCCGGAGTGAGCGATGGTGCCCAGGAATTGGACCAATTCGTCGCGCGTCATGCCGATACCGTGGTCCTGAATGGTCAGGGTCTTGGCTTCGGCGTCGGTCGTGAGATTGATCTCAAGCGCGAGTTGATCATCGGCGATGTCCTTTTCGGTGATTTGCGTGTGGCGCAATTTTTCGAGCGCATCGGATGCGTTGGAGACGAGTTCGCGAACGAAAATCTCCTTCTCGGTGTAAAGCGAATGGATGACGATATCGAGCAGCTGCTTGATCTCGGCTTGGAATTCGTGGGTTTCAGACATGGTCGTGTATTTGATCGTGAATTTGGTGGATCTTAAAGTGAGCGGAGAAGTTTTGGGTGTTTTGGTGAAAAATCAAGGCACAGAATTACAGCGGAGCCGTCAGCCTGCTGTTTTTAACCACGAATGGACTCGACGAAGCGCGGGAGCGCGGATGTAGGCCGCCAGGCCGAAAAGGTCGAACGGGAGGTTCGGCCCTGAAGCTACGCGGAAGGGCGATGAGTGAGGGGCCCATCTGCGTGGGCCTCAAAAATCGCACATGGTGGGCCGGAGCGGCGTGTCGCAAAGGGGTGATGACGGAGCGCGGTAGCGCGCAGATGGTGAGTCACGAGGTGATTTGCCCCGGGGTGAACGAAGTGAGCGGAGCGGGTGACTGACGCGGGTGCCCGTCGGGCGCGGAGGAAGCGAGGGGGAGCCCTCCGGGCAACTGAAGAACAAAGGCTCCGTCTACCGGCTTTATTGCACGGAGGGGGGGATACGAAGGTCACGAAGGACTGACGCACGGGCCGGGAGGCAGGGGGGGGCGTCGAGCAATGCCCTTACGCGGAGGGTCGGGAGAGAAAGACCCGATCGATAAAAGGGGACGGAGGACCGGGGCGTCCGGGGTTTGGGGCGCTGGAGAAAACCTGAGGTTTTAAGCTTACCTTGAGTTGGACTCTTCTTCGTCGAGAGGTTCGACGTGGGCGAGTTCATGTTCTTTTTTCGCGCCGGGGCCGCGGAGGACGCGGGAGACGCAATAGACGAAAAGGCAAGTTACGAAACCTACCGAGAGGAGCATGTTTATCCAGCCACCTGTGGTCATAATGAAATCGGGTAAAGGGTTAGTCTTGGATCGGGGCGGGAGGGTTTTTCGTCCAGCGCTTACCGGCTATATTGACGAAGACAAGACCGAACCCGGTGATGATGATGATGAATCCGACGGTGAGTTGGGCGACGCTATTGGTATCATCACCCACGAGATCTTTCATGTAGCCGGTGGGCTGAAAGGAAGGATCGGTAAACGAGTAGTTCCAGCCGAAGATATTTTGAAGCATAAACATCGTGAAGATCGCCAACAGGTAGGCCGGCGTCACGTATTTGATGATCGGCTTGAATAGATTGGGGATACGCATTTCTGCCCCCTCGTGGGCGATTTCCCAGCCGCGGGGGATGCCGAGTCCCCAGCCGAAGATGATCACGAGAATTGTCGCTTGCACGAAGAGCATCACGGTGCCGACCCAGAAGTCCATGGTATCGAGAGCCTTCAGGTCTTTGGAGAAATACCAGACAAACAAAGTGCCCACGGCGGTCATGAGGCCGAGAAGAGCGACTGAAGCCTTGCGCTCGATGCCGAGCCCTTCTTCGAGGAAGGCGATGCCGGGTTGCAGCATGGAAAGGGAGCTCGTTACGGCCGCGATGAAGAGGAGAATGAAGAAGATCGCGGCGAATAAGTGTCCGGCCGGCATCAGGGCGAATACTTGTGGTAGCACGTTGAAGCCGAGGCCGAACGTGCCCTGACCGACGATACCGGCCGTGCCGAGGAACATGAAGGCAGCAGGCACGGTGATGAGACCGCCGAGGCCGACTTCGCAAAATTCATTGGCCGAAGTGGCCGTGAGTCCCGAGAGCACGACATCGTCCTGACTCCTGAGATATGAAGCGTAGGTGATAATGACGCCGAAACCGACCGAGAGGGAGAAGAAGATTTGGCCCGCGGCGGCGAGCCACAATTGCGGATTCATCAAGCTGAGCCAGAGGTCGAGGTCTTTGAAGGTGAACGCTGCGGTTTGATATTCGGCGGGGATACCGGCGGCGTCGGGATAGCGGGCAACCTCCGTGCCGCCGGAGTCTATCACGGCAACGGCTCCGGGATTCCAAAGGTAGCCGAGGCCGTTGATGACGTTTTGGTCGGGCTTGGCCAGGTCGGGCGTGCCGAGGGTGAGCACCCGGATGAGGATGATAATCGCGATACCGATGAGGGCCGGCATGGCGTATTTACACACCATCTCGATACCCTTGGAGATACCGCGGTAGATGAAGAAAAAGTTAAGCAGATAGACGATGACGACGAAGAGGCCGACGTCGCCAACGCCGAATTTGAAGGCTATCCCGTCGGCGGATGCGCCGGTGAAGGACCCAAAGAATGCACCGTAGTCGCGACCCTCGATACTGAGGTTGCCCATCAGGGCATTGACTGCGTAACCGAGTGCCCAAGCCTCGATATAGACGTAGTACATGTAGATGATCACGGGGACGACGAAGCCAATGACGCCGAGGTATTTGGCCCACGGCTTTTGCATGAGCGCGTGGAAGATACCGGCGGTGGAGTGATAACCTTGCCGGCCACCGAAGCGACCGAGGGTCCACTCCGTCCAGCAAATCGGAATACCGATGATCAGGAGCGAGATGAAGTAGGCGATCATGAAGGCACCGCCGCCGTATTGGGCTGCTAGGCCGGGAAAACGAAGGAAGTTACCGAGGCCGACGGCGCTACCGGCGACCGCGAGAATAACACCGAGACGAGAGGACCAAGCCTCTTTGGGGGCAGCAGACATGGGGGTAATCGGCTAAGCCCGTGCCACGTAACTGCAATGGTGTTTTTATCGGGAGCGAACAGAAATTAGAGCAACGGGGATCAACATGGGCGGTTACAGGTCGAGTGAGGGGAGTGAAATCAAATCGGGTTTCGCCTCGTCAAATCTCTCCCAAATCGAAGAATAGGTGTGCGTATGTTGAATAAGTGCTGCTCTTGGTCCGACCGGATACTGCCTGTGATGGTTTTGGCAGGACTGTTGATGATGGCCGGATGCAAGACCACGGGCACGGAACCGGCGGTGGGGGCAGAGGCGCCGGTCGGAACCCAAGGGGATGTCGCGGCGGCAATAGAGAACGCGGAAGGGAACGAGGCGTCAGTCGCAGCGGAGCGAGCGGCGTCACAGCAAGCGGTCGCTGACGGAAACCGCCAACTGCAGCGTGATCGCCAAGCGGTGCAGTTTACCGCGTGGCAGCACGTGAAGGCGATTACCGCGATGTGGGCGGAGTTGCCGGCGGAAGTGTTTCCCGGTCTCACCGCGCTGGCCGCACAGGTCGAGGCCTTGAGGGGGGAGGTTGAGCAGGAGGATAGCCTCATGATCGGGCGGATTGAGCCGGAGAAATTTACGCTAAATAATCCTGCCTTTTGGCGAGCGATGTTGGAGACGAATCCGGAAGATCCGGTGGTGGCGCTTTTTGAAGAGATGTTGTGGGCCAGTCGCGGCTACTTTGATCGGGCGAATTGGTTGATCGAGTTGCATCGCTACGGTCCGGCGCTGCCGCCTTCGGTGCATCGCACGGTGTATGCATTGGCCGACGAAATGCGGCGGTTACGCAATCGGGAGGCCCAACGGAAAAACAGTTTATTGGACAATGTGACCCCGGAAGAAGTGCCACAGGTGATCGCGGCGGCCCGGCAGTTTCAGCCCGGTCATCCGGACTGGTTGCTCGCCAGTGTGGTGGTGCGGTTGCAGATGGGCGGGGTCAGGATGGATGAGATGGAGGCGAACCCGAGACTGATCAACAGATTGATGGAACAGATGCGAACCGACTGGGAGGAGTTGGCCCGGAATCATCCGTTGATCGGGGCGAGACTCAACCCGAGTGAGACGGTGCGAGGGGCGGCGAACGCGCTGGCGGGGCAACTGGACGAATTGAACGAGAGCCGGGGGGCGTTTGGTGGGCGGGACCTGAATCGACTGAGTCAGGGCTTGGCGGCGACAAATTTTTATGGCGAAGCGTTGATGGCCAATCGGCGAGGAATTGCGATGCGAGGTTTTACGATTCCGACGGATTTTGACGTGTGGTGGCGGTGGTTGCCGGAGTTGATTGGAGCGGATGAAACGGCTGCGCTCCGCCGCGCGATGGAGTCGGGACTGGTGAGGCCGGTTTCGTTTTTCCAACCCACGGTGGAGCCGGAAGGGGTGAGTTTATTACCGCTGCATCCGATCATGGCGGAGCGCAGTTTACGCCGATTACAGGAAGTCGAGCGGCGTTTGGCGCAGACGGATATTAGCGATGAGGAAAAAGCGGCGAGCCTGATGACTCAGGCGGAAACTTTGGGGCATCTCGGGCGATGGGATGAGGCGGAAGCCGCTCTCACGCAGGTCGCGGATGCGTTGCAAGACCGCACGTTGGTGATGCGTTCCTGGTTGGCACTGTGGAGTGGCCGCAAAGAGTCACTGGATGATTATCTTGGGCAGCTGAATGATGAATTCAAACTGCAGTCGCCGGCGATCCCAGCGTTGGCTCATGCCGCCAACGGCAGGTGGGCGGAGGGAGCCGATGCGTTTGCCGCCGCGGCGGCCGTGGAGGAGCTCGATGGTGAGTTTCGCACCTATTACACGCTGATGGCCGCCGCGTTTCAGCGGCTGGCGGGCGATGACGGCGAGGCCGATGCGCTGATCGGAAAGGCGACGGTTTTAAGCGAGGGACACGAATGGGTCGCTTCGCTGGCGAGCGCGATGGCGGGAGGAGTGGGAGGGGGGGCAAGCGGGGGGGCAGTGACGGAGATTACCGAGGCGGGGCGCATCTGTGAGCAGCGATTTTACCGCGCCTTTCAGCGGGGTATTTCACCCGGAAAGCAGCGAGCGTTATTGGAAAGTTCCGTGGCCACGGGAGTGGTTGATTTCGTTGAATATACCGCGGCGCTCCTGCGACTGCGGGAGCTGGATCCACCGCGATGGGATCCGACGCAGGCGCCCCCGGCCGAACCGACCGACGCGGCCGATGATGAGGCGGCGGAAGATGATTTAACCCGCGGTGCCAATCCCCGGTGGTCCATCCCGTCATGAATAATTTTACGCTTAACTTTGGTGTGCAGTCCCCTCCGGCGGGGAGAAATCACGTGATTTCTCGAATAATGGCTTTGGTCTTCGCTACCGGGTTCCTGGGGTGGGGAGTCGGTTGCGCGAATGTTTTAACGCCGACGGGAACGTTGGTGGCGACTTCGAGCCGTGAGGTTCGGACTCACGCCTGGGAAAGCGCGGAGAAACTCGTGGCGATTTTGGATGAAGTGGATGCCGCGCAGCACCCCGGAATCGCAGCGTTGGTCAAGGACCTCCAAGCGGCGGCGGAGATCGTGAAGGCAGGGTTGGAGGGGGATTTCGACACACTTGATCCGAAGGCATTGATCACGGAGAACCCTAATTTCTGGCGGGCGAGTTTAGAAATGGCTCCCGGTGACGGCACGGTGGCGGCGTTGGAGGTCTTGGTTTTGGCGGCGGCAGGGGAGATCGAGCATGCTTATGATCTGATGGAGTTATTGCGCGCGGGGCCGCTGATGGGGGAGTCACTGGATCGGGTGGTCTCGCATCAACGTAATCTGATTCGTGGTTGGCGGCTTAACCCGCCGTCGTTGGATGTGGCGATGGCGCAGGGGCTTCCGCCGCAGCAGCGCTGGCAGCCGTTGAAGACTTTGCAGGCGAATTATCCGGATTCGCCGACGGTGGCGTTGGCGGTGCTCCGGATGCGGGCGGGGTTGGCGGGGATTGAGTTGCTGGCGGAGGGGGAAGATCGACGGATGCGAAATAAAATTTTGGCAGCGGAACCGAACTCGATGGAAGCCTTGGAAGCGGGACAACCGATGTGGGCGGCCATCGTGAAGGCCGACGGCGAGGCGGCGGACGCAGCGAAGCGAGTGTCGGAAGCCATGAGCTCGGATAGTATCGGAGTGCTCAATCTGAGTGGGGCGGATTTTGAGAAGTTGACGGCCGACTTTCTGAGGATCGGTTTACCGGACTGGGCCTTGCGGGCAGTGAGAATGAAGATGGGCGAAGCAGGCGAAATTGATCCAGCCGACCTCGAGAGCCTGAAAAAACTTCTACCGATGGTTTTGGGCGATGAGGCCGCCGGTCCGATAGGGGCCGCACTGAGCGTTGGCGGCGCCGCGCGGGTATCCGTTTTTCCGGGGGAGGCGGATCCGGTCGCGCGAGTCGAAGTGCCCATGAACCGTTTGATCGCGGGGCATTATGAGCGTCGGCGACGCGATGCGATGGCGACTTTGGAACTGGCGACGCCGACGCCGGAGGAGGAGCGGAACGCTTGGCTCATCGTTGCGGAGAGTGAGCGGACGCTGGGTAACTTTCAGCAGGCGCGGGAGGCGTTGGATCGTTACGCGGCACTTTCAAACGACCGGGTGAACCTCGGGCGGGAAAACCTATCGCTCGCGGTGGCGATGCAGGATACCGCCGCGGTCATGCAGGCGCGGGAAGACTTGAAGAAGGCGGATCGAAAAATGAAGGAAACAAATTTCTCCCGAGGTATCGCGGAGACGATGTTGGGCGACTACGCGGCAGCAGCAGTCGCCTTCACGGCTGGGTTTGAGAATGAGTTGGCGGACCCGTCTCGGCGGGCATTTTCCGCTCTTCACGCCCACGGGATGGCCCAGTTGGCGGGGAGCGCCCGAGCGGATGAAGTTGAGCAAGCACGCGCGTTGGTGGACGAAGCGGCTTGGATCGCAAAATTGTTGATGGCCGTGCAGGGGAACATGGGGGCGGAGCAGTTGCTCGCACAGGCGGAAGAAGGGCGTGATTATTTGATCACCGGCCAACGCTGTGAGGCGCATTTCGCGTTGGCATTTACGCCGGGACAGACCGTCGAAGGGAGGAGAACCCAGTTGGAGGCGTGCGTGAACACGGGAATGATCGGTTACATCGAATACGATTTGTCGCTTGCTTGGTTGCGTCGGATGGCACCGCAGGACTGGCCGGTGCCGGTGGGAGATGCGCCGGGGCTGCGCCGAGGTCTGCCGGCTTCGATTGAGACGGGGCGGGCACGAACGGTGCGGTAGCGGGCGTGGTTTTGAGTGGGAAAGGGTATTTCCCGGGGGCGGAAGGGTTGTCGGGCGTCGAGCCGGCCCCCCGAAGGGGGCGATTGGTTCCTTTGGGTTGGGGCGCACTTTGAGGTGGCGCGGGAGAGGCGGGCTGGTGCAAGGTTTGCGCGAGTTTGGCCTCTGCCGAGGACGGGCTCGTTCTCCGCCTATCCGACTGCATGACCACTGATTCTCGAAAACTGCGCCCGCCCACGCTAACGGAAGCCCTGATTCCGGTGGTTTGCTTGATCGTGTTTTTGGCGGGGGCGGTCTTGAATCTCAACGATCTGCCGGAGTTGGCGGTTATCTCGCCGTTTTTGCGGTTTTGGGCCCAAGTGCCCTATTGCGGTGGCGTATTGTATCAGTCGATACCGGTGCAGATTCCGTTGGTGGCGGCGGCGGCGGTGGCTTCGGTGATGGCGGGGCGATTGGGCCTGCGCTGGGCGACGATTCAGCGGAGTTACTTGGAAGGGATTAAACTCTCTTTGGGCGCGATTTTGATTTTGTTGGTGGTGGGAATGCTGATCGCGTTGTGGATATCGAGCGGCGTGGTGCCGATGCTGATTGTGGCGGGACTGAAGCTGCTCTCGCCGCAAGTGTTCCTGTTCGCAACGTGTTTGATTTGCGCGATCGTATCGTTGGTGACAGGGAGCTCCTGGACGACGGCGGGCACGATCGGGGTCGCGTTAATCGGCGTCGGTCAGGGTCTCGGGGTGCCGTTGCCGATGGTGGCGGGAGCGATCATTTCGGGGGCCTATTTCGGGGATAAGATGTCGCCGCTTTCAGATACGACGAACTTGGCGCCGGGAATTGCGGGGGTGGAACTTTTTGATCACGTGCGGCATATGTTGTACACGACGGGACCGAGTTTTGTGATCGCGCTGATCTTGTATTGGTTGCTCGGGTTGAAGTACGGCGATGGGACTTTGGCGGCAGGGTCGGTCGACGAAATGGTGATGGGAGTGTCCGAGAATTTCACGCTATCGGGTTGGTTGGCGATTCCGCCGCTCGTTGTTTTAGTCATGGTGATGATGCGGGTGCCGGCGTTGCCGGCATTGCTGGCGGGCACGATCGTGGGCGGCGTGATGGCGAGCGTTTTGCAGGGCGAGTCGTTGGCGACTTTGTTGAGTATTTCCTACGACGGCTACGTGAGCGAAACAGGAGTTGCGGCGGTGGATGATCTGCTCACTCGGGGGGGGATGAGCAGTATGTATGGCACGGTGGGGATCATTCTGTGTGCGATGTGTTTTGGCGGGGTGATGGAGCGGTCGGGCATGCTGGCGCGGATTGCAGGAGCGATCTTGGGGATGGCGAAATCGCGAGGGGGTTTGGTTCTGGCGACGCTAGGCACGAGCTTTGGGATCAACGTGGTGGCGGCGGACCAATATCTTTCCATCGTGGTGCCGGGGCGCATGTATCGCCCCGCGTTTGATCAGGCGAAATTACATCCTAAAAATCTGTCGCGATGTCTGGAAGATGGCGGCACGATGACGTCGCCCTTGATTCCGTGGAATTCGTGCGGAGCTTACATGTTTGCGACTTTGGGGGTGTTTCCGTTGGCGTATCTGCCGTTTGCCTTTTTGAACCTGCTCAATCCGATCATCTCGGCGATTTACGGGTTTACGGGGTGGACGATGACGCCGGCGGATAAAGCAGACGAAACGATGGAGCCGAAAAAATAATGTCATTGATCGACCGATACATTTTGCGGGAATGGTTGGGCACGTTGTTGCTCGTGCTCGGGGCGACGATGGGCCTGCTGCTCATGCAGTCGATGTATGATGATCTGGGCGATCTGATCGAATTTGGCGCCGGCGCGGTGGATATCGTATTTTACTATACGGTGCGACTGCCGAGCTTTCTATCGCTGGTGCTGACGTTGTCGCTGTTGTTGTCGCTGCTGTATACGCTCGGCCGACTGCACCGGAATCTGGAGATAACGGCGATGCGGGCGGCGGGTTTAGGGATGTGGCGGATCACCCGAATGATTTGGGTGTCGGGCTTGGTGTTGTGCGGGGTGACCTGGTATCTGAATGGCACGGTGATCCCGTGGTCGGTGGAAACCTCGAGAGGTATTTTGCGAGACTTAAGGGTGAAGGGGCAGGGGGAGGTCGAGCAGGTTGATCGCATCGAGGCGGTGGTGTCGGTGGCCTTCGATAATCGGGAAGAAAACCGGGTGTGGTTTATGAACCGATACAGTCGCTACACGTCACGTGGCTACGGCGTGACGGTGACGGAGATGGACAATCAGCGGCGGGAGAAAACGCGATTGCAGGCGCGAGAAGCGTGGTATGACGAAGCGCGGCAAGGGTGGGTCTTCAAAGATGGGCGTGAGATCTGGATCGAGCCCGAGACGGGCGAAGTGCTCCGCACGGTGGCGATCGAGGAGCAGTTGATCAGCCGCTATCGGGAGGATCCGGAGCTGATGCTGGTGTTTGACCAGAAAGCGAGTGATCTGTCGTTTTTCGAGCTAGAGCGCGTAATGGAGTATCATGGTTCACATGATGATCCGAAACTGAGGCTTTATGCGGTGCGGTATTTCGGGTTATTGGCGGAGACGTTGGGGCCGCTGATCATTATCGCGCTGGCGGTGCCGTTTGCGGTGTCAGGCGTGCGGGTGAATCCGGCGGTGGGCGTATCGAAGTCGATCGGGTTGTTTTTGATCTATTTCGTATTATTTAAGGTGGGTGGGGCGTTGGGGGCGAGAGGGGTGCTGGAGCCGATGTGGGCGGCGCTGGGGCCGAATTTGATCATGTTGGCGGCAGGCGTGGGGTTGATGTTTCGGATCCGGTAGGGACGAGGAGCGCGGCGGTGGGCGGGCGAGGGGCAGGTGCCGGGGGGGGCAGGATAGATTTTTTAACCACGAATGGACCCGAAAAGGCATCGTCCACCGACGATGCACTGGGGGTGTTTTTGGGGCTGAGAGGCAGGGCGGTTAGGCCGGGATTTTGTTTAACGCCGGCTAAACACGGATTGGGATTGAGGGCCAGTTGCGGTCGGCCCAGCGGTCCGTCCGTCCCTTTCGTGCTGATTGCGGATTGCTTTTGGGCGGGACGGGGTGGCAAGTTGGCGGGCTCTATGCCGCTTATCACCTTACTTGATCTTCACCATGCATTCGGTGGTCCCCCCGTGCTTGATGGGGTGAACTTCCAAGTTGATGCAGGAGAACGTGTTTGCTTGGTGGGCCGAAACGGATCGGGGAAGTCCACGTTGATGCGGTTGCTCGCGGGGGAGATGAAACCCGACCTCGGCTCGATTTCGCGTATGCCGAGACTGCGAGTGGCGACGTTGGCGCAGGAGATCCCGACGGATGTCGAGGGGGCGGTGCATGATGTGGTGATGGCAGGTCTGGTGCCCCTGAGCGAGCACGAGGAAGATTGGGAGCAAGAGGTGCGGCTGGAGAATCTATTGGAACGGATGAGCCTGTCACCCGAGGCCGATTTTGAGGCACTTTCCGGGGGGATGAAGCGACGGGTCTTGTTGGCGCGAGCGTTGGCGAGTGGACCGGATTTGCTGCTTTTGGATGAGCCGACCAATCACCTGGATATCGAGAGTATCGAGTGGATTGAGGATTTCTTGGTGGAGGCGCAGGTCGCGTTGTTTTTCGTGAGTCATGACCGGACTTTCTTGAAGAAGCTGGCGACCCGGATTGTGGAGCTCGATCGCGGGGTGCTGACAAATTGGGACTGTGATTTTGATACGTTCCTGGAGCGGAAATCGGCGCGGATGGAAGTCGAGGAACGGGAGCGAGCGTTAAAGGATAAAGTTCTGGCGCAGGAAGAGGCTTGGATCCGGCGGGGAGTGAAAGCTCGCCGCACGCGTGACCAAGGTCGGGTGACCCGCTTGAAGCAGTTAAGGACGGAGCGTCGCGCGCGCCGCGAAGTGGCAGGAACGGCGACGATTAAAGTGAGCGAGGCCGAGCGCAGTGGTCAGCGAGTGGTGGAAACGGTGGGATTGAGTTTTTCGTATCCGGGGGGAGAGCCCTTGGTGAAGGATTTAAATTTACTCATCAGCCGAGGGGATAAGATCGGACTGCTTGGACCTAACGGCTCGGGGAAGACGACGTTGGTGCGCTTGTTGATGGGGCAACTCGAGCCCACCGCGGGCGAGCTGAAGGAAGGCACGAAACGGGAGGTGGTTTATCTGGATCAATTGAGGGCGCAGATTGATGATAAAAAGTCGGTCGCGGACAATGTCTCGGAGGGGAATAGCCACGTGACGATTGATGGGAGACGGAAGCACGTGATCAGTTACCTGGAGGACTTCTTGTTTGAACCCGATCGGGCGCGGACGCCGGCGCGGGTTTTGAGCGGGGGGGAACGAAACCGACTCTTGTTAGCACGACTCTTTACGAAGCCGGCAAATATCTTGGTGCTCGATGAACCCACGAATGACCTCGATGCCGAGACGCTGGATTTGTTGGAAAATTTGTTGGTGGAATTCAGGGGCACGCTCCTGCTGGTGAGTCATGATCGTGACTTTCTGGATAACGTGGTGACGACGACGCTGGTGGCCGAGGGGGACGGGAAGTGGGCGGAGTATGTCGGGGGCTATTCCGACTATATGGAGGAAAAGAAGCGGAACGAAAAAGCGGTGGCAGCTCCAGTGCAGTCGAAAGGATCGAAGCGTTATGCGATCGCGAAGAAGCCGCGGAAGATGGCGAGCAAAGAGAAGCGAGAGCTCGAAGAGTTGCCGGCCCGGATAGAGGCTTTGGAAGTGGCGCACACTCAGCTGACGGAGGCGTTGGCGGATCCTACTTTGTATACGGACCGGGGGGATGACGTGCCGGGGATCAAGGCGCGGCTTGATGCGAATGAAACGGATTCGGCGGTGGCGTTTAAGCGGTGGGAGGAATTGGAGGCGTTGCGGGAAGAGATTGAAGGCGGGTAGGGAGGGGGACTTTTAGCCACGAATAGACCCGAGGCTTCGTCCACCGACTGCGCGCTGGAGGGCGGTTGAGGCAGGGAGGGGATTTTAGCCACAGAGCGCACGGAGGAGACAAAGACGCCACCGAGGGCTAACGTACGGGCGTTTTTTGGCCGCGAAAAGTCGCAAAGATCCCAACTGATGGGGCAGCGTTGCGTGCGCCTAGAGGCGCGGGGCCGGGGGCCGGGCCGACGGTTTTTACAGAAGGGAACAGAAGGAGCAGAGCGGGGCGGGGCAGGATGAGAAAAAGAGAAGGGGACTGATGGGGGGGGGCAGGGTGAATCGGGGGGCTTTACTCGCTACTCACAACGCGATGCCCACGACGGATTGATGAGGTTTTGGTAAGTTGAGGTTGAAGTGGGGGCTGGGTTCCGCTGGGTAGTGGTCCGGTTTTTCTCATGATCACGAATATATCTTGTTACCTGTTTGCCCATTTATCGGAGCTGAAGACGCTGCGGGCGGAGCTTTTGGCGGCGTGTAAGGCGCGGGGACTGAAGGGGACGATTTTGTTGAGTGTAGAGGGGATTAATCTGTTTGTGGCCGGGGGGCGGGAGTCGATCGATGAGGTGGTGGCGATCATTTGCGCGGTGCCGGGACTGGGGGCTCTGGCGCCAAAGTATAGCGAGAGCGATGACCAGCCGTTCAATCGCATGCTCGTGCGGATTAAGAAGGAGATTATTGCGTTTGGGGTGGAGGGAATCGATCCGGCGACGCACACGTCGCCGAAGTTGAAGGCGACGGAGTTGAAGCGGTGGTTGGATGAGGGCAAACCGGTGACGCTTTTCGATACGCGTAATGATTACGAAGTGAAGTTGGGCACGTTCAAAGGGGCGGTGCGGGCGGGCATTGATTCTTTTCGTGATTTCCCGCAAGCGGTGGCGAAGTTGCCGGACGACCTTAAGGACCGGCCGGTGGTGATGTTTTGCACGGGGGGCATTCGTTGCGAAAAGGCCGGACCTTACATGGAGAGAGAAGGGTTTAAGGAAATTTACCAACTCGACGGAGGCATCCTGAAATACTTCGAGGAAGTCGGTGGCGATCACTATGACGGGGAGTGTTTTGTTTTTGATCAGCGGGTGGGGGTGGACCCGGCTTTACGGGAGTCGGAGTCGACCCAATGTTATCATTGTCAGACGCCATTAACGGCAGAGGAGCAGGAGCATCCGCATTACCAGCCGCCGCAAAGTTGTCCGCACTGTTATGTGACGGATGCAGAGAAGGAACGCGTGGCGTTGGCGGAGCGTCAGAAGAAGTTGGATGCATTGGTCGATCCTTTGCCGGGGTCGGTGCCCTATGATAATCGACGTCCATTTACGGTGCCTGGTCAGCAAGACGGGGCAACCTTGGGCGCGGCGCTCGGGGCGGTTTTTCCACATCTGCCGCCGGCACATTGGCAGGCGATGGTGGATGAAGATCAGCTGGTCGACAGCACGGACAGGAGAACGTCACTCGATCGCGTGGTGAGGGCGGGGGAATACTACGTGCAGCTGAAACCGGCGATGACGGAGCCAGCGGTGAACGCGCGGGTGAAGTTAGTCTACGAAGACGAAGCGATTGTGGTGTTGTCGAAACCGGCACCGCTGCCGATGCATCCGGGCGGGCGGTTTAAGCTTAATACGCTCGATCATTTTTTGACCGAAGCTTACGCACCGTATCATCCGCGTCCCGCACACCGACTGGATGCGAACACCAGCGGGCTGGTGGTGTGTTCGCGCACGCGGCGCGTGGCGGGCCGCCTGCAACCGCAATTTACGGCCGGCACGGTAAAAAAGACTTACCTCGCACGAGTGCAGGGGAAGCCAAGGGAGGCTGAATTTGAGTGTGAATTACCGGTGGGGACGGTGGTGGGGCCTACGGGAAGTCGGCTGATTGATCGGGAAAATGGGAAAGCGGCGCGGACTGAGTTTAAGGTAATTTCTTATCGGGAAGCGGACGACACCTCGCTACTCGAGGTGCGGCCGGTCACGGGGCGCACGCATCAGATTCGGCTACATCTGCAGGCATTAGGTTATCCGATTTGGGGCGATCCGATTTATGGACGGGCCGCGATCGAAGATGGTGCGGCGATGACGTTAGGCGTGGATGAGCCGCCGATGGGGCTGCATTGCCTGGAGCTGTCGTTTACGCATCCGTTGAGTGGGGAACGGGTAACATTCTGCGATGAGACGCCGAGCTGGGGGTGAAAGATTTGAGCTGAGCAGCAGGGGTGTTTTAACGACAAATAGACACGAAAACGTTTCGCCTACCGGCTACGCCCGGCAGTTTTAGGCTTTTAGCCAAGCGGATGAAACCCAGGGAGTTGTTTGCCCCATGGAGCGCGAGAGCGCGTAGATGATGCCCCTGTGAAGGGGATGGAATGGGTGCCCGTATAGGTAATTGAAGAATAAATGGAGACGAAAGACTCAGAGGGGGGTGGCGCATGGGCGATATTTTTGGGGCCAACAGGCCGGGAGCTACGAACTCTCGGGAAACCGAAATCCTGCAGCCCGATATTCAGAGACCACGAAATACCCAAAACATCCGAACGGTTTCGTAATGGAGGGGGGTAAAAGGGGGGCCTTGGAGTGGGAGATGGGGCGGGGATGCGGGGGCGAAGCGAGATGGGGTTTAGGCCGAAGGGGAAGTTATTATAGGGGGTAAGTAGTTGGTGGGGAAACGTATCGAAGGGGTAGAGCAGGGGGGCTCAGCGATAGTCATGGTATTTGGTCGATCGGGCTTCTAGAAGGTCCGACTGCGCCGAGATCATTTCGACTCATCGGGCAGGTTATTCGCTATGAGAAACGATTATTTGCAAGCGGCGCTAAAGGTTGTGCCTGACCCTAATATTTTGGTGAACCTTATCTCGCGCCGAGTTAAGCAAATCCGACGGGGTGCCCGTCCCTTGATTGAGTCATTGGAGAAACATTCGTTGGAGGACATGGCGTTGCGGGAAGTAATCGAGGGGCTAATTAGCTACGAGTTTCCGGATGATACTGAAGGCGACGTGCGGTGACGTTTGCTTGGGAAACACTCGCACCAGGCTTGTTTCTGTTGTTGTTTCCCACGATTGGCATGCTTTCCCGTCAGGTGCAGTTGCGCACGTGGGAGAGCTTTCAGAGCTTGCACAGTGTTAAGACGAGAAAGCCTTGGTGGTGGGTGGCGGCGCTGTGGATTGATCCCGTGCGGGCAATGCTGGGGGTCTACCTGCTGAGGGGGAGCTTGGGGTTGGAGGTCGTCTACTGGAGCCAAGTATCTCAGATGGAATATGGGGTGTTTGTCGGTGCGATGCTGATCGGAGTCATGGCTCAACTTTATTCGCAAAGGGAAGAGGGGGGGATGCTCGCACCGCTGGGATATGTCGTTGGAATGGTTGCGCTGCTGGTGCCTTGGCCGGTGGGGATCGCAGGGTTGGTGATGGCCATCACCTCCGTTTTTGCTTTTCGGCAGTTCGGGGCGTTTTTTATGGGTGGACTTCTCGGAGTCGCGCTCCTCGGAGCGCTGCTGCGGATAGAACTGGTGTGGCTGCTCCCGGCCGTAGGGGTATGCGCGGTGCCGTTGATCGCCAACCTCGTTACGGGGAGGACTATGGAGCTCCCTACCCGGGATCCTTCGTAGGGTTTGGGTTGAGGGACGGGGAAATGGAGCCGGTTGGCTGGGGGAATGTTTTAACGCCGAGGCGCAGAGGCCGCTGAGGTGAGGTAGGTGGGCGAATAGGGGAAGAGAGGGGAGGCCGTCGGCGTGATGAGATTGGCCGCAAAAAGTTGAAAAAACAGATCAGGCAATGAAGGCGGGCATCGAGTAAATGATTCGAAATGGGATTTTATGTGCTCAAACGGCGTAGGGGAATCTAACGCGGGGGTCGTTGGCGGGGAAATCACGAGTATTCCGAGTGACGAGGATACAGCCTTCGACTTCGGCGGTGGCGAGCACTACGGCGTCGGGTAATTTGAGTTGGAGTTCTTGCCGAAGCTCAACGGCACGGCGTGCCACCGATTCGCTGATATCAACCTTTTTCATGCTGCCGAGAAGTCCTTCGACGGCCTGTTTCTCATGAGGGTTTTTTGCTCCGCAGAGTAACTCTATGAACGAAATGATCGAGTAATGAGGGGATCGATAGCGGGCGAGTTCCTCTTTGGCGGCAGGGAGTCCCTGTAGGTAGTCGATCAACACATCACTATCAATGACGGCCTTCATCGCCCCCATTCCTCCCGTAGGTCATCGACGAGTGCCCGGCTATTCTTTGGTTTGGTCCACGCACCGAACGAGGCCTGTTGTGAGCTGATTTGTTGCGACGACAGCATCGCGTCTACCGCTCGTCTCACGGCTTCCGCGCGGGAGATCCCCTTTTCCTGACAAAGAGAATCTAACGCAGTTACCTGGCTTTGAGGAAGATCGATGATGGTTCTCATGATGACGTCATCAGATATCAATATTTCGAGATTAGGCAAGTTGAGGAATTTTGACCCGTCGAGAGCTTGATCATTCAAAGCCGAAGCTGTCGGGCTGAATGAATAGTGAGGTGGCTCATTCAATCACCCGAAAAGCGTGAATTAGTTGGTCGGAGGGATTTTAACGTAAAGACGGGGAGGCGCAGAGGTCGCTCAGGCTGGAGGTGGGAAAAGACGGGGAGGCCGTCGGCGTGATGGGATTGGCCGCAAAAGAGCGCAAAAATCAGGGGCGCCCTTCCCCGTGATATAGTGGAGTCGGCTGTGATGCTGGGGCCAACCAGTGAATTGGATTTGAGAATCGGAAGTTAGGCTGGGTGGATTCACTTCAATCCAAACTTTGCCCCAGTCATGCCGGTTTGAGCCTCTGGCCGGATGGTTACTCGCCAATTCATTCTCCTGATCGATGGCGGAAACGTGCTTTCATCTCCAAGGGAATAGCGGTGGCCGGATCCTGTTGATGAGCTGCGCGACGTTGGTCGCTTACAGCTTCTGGGACAGAGGAGAGCGGGGTTTCGTTACTATCCATGGCGCGTCGGATCAAGAGCCGCCGTTTCGAAACGTAAAGGGCAGGTAGCTCTCCCAAGACATCGTTGAAACTCATAGGACGAAAATTATGGCTCAACGTTTTTTGGGCAAGACTCGGATAAACTCTAGATAGTGCGGATTGATTGGGGGGGGGGCAGTTGTCAGTTTGGGGAATGACGCTCGCTTTTCCCAATTTGGGGGCATTCACCGCTCGATCACAACTTTCGGGGCGGGCCGGTGGAGTTTTAACGCAAAGACGCGGAGGTCGCTAAGGCTGGGAGGGGGCGGATGAACGCGTGAAGAGCCGGATACTACAATTGTTTAGACCAGACTCTTTTCGTGCCTCCGAGTTTTGGGTGTTTTGCGTGGCCATCGATAGTGATGGCCGGTAAAGAAATTCTTTTCGAATGGGGTAGATTTCGATTCAGCAGGCGGATGCCTGGCTAAATTACAGCATTCTAGGTGATTGACCACCGTCCCCGTCTCAACTCGACTGGGTTAAACGGCGTATTCCAAACATTTAGTCGGCTACTGCGATGTCTGAACCCCCAAAATTGAAATATATCGACATCTTTTCGGGATGTGGAGGGTTGTCACTCGGCTTATATAATTCGGGTCACTGGCACGGGCTCTTCGCTGTCGAAAAGAGTCCGGACGCTTTCAAGACTCTTGAGCATAATCTGATAGAAAATAACAACCACTTCACATGGCCTAAGTGGTTGGGGCAGTCTAATCACGATATCAACGAATTGCTGGAAGAGCATAAGGACAATCTCACGGCACTCAGAGGGTCTGTTGACCTCGTGGCAGGTGGTCCACCTTGCCAGGGTTTTTCAATGGCAGGGCGCCGTGTTGAAAAAGACCAGCGCAATGGCTTGGTCTCATCTTATCTCAAATTTATCGATTTGGTGCGTCCACGGGCGATTCTCTTCGAAAATGTCAAAGGCTTCAAGATCGGGTTTAAACGGAGTGACGACACCAGAGGGATCCCGTATTCTGATTTCGTTTTAGATTACCTTAAGAAACTCGGTTATTCGGATGCGAAGGCAGAGGTATTGAATTTCTCAGAATATGGCGTGCCGCAGCATCGGCAGCGGTGCATAATTGTTGGCACCCGCAACAAAAGCGCATCGAATTTTTTCACTTCGTTGAAAACGAACAGTGATGAATTTCTGAAATCGAAAGACCTTCATCCGACCCAAAGTTTAGAAACAGCGATTTCAGATATTCAGCGAAAATATGGCGTATGCGTTTCGCCTGACTCAGATAGATTTCAGGCAGGTCGGTATTCTGCGACCTCCGACACCTCCTATCAAAAGCTAATGCGAGGTAGCGCGAACGGCATTCCGGACAGCCATCGATTTGCCAATCATTCGGATGCCGTCGAACTTAAGTTCGAGACGATTATCAAGAAACGACTTAGTTCTAAACAAGTTCGAGAACAGTTCGATACAAAGAAAAGTAGCACGAAGCTTCTTAACGCGAAAACGCCAACGCCCACACTGACTACTTTACCGGACGACTATGTGCATTATTGTGAACCTAGAATTTTAACCGTTCGCGAGTATGCCCGGATCCAGTCGTTTCCGGACTGGTATGAGTTTAAGGGGAAATACACCACGGGCGGGCGGCGGAGGAAAATTGAAGTTCCTCGCTACAGCCAGATTGGGAACGCAATCCCTCCTCTATTTGCTGAGTTAGCGGGACTCGCAATGCAGACAATTCTCTCGGATGAGTAAGAAGCTACAGTTCAGGGTAAGTGCTGCTCTCAAAAGTGTTATCGGGAGAGACCTGATAACGAATGACTTCGTGGCTATTTTTGAGCTCGTAAAGAACTCTATCGACGCCGGTGCGTCGAGAATCGCCGTAGTGTTCGATCTCGAGAGCGGCGCGGATTCGTGCATCCGGGTCATCGATGATGGCAAGGGGATGTCGTTTGAAGATATTAGAGACAAGTGGCTCTTCCTTGCTTATTCCGCAAAGAAGGAAGGGACCGAGGACAGCCAATCAAAGGTTTATGCTGGGAACAAAGGAGTCGGGAGATTTTCATGCGACCGGTTGGGCGGAAAAATGGAACTTCAAACCAAGTCCAAGGCTCGCTCGCTGGTCAATGTAGTGAATGTCAATTGGGGGGACTTTGAACGAAATGCGGAGGACCTTTTTTCGAAAATCGATGTTGGTTACACTGAAGCTGATCGCTTTGATTTTCAGTCTGATTTTGTTCCCGAAGATTCAGGTGTAGCCATCAGTATTTCCGAACTCAGAAATGCCGAATCCTGGACTCGCGGTAAGCTCATTCAGTTGAGGTCGAACCTAGCGAAATTAATTAACCCGTTTGGGAGTGATGGAGACAAATACACGATCGAGGTTCGCTGTGATCGAGAGACTGAAATGGATCAGGCGCTTATTCGTGAAATCGACGAGGAGGAAGATGCTCCTCAAGTCGTCAACGGCATTGTTAAGAATTCCATTTTAGAAACCCTCCAAGGGAAGACGACTTGGTTGGAGACTTGGATCAAATCGGGTTACCTACATTCAACTTTGCATGATAGAGGCGACGAAATTTATAGAATACGTGAGAAACTGGACGCTGAGCTGACACCACTCATGGGCTCTGAGTTTTCTGCCAATATTTTCTTTCTCAACTTTGCGGCGAAGAATTCCTTCAAAAGGAAAATGGGTATTCGGTCTCGTGATTTCGGATCAGTTTTTTTGTTTCGTAACAGTTTTCGTGTATTTCCCGTTGGTGAAGAAGGAAATGATTATTGGGGGCTCGATCGAAGAAAGGCGCAAGGTATGCGGAGGTTCCTAGGAAATCGCGACATCATGGGTAGGGTTGATGTTCACGGAAGTGAAGCTGACTTCAAAGAGTCTTCAAGCAGGGACAAGGGACTCATCGACACTCCAGCTGCCCTTGCTTTAAGCGCTTGCATTTTTCGATGCGTCAAGAAGTTCGAACGCTATGTTGTTGGTGTTTCTTGGATGGATAAACTGGACAAGGAATTTGAAACATCCGAACGGATGTTTCTTGATGGTAATCGACTTAAAATAATTGAGCTGATCGGAGACCTGTCCGACTCAAAGGAAGTCGAGGTCCTTGATTACAACCGAGATCTAATAGGTATTCTCAGCGAGAAAGCAGAGGGGTTTGAACCGTCTTTGTCTACATTGCGAAAACTAGCAGATAAACTCGGTGATGAGTCGCTCGCGAAGCAGGTAGCAAAAGCCGAGGTGGTCCTCAAACGGGCGAAAAGAGACGAGCGAGAGGCATTTTCGCTAGCGGAACAAGAGGAGAAGGCGAGGAGGGAAGCAGAACGTGCGGCCTCGGCCGCCCAGCATGAGGCGGAAACTGCAAAATCTGCCTATAAAGAAGAGAGGAAGCGAAATGTATTTCTCACAAGCACGGGATCACGAGATAAGGAGCAGTTGGAAAATTTCATTCACCAGATGATCTATTTTGCTGGGCACAATAAAAGTCTGATCAAAAATCAAATTCGTTCGATCAACGCGAAACAGGGGGCGGATTGGGTCAAGGTTCGTGCAGCATTTTATCAGCTTGGCGAAGGAATTGAGAAGATTATTTCCACTTCTCGATATTTGACGGCAGCGAACTTTCGGATGACCTCTGGAAAAATCGAGGGCGACCTTATTGGTTTCATTCACGAGCACCTTACTGTGATGGCCCCTCGTTTTACATCAGGTATTGAGATCGATGTCGCTTCTACGCCAAAAGAATTTGGGATGGAATTTCCTCCAATCGAGATGGGAATACTTTTCGATAATCTTATCTCGAATGCCAAAAAAGCTCGAGCGTCTAAGATTTCTTTCAAACTTTCGATTGAGAGCGGTATTCTAATGGTTCGCGTGCATGACAATGGTCGTGGTTTAGCGGCTGATATCGAAGATCCTGAAGACATTTTCGAAAGGGGGTTTTCTCGAACAAAGGGTTCTGGCCTGGGATTGCATTTCTGCCGGGATCAGGTTGAGCGCTTGGGTGGGCAGATGGTTGCGCTGCCTCGAAAGGATCAAGAGACTGGCTTCACGCTCCTAATCAAGTTTGTATCGCGATGAAAATTAATTACGAAATTCTGTGGTTTGAGGATCAACCCGAAGCATTGGAGCACGACCTAGAAAGTATTAAGGAGTGCCTTGAATCCTCTGGTTACTCCTTGAGGGTTGAAATGAAAACAACGGTAACCGAAGCAGAGGTGGTGGAGATTGCCGAGCGGATCTCGCGCTACAATAAATACGATATGATTGTATTTGACTACGACCTAGGAACCGGACCGGACGGTTCCGATATAGCGCGAAAACTCCGCGCAGAGGTCTATACAGATATGGTGTTTTATAGCGGAAATGCCTCGGAGAATTTGCGAAAGATACTCTATGAAAATCGAGTGGATGGGGTCTTTGTCGTTGATCGCGCAAATTTCGCGGAGAATTTTGAAATGATTCTAGAGGATCACATTAAGAAAGCATGCGATGTGAATGGAATCCGTGGCGTTGTGATGGATGAAACAAGCAGGATTGATCGGATCTTGCGGGACAAGTGCACCAAAATCCTGAGTAACGCTAGTCCCGAGGTGTTGGAGTCTGTTCGGGTTGATGTAGTGAAACGAATTACGAAAAGAGCGGAGGATCAATTAGAGAAAGCCGGACGAATCGAGTGTCCTATCTCGGCGCTGTCCGACGTCAAAATTTCGGATTTCAACCTCGTGAGGCATAGACTCGCTAAGCTCATGAAGAATGTGGAAGACGTCTATAGCCTTCTTTCCGACGGGGGCGATATTAGTGCAATGCAAAATCTAAGAAACCGGCTTGCCCATTTGGAGTGCATGTATTCAGAAGATGGATGGATGTCCTTAACCGACGATGAGGCTGATCGATTTGATTTTGAACGATTCAAAACGATAAGAAAGACACTTCGCGAAATTGGGTTAACACTGGAACGGATCTAGGTTCCTAAAAGCCGCGCCTCTCCACATGAGCACAAAATTCCCAAGGCTTATTTTTCGGTTTTACGCGTTCTAGGTGATTTTTGATTCAATTTTCTATGGCACCGAACACTCGATGGACTAACGACCAACTAGTAGTTGCTTTAAATATCTACCACAAACTCACCTTTGGGCAGATGCATGGTCGGCAAAAAGCTGTTATTGAGGTTTCGAAAAGACTCGGACGAACATCAGGAAGTCTGGCCATGAAGCTATGCAATTTTGCGTCTCTGGACCCGGCATTAAAGTTGCGAGGAATCAAAGGACTGTCGGGGGCAAGTGCCTTGGATCGAGCCCTCTGGGCTGATTTCCATGAAGATCTTTCCGAGGCGGTTCCCGCCAGCGAGGCTGCGTTCCGGAAACTGTTCGGCGTAACTCAATCTCATGAGATTGAAGTAACTTCCAAAAATGGAGTGCGTATTTCCAAAGTGCCAGCTGGTCCGACCGAAAAGTCGGCAAATGTGAAAGTGCGACGAGGACAGGAGTATTTTAGGCAAGCCGTGCTTAATAATTTCGATGGCCAATGTGGAGTTACAGGCCTCGCCTTGAGACAATTGTTGATCGCCTCTCACATTCTCCCTTGGGGAAAACATGAGAAACAGCGGCTTAATGTTCGCAATGGGCTATGTCTTTCACGGCTTCATGATGCGGCTTTCGATAGGGGGCTTATTTCTTTCGATGATAATCTCGAGCTCAAGTTGTCGAGTGAACTCAAGGCAGCCCTCCCTCAACGCACCGTGGCGGAAAATTTTGCAGCTTATGAAGGCGAAACGTTACAACTGCCGAAGGACGCAGTCCTACCTGATGGGGGATTCCTCTCTGTTCATCGGAAGTTTGTTTTTAGGAACTAGTTTTCTCGACTTCCAAAAATTAGGCCGTTTTCGAGTTGGATGCTGCCGTCGGTATGGCGGCTCACTGGTAAAATTTGGTCTTCAACGGTGATGGCGTCGTCGAACTCACGCTCTCCGTTTTGGAACTGGGTAATTTGATGCAGGAGGGTGTCCGCGATTTCCAGTTGGGCTTCCCGTTTGGTGGCGAAAGTTATGGGGTAGCCGGTTTCATCCCACCAAGAGGGGGTGAGCCCGTCGCAAATGGTATCAATAAACAGAGCGTATGCCTCTGGGGGGTTTTTGATCGGAGCAACCATAGCTACAAGCAGCAGCATAGTGGAAACAGTCGAGATTGGCCACGGACTATAAGTAGCATTTTGGAGTCCGCAGGGGATTTTGAGCGCCGGTTGGAGATTAAATCTCGAACAGATTTTCGGACGTGGTCTTGGCAAACACGGGCTGAGGCACGGCGCTTCGATTCAGGGCAGCGCGTAACTATCGAGAGCGACGGGTCGTGAGGCGGGAATATTTCACTTCTGCTAGGAGCTGGTCGGACTTAACCCCTCGAAGCGATCTATAGGCTCAAGGATGACTTCAAAGTTCGCCGCGAAGTGATTGGATTGAGACTGAGGCACCTTCGAGACCGTCTTATTGAGATTCGTTTCTAAGTCCGACAGGCTGCTAGGGCTAATTCCTCTCGTTTGTGCTTGGCCCAATCTTGGGCGAAAGTGGATTTATCCGGGCGGGTGGTCTTACCGAGCCCACGTGCTCGTTTGATCGACCAAGTGGTGATTGGTCGCAGCAATTTTGCCAAGGAATGATGACAAGTTGCAGGAGTAAGACGCATTAATTCGGACGGATTTTCAGTAGTCTGGTGGCGTAAATTCTTTGATAGGGGAGGGGCCGGTGGAGATTGATCTCCAGACTTTAACCGTCTCGGGCCATCGTCCATTGCTCGGTCAAACCCCGGTCCGCAGCTCTGGTGCTGACTTCATCAATGTCGATGGGAGTCACCGCCAGCATCGCACGTATGTCAGAGAGGTGCTTCGTGGATCCACCTTCTCGGTAGAATTCTAATTTACGCAAAATAACGTATTCTGGAGGCGCAACCCAGAGTTCCGTCCCGCTCCATTCGATTTTTCGGCGCTGAGGCAAGGCCCACTGATGGAGCGGATCTTTATTGGCGAGATAGACGTCGGCCTTGTAGCCACTTTCGTGGTGAATGATGTTGAAGTGTCCGCGCCGTTCCCGGACTGCTTCTACTGCTATTACTTCGGCTGGAGGTAAGTAAAAATCAGCTTCAGGAAACAAGGTTTCCATGGTGGTTGCGTCTTCAGCGGCGAGGGCGATGACGACGTCCAGATCATTGGTTACGCGGGGTTGTCCGTATACGATCGCAGCAGTGGCTCCCGTCACCATGTAGGGGCGACCGAGACGATTGAGCAGATTGACGAATAGGGTGACTTCGTCGATCATGAGGTGCGGGCGGTAAGCACGCGTCGGGCGATTTCGCGGCGACGCTGATCGGCGGACCATTCAGGACGTTGGATCTTCAGTCCCGCGTCCATTAGTTCACGCATGGTTCGGTTCATTCGTATGGCTTGAGCGAGACGTTGCTCCGGTTTCATTTTCCGATAGATTTCGATCTGAATTTGATCAGCCGTCTGGGATGGAGTCTCGCGCGTCATGATTGAGTAGGATCGTGGGGAGTGTTTTCTTTGGCAATCCTTCCTCAAAATCGCATTTAGGCAGAAGAACTAGATGAAACGGCGTGTTACGACGCGGCGGGGGCGGGGGGGGGGGCCGATTCCGCGTGCTCGTTTGATGGACCATGTGGTGATCGGGCGCAGCAATTTTGCCTTCGGCCGTTTCTTCGACGACGGCTGGGATGCCCTCAGTGATGTGAAATTACTGTGGGATTTTTGCGGGGATCAGCACTTGGCCTTTGGTCGTGAATCGAACGCTGGTTTTGTCTGAAGAGGCGGGCAGGTTGGGATAGGGATTTTGTGCCGGATGGATGACGGGTGCAGAAGTTGGACGAGGAACTGTGCCTCCAATCGCCGGCATTCGCCTTCGCCGTGCGATCGCGCAACAAGAGCAGGCTCCTACATTTTTGATATGAAACGGGCGGCTTGGTCGGTTGGCGCCGTCGATTCGGTCGAGGAGTTCAGTGGAGTCGAGCTCGCGGAATCTGGCCGATATGAACGAACGGAATCACCTATCGCCAGACGACGAGGATGCTGCCGTGGCCGGGGTGTTTTTGATGCCCCACGGGGACCAGGTGATCACGATGTCGCGGGTGAGGAAACCGAAGAGCATGATGGATCCGATGAGGATCGGCCATGCAAGGGTGGTGATCGGCACTTGGGTGGTGATGCCGATCGCGGTTAAAGCCACTCCGATGAGCACCCCGCCCAGTCCTAACGTCGATTCGAGGCACATGCATTTCATGGCTTCGGCCGGTTGCTCGTTCTGAGTTTTTCTTTGTTGGCGCAACAGCCACAGGTCGCGGAAAAGGTCTTGAACCAGTCGGGTGAGTGCCGCGATGGCGAAGGCGGAGCCGAGTTCCAGTGAGCTTGGCAGTTGGCTGGAAAAACTCCCGGCTCCAATGACCGACTATGCTGATTAGTCCTAACTCGATTTTGGCGGATTTCATCATGAGGTGGTTCGAGTCGGAGGTGCGGCGGTCTATTCCTCCTTGAGGCAGGGCTGTTTTAACCACGAATGGACACTAAAGGCTTCGTCTACCGACTACGCGCTGAAGTTCTTTTTGATGAAGAGGGCGGGACTGAGGGGCAGGGTGGTTTTACAGGAGGAAACAGAGGTAACGGAGCGGAGGGGGGGCGAGGGACGGGGCTGGGTCTACGGATTTAAGGGGGGCCTGAGCCAGTCGGTGGAGACGTAGTTGTCTGGTTTTTTGGGTTTCTTAACATCGAATAGCGGGACACCGGGAGTGTGGAGGGGCCAGGTGTCGGTGCGGAAGGGGGAGGCGGGGAAACCTGCTTGGTTGTAGAGCAGATTACGCTGCGATGGGTTCATGGCCCAAGCGTAACGGGCGGCGACGGGCTGCGGGACTTCGGGCGATGAGAGGATGATGGTGTCGCCCTTTATCGTGGCGTCGGCCCAATGCCAGGTTTGGTTGGCGCCGGCGATGGCGAAGCTGTCCAAGGGGCCGGGGCGGGCGGTGGTGAGGGCACTCTCGTTGGTCTTGAAGTTGAGGATAAGTTGCTCGCCTTTGACGGTGTGGTGGGTGAAGTGCGGACCCGATCCCGTGATGTTTTTGCCGTAGGTTTGTTGGAGGGCGAGGGCGGCGTGGCGATGGCCGAGTGGTTTCTTGTTTTTGGGGTGGAGGGCGATGGGGTCGCCGGTATCGATGGACACGACCATGCCGGTGTGGGGAACCTCTGCATTGACGAGGCGCATGGCTTCGCGGTTGGTCGCCCAGGGGGCGGAGAGGCCTTCGACGGGGGTGGTTTGGGCGGGGGGCCAACTGGGGAGTTGGGTGAATTGGAAGGGGAATTCGGCGGAGACATTGCCGGCGGATTGCTCGTGCCAAAGTGAGCGGTAGAAGCTGATCAGTTGGGCGAGTTGGGGGTGGTAGTGTTCGGCTTGGGGCACGTTCTTGGCGTTGCGTTCACCTTGATACCAGATCGCGCCGCGCATGCCGTAGGGCACGAGGGGGTTGACCATGGCGTTGAAAATATGGCCGGGGTATTGGTGTCCGAGGGTGGCGGGTTTGGTGATGATGGGGGGATCGATTCGCTTCACTGCGCTCTTCATGATGTCGCGGGCGCCGACCCGGGCTTGGTAAGCGGCGAGTTCTACTTGGAACGCGGCGAGGGCCTGAGCTTCGGTGTTGTCGCCGCGTTTGATCGTGCGGATGGCGGTGGTGTCGTAGGCTTGGCGATGAGCGATGGTGCGGGGGTCGTGCTGTTGGATTGCCCAGGGCATCCAGCTTTCGATGGGGGTGCCGGCAAAGGCGCGTTGGATGATGCCGACGGGAACGCCGAGTTCTTGTTGAAGTTTCTTGCCGAAGTAGTAGGCGACGGCCGCGGTTTCGGCGGCGGATTCGGGATCGCAGCGTTTCCACTGGGCGAGGCGGTCACGATTTTCGTCGAGTGGTTTGTGCCAGTGTTCGCGGGAGGGACGAAATAGGCGGAGGTCGGGCAGATCGACGTCGGCCTCGCCTTCGGCTTCAAAGGAGTTGCCGACCGACCAGCCCATGTTGGATTGGCCGAAGGCGATCCAGACTTCGCCGATGGCGACGTCGTTGATGGTGATGGTGTTCTCGCCCGTGATGGTCAGGGAGTGGCCGGTGCCGGCCGCGGGGGTCTCAAGGGAAGAGCTTCCATTTACCCTCGGGGTCGGTGGTGACGGTGTTCCGCACGCCCCAGCTGGCCTCGACGGTGATGTGCTCGCCGGGGGAAGCGAACCCCCCAGACGGCGTTGCTGGTCTGCTGTTGCAGGACCATGTGATCGCCGAAGAAGTTGGGGAGTCGAACTTCGGCGTGGGCTGCGAGCCCAGTGATGAAGGCGGTGATGAGGGCGAGGGGGTATTTCATGCGTGGGAACGGGTTAGAAGCGGAAGGGTGGTAGCAATCCCGAGGGGAGGCAGAAAGTAATCCCGGCGGGCCTAGAAATCGCTGTTTGTCCCAGAGAGCACGGCGGGGAAGGGGGCGAGGGGCAGGGTGGTTTCATAGAAGGCAGCGAAGGTAACGGGTCGGAGGGGCCGGGTTTTTTTGACGCAAAGGCGCGAAGGGCTGACGCACTGAACGGGGAGGTAATGTTGAGCAGCGAACGAGAGGCAACGGGACGCCGTCTGAAGCCCGGCGCAACGGGGGGGGCTTTAGGTGAGGCCGGAGGACGTTTCGGATTTTAGTCGGGCTTTGAGTTGGTGGAGGGATTCCAGGTGGGCGGACTCGAATTGCTGGATCCAGCGGCGGGAGATTTCATGGAGGGGGACGGGATTGAGGTAGTGGAGTTTTTCGCGGCCGCGAAATACGGTGGTGATGAGGTTGGCGGCTGCGAGGATGGCGAGGTGCTTGGTGACGGCTTGGCGGCTCATCGCAAGGGGGGAGGCGAGTTGCGAAAGCGTGAGGCCGTTGTCTGCGCGCAGTCGGTCCAGAATCTGGCGGCGGTGAGGGGCGGCGAGGGCTTTGAAGACTTCGTCCACGGGGGGACTGATAAAGGCAACCAAAAGGTTGCATGGCAAGCACAGGGTGAAGCATCCGAATCGATAGGGTCGAGCCGAAATATGAGTCAGTCGAAGCGGGTGTTGGGATTGTGTTGGGGCGTTAGATTCGTTTCTTGAGGAAACGATGAATTTCGAAACCAATGATGCGGACTCAGGAATGGTCCCCGCGCGGCTGTCTTTGATTGAGGCGCGAGTGCTGGCGTGTTTGATTGAGAAACAAGCGACGACGCCGGATGTTTATCCGCTTTCGCTCAACTCGCTCGTCAATGCCTGTAACCAAAAGAGCAATCGCTCGCCGGTGATGGATTTGCACGAGGGCGAAGTGGAGACGGCGGTGACGCTGTTGCGCGAGAAGCACTTGGTGACCGTGTTTGCGGGCGCGGGGGCGCGGTCGGTGAAATATCGGCAAAAGTATCTGGAGGTGTATCCGATGGAGCCCGTGGCGCAGGCGATGATGACCGAGTTGATGCTGCGTGGTCCTCAGACGGTGAATGGACTGCGAGGGAATTGTGAACGGATGACGGTCATGCCGGATGCGGTGGAGACCGAAGCCGTTTTGACGGAATTGGCGGAGCGAGCGGAGCCGTTGGTTACAAAGATGGCGCGGCAGTCGGGGCAGAAGGAGGCGCGTTGGGCGCAGTTGCTGACGGGAGACGTGGCAGATCTGACGGAGGCAAATGAGCTGACACGGACGGCGGGAGCGGCAGCGGGTCCATTAAGAGTCGCGATGGAGATGATGTTACCCGCGGCGGCCGAAGCTCGAATTGCGACGTTGGAGGCGCAGGTCGTGGAGTTGACGGCAGAGTTAGGGCGACTGCGCGAGGCTTTGGGGGAATGAAGTGCGGCGGGCTAATTCGAATTTTGGATTTTGGAATGGAGCTGACGCGATGGCGGTGAGGCCGGGGGCCGGGGGCCGGGGGGTAAAGCCCCTCCCGCGGCAGAGGAGTGCCGACGGGCGCACTTCCATCCTACTTTGAAGATTGTCGGGTGAAATATTGATGTCGGACGTTGACAGGGGCCGGTGGGTGATTGCGTTGGATGGTTTACGCGTATGACTGACAAAACTTTGCCCTTCTCTAGGAACCAACTCGAAGCGATTGCGGCGCAAGTGCCGACGCCATTCCATATTTACGATGAGACGGCGATGCGGGCGAATGCCCGGGCCTTTTTCGAAGCGTTTGCCTGGGTGCCGGGCGGGTTCATCAATTTTTATGCAATCAAGGCGCTGCCGAATCCGCATGTGATCGAGGGACTAAAGGCGGAGGGGATGGGCGGAGATTGTTCGTCGTTTGGTGAATTGAAGTTGTGTGAGGCGATGGGGATTACGGGCGAGAACATCGTGTTCACGTCGAACGATACGCCGGCCTACGAGTTTCAGAAAGCGGCGGAACTGGGTGCGATCATCAATCTAGATGACATTAGCCATATTCCCTTTCTGGAGGAGAGTCTGGGTGGGGCGCTGCCGGAGTTGGTTTGCTGTCGCTACAATCCCGGTCCGCTCAAGGCGGGTAATGTGATCATCGGCAAGCCGGAGGAAGCGAAGTATGGCTTCACCCGCGAGCAGTTGTTTGAGGGTTATCGCATACTTCGTGACAAGGGCGTGAAGCGATTTGGCCTGCACACGATGGTGGCTTCGAACGAGCTCAACCCTGACTATTTTGTAGAGACGGCCCAGATGTTGTTTGATCTGTTGGTGGAACTGAACCGCGAGCTTGGCATTCGATTTGAGATCGTGAATCTGGGCGGTGGAATCGGTATCCCATATCGGCTGGAGGAAACTGCGGTGGATCTCGCCTATGTGGGCGCTAAAATCAAAGAAGCGTATGAGGCGACGATTGTGGCCAATGGTCTGGGACCGGTGCGGATCGCGATGGAATGTGGTCGGATGGTGACAGGGCCTTACGGTTATTTGGTGGGCCGGGTTTTACATAAGAAGGCGATTTACAAGAACTACGTGGGGCTGGATGCGTCGATGGCTAATCTGATGCGGCCGGGCATGTATGGTTCGTATCACCATGTGAGTGTTGCGGGTAAAGAGGCTCATGATGCGACTCCGGCGCCACGCAAGGTCTATGATGTGACCGGTTCGCTCTGTGAAAATAACGACAAGTTTGCGATCGATCGGGAGATTGCCGATCCCGAGATCGGAGATCTGGTCGTGGTCCACGACACGGGCGCTCACGGGCACTCGATGGGCTTCAATTACAATGCGAAGCTGAGGTCAGCCGAGGTGCTGTGGCAGGGGGATGGCCAGTGGAAAGTTATCCGCCGGGCGGAAACGCTGGCGGATCATTTCGCAACGTTGGACTATCCGGGATTGGGGTAGCGCGACGGGCGGAATCCGGACTGGCTGAGGCACTTTTCCGCAGAGGATGCAAAAGTGGTCGAGCCCGAGAGGCAGGTAGAATGGGCGTCGTCAAGCGACGCCCATTGCGGCGGCGGCGGCGGCGGCGGGCCGGGCCGGCGGTTCGCCCCTAACTTGGCGGGACAGGGAGATTGAATTCTGACAGGATCGCGTCGATGAGGGCGGCTTTTTCAGCGTGGGGCATGGCGGGGTGGAGAGAATTGTGGCGCAGGGTGCCGTCGGGGGCGATAATGGCCATGTGGGGAATTCCGCTGATGCCGTAGTCTTCGTTGAAGACTTTTTGAGCAGTGAACCCGATCGTCCAATTGATGTTTTTGGCGGCGATGTAGTCGATCATCAACGCATGCTCTTTGGCGGCATCATCTTTGGTATCGATGGGGGAGGCACTGAGACCATGAACTTGGCCTTGGAGACTGGTCACCCCGATGACTGCGACGGCGGAATCGGCGTAGTGATCGGTCAGCTCTTTGACCATGGGAAAAGAGCGAACACAGGGACCGCACCAAGTCGCCCAGAAATCGAGGACGATAACTTTTCCTTTGAGATCAGCGAGGTGAGTGAGCGAACCGGTGTTGGACCAAGTAAAGTCGAGTTCTGGCGCGGGACCGCCCACAAGGTTCGCCATGCGGCCTTCGGTGGCGGCGTCATCCTCCATACGTTTTAGGAATGCCGCGGCCGCGTCGGCGGCTTCGGTGCCGGGGAAGTTAGTTTTCAATCGCTCGAGTGACGCGACGGCTTCGTCGACATCGTCCAAGATCTGAGCCACGAAAGTGGCCCGCATGAATGCGATGCGGGCGACGTCTTCAGATTTGTCGGCGGCGTATTTGGCGAGGATGGCGTCGAACTCGGCGACCTCAGCGGCAAAGTCGGCCGGAGATTGCGCGCCGGATGAAAGTTTAGTGCGAATACGGGTATCGAGGTCTTGGAACTCTTGGGAGGCGGGACTGAGTGGAGTTTCGGTTTCCCCTGGGTCTTGGGCGCTGGCGGCGAATGGTGCCGCGACGGTGAGAGCGAAAGTGAGGAGGAGGGAGGAGAGAGTTTTTCTCATGGCAAAGTGACAGCTTGATTTTGATCAGGTTTCGTTTAAGAAGAGATTTGGGAAGTGGGGTTATTTCAAGTTTTGGGACGAAAGGGTACGAAAAAGACGGCAATATGAATTTGGCGTCGCGGATGCAGGGTGAGTTGGTCGCCGAGCTAATGCTATTGCGGTTAGATTTCTGCACTCACTCGGGCGGTTGCCGGGCAGTTGAAATCAGTTGGTCTTAGCATCGAAAATTCGGACATCGCCCATCAACGAGGTGATGATCAAGCGCCCGTCCGCCGAATGATCGATCGAATAGATGCCGCCTTTTATAGGCCTTTAATCTCGAGCGTCGGGCAGGGCGTGAGTTTGCCTTCCTGCCGCAACCACAAGGCATGGTAGTCGGTCGCGATGAGAAATACACCAGAGATGACGGTGGGAATTGCGCCGACCACCCCGGCGGTGGCGGGAGGAGTGAAGAGGTTGCGGTTTTTGAATGTCGGAGGGCTGTCGCGGAGGGCGTGGAGGCGTTCGGCGGGAGCGTCGACACTGAACCAAGGGCGATCAAGAATTCGTGCTGCGGATTGGATCCAATGAGGAACGTCGATACCAGCTTTTCGGGCAGTGCGCTCAGCATAGGCTGCCAGCCAGGCATCTGCATTGAGCGGTTTGATCTTGTGGAGCAGGAAACGAATTGCGGGTTCATCACCGGGATATCCGATTAGGGCGGGACGAGCTGCTTTTAGTTTAAGGGCTAGCAGCTAGTTAGCGGTCGGAATTGAGATCTCCAGGCCAGGTTAAAACTCATCGGATAGAAAGGGGCGTCTTTGATCGAAGCGGGCGAGAAACTGTTTCACCTCTCCATTGAGCCAGTTTTCAGTCAAGTCTCGCTCGGCGTTAACTTGTTCGACGAGGCGATTACCTGACTGCGGCCGGACGGTTGATGGCGTCGCCGTCGTGGGTGGGCTCGCTTGATCCGGATACGAGAGCGACGACCGAACCGCGATAGAGCGCAACTTCGAGCAGAATGCCTTTGGCCGTTGCTAATTAGGGGAGACGGCGGAGGGCGCGGCGCAGGCGGCGGGATTGTAGGCTTTATCGGGGACGGATAAAACGTTACATGACGATTTATGATTTTTAAGTCTAGCTTTTGCTGCCCTATGATGGCTGCTGATCACGAACTCCCGTCCGCAGGCACCGGCTGCGCGGCATCAGGGAAGGGAACTTAACCGAAATGAAGCCATCCTCGTATTCCTAGTCGTTCTCTTGCTTAAATGAAGGAACTCGGGGTGTTGCCGGTTAGTTTACTATCTAATGGATGACAAATTGTGGTGGGGCGGGCCCTCTCGCTCTTCCCGGGCCCGCCACCCCAACTAAGTGAGCAACCTAGTTAACGCCGCCAAATAAAATGTTTACTATTTGCATTTGACCCCTTTTATGCACCGATGACAAAAGTATTGGCTCGACTCTTTTTTCCCTGTTCGGGCGATACAATTTTGGCAAGCACAGAAAGAAGACTCCTGGAGGAAGTTCTTGTTGAGTTCGAAGGTGATTTTTATCTCGTTCATTCACCGTGGAAGATTTATCTCACTAATAAATAAGGAGATTAGATGAAACTACCTCCCGAGGATCAACGGCAGCAGCATTACGACACAGTTTTATGCAAATAGTTTTAAACAAAATAAAAGCAATGACGGAGTGATTCCAATCCTCGTTTTGTTATAAAACTCTTATTTGAAACCTAATGAATATATCTAAGAAAGTAGCCATCGTAACGGGAGCTGGAAGCGGCATTGGAAAAATAACAGCAATTGCACTGGCGAGGGAAGGGTATGTCGTCACCGTTGCAGGTCGACGTCTCGAGCCTCTAGCGGAAACGGTCACAGAAGTAGAGAGCAATGGAGGAACTGCACTGGCGGTATCCACCGACGTTAGCGACCCTGTTTCTGTGAAAGCCCTGTTTGCTAAAACTGTGGAAACCTATGGTCGACTCGACCTACTGTTTAATAATGCAGGAATCGGTCCACCACCTGGTCTCTTGGAAGATCTGACTTACGAGCAGTGGCAAGCGGTAGTGAACATCAATCTGACAGGCCCTTTTCTCTGCACGCAGGAAGCGTTTAAGATCATGAAGGAACAGGACCCCCGTGGCGGGCGTATCATCAACAATGGTTCTGTCTCGGCACACGTGCCACGGACCAACTCCGCACCCTATACAGCCACCAAGCACGCCATTACGGGACTCACCCGATCGACCTCTCTCGACGGTCGCAAATATGATATCGCCTGTGGTCAGATCGACATTGGCAACGCGCTAGTTGAGCGAACCGTCAGGATGAATACAGGTAAACTACAGCCGAATGGGGAAAGCGTAGCAGAAGCAACCATCGATCCGGAAAATGTGGCACAATCTGTTGTTCACATGGCCAGTCTACCGTTGGAAGCCAATATACAATTCATGACTATTATGGCGACAAAAATGCCCTACATCGGACGTGGATAAGGAACCTACTTCGCGATTTATACCACATCTGACATGGGGGGGGTTAAGCGAGAATTCCTTATCAAAAGCTGGGGGATATGAAACGGGTCGAAGTTCATGTTTCATGTTTTACTGCTTCCACTAAGTGCCATTCGCGTTTGGACTGAATGGCGCACCCTCAAAAGTTCTTGAAGTAGTAACTAAATATTTCATCCAGGTTTTCTCCGGAAAATTGCTCTAGCAGTAACTTAAACTCTTTTGTGGAAAGTGTGCGATTATGTATGCCTCCATCTCTCATTTTAAATGCGTAGATTTCTTTGAGATATTTTAACAACCCGCCTTGGCATTGAAGCTGACTATGAATTTCAGCGAGGATCGCCGGACCAACGTCATGCATGTATTTTGTCGAGGACAGGGAATACGGATTTTTCGAGAGGTCAATGTATTGATTGAATTTTGGGTCCCGGCTTTCTTTTCCAGCGGGCAGGTAGCTCGGCGCCCACATCCCGATCCCTTCATAAAGCCACATGTCATTGCCCTGCGCCGGCGACAGATTTTGCATATACCAACTGTGGCCAAGCTCATGGAAAATTTCCCCAGTATAGTCAATTGGCATTAGCATCGCTCCCGCAAAAGCCCCGGCGAGGTTGGTGGAGGATTCCGCTCCGAACGTTTTCAAAATCATATGGGAATACGGATAGGGGCCGAACACCTTTTCTATTTCAGAGAATTCCCACTCGATTAGCGCCTGAAATGCCTCTACTGCAACTTCGCTCCATGTGCTATATACCAGAACGTCAATTTTGTTATTACCAATCGATGTTTTTTCAAATTTACTTTCAATCACTTTATCTGTTTCAACAATATCGATAAAAAAGCTCATGCTGGTGAAATGAGATGGATATTCCGCATGGAATGTATTGGGCTTATCGCCTTTCGTCATCGAGCCATTCGTGATCAGCTGATACTTGTTTGAAGTCTGACTGTTTATCGTAATATCAAGGGTGAGTTTGAAGTGATCGTATGTGTAATTGCTTGGAATGCCGGCTTCGGCAAAGACATGTTCGTTGTATTGTATTGGCAGAAAATAAGATTTATTCAGATCAGGAATAAAATTATATTGAAACTGCACGACGTATGTTCCCGGTTCTAGTGCCTTATCGATATAGTGAAAATTGCTTTTCAAGAAAGGTGCAGCGGCCATTTTCTCCACCTCGACAGCTTCGGTTCCGTGCGGGGAGACCAAAGCGCCTGTGGCGTTGGGGTTTAATAGAAAAAATGGATAGCCGGGCTCTTGAATTGAGAAAGTTGTTTCGGACCGGGCCTGAACAGATGAGAGATTTTCGGAAACCGACCAAAAAATTTTCTGTTGGCTAATATCGACCGGCACGAAAGTCCTGTTTTCGTCGCGAAACGAGACGGGGGCGTATTGTAAATCTAAATCCGCGGCACGAGCGAAGCAATTGAAGCAAAGGCTAAGGAGGAGCAGTTTAAATAGAGTCAAATTTACTTGGGACATGGTTTAGCTGGTAGGAAATTCCGCCCTTGGGAGCGCCTCGCTGGGGGAGGGGGTTGCTGCCGTCGATACCGAAGTAGTGGTCGTTGGAGTTGGGGGGCAATTCATCGCTCATGGTCGCACTCGGTATTTGAGCAGGAGCGAATCGCTTTCGGGGAGGCGCTCGTGGTGTATGAGCTCCAAGCGGCGATCTTGTTGGGCGCTTACGACCGGTGTGCCGGATCCAAAAAGCCGCGGTTCCAAGGTGATCCAAAGTTCATCGACCAGCCCAGCTTTCAGAAAGGCGTCGTGTGCGAAGGCACCGCCGAGCAGGGCGCATTTCGTGCAACCCTCCTGCTGCAACCGCTCGATAATTTCACTCGGTGCTGCGGCGGAGAATTCCAACTTTCCGGCGAGGTGATCTGTTTGATAGCGCACCGGATCGCGCGTCATCACGATTCTAAAAGCCCCCGTAGAGCGGTTGGCCAAAATACCGGCGCGAGCGCTATCATAGGTTTTGCTCGCCATCACTTGGGCATCAAACCCCGTTAAACAGTGGCGAAACCATTTTTTGTCGGCAGGGGAGGTCCAGTTTGCCCCTCCGGAGTCATGGCGGGTGATGAAGCCATCAATGGACTGGGCGACGATCAAGGTGATGCTCATGGGGATCAAACTGAGTTGCTTGTTAAGACTAGCAAGAGTGAGGCGAATTTTACGCCCGGTCATCGCAACAAATCAGGTGATTTTGCGTAATGCAACCCGCCCAAATCTGGATTACAGATCGCAAATTCAGAGGGAGCGCTTCGCTGGGGGGCGGGGGTTGCTGCCGTAGGAACGGAAGTAGTGGCGGAGCGCAATGAAGGTCACCGAGCCACTGGTCGTGATGGCCGGACGTGAGGAGAGCCCGACGTGCGATCAGTTCAGCCCAACGGTCGTGACCGCCGGAGGTGAGGAGGGCGCAACCTGCGATCGGTTCAGTTGTCAGCGGCGGGGTAGCCGGACCCATTACAACGATGGTGGATGAGAAGAAGTTGGCCATCACATCGAATTGGCCGACGGTGATTTCCGGCATGAGGTCGAGACTTGATGGTTCAGGTGCCCCCCTCCTCGTTGTCAAAGTAGGCGGGTTTCTGCTCGTAGAGATTGTGGATGATCAGGATGAGGAGGCCGAAACTGACGGCAGTCACGATCAGGATGACGTTCATAAGTCCCTCGGTCGAAAAAGAAATCCGGATTAAGATAGTGGATACGATAAAGCCCGAGTTGCGGATAACCTTATGGAAGCGCTTCGTCAGGAAAAAAGAGGAGAGCAGTAGGATGACGTCGACCACGATGAGGACGGTGAAGAACTGATCGAAAAAGATGCTGTTAAGGTTCTTGAAAGAAAGCTGGAAACCGCTGGGCGGATAGAGGGTTCCGACGGTCCATGTGATGAGGGTGTAGGCGGCCAAGACGAGGAGTAGGGGGATGAGGATGACGGCCAGACCTTTCTTGAATCTGATGAAGCGGATTAGGTTCTCCGGCAGCGGGTCGCCGGTCCGAGTTTCAGAGGCAAACTGCTTACCTCGGATAACGAATTGGTAGAGCAGAAAAAAGAGAATGAGAGAGGCAATCAGATCGTAGGTGAACTGGAGATCTCCGGGCACCTGGAACCAATCGGTGGTGATCTCCAGATTGCCGAGGTCCTTAAAAAGGCGCCGAATGATAATGAGGGTAATGATCTCGTATTGTTTCGCGATGTAGGTGGTGATCGACTGCGGCAGGTAGTAGACCAGCATGTAAACCTCGTAGACGATAATGAAGGAAAACGGGGTGTAGGTTGCCGCGATCGGGTTGCGCAACAGCTGGGAGTCCTCCCCGATCGGGATCAACCCGAAGTCAGCCAGCACGATCAGGATGAGGTGGATGAGGAACCCAATGATGGCGACGACGAGAATACTTTTCTCCGCCCGTTCCCTCGTCCGTTTAGATAGAAAACTATCATAAGCGCGGTCGAGAAGGGTGGGGGTCGGCATTGAATAAAAGAGAAGCTCGATCGGCTAGAAGATCAACTGGGTGACCCAATTGGGGGGCGACAATCTAAGCGGGGCGAGCGGCAGAAAAGCATTAATTCGGACCGTCGTTATGGTGGGGATCGACCAAGAAGCCCACCTTGGTGGTTGGTGGTTAGCTGCGCTTGTTTTGAACCCTTCAAAGTTGAGAACGCGAGCCCCGCGGTGAGCGGCTGAATCGGGTTGCGACCGAGGCATTCGAAGCGGGGCTGGCCGGGGTAAGTTTACTACTACTGATAGGAAATTCCTTGGGAGCGCCTCGCGGGGGGAAGGGAGGGGGGGCGAGTTGCCTTACCCCGGTCGGCCGGGAGGATCGCTCCGCGGCCGAGATCGGCGAGGTCAACCAGCGGGTGCGGGCAATGATCGTCGAGGACGCCGCGAAGGTGCCAGGCTTGGCCTGGCTACAATTGCGTGGGACGGAAAAATTGTGTGGTCCGAGGAATTCGGATAGGTGGATCTGGAATTCAAGCGGCCGGTCTCGCCAGCGACTACGCGCGGCAGGATTGCCGGTGTATCCAGGCCTTTAACCGCTGTTGGGCTCATGCGGTTGGGGGAACGAGATTAAGTAGACCTCGATGCGCCCGGGCAGAGAAAGGTCCCTGATTTTTCGAAAAAAAAGAAAGGTGTTGTTACCACGCGCCTCCCTGCGGTACACCCCGCCGGCACGCGTGATGATAGGCCCCTCGAGCCGGTAGGAAACGAATCCTTCGCCTCCGTGCAGGCAAGGATTGGCTAGTTTCGGCGATGATCCGCTCGCGGCCCCGCCCAGCGCAAGATTCCACTACTCAACCTACGGCTACTCACTTAGCGGCGCGGTAATGGAATCGGCGGCGAAACAGGACTTGCTAGACTACAGGCAGGAGGACGTTTTCACGTCTCCCACCATGATGTCGCACGTGGCCCGACCATGTCGATGCGGTGGATCCAAGCCGAACGGAATTCTACAAACGCAGCCTGTTCGGGCGGTTTCGTCCCGAAAGGCCGATCGATTCCAGCACTAAATGGGCCGGCGGTGGATTCCTTTCTACGGCGGAGGATTTGGCCGTTTTTGGTGCGGCGCCGTTGGGTCCAGGGTTTCTGAGTCAGGAGTCGCTCACCGAGCTATTTAAGTCACTGCCATCCAACTGGAAAAAATAGTCCGCAGGGTTCCGATGGAATCGGGTGGGGGGCGTTGATAACAAGTTGGTCCGGACTTTCTACATTCACCGTGGTGATTAACGGGGGGTCTCCTCATTCTTGATGATTCTGTTTCAGGCAAAAATCGTCGTTTCGATTCTTTGTAATCTTTCACGTGCCCCCCTCAGTAGTCGGGCCGATCCACCGCGACTGGCCGCCTGTTCCGATGGCTTGGCGGATGCAGCAAAGCAAGCCGTTCAGCCATGAGAATGAAGCTGCTCGATTACTAAAGCAGGACGGCAAGTTGACCCGATCGGCTGCTAAAGCAGTTGGTCGTGGTTGGGGGCGCCGCGCCGCGCGATGCGGCGGCGGATACGCTCGCTCAAAAAGTCGAGTAGCGTAACGACGAAGAGAATACACATCAAGACGGTGGCGAAGCGATCCCACTGGTGGAACTCTTGGTAGGCGTGCAACTGGAGGCCGAGGCCGCCGGCACCGACGTAGCCGATAATGCTGGCGGAGCGGATGTTGTATTCGAACATCCAAATGCCGTGGCTCCAGATGAGTGGTTTGGCGTGAGGCCAGATCCCGAATTGAAAGGCTTGCAGGGGATCAGCCCCGATGCTGCGCAGCGAACGGGCGACGTTTAGATCAACCGACTCAAAGGCCTCGCTGAAGAACTTCCCCAAATAGCCGGTGCTGTAGAGGGTGAGGGCGGCGACTCCGGCCATGGCATTGGCACCCATCGCGGCGACCGCGATCACCGCCCAGATCAGGCTGGGGATGGTTCGTATCACGTTGAGCAGCATACGAGTCGCCCGGACAAGCCAAGGGGGGGCGATCGTCTGCGCCGCGCATAGCCCGATGACTAGCGAAAAAATGATGGCAAAAAAAGTGGCGAGGATGGCGATCTCAATCGTCTCGATGAGGGCCTCAATCGTGCGCGGGACGACGGAGAGGTCAGGCGGGAAAAACTCTGAGAGAAAGTTTGCCAAGTTTCGCCAGACGCTGAGGTTGCGATCGCTGCCTTCGATCTGAGTGCCGCTAAAGATGGCCGCCAGTAAAAAGATCAGCAGGGTAATATTGAGCAGGTTGAGCCGCTCATACCACGGGCGCTCGGGGAGTGGGGGATGGCTGGGGATCCGGGCTGCCGTTTGTTTCTCCGCAGGGGTCATGGTGCAGCTTCCTTTGCCGCCGGACGGACGCGGCGGATTTTGTGGCCGAGTGGGTCGTGGGGATTGAGGCTGAGGGCGAAGTCGGCGAATCGTTCAATATGCTCGGCTTGGTGGAGCACGCAAACGGCGGCTTTGGCGGGGAGATCAGCTTCTTGGCGCAGGAGGCCAAGCACACGGCCCGCGTAGTAGCTGTCGAGTGAGGAGACCGGTTCGTCGGCGAAGTAGAGGTTGGGCTGCTGGAAGAGGGCGCGGGCGATGGCGACGCGTTGCTGCTCGCCGCCCGACATCTGGCAGGCCCATTTGTGAGGGTCTTGACCGACCCCGAGCTCGCAGAGTAGGCGGTAGGCTTCGGCTTTTTCGGCGCGGGGAAAACCGAAGAAGGTGCGCAGGCAGTTGTAGCGGGCGAGACGACCGCAGAGCACGTTGGTCAGAAGATCGGCCTTGGCGGTGAGTTGGAGATCTTGAAACACGATGCCGAAATAACGGCAGAGCGCCTGCGGAGTGGCGACTGCTTGCCCGGGGAGATTGACGCTGACTTCACCCTCGGTCGGCTCGCGAAAACCGCAGAGGCAGGAGAGCAGGGTGCTTTTGCCGACACCCGAGGGGCCGACGAGGGCGAGGAATTCACCGGCGTGCAGATCCAGATCTAGATTCCGAAAGAGCCAGCGCCCGCTTCTGCGGAAGCCGAGGTTCCGTGCGGAGAGCACGGGTGGCTGCTTAGCGGGGGATTTCATCCGTTATAATTCCATCGTGCGCATCAACTCGAGGGCCTCGCGGGTGATGCGTAGGTGGCTGTCCGCATCGGCGGGGGCGAGCGGTGCGCCGAAGATACGGTCGCGAAGATCGGTGGCACTTTCGTTCATCGCAAGGAGGCTGGCGAGCAGTGCTTCGCGGTCCTTTTGAGGGAGTGCGCTTCGGATAACGATGACGTGGCTCGGCACGGGGCCTTGGGTGTCGATCACTTTGAGCCGTGCGCGCTGTTCTGCGCTGAGGTGCTTATCCTGATCCAACACGTAGTAGCTGACGGCGGCGGCTTCGGCACTGCCTTCGAGCACACGCTCGGCGGCGGAGACGTAGCCGACTCCGTAGAAGACGTTGCCCTCGCCGAAGAACCCTTCCGGGCCGCTCTTTAAATTGATGAGACCCTGTTTAAAGAGATCCCAAGTTGGAATCAGAAAGCCAGAGGTGCTGGTGCGGCTGGAAAAGGCAATCGGCTGGCCTTTGAGGTCGGCGATGCTTTGGTAGGGAGCGTCTTTAAGGCCGATCCAATAGCTCGGGTAGTGAGGCTGGCCGTCGATCAGCTCGGCGAGGAGGATGTCGACGGCTCCGCTCTCCATCAGATTGGCGGCGGCCGTCGAGCTGAGGTAGGCGAGGTCGATACTCCCGTTTTTGAGGCCCTCGTAAATGACGGCTGAGCTCAGGGGCACGATCGCTTCGACGGGGTGTTTGAGGGCATCGCTGAGGTATTCCTGCAGCGCGATGCGATCAGCCAGCATGGCGTCGGGATCTTTATCCGGCTCCATCGCGACGACAAATTTGGCGACCGAAGCGTCGGTATTTTCTTCAGACTGTGAGCCACAGCCGACGAAGAAGAGTGATGGGATAAGACTGAGGAGTGCGACTGCCTTCATGGTAGTGTTGGGATAGGAGTGAACGGAAACTATTGTGTCTGAAAATCAAGAAGGGACCGGCCAAAAATGACCGATCCCGCGAGCTTGTGAATGAAATGATTCGTTAAAATCGCGCGATGAGTGCGATGCGGGCGTTGATCGGTGCCCCGACGGTGGCTTGATGGGTGGAGTGGGCATTCGGGAAGTAGAGCTCGTCGGTGAGGTTTTCGACATTGAGCTGAAGGCGGAGTTTAGCCGTCAGATCGTAGTAGGCTGCGGCATCTAAACGAACGTAGTTGGGTAACGTGGATTGGTTGCCATTATTGATGTAGGTTTCGCCTTGGTAAATGAAGCCCAGGCCCAATCCTAATCTCTCGGTCAGCTGATAGCTGTTCCAAACGGAAAACGTGTGTTCGGGTAGCTCACGTGGCCGGTTGCCGTTTGTGGAATCCTGACTCACGACTTCACCATCGAGATAACTGTAGCCAGCTGAGATATGCCAGTGCTCGTTGAGCTTCCCTTTAATCTGGGCTTCGAAACCAGTGATAGTGGAATCAACAACGGTGAGTGCCGCCGCATCATTTTTATCGGTCTCGGGAGAGCTTTTTTCGATCGCAAAAACCGACGCGGTGAAGCTCAAGCGGGAGTCAAAGTCCCACTTCACACCAGCTTCAAGGTTAGTGAAAGTATCCGGATCTAGGCGGGCGCTTGTATCGCTGATAGCGGCAAATTGTTCGCCGCTTCGCGGTAAGAATGCCTCGCTGTAGCTAGCGTAAAGCGAAATTTTCTCCTCGGGCTTAAAAATGAGGCCGAGGCGAGGGGAGATTTCCTTGTCCGTGCGACTGCGTGTTATGCCGGTTAAGCGGTCGAGAACTTCGATTTTGAAACTGTCAAAACGCCCACCTATGACAAGATTTAGACTATCCAGGAGGGCGATCTCATCGCGGAGGTAGAATGAGAAGGTCGTGATATCGGCGGCGGTGTCGTCATTTTTCGGATCGGTAAAACGGTTGGTCGTGGTCGCGCCGTTCGCGTTGATTCCGACGCCATTGCGGAGTAGTTGATTGCCGATCAGGAATGTCTCATTATCGTCACTCGTTTGGTCAAAGAATGAGTTCAAGCGGTCGTTGTTATTGGTCGTCTGGATGTATTCGACACCGGTCACGACGGTGTGGCTGACGGCCCCCGTCTCGAACTCCCCGATCAGGTCGCCGGAAAGGATCAGGCTTTCGCGCTGGGTGGTGTCGATATAGCCGTCAAGTGTGACTCGATCCGGCGTGAGCGCCGCGTTGTAACTGGATGCGTAAAAATTAGAATAGACCTTGTCGTAATCCCCGTAGAAAACGCCAAGCCGGCCTTTAAAAACGTCGGCAAACTGGTGCTGAACAGTCGCTCTCAAAAGGTAGGCCTCCAGCTCCGCGTAGTTGAGATCGGTATCGCCGAAAAAGAGGTCTTTGAATGCTGCAACGGGCTTACCATCGACACCGGTCGGGATACCGCGATCGATGACCCGCACATTGTCGACAAGCTCAAAGGAAAAATCGAAGGTCGTGCGATCTTCGATTTCGAATCGGAGGGTTGGGTTGATGCCAAGTCGGTCACCATCGTAGTGCCCACGGTGATTATCGAGCTTTTCGTAGTAAGCGTTGATCCGGAATGCGGCATTGGCGCTGATTGCTACATTGCTGTCGATCTGAGCGTGGGACTCACCGAAGCTATCAACGCCGACTTCGTAGCCCCCGAAGGTATCTCCGATGACGCCTTTCTTCATGACGCGGTTGAGGACTCCGCCCGTGCCCCCCCGGCCGAAGAAGAGCGCGTTTGCGCCACGCAGGATCTCGACCTGCTGGACGTTATAAAGCGGACGGTAGTATTGCACATCGTCACGGAAGCCATCGATAAAGAAGTCCGCTGTTGATCGCACGCCTCGAAAGACGACCGCGTCCCGGTGCCCCTCGCCCTGCGAGGTGTTCACGCCGGGAGTGTAGTCGATGATTTGACCGATACTGTTGATGCCTCGTTGCTGGATTTCATCTGCAGTGATGATGGAAAGGCTCTGCGGCACATCCAGGATCGGCGTCGGCGTCTTCAGCGCATTCACCTGATTGGCATAGAGATACTCACCCGTAACTATGAATTCTTTAAGTTGAACAAAGTCTCTTTGCTCAACTTCAGCCGCGGGTTGCGCCCAGACCGCAGTGATAGAAATCGCCATGTAAATCGCGCCAATTCTCAGCTGATTTGAAGATTTCGTTGGCCTCTGTTGGGGTGTCTTTTGGATTAGGTTCATAATTGATCTCGTTGCAAATGAGACCAGATCGCATTGCTGGACCGTGTCAAAAAGAATATGATATTGAATCTCACTCGCACAGAAATAAGCCGATCAACTCATTCCACGGATTATATTTACTAATAAGTAATTCCTCTGGAGCGCCTCGCTGGGGAAGTGGCCGAGGGAGCGTTTCCACTCAATTAGGCAAAATTAACGGTTCGGTGAAATGGGAAGCTGAAAGACCACCTGAGCCCGTTGACAAATGCATTCATTGGCAATTTGTGACCGAAGTGAGAAAACGATTGAAAGAAATTTTCCTTGGAGTGTCACGCTGGGGGAGGGATCCGCAAAAATTTCGGAAAACAAGAACGGTTCAAAAGTGTAAACGAAGAACGGCCGAATTGTAAGGACGCATGCAGGATTGACTATAAAATGAAAGAAAAAGTAAACCGAAGTATCCACTCGCTTAGGAATCGACTATATGGAGAAATGAAAAAAACCGACCTCCCGAAAAAAATCTGTCCCGTTTGTGAACGTCCATTCACCTGGCGAAAAAAATGGGCGAAAGATTGGGCGAATGTAAAATATTGCAGTGAACGCTGCCGTCGAAGTAAATAATATGAGCAAAACCGTCAATATCATTTTTCCACACCAACTTTTCTCAGATAGTATTCTGCTGAACAACGACAACGAGGTGTATTTAATCGAGGAATTTCTGTTCTTCAAAAAAGTTAGTTTTCATAAACAGAAAATTGCGTTTCACCGAGCATCGATGAAGTCCTATGAACACTTCCTGCTCAAGCTTGGGAAAACTGTTCACTACATCGATTCAGAAAATGAACTCTCGGATATTCGAAATTTCGGGAAAGAACTGACCGAGAAGTCCATCGAAAAAATTGAGGTAATTGATCCAACAGACAATTGGTTGGAGCGACGAATCCGGAGAGTATTGGAAGGATATGAATTGGAAATACATGAAAATCCCCAGTTCCTGAATGCGAAAAAAGATCTGTTGCCTTTCTTTCGGTCCGACAAAAAATCTTTCTTTCAAACCAGTTTTTACAAACAGCAACGTATCCTCCGTGGAATATTAATGGATGGAGGCGAACCTAGAGGCGGAAAGTGGACCTACGACGATGAAAACCGAAAAAAGTTCCCCAAGAACGCAACGCCACCTGCCGTTCATTTTCCGGAGAAATCTGACATTTGGAATGAAGCGGTTGACTATACGTTGAATCAATTTGGAAAAAATCCCGGTGAAGTTTCCATAAACCGTCTTTATCCAATCAATCATATAGAATGCAAGGAATGGCTAGAACAATTTTTGACTTATCGTTTCTTCGACTTCGGAATTTATGAGGATGCCATTGTAAAGGAATATTCGATTCTAAACCACAGTGTGCTCTCCCCCATGATCAATGCCGGACTTATTTTACCCGGTGAAGTAATTCAACGAAGTCTTGATTTCGCGGAGGAAGGTGAGATCCCAATCAATTCGGTGGAAGGGTTCGTTCGTCAAATTATCGGTTGGCGAGAATTCATTCGCGGAATGTATGAATGTAAAGGAAGTCACTCAAGAGCGGTTAACTATTGGAAATTCGACCGAAAAATTCCCGTTTCATTCTATGATGGAACGACCGGAATCGAACCGGTGGACGATACGATCAAGAAAGTGCTCGAAACTGGATATTGTCACCATATTGAGCGACTCATGATTCTCGGGAATTTTATGCTCCTCTGCGAATTTGATCCCGATGAAGTCTACCGTTGGTTCATGGAATTATTCATTGACGCGTATGACTGGGTGATGGTGCCAAATATCTATGGAATGAGTCAGTTTGCGGACGGTGGAACATTTGCGACCAAGCCGTACATTGGAGGATCGAACTACATCAAAAAAATGAGTAATTATGGAAATGGAGAGTGGGCCAATATTTGGGATGGATTATTCTGGCGATTTATTGATAAACACCAAGATTTTTTCCGTTCGAACCCGAGAATGGGAATGATGGTTCATTCATTTAATAAGATGTCGCAGGAAAAGCGCGAAGCGCATTTAACCACTGCTGAAACGTTTATTCGGACGAAATTGTAAGCGGATAATCAATCTAGCTAAATATTGAGAATCTCGCAATGCTCCTAGAGTTTGATTATTCTTCGCATGCCCCCCTTTTTTTCCGGATAGTAAATTCCTTTGGAGTGCCTCGCTGGGGGGGGCCCGCCGACTGATTCCCACCGTTGAAAGGTTAAGGAACCTCTCCCGCCAACTGGAGAAGTTGGAGGCGCAATGCCGGCGAAAACCAGAAGCGGGCCTCGGTTTGGAGTCTGTCAAGATGGGGTGCCAAATCTGCAATCAGATTTCTGCGTCTCGCATCGATCAGGATACCAAGGAGGCCAATGCACTGGAGTCCGAGGTTTAATGCCGCCGCCCGCTTGGCCTTTTCATCCATGAGCACCCGCGACGCGAGAATTTCAGTAGCCAGGGACAATGCCTCACATTCTCCCCGATGGAGGCGGGGAGTTAGACGCTGGGGATGGATGGCAACTGGCGTGCGGATGACGACGAGCGATGGAAATTCGAGACAAGCAAACCGGGGGTCGTCTTCCACCAAGCGGAGAAACTCTTCCTGCACGGCTGGAGGAGCCTGCACAGTGCCGAAGATCGTGGGCAGAATCTGCTCAAGTCCAAGCAGGCAGAGGTTGAGGATGACGGAAGTGTCGGTGACGACGATCAAGCTGTCCGCTGGTTGGAGAGGGAAGCGAGGTTTTGCTCCAACATTTCAGGGGTGAACGATGGAATCCGCCGACGAAATAGCTCTTCATCGAAGGCAAAGCGGTCCAATCCCGCGATGGCCGCAGCCACGCTCCTTGAAATCCTCCCGCTGGAGAAAAGGGCGACCGCGAGTTCAAGTTGCAACTCGGATTCGTTAAACGAGGCGAGAGCAGGCTCATCTGGCAAGGTCGAGATCATGGGGTGAAGTTACCTGAAACCCATTTAAAGCCAACTCTGGATGTGAGGGGACTCCTCCGTTCGCCCCATTTCCGCTTCTCCCGCGGGCGGCTAATTCCTTCCATTACTAATAGGAAGTTTCTTCGGAGCACCTCGGTGGCGGAGGGGGTTTGGGAGCGGGTTTCCTTCACCGCGATAAAAAACTCGGCGGCGTCCGTGGTGAGGAGCGCAGCGGCTTCGGGTTTCGCAACGCCGACCGGGCCTTCGTGATCGTCGAGAGTTTGCACCGCTGAATCGGTGTAGCCGACGTCGGCCCCGCCCGCATGAGCGGCAACATGCGCGCGGAGTTTACCCACCGAGATGAGGTCGTCGGAATCAAGAAAGAGTACGGCTCGGCCGGAGGCGGCGGCCAGCCCGGTGAGGCGGGCTTAGAGCAGGCCTTGGTTGGTTTGGCGGAGAAGCTTATCGAAGAAAAAAGGGTTAATCCTTACTGTTTGGCATTTATTGAGTGCTGGGGCCGAGCAAGCTGAAGGAGGCGAAATGGGATTATATCAAACAGTAAGAATTGCCCCTGTCATCTTTGGATTCCCCCCGTAAGTTCGAAAACTACCGCACCGGAATCCTGTTTTTCTGCGGTAAACTCGACATGATGCCCGCCGTCCAATCAACCGCTTGTCACCCACAGTAAAACGTGAAGACCCTGGGTTTCCCGACCCCACGGTGGCCGATTCAAATCTGACCACTGGGCGTTATCCTGGTCATGCTCAAGAGTTCGAAACCGCTTTTGCCCTAGCTGCTTTTCCGGAGAACGTGGGTGCCGACGCCATGGCCGACCAAGCTGACAAACAACCGCTCGAAGCTACAGCCGAAGCTGGTAATGCAATGATTGAATCTATGGTAGACGGCGTCAGCCAGTTCGTGACTGGTATGATCAATGGGACTAACCGGGCGGAGATACCCAAATTTCATTGAAATACGAACCATCCAACCGCCGCTGTCAGTCAAGTATGGGTTAAGGCAGTAGTGTTCGGCAGGGAAACTGCTGGAGTGTGGCGCCAGAGGAGTCATGGGAAAGACCTCTAATTGTCACCCAAATGTAACTGAACAATTTGACTACATGATGGTTTAATCGGCGCGTGTCCGGAACTCGCGCCGAAACTAAAATTGAAGCCACCGAAGCCGACTTGGCTAACTGGAAACTGCTGGGAGCTTTTCAACGGCGTCTGCAACCGGTGCTCGATAAAGCCGCGCCCTCGGCGACCGAGCAAGACCCCCGGCGCAAGCTGTTCGCGTCCGACT
>Ga0209491_10000707_pt1 | contig 67240 bp, 60 predicted proteins | sample BON02_FD_187213 | JGI IMG/M metagenome (GOLD analysis project Ga0209491, IMG submission 187213) | Freshwater microbial communities from Lake Bonney liftoff mats and glacier meltwater in Antarctica - BON-02 (SPAdes) (version 2) | ecosystem: Environmental > Aquatic > Freshwater > Ice > Glacier... | reverse complement strand
GCGCTGCGCATTGATCCAACACCAGCGCCTTGAGTTGGGCGCTGTAGCTTCGTCTCGAAGGGAGTCTCTCTTGTTCCATCGTGTCCACCTATTTCCATGATGGACACGATCTTTATCGACACAGGCGTCGGAATCAAGGTGCCACGGCTAGACGCTTACCCCCTGCACACCACCCGGCGAGCAGGTCCGGTGGCACACTTTCTCTAGTGTTGTTTGAATACTTCATAAATAAAGTGCACAATCTGTGGGAACTTTAAGCAGACAAACACCATGAACACTCACACCATAGACACCTCCATGGCCAAGCGCATGGTCGCGTCTTCCGCTATCCATGGAGCCTCCATCATTGGACAGCCTGGCGGATGGTCTGTGATCCTGAAGATGGGCCTGCAAGAACGTCCTCTGGGAGCGCAGCGCAGCGACAAACCGCGCACATGGCGCAGCCTGGACCGCGCCGTGGCGTATCTCAAGAACGAATTGCAGATCGCCCGCTTTGACCTCCTGGATGCCACCCATTTTTCTGCTGCCGAACCCCTGGCTGGAAAGTCCCGTGCTGATGCTTCTGAGCGCCTGAGAAGCGCGCATGAAGCCGCTGGTCACGACAAATGGTTCCGTGCGCAAGTCGACATGGCGATCCAGGAGGCCGATGCGCCCAACGTTAAGTGGGTATCGGCGGCAGACGCCAAGTCTTCCTGGAAGAAAAAACGTGCTGAACTGGTCAAGCGTGCAGGCAGTGCCGCTTGATCTTGGTCTGGCTCAAAAGGGCCATCAATGATCGCGACGCACAACTTGATTACATCGACCTGGACAACCCCCTGGCGGCGGTCAGCCACGGTGACCGGATTGAAGAGCAGGTGGACATGTTGATCGACCATCCCAGGATGGGTCGACCAGGACGCAAGAAAAACACGCGCGAGTTGGTTATCAGCCGCACGTCGTTCATCATGGTCTACCGGATCAAGGGTCAGCGCATCGAACTGCTGCGTTTGCTGCATGGTTCTCAGCAGTGGCCATGATTTCCTCGGCGGGCTTTATGTTGAGCGAAAAACCGTGGGTGTGACCGGCCGATAAGGGGTGCGCTTTGCCGCCGACGCGGGCCGTTGTGCTTGTGCTTGTGCTTGTGCTTGTGCTTGTGCTTGTGCTTGTGCTTGTGCTTGTGCTTGTGCTTGTGCTTGTGCTTCAGTGCGATACTGAACGCCAGAAATCGGCACAGCGGGCAGCCAATGTCTGCTGCACCCCTGCCACACCACACGGCATGCGGGTCCGCACCGGGCGGCCTGCAGGGACTCGCCACTTCGTCAAGTAACTATTGAAGATCGGTCAGGGTATTCGTGTCAGGTAGAACGTATAGGCCTGCCCCCCATCTCCAGGCAAGACCTGACAACGTTGCCCGGGCTCAGTTGTTTGTAAGCGCGTTCATGGGTATTGCTGGCGCGAGTGCAGCACTCGCAAAATATCAATCACATCGCCGCCCACCTGATAGACCACAATGTAATTGGGATGCACCACATGCTCGCGGGTGCCAGGCACGCGACCAAGGCGAAAAAGATAGGGCATGAGTGGCAGGTTCTGAGCCGACTGCACTATGGCCTCCATCAGGCTTTGGGCTGCTGGGGCGTTCCGCTGCTCGATGTAATCAATGATTTCCACCAGATCGGTGGTTGCCTCGTCAGACCAGCGAACCGTTTGCACGGGCTTTGCGGCGCTCTTCGATCATGGCCTGAACCTTGGCCATGGCGGCATCGTGTGGCAGGCGGGGCTTTTCGCTGTGCAGGGCTTCCTCAACCTTGGCGCGAAACCACTGGTTGTAGCTGGTTTCCTGCTCTTCGGTCTCGAACTCGGAAACGATGGGGGATAACATTGCGCTCACGAATAAAGGTTAGCACAACATGCCCGAACCGCCTACCGGCGTGGTTCAAAAAGTTTTTGATTGACACGGACAACGTGAATTTTGGATGCCCATGAATCAACCGATGGTCACCTGAAAAAGTGTCAACCGATTTTGAACCACGCCGTGCATCGTATGCCGGCCGCTGGTGGCGCACGACGGGACTTGCACCCGCAGGAGAATGCGCCCATGCTGGGCGCACCAAACGAGAAGACCCCGCAATGCGGAGTCTATTGGTATTGAAGATCGGTCAGGGTTTTCGTGTCAGGTAGAAGGTATAGGCGTGACCCTCATCTCTGCGTGACTTCAACTTGGCCCGTCCGGTCGCGCCATAGGACACATAGTTGGCAACCGGCCGGTTGCCAGACAGATGAAGCCGATGGCTCAGCGGGCCTTGTTGCAGCAGCAACCACTCGCCGGCGTCAAGCTGGGCATTGTTGTTCCGGTCATGGAACACGATCCACCCCTGGTCCCACCCTCCGTTTCTGGAACAGGCGGCCACATCGGGCGACTTGCACAGGACGACCCGCCCGTTGCGTTTGATCGCTTCGCTGCGCGCCAGATGCAGGCTCGCCACGAGCCGATTAACTGCGGATATGCGCCTGTGGGCATCCATCATTTCCGTGAATGCCGGTGCCGCGAGCGATGTAACGACAGCGGCGATGCACACCACCACCATCAACTCGACCAATGTGAAACCATGCTTCATGGCCCCACGCAAAACCGACCCGAACCTGGAATATGTGCGCATCATGCCGGTCATGGTGCCGCTGCCCGTGCTACGCGTCATCCGCAAAACCAGGGACAGCGCTGCTGGCCGCGGAGGGGCTCGCGCAAACAGCGGCCCGTAGAAGCCGGCATCAATTCAAACCGCCGCAGACCGCGAGCACCGGCAACGGGAGCAATATTCAATAGTCAAAACAGTGCGAAGACTCGTCGGCAATCTTTACAGTCGAAGTGTGATCGCCGTTGCCAAGCAGCACACAAGGCGAGATCAGGAGAGATTTTTTCAAGTAAATCAATAACTTGAGAAGTGAGATCTTTTTTTGGCACATATTTTGCTTACATTGCTACATATGTTCTGCATGTAAAAAGTTGTCACCTGCAACGGCAGGTATGCGACTTGGATCAGAACAATAGGAACATGCACCAATAAGTCGACAGTCCAACAGGAGTACTTTCAATGATGAACAAGACCCCTCTCGCAATCGCCATGATGGCTGTTGCCGCGTCTTTCAGTGCACAGGCGGTGCCTCTGAACTTTGAAGATAGTTCGGTCATTGCCATCTTCGGTACTGGCAATCCCAATGGCGATTTCACGACCGACACGGCTAACAACATCAAGCTCGGTCTGCGTGCAAAAGAGCGCTACAGCCTGGCCAACGATCAGCCGACAAGCAACACCTTCAACGAAGGCGACGGCACGTACCTCCATAATGCCGGCGCGCCTGCGTTGTTGCCCGCTCGCGCACGCTGGAATTTCGAGTTCTCTATTGACATCAATGCGAGCCACGACGCCGCTTTCGCCGGTAGCTTCAAAGACCTGACCTACAGCCTGGGGTTGGACAAAGACGCGGGAGTCGGCACCAATTTCTTTACGTTCGACCCGATCAACGTGGCCTTGGCCGATCACTCTTTCGGACGGAGCGGTACCGCTGGTGATACCGGTGTTACCGCGAATGGCGCTGGTGTGGAGGCAATTTTGGCAGCGACCTATGCATCCTTGATTGGCCCAGCGTCACCGGACGAAGTGAAGACACTGGTGCAAAACTCCTCCAACTACGGATTTTTCGGTCTCGCATTCCCGTTCGACCCAACAGTCGATGGCACCTACACCATCTTCCTGGAAGCATTTTCGCAAGGCGCCTCACAGGCGCGCACCCAGATCGACGTGATCGTTGGACTTGGTGCTGTAGCCCCACCTCCGAACAACGTGCCTGAGCCTGGTTCACTCGCGCTGGTTGGCCTGGCACTGGCCGGCCTGGCGCTTGCACGCAAGCGTAAAGCCAGCTGATCTGCCCTTTGTCGTGGCCTGCCAGGCGCGACAACAAAAAGCCCGCCTCGGCGGGCTTTTTGCTGGGACCTGTGTTTTGCCTGACGCCTGTGGATGCAGTTTGTGTCAGGAATGACCGGCATTTATCTAGCCCCAGGCTCCTCAGGTTCGCAGATACAGACGCAGGGTGCAATCGACACCATCGGAGCGACAGGACGGATTTGAAGTGGTTAACCGCAACATGCCGCGTTGATTGCGCCATCAATGGATGGTGGCGCTCCGTGACGCCAAGACGAAGGAACACAACACACCCGCGGATGCGAGGACAGCCCCTAGGACCAGTCACCGGGGCGGGTTGAACCAGTCAGACCAGTCCGAACGCCCGCCCTGCCAACGACTGGGCGCCGATGCGACGCACGCCGCGCTGGCCCTACCAGGATGCAGCTCCCCACAAGCGCCGCCCGCTTTCGCTGACCGACAGGTTGCCGTCGTCCACCTGGGTGAGTCCCGCCACCGGCGTTGCCGTCAGAACAAAGGTCTGGGCCGGCGCAGCGATGTCGAGCGACAAGGCATAACGCCCGTCCTTCGTCCGTCCACTGGTGCGCCCAAGGCCACTACCGGCCACCGAGGTTCCGTTGTATGGGTCGGTCACACTGAACGCGTAACTGTTGGAGTTCAGGAAAATCTTCTCCTGCAAACTGGCCAGTTCGAGCAACTCGGTCTGGGCCTCGACCCGCGCCGCGCGAACCACATAGCTGCGATAGCTGGGCAGTGCAATGGCCGCCAGGATACCGATGACGGCAACCACGATCATCAGCTCGATCAGGGTAAAACCTCTGGGTTGGGGTCGGGTCACGTGCATTGCCTTTCGTCGAACAGATGTACAGATACTTGAGCCGGCAGCACCGATCATGGTGCCACAAGTTCCCGCCAGGAAATGCGTCCGGTACGCGCCTGCAGGCCCCGTTCATCGCCGCCGGACCGGATTGAGCCCTTCGCGCTTGCGATCACCTGCGTCGTCTCTTTGTCCTGCGTGTCCCTGGTCACGATGGTGATGGAACCGTCGAGAACGCCATCGGTGCGGTTGGCAGTGCGCTTGATGGTCGCAGTCAGGCCACTGCTGTAGGTAATGACGGTTGTGGTCACGTCACCGGCGATGGTGGTCGTGATATCGGTGATGGCCCCGGCCCCCACACCCAGTTCACCAATTTTCGGATCGGTGGAGCCGGCAGCTTTGGTCCGCGATGTCGAGCTTCCGTTGTCCGGGCCAGGCGTCTTGCTCCAACCCGTAGAGCCATAACACTTGCCGTTGGGATGGTGCCAATAGGTGTTGTATTCAGCCAGCACATAGTTCTTGAACTCGCTGGACTTGACGCGCCAGCCATATTCTGGCCGACCTGGCAGGTTCAATTCGATCGCGCTGTTGGGCGTGTTGGCGGCAATCAGCTGGATGGTCAGCGCGCCGTTGTGGCGGGCGCCCGTCGCGGTCGCAGGGGTGGTCGATCCAGACCAGCCGTTGACACCCGGCCCATCGATACCATTGGCCGGAGGGATAACCGGACGGTACATATTGCCGTCATTGGTACCCGCACTGCTGTACGCACAGTAATAGACCGTCGGGTGCAACCCGACGCGGACGTCGCCTGAGCCCCACCAATCGCGCGCGGACAGTGCATCCGTGGGCATATTGACGGCCAGACTCTCGATCGGCTTCGCCGTACCGGATGCGGTTGTCGCCCTGCGGTAGGTTGGCAACGTCGCGAGGTCGAGCGTCGCAGAGGTGACGAAGTCCTTGATGCGGACATAACCCTGATTCACGTCGAACAGGTACCCAGGCGTGCCGATATGCAGTTGCACCGCCGGACTCAGGTACTGGTTCTGGGCGATCACCTTGAACTCGGTGGCAGCGTTCGGGATGGCGTTGACCAGGTTCTGCGCGGTGTTACTCGCATTGAGCATGTTGATACCGGTCACGTCATATTTGTCGTCGTATTGGTGGATGTGGTTCTTCGCCCTGCAATTTGTGCAGGCATCGCCACCCGAGGCATCCCGTCCGCCCGCAAGATTGTCAATCTCTGCCCCGGGCGAGTCTCCGGTGGTGGCGATCGTCACCGCGATCGCTCCGTTACCGGCTGCCCCCGCCGTCTTGGCCTCGATCTTGATGGTGCGACTGTTGTTGAAATTCGCGCGGATCCGGTAGTTCGCAGAGGACTTGCCGTCGAGAAAATCGTCCAACTCATTGGGCTTTTTCTTGCCCGGCGAACCCGAATAGAGCGTTTCACCGTTAGCGGTAATCACCAGGTTGGTGACCTTCTCAGCCTTGTTGGGTTTGTTGTAAACAAACTTCACGCTGCCCACGGCCTTGGATGCCGTTCCGGTGCCGTAGTAGATATCCTGGTCGAAATGCCCACCGTCGACGCCTTGCCCCAACACAACCGCGGGAATGACGACGTCCGGGTTCTGGTTGAACAAGGTGTCATTGAGCGACAACAACTGCACCAGGATCGGTTGCGACAACACCCCGGTTGAAATGAATTTCCCCACGGAAATGCCATCGGTCGTCAGGATGGGTGTGTCAAGTTTTGTCGGTTCGCTGACAACCTCCGAATCGGACGCGATATAGCGGATCCGGTCGTCGTTGTCGAGCTTGATGTCAGCGCTCAGATCGAGGAACGGCTGATTCTTGGTGCCGCCGGTGAGATAGTCAAGTTCCATCAACCAGTTTTCTCCGGATATGTAGGTGCTGGTGTTCGGCACTTGCGTGGACACCGTCGGGTTGTGGCTGGTGAAGTAGAAACGTCCGTTTTCGACGAAAGTGCCCTCGCCCAGCACTTTTTCGCCGGCAGGCAATGCCACCCGCCATCCCTTGTGGTTGGTTGCGCCACTGGTCCAGTTGGGCTGGTTGGACGTCACACGGCGCACCCGGGTGGTCACGCCACCCCGGACGTAATTGCGTTCCGTTATCGTCTGGCCAAGTAACACCGCATTGGCGCTGGGCGCCCCATCCCAGGCACCATAGGCGTAGTGCACCGTGGTATCAGTGGTGTCTGACGTTATGAACATCTTGCCGGTCGCGAAGTTGACCATGTATCCGCCTTCGGGATGAATCGCGACTGCCGGCGTCATGGTGATGGCCTGCGCAGGCGAGGTGACCAGCAATGCGCTGACAGTGCCTGCCGCCAGGTCGAACTTCCACATGGTTCCGTTCAAGTCACCGGCATACACACGGTCGACCGTGCCGTTGCCGTCGACGTCAATCGCCGACGGTGTCGACAACCCGTTCGGGCTCACCGAGGTCCCACTGGTACCTGCCTTGATGGACTTGATCAGCTGGCCGGAAACCGCATTGATGACGTACAGGTAAGCTTGGTAATTGCCACCGCAGGCCGTGTAGGTAGGTGTCCCGCTGGTGCAGGCGGCGTAGTCGCCCAATCCATCGTTGTAGCCATTGCCGACGATGACCACATCGGTCAACGTACCTGCCACATCCATCGTGGCAATCGTGACAGTGCCATAGGTGTAGCCGAGGTTGACATAGGCGTTTGCCGTTGTGGGAGCCGCATACCTGACTTGGGTCGGGGATATCTCCCACATCACCTTGCTTGCGACATCCGCCTCGCTGGCGGCAGTGAGCCCGTCAGTATCCGTGATGTCGAGTGCATACAAGCCCTTGCCCCCCGCACCCAAGCCTCCCACCAGCATACGCCGGGCGTCTGACTCGACACTGGCCACGTTGATCTGACCATCGACAAAATAGTCGTGCTGGTACGGGTTGACCGCAAGGTTCTTCATTTTGGGAAGCAGCATGGAGGGCACATAGGCCCAGCGCTCGCTGCCACCAAGACCCGAACCCAGGGTGGGCGTGGCTGCGTTGATCGCATGCAGCATACCGTCATTGGCGCCAACAAACACGGTTGGCGACGTCGCATCTCGCACGTAAATCGGCCGTGAGTGGATGATGTCACCCAATGCCGTGCTGCGGATCCGGAACGGGCTGCCTTCGTTGCTGCGCTCGCCACGCAGGAAATTCACAAGATCGGTGCTGCCGCCAAAATAATGTTGCTGCGCGACGGACAGGCTGCCGAGTCGGAACGGCACCGCGACACCATCGTCACGCAACGTGGCAATGAACCGCCCGGTGTCGAAGTCCTGCAACCCGAGGGCCTCTGCGGTGTCCCAGGCCGGCGCGGCTGTATCGACGTTGCCGAGCTCGTCCGCCGGATAGGCCAGAAAACCGCCGCTCCAGTATTCCCGTTCGAACTGACCCCGAAACAGGAACTCGACACCCGACTTCAGGTTGTAGTTGGTCATCTCGTCCTGAGCCACATAACCCGTCGGTTGATCGGCCGGATTGAATGCAGTCAAGGCCACCGCGACCTTGAACACGACGACCAGGGCCAGCGGCAAGGCCAGCAAACCGACCCACAAACGGTTGATGCGAAAGAGTTTCATGGTGTTACCTATGTCAGACAGGGCAGTTCAGTACGCTGTAGTAGGACTGGACGAACTTGGTGGCACCGCGCGCACTGGCGCCCCGCCCGGTGATCTGGTACGTGTTCACCTGGTTGCAGCCGGAGCTGGTGCGCCCGCCGACCACTTGGCTGGAGCCCTGCAGCTTGTTGTTGCGCGACATCAGCTCAATAAAATACCGCTGCTGCGTGTTGCCGTCCACCGCCAGCGAGTTGGCATTGGCCCAGACCATCGTGAGCGGGTTGTTGTCGGGGGCTGTCAGGCCGGCGAGCCGGCGGATCGGCAGTAGCTGCGGCTTGGTGCCGTCGTCGCTCGTGAATCCGGCATCGCTGAAATTGGTTCCAGTGGCCAACCAGTTCTCGGCCGCGGTCACCGCCGTTTCGGCGTTGTTCAGCGCGCCGTCCTGGAACTGCAGGTTGCCGGCAAGCTTGAATTGCGTATCCGACGTGCTGACCGCGGTGATGCCGATCATCATGATCAACACCAGCACCAGCAGCGCGATGACGAGCGTGGCACCACGCTGGCGCGCAGGGGAAGTGGATGGATGGTGGCGCAAGGTCATGGTGCAGTCCCTCAGTTACGCAACTGCACTACGGAGGTGAACAGTTGCCGGCGAAAACCGTCATTGGGCGTAAAAGGCTGGTCGCCCATGGCGTAGGTGGTTGTGTTGGTGTAGCCGGGCTCGGTCGTGGCGTTACGTGCCAGCAGCCAGATCCGCACCGCGTTGACCTCTTCCCACTCGGTCGGTTGCGTCGCATCTATCGAGAAGGACGCGCCGGCCACGACGTTGAGATATTGCGTGTCCGGTATCGTGGTCAGACGACCATATTGCACCTGTATGCGCTCGACGCCACTGGCCACCAGTTCAGTGGTCAGACTCGGATTACCGCCGCCGCCCGGGACCAGGGACAGGCGCACCAGAGCCGGGATCTGCGGATTTTCGGCCGCCGATACGGTCCAGGGCCGGATGTAATAGACGTAGGTCTGAAACACAAAACTCGCCAGTGGCGCCGCGCCGGTGAATGTCGGTGGAACCACACCGCGAAACATCTGCCCACGGTCATATGTGGTGTGGAAATACAGGCTGTTGGCAACCAGAGTCGCCGTCGCAGTCGGCGTGGCTGCCAGACGGCGCACCACCATCACGTCGGTGGTCGCCGCGTAATTTGCCGCCGGAATGCAATTGGCCGCATAGGGATTGGCATTGTTGGAGCCCCAGACACCCTGGCGGATATTGGAGATGAAGCTGCCCGCGGCAGCACCGACCTCCAGGCATTCGTTGCCAAAGGCACCCAGCGCAGCCGCGCCCAGCGGTTCGGCCCAGGTGTAGCCGCGAAAACCGGCTTCGCGCAACTCGTGCTTGATCGAGTTCAGCGCATACCGGCCATTGGTCATCAGTTCCGATGTACGGTCGTTGCTGCGCGAACTGCTGGCGTTGGACGCCAGCACGCCCACCAGCCCGGCCAGAATGCCCAGGCCGATGGTGATCGAGATCAGCATCTCGATCAGCGTGAATCCGCGCTGCCGAAACCGTTTGCCGGACACGGCGCTCTTGCAGTGGAGTCTGGTCATGTGCATGGCGTGATTCAGTTGAGTATGGTGCGGGAGGCGGTGTAGAAGAACCGCTCGCCCGCTCCACTGCTGCCCGTTGGCGATCCGGCGACGGATGCGGCATAGGTGGCGTCGCCTTGCCGGTCAACCCATCCAATGGTGATCGTGTAGGTGATCGGATTGGCCGGACCATCGTGGGCGACCGTCCATGAACTCTGCGGCAACGTCGCCGCGATCGCGTTTTGCCATTGCGACAGATCGAAACCCGCCAACGCCAATGGAGAACAGGGACCAACGATACAGGCCGTGCTGACGGCAACCGGCGCGTTGGATGTCGCGGTCAGATAGTTACCGGCAACCGCGCCAGGCTTGTTGGCCTCAATGCGCTCTGCCAGATCGGCGACCAGGAAAACCGCCTGGGTGCGGAACTGGCCGCCCTGGTTCAGCCGCATCGAATAGCTCTGCAGTCCCGCCGTACCGAGCAGCGCCAGCGAGATGATCAGCAAGGTCACCAGGACCTCGATCATGGAGAAACCCGCCTGGCGCCGGCTGTTTCGCAACTGGTTCACGTTCATCCTGTTCATCGACGTCCCTATGGTTTGGAGATGTTGCCGGTGACCGCCACCGCCGCGCTGCGACTCGCCGCGCCAGTCCAGGTTCCGCCGAGGGTCAGCGTCGTGGCAGCCGCGGCGGAACTGTTTGCACTGAACCGGATGACAGCCACGGGCACGGAGAGCGTGAGCGATGCATCCAGCGGCGGCCGCACGATCACGATCACGGGGTCGGGGTTGGCGGCAGTGGGGGTCGCGCATTGTTCGGGCACCAAGCCTTCAACACACACCACCCAACCGGCACGCCAGTCGACGGGTGTGCCCGCACTGGCCACGCAGTCAGTGCCGGCCGCATTACGCCGGCACATCAATATCCGGCCATTGCGCTTGATCGCCTCACCGCGCGCCTGGTTCAGGTCGTTGACGATCAAACCCAGCGCCGAGGACTGGCGCGTGGTGTTGAGCATGTCGCGCATCGAGGGAACGGCAATGGCAGCCAGGATCCCACCGATGGTCAACACAATGAGCAGCTCGATGATGGTAAATCCGCTTTGCCCCCGAACACGGTGTTTGCGCGGGGCGCAAGACGCACAGAAAGCGGGACGTTGGTTCATGGAGGGCAGGTTAGCCCAGGGCAGGCGCGCCGGGGCGACCCGGCCGACGAGTGGCATGATGCGGCGGCCGAGCGGTAGGCCCACCTGACCCCGCCCCCGCGAACCGTGACTTTTGTCACACTGACTCCATGCGGCCGGCGCGACGCAATGCGACACAGGCAACCAATGCGATTGCCGGCTGCGACCAGCCTGACGGCACTTTATCCACGTCAACCACGTTATCCTCGACCCGACCATGACCCAGCACGACCCCGCCCTGCCCCAACCGATGCGCCTGGCGCTGGACCTGGCCGCACAGGCGGTCGGCCTGGTCGAACCCAATCCACGCGTGGGCTGCGTACTGATCGGCGCCGACGGGCAACTGCTCGGCCAGGGCCATACCCAGGCTGTTGGGGGACCCCACGCGGAGGTGATGGCGCTGCGCGACGCGGCAGCACGCGGCCATGCGACCCGCGGCGCAACCGCATTTGTCACGCTGGAGCCCTGCGCGCACCAGGGCCGCACCGGCCCGTGTTGCGACGCGCTGATCGCCGCAGGGGTGGCGCGCGTCGTGGCCAGCCTGGCAGACCCGAACCCGATGGTGGCGGGCCGGGGCATCGCACGACTGCAGGCAGCGGGCATCGACGTCACGCTCGGCCCGGGTGCGGCCGAGTCACGCGAGCTCAATATCGGGTTCTTCAGCCGCATGCTGCGCAAGACACCGTGGGTGCGACTCAAGGTGGCCGCCTCGCTCGACGGCCGCACTGCACTGGACAACGGCGCCAGCCAATGGATCACCTCGGCGCAGGCGCGTACCGACGGCCACGCCTGGCGCGCCCGTGCCTGCGTCATCCTGACCGGGATCGGCACGGTGCGCGACGACGACCCGCGGCTGGACGTGCGGCTGAACACGGTCCATCGCCAGCCGCGCCTGGTGGTGGTCGACAGCCGGCTCGAAACGCCGCTACAGGCACGCCTGTTCGAGGCCGATCGCAGCGTCACCCTGTATGCCGCCGGCGCCACGGCCGACCGTGTCGCGGCGCTGCAGGCGCGCGGCGCACATGTCGTGCAGCTACCGGGAACCGCTGCTGGCACCGAGTCGAAAGTCGACCTCAAGGCGATGCTGGCGGACCTGGCCCGCCACGAAACCAACGAGGTCCATGTCGAGGCCGGCCACAAGCTCAACGGCTCACTGGTGCGCGAAGGGCTGGTCGACGAGTTGCTGGTCTACCTGGCCCCCAAGCTGATCGGGCAAGGCCGGTCCATGGCCGAATTCGGCCCCCTGGCCACACTGGCGCAGTCTCTGGCCCTGGAATTCCATTCCACCACCATGCTCGGACCCGACCTGCGCATCCTCGCCCGGGTCGCCGGTCGCTCTGATTTCTGACCCCGCCACAGACGCGCTGAAAGGGCATCGCCACGCCACTAAAATAGGCCGATGTTCACTGGAATCATCTCTGGCATCGGCCACATCACAGCTGTCGACGCGCTGGGCGACTCGCCTGGCCACGGCAAGCGCCTCCACATCACCTGTCCGCCCGGGTATCTTGACGACGTGGGCTCTGGCGACAGCATTGCGCTCAACGGCGCCTGCATGACGGTCACGCAGTTCGACCCGCAGGCATCGACCTTCCATGTGGACATCTCGGCAGAATCCCTGGACAAGACGGCTGGCCTTGATGCCCCCGGGCAGATCAACCTGGAAAAGGCGCTGCGCGCACACGACCGCCTTGGCGGCCATATTGTGTCTGGCCATGTGGACGGCGTAGGTACGGTCACGCGATTTGCCCAGGTGGGCGAAAGCTGGGAGCTGCGCATTACCGGGCCGCAGGCGCTGGCACGGTTTTTTGCCGTCAAGGGATCCGTCACCATCAATGGCGTCAGCCTAACGGTCAACCAGGTCGTCGATCTGCCTTCGGGCTGCGACATCAGCATCAACCTGATACCGCACACCTTGCACAACACCGCGCTGGGTTCGCTGAAAAGCGGCAGCCGCGTCAACCTGGAGATCGACTTGATCGCTCGTTATGTAGAACGCATGCTGGCCAGCACGACCACCGCTGCAAATGGCGCTGCGCAGCGCGTTGCGTCGACGGCAGCCAGCGACGGAGTACAGGCATGAACGGGCGCATTCCGGCACCGATCTCGTCGGTCGAGGACATCGTGGCAGATCTTCGTGCGGCCCGCATGGTGATTCTGATCGACGAGGAAGACCGCGAAAACGAGGGCGACCTGATCCTGGCGTCGGATCATGTCACGCCGCAGGCGATCAACTTCATGGCCCGGTTCGGCCGCGGCCTGATCTGCCTGACGCTGACCCGTGAACGATGCGCGCGGCTGCAGTTGCCGCCCATGTCGGTGCGCAACGGCGACAAGAAAGGCACCGCATTTACCGTGTCCATCGAAGCGGCCGAAGGCGTGAGCACTGGCATATCCGCCGCCGATCGCGCCCGCACCGTGGAGGCAGCCGTGGCCCGCGATGCCGTTCCCGCAGACCTGGTGCAGCCTGGGCATATTTTCCCGCTGCAGGCGGTTGACGGCGGCGTGCTGATGCGCGCCGGCCATACCGAGGCCGGTTGCGATCTGGCCCAACTGGCCGGCTGCAGCCCATCGGCGGTGATCTGCGAGATCATGAAGGACGACGGCACGATGGCGCGTCTGCCCGATCTGCAACTCTTTGCGGCCGAACATGGCCTGAAGATCGGCACCATCGCCAGCCTGATCGAATACCGCAGCCGGGTCGAGTCGCTGCTCGAAAGAGTCGGCACCCGTAACATCGAGACCGCCTACGGCGGATTTATCGCGCACGCGTTCCGCGACAAGCCGGGCAACGGCGTGCACCTGGCGCTGGTGCGCGGTCAATGGGGCGCAGACGACACCGTTCCAGTGCGGGTGCACGAGCCGCTGTCGGTGCTCGATGCACTCGAAATCAACCGTGCAATGCACTCCTGGAGCCTGGACGCCTGCCTGGCGCGCATCGCGCAGCTGGACAAGGGCGTGGTCGTGCTGCTCAATTGCGGCGAAAGCGCCGAGCAGATGCTGGCGCAATTCGAAGGCACGGCCCGTGCCAGCCACGGACCGGAGCGCGGGCGCATGGACCTGCGCACCTATGGCATCGGCGCGCAGATCCTGCGTGAATGCGGGGTGCAACGGATGGAGCTAATGGGCAATCCGCGCCGTCTGCCCAGCATGAACGGGTATGGCCTCGAAATCACCGGCTACATCACCCACTGAAACACAGAACCACCAGGGAAGCACAACTGTCATGTTCGGCGCCGACAAGGGAAAACTGGAGTCCTCCGACAAGCGACTCGCGGGCAAGAAACTACGCATTGGCATCGTCCAGGCGCGTTTCAACGCAACCATCACCGATGCCCTGGCGCACGCTTGTGAGGACGAACTGCGCGCGTTGGGCGTTGCCGACGACAATATGATCCGGATTCAGGTCCCCGGCGCACTGGAAGTGGCCGTGGCATTGCAGGCGCTGGCAGAAACAGCGCATTACGATGCGCTGATCGCGCTGGGCTGCATCATCCGGGGGGAGACCTACCACTTCGAGCTGGTCGCCAACGAGTCGGGCGCGGGCGTCAGTCGCATCGCGCTGGACTACCAGATACCGGTGGCCAACGCGATTCTGACCACGGAAAACATGGAACAGGCGATTGCCCGGCAAACCGACAAAGGCCGTGATGCCGCCCGTGTAGCGGTCGAAATGGCCAACTTGATGGAAGATATCGGATGAATGACGACAACGTCGGGCCCCTGGGCAGTCGACCGCCCAAACAAAGCCGTAGCGGCCTGACCAGTACCGGCGCCCGCAAGGCGGGCAGCAAGTCGGCGCGTACCCGCTCACGCGAATTCGCGTTGCAGGGGCTCTACCAGCACCTGATCGGACGCAATACGATTGAAGACATCGACACGTTCACCCGCGACCTGTCCGGATTCAATAAATGCGATCGCATGCATTTCGACGCCCTGCTGCGCGGTTGCGTGCAGGAGGCGGCCGCGCTCGACGGCCTGATCCTGCCCTTGCTCGACCGACCAATGGCCGAGATATCGCCGGTCGAACATGCCACGATGTGGATCGGTGCGTACGAACTGCAACACTGCATGGACGTGCCCTGGCGAGTGGTGCTCAACGAATGCATCGAGCTGGCCAAGGAGTTTGGCGGCACCGACGGCCACAAATATGTCAACGCCGTGCTCAACGGCATCGCACCCGGTCTGCGCGCGGCTGAAGTGACGGCCGACCGGGGCCGCAACGCTCCCGCCTGATGGTCCAGCCACTGCGGATCTCCGGCAGGGCCCAACGGGTCGAGCCGTTTCACGTGATGGAAATGGCCAAGGCCGCAGCGGAGCTGGGGCGTGCCGCAGCCGATTCCGACCGGCCGATGGTTTACCTGAACATCGGTGAGCCAGATTTCACCGCGCCACCGCTCGTGCAGGAGGCGTCGTACAAAGCCATCCGCGAGGGACGGACCCAATACACGCAGGCGACCGGCCTGGAGCCCTTGCGCGAACGCATCAGCAACTGGTACCGCACCCGCTTCGGGTTGGATGTGCCGGCTGCGCGCATCGTCGTCACCGCCGGCGCATCGGCTGCGCTGCAACTGGTCTGCCTGGCGCTGATCGAATCGGGCGACGAGATCCTGATGCCCGATCCGAGCTACCCGTGCAACCGGCAGTTCGTCAACGCTGCCGATGGCCGGGCCGTGCTCATTCCCACCACCGCGGCCCAGCGATTCCAGCTCAGCGCGGATCTGGTCGCCCAAAACTGGAAGACCGGCGTCACCCGTGGGGTATTGCTGGCGTCGCCCTCCAATCCGACCGGCACCTCGATTCACCCCGATGAGCTGCGGCGCATCCATGCGCTGGTGGCTGAGCGCGGCGGCGTCACGATCGTCGATGAAATCTACCTCGGACTGGGATACGACCCCACGTTCGGCCACAGCGCACTGGCCATCGACGAATCGGTGATCAGTATCAACAGCTTCAGCAAATACTTCAGCATGACCGGTTGGCGGCTGGGTTGGCTGGTCGCCCCCACAGAACTGGTACCGGTGATCGAGCGGCTGGCACAGAACCTGTTCATCTGCCCGAGCACGGTGGCCCAGCATGCCGCCCTGGCCTGCTTCGAGGCCGAGAGCATTGCCGAATACGAACGCCGTCGCGGCGCATTTCAGGCGCGTCGTGACTTCCTGGTGCCGGCGCTCGACGCCATCGGGCTGACCGTGCCGGTGATGCCCGATGGCGCCTTCTACGCCTGGGCAGACTGTACGCGGGCCTGTGAACGGCTGGGCGTGGCCGACAGCTGGGAGCTGGCATTCACCCTGATGCGCCAGGCCCATGTCGCGGTGACACCCGGGCGCGATTTCGGCCACGCGCAGACCAGCCGTTTCATCCGCCTGTCCAGCGCCAGTGCAATGGACCAGCTGGCGCTGGCTGTTGCGCGACTCAAGGGGCTGCTCGCATGATGGCTGGCACAGCTGCAGGCACCCGCGGGGGCTTCGATGCTGTCGGGGTGATGCAATGAGTGCCGTCGGGATGCCCGCCCCCGATGAAGGCGCCCGTGCATTCCAGTGGCCGCTGCGCGTCTACTGGGAGGACACCGATGCCGGTGGCGTAGTGTTTTATGCCAACTACCTCAAGTTCTTCGAGCGGGCCCGCACCGAGTGGTTGCGGTCCCTGGGATTCGCCCAACAGGCGCTGCGCGCATCCGAAGGCGGCATGTTCATCGTGATCGATGCCGCGCTCAAATACCACTGCCCTGCCCGGCTGGATGATCAACTATTGGTTACGAGCTGGACGCTGAACGCCGGTCGTGTCTGTATGACAATCGGGCAACAGGCCCGGCTAGGGCCGGACACTAGCGGCGAACTCCTGTGCGAGGCGACAATTCGCATTGGCTGGGTGTCCGCCGCCAGTTTCAAGCCCACGCGCATTCCACCTACGATTGTGAAAGCTCTCTCATGAATCAAGACATGTCGATACTGCATCTGGTGCTCGGAGCCAGCGTCGTGGTCCAGCTCGTCATGTTGCTGCTGGTGGTGGTATCGGTTGCCAGCTGGGCAGCGATTTTCCGCAAGATGGTCGCAATCAAGGAGATCAAGTCGCTCAATGACGCCTTCGAGCGCGAGTTCTGGTCCGGCACCAGCCTGAACGACCTGTTTGCGGCGGCAGCCAAAAACGCGCGCGACTGCGGCCCGCTGGAACGCATCTTTGCCAGCGGCATGCGCGAATACCAGAAACTGCGCGAGCGGCGTATCGGCGACACGGCCAGCCTGATGGAGGGCGCCCGCCGCGCGATGCGGGCCAGCTTCCAGCGCGAGATGGACGAAGCTGAATCCAATCTGTCGTTCCTGGCTTCGGTCGGCTCGGTGTCCCCGTATGTCGGCCTATTCGGCACGGTATGGGGCATCATGCACGCGTTCACCGGCCTGGCCAACCTGCAACAGGTCACCTTGTCCACCGTAGCCCCGGGTATTGCCGAGGCGCTGGTTGCGACCGCGATCGGCCTGTTTGCCGCGATTCCGGCGGTGGTGGCCTTCAACCGGTTCGCGCGCGACATCGACCGCATCGCGATCCGCATGGAGACTTTCATCGAGGAGTTCTCCAACATCCTGCAACGCAACGTGGGTGCGCAATCCGCATCCGGGCACTGACCAAGGGAGGCCCACCATGCCAGCGACCATGACCCGCGGACGCGGCCGCCGCACCATCAACGAGATCAACATGGTGCCGTTCATCGACGTCATGCTCGTGCTGCTGATCATCTTCATGGTGACGGCCCCACTGATCTCGCCCAGCGTGATCGACCTGCCGAGCATCGGCAAGGCGGCGCGGCAACCCGACAAGGTAATGGAGATCGAAATCGACAAGGAAGGGCTGCTGAGCCTCAAGATTGGCAAGGACAGCACGCAGATGGCGTTGCCCGAGATCACCGCGGCGATCAAAAAGGCCCAGGCCAATGCCAATGCCAGCAATACGGCGGTCGTGATCAGCGCCGATCGCAACTTGAGATACGAATCGGTCGTCACGGTGATGGATACGCTGCAGCGTGAAGGCATACAGCGCGTGGGCCTGTCAATGCAGGTTTCGGGCCAGGCCGCCAAATGAGAGGTGTCGCAATCGCGGCCCGATGGCGGGACGCCGTATGAACACGGCAGTGCAGCGCCTGGAGTTCGGCCCACCGAACACCGGCGGACGTGGTCGCGCGCTGGTGCTGGCACTGCTTGCGCATCTGGTGTTGCTGGGTGCGCTGACGCTCGGTGTGCAGTGGCGGCGCGATGCGCCGTTGACGCAGGTACAGGCCGAGTTGTGGTCGACCGTGCCCCAGGCCGCGGCCCCCAAGCTGGTGGAGGCGCCGCCGCCACCGCCACTGCCAGCGCCGGAACCTGCGCCAGCGCCGAAACCGGAACCCGCACCTGCGCCAACGCCCCCCAAACCGGAACCGACAGTGACACCGCAAATGCGGGACGCAGAGATCGCCCTCGAGCAAGAGAAGCAACGGCTGGAGAAGCAGCGTTTGGATCAGGAAAAACTGCTGGCGACACAACTGCTCGAGCAGCAGAAGCTGGAACAACAAAAGCTTGAACAGCAACGACTTGCGCAACTCAAGCTGGAACAGCAAAAGCGCGAGCAACAGAAGCTGGAGAAGGACAAACTGGAAACGCAACGGCTTGCCCAGCTGAAACTGGAACAGGAGCAGAGCGAGAAGGTCAAGGAGAAGGAGAAGCTGGCGCTGGAGAAAAAGCGCGAGCAGGAGCGCCAGTTGGCACTGGAAAAGAAACAGCAGGAAGAAGAAGCACGCAAACACGCGGAAGAGAAAAAGCGCCTACTGGCCCAAAAGGCCGAGGAGAACGCCAAAAAGGCCCGCGAGCAGGCCGCATGGGTCAAGGAAGAAACCGCCAAGGTCGAGGCGCAACGCACGGTCAACCTGCAGCGCATGGCGGGTCTGGCCGGTGCCACCGGCGCGCCTGGCGCCACCGGGACCGCGCAAAAGGCCAGCGGCGGCTCGAACAGTTATGGAGGCAGGGTCAGCGCGATCGTGCGTCCGAACATCGTGTTCACCGAGAACCCCCAGGATAATCCGACCGCCAAGGTCGAAGTGCGCGTAGCACCCGACGGCACCATCGTCGGCCGCAAGCTGATCAAGAGCAGTGGCAACAAGGCATGGGACGACGCCGTGCTCAAGGCCATCGACAAGACGGCCGTATTACCACGCGATGTCGACGGTACGGTTCCGCCAGACCTCTTAATCGACTTCCGCCCCCGCGAGTGACGGCCCCGAGTGCGTGGCGCGCGACATATGCTGCGCCGCGCCGCCAGTGTCCTTGCCAATCCCTTAATCGTAGACGATGACCGCCTGACCCTGGTCTGCTTGGGCGCGCCAATGCGCCAGCGCAGCGTCCGACGGGAAAAACCGCATGGCCTCGCCGAGTTGCAGTTCGGCGCTGGCGCCGCCCGTTTCGGCGGTACGCGTCACCAACAACCGGATTCCCAGGCCCCGTACCAACTCCCCCTGCTCGGTCTGTTCCGCCTGGGCTGGAAACTCCCTGAGCATGCGCGCCACATCCGGCGGATGGCCATTCACCACCACGCGCAGAAATTTGCCGAAACGGCAACGCGCCTGGTCCAGGTCCCATATCTGGTTGACGGTCAGCTGCATGCCGCCGGTGAATCGGTCGGGCATCAACTTGCCCATCACGATGATCAGCTGATCGTCCTTGAGCAACTGCTTGTGCGCATTGATCAGCGCTTCATCGGCCCGCGCCTCGATCACGCCCGACTTGTCATCGAGCTTGAACAGCGCCAGCTTGCCGCGCTGACCATTGATGATGCGCAAGTCACTGACAATTCCCGCCAGTAATTGCGGTTCGCGGGTGTCGATCAGGTCGTCGATCTGGCGTTTGGCAAACCGACGCACCTCCAGTACCACCTCGTCGAACAGATGACCGGACAGGTAGAAACCGATGGCGGTTTTTTCCTGTGTCAGTTGCTCCTTGACGCCCCATGGCGTCGCCTGCACGCGCTCCGGCTCCTGCGTGCTCGATCCGTGGTCGTCCTCGCCACCGAGGTCGAACAGGCCGCCTTGCAAGGCGTTGGCCTGTGTCGCCGCCGCATAGTCGAACGCCAGGTCGATCGACGCCACCAGCGAGGCACGGTTGCGCTGCAACGCATCGAACGCGCCGGCCTTGATCAGCGCCTCCAGGCACCGCTTGTTGAGCCGGGTGCGGTCGACACGCACGCAAAAATCGAACAGTCCGGTGAACGGTCCACCCTCCTGTCGTGCGGCCACGATGGCCTCGATCGCCTGCTGGCCGGTGCCCTTGATCGCGCCCAGGCCATAACGGATGGTGGTATCGCTGACCGGCTCGAACCGATGCCCACCCCGGTTCACATCGGGTGGCTCGAAGGTCATGCCGCGTTTGCAGGCATCCTCGTGCAACAACCGCAGCTTGTCGGTGTTGTCCATCTCCACTGTCATGTTGGCGCAGAAGAACTCGGCCGTATAGTGCACCTTGAGCCAGGCCGTGTGGTACGCCAGCAGCGAATAGGCGGCGGCGTGCGACTTGTTGAAGCCGTACCCCGCGAACTTCTCCATCAGGTCGAAAACTTCGTCCGCCTTGGCTTGATCGATGTTGTTTTTGGCGGCACCCTCGCGGAAGATCTCGCGCTGCACCGCCATTTCCTCGGGCTTTTTCTTGCCCATGGCGCGGCGCAACATGTCGGCGCCGCCGAGCGAGTAACCGCCCAGAATCTGGGCCGTCTGCATCACCTGTTCCTGGTAGACCATGATGCCGTAGGTCTCGGACAACATGTTTGCCACCAGCGGGTGCGGATACTCCACCACCTCACGTCCGTTCTTGCGCGCCACGAAGGTCGGTATCAGGTCCATCGGGCCGGGCCGGTACAGCGCGTTGAGCGCGATCAGGTCTTCCAACCGGGTGGGCTTGGCGTCGCGCAGCATGCCCTGCATGCCGCGTGATTCAAACTGGAACACGGCTTCGGTCAGGCCGTCGGAAAACAGCTTGTAGACCCTGGCATCGTCCAGTGGCAGGTTCTCGAAGGCGAAACCCTCCTGACCTTTGTGGCGGTCGCGGATGAGCTCCTTGGCAATCTCCAGGATGGTGAGCGTGGCCAGCCCCAGAAAGTCGAATTTCACCAGACCGACCGCCTCGACGTCGTCCTTGTCGTACTGGCTCACGGCCGAATCGCTGCCAGGTTGCTGGTACAGCGGGCAGAAGTCGGTGAGTTTGCCCGGCGCGATCAAAACGCCACCGGCGTGCGTGCCGACGTTGCGCGTCATACCCTCGAGCTTCTGCGCCATTGCCAGCAGCGTCTTGACGTCTTCTTCCTTTTCCAGCCGCTCGGCCAGTATCGGCTCGGCCTTGATCGCGCCGTCGATCGTGATGTGGGTACCCGGCTTGTTCGGAATCAGCTTGCTGATGCCGTCGCAGAAGGTGTAACTCATGTCCAGCACCCGCCCGACATCGCGGATGGCGGCGCGCGCCGCCATGGTGCCGAAGGTCGCGATCTGGCTGACCGCCTCCTTGCCGTATTTCAACTTCACATAGTCGATCACCCGGTCACGGTTGGCCTGACAGAAGTCGATATCGAAGTCGGGCATCGACACCCGCTCCGGATTCAGGAACCGCTCGAACAGCAGGTTGTACTGCAGCGGATCGAGGTCGGTGATTCCCAATGCATACGCAACCAGCGAGCCGGCGCCCGACCCCCGTCCCGGGCCGACCGGACAGCCGTTGTTCTTGGCCCAGTTGATAAAGTCGCCCACGATCAGGAAATATCCCGGGAACCCCATCTTTTCGATGGTCCCCATCTCGAACTCAAGGCGCTCGACATAACGCGTCTGCTGCATCTCGCGCTCGGCCGGTTTCGGGTACAAGCGCGCCAGACGTATTTGCAGGCCGTCATGCGACACATGCCGGAAATAGGCGTCGGGCGACATCTGCTTGCCGTCGATCAGCGGAATCGGAAAATCGGGCAATCGGTTCTTGCCCAGCACCAGCGACAGGTTGCAGCGCCGGGCGATCTCGACCGTATTGGCCAGCGCCGACGGCAGATCGGCAAACAACTGCTCCATCTGCTCGGACGACTTGAAATACTGCTCTCGGGTGAAGCGCCGCACCCGGCGCGGGTTGCCCAGTATTTCCCCGTCGGAGATACACACCCGGGCTTCGTGCGCCTCATAGTCGTCCGGCTTGGTGAACTGTACCGGGTGGGTCGCCACAACCGGCAGCCGCAGTCGCGCGGCCAACTGCACGGCGGCGGCCACATGGCGGTAGTCGTCCGGCCGGCCCGCCCGCTGTAATTCCAGGTACAGACGGTGCGGAAACACCGCCGCCATCTGCAGCGCCACATCGTGGGCCCGTGCGGTGTCTTCCTGTAGCAGCGCCTGGCCGATCGCACCCGACTGGGCGCCGGACAGCGCAATCAGGCCATCGGCCAGTTCGGTCAGCCAGGTCCATTTGACAACCGGCTGAGTCCGGGTCGTGTTCTGGGTATGGGCCCGCGCCAGCAGTTCGCACAGGTTCAGGTAACCACCATGGTTCTGCGCCAGCAGGATCATCCGGGACTGGGCCAATGGGTCGGTCCCCAGGCCCTCGAGCAGGATCTCCGCGCCGATCAGCGGCTTGACCCCACTGCTGCGCGCCGCCTTGTAGAACTTGATCGCACCAAACAGGTTGCCCAGATCGGTAATGGCCAGTGCTGGCTGGCCATGCGCAGTCGCCGTGGCGATGCAGTCGTCGATACGGTTGGTGCCATCGACGACGGAGAATTCGGTGTGCAGACGCAAATGAACATACATGGATTCATTGTAGTTTTCAGCGCCGCTGCCGGCGGCCCTTGTGGCCAGGCCCAACCGGTTGGCCGTGGTCAACGCCCGGTGCGCCACAATCTCCCGGACTGGCCAGCTCCACCAACCACGGAAAACATCAATGGCGCCATGGGAAATACACAGCAACAGCCGTCAACAAACGCTGCTGTCAACCGCTTGCCTGGCCGTCGGCCTGGTGCTGGTCGCGCTGCTGCACGATTACGACACCGCCGGATCCAGCCGCCAGGCGGGTTTCCTGTTCGGCGTGGTGCTGCTCGCCATCGGCGGGGCCACCCTCGCGGCCCATGCGCGGCAAACCATCGTGGTGGACCCGGTGCAACAGGAAATTCGCGTGCTGGACCAGCGCCTGATCGGTCGGCGCCAACGCGCCATCGCGTTCTCGGACATAGACGATGTGCAGGTGGCCTGCCTGCAGACCCGCGCCCAGAATGTCATCCGGTATTGCCTGCAGCTGCAATTGCACAGCGGAGAGGCCTACACCCTGTTCGCACCTGCCCGCGTCTACGAAGGTGCGTCGGACCCGGCTATCGTGGCCGGATGGAAGACCCGTCTTGGCAGCTACCTGGCGGCAAACAGCGCGGGCGCGCAGACGGACACGCCTACGCGCTGAGCTGCAGCACGGGCGGCGTTACGCCTTCAGGCGTTCGACCTGCTGCGCAACCCGCTGGCCAAACAGACGCGCGGTTTCCAGATCACCACTGGACATATCGGCCGCGCTGCCATCCGCGGGCGACTGCGCCATGGCGCCGCTGTACGACACCAGGTTGTTGACATCCTGGCGCGTCGTGGCCTTGGTATTGGCCGGCATCAAGCCCTGGCTGACCCAGATCATGCTGTGCTGCATGGCCAGCGTGAACAAGGTGGTGATGGTCGACAACTTGTCGCCATTGAGGCCCGCGCTGTTGGTGAATCCCGCGGCGAGTTTGTCTTTCCAGGCCTGCACATACCAGGGTTTGCTCGACGCGTCGGCAAACTTCTTGAACTGCCAGCTGACATTACCCATATACGTCGGCGAGCCGAAGATGATGGCCTTGGCTTCGGCCAGCACCTTCCAGCCGCCCTCGGGCAGACTGCCGTCGGCGTCGATCGCCAGTAACTCGGCATCGGCACCATCGGCAACCGCCTGCGCCATGCGCAGCGTATGACCATACCCGGAATGAAAGACGACAACGACCTTGCTCATGTGTGACAACCTCGCAAAATGATGAAACAACCAAACCCGGAGCGTGGGCCGGGGTATTAGAAACCACCCCGGCCGGAGCCGGGTATTCAAGGGCCGGGTATTCGGGTTCCGGGCGATCAGCCTGCGCCGCGGCGCGCGTCCATGCTGAATGCGCCGGCACCGAAGGCCGCCAGCACCAACAAACCGCCGACGACTGCGACGTTCTTGAAGAACATCAGCTGCTGCACCATCATCTGGTCAGCCGGGACGGCCCAGAAATTATGGAAGACCACGGTTGCCACCAGCGTAAACAACGCCAGTGCCAGCGCCGCCCAGCGGGTGCCGAATCCCAGAATCAAGGCCAATGCGCCCCCGACTTCGACCACGATGGCGATCGCGGCCCCCAGCTCCGGCAGCGGCAACCCCGCAGAGGCGATGTACCCCACCGTGCCGGAGAAACCGCTGATCTTGCTGATGCCGGCGGGCAGGAACAGCGCGGCCAGCAACAGGCGACCGATCAGGCTGAGAGGTTTTTGCATTGCGGTAAACATGAAGAAGTCCTTCAAGGGTTGGCGTTGATGAGAAAAGGGAAAAGCAAGAAAAGGCAGAAAAACGGAAAACCGTCAGTGAACGCCGTTGCGCGGCAGGTCGGTCACGGCGCCAGGTCGAACACCAGCACTTCGGCGTCATCGCCGCCACTCAGCCTCAGCTGATCCTCGGCTTGCACCCGCAGTGCATCACCCGATTGCAGCGTCTGGCCGTTGACCAGCAAAGAGCCACGCACCAGATGCACATAGGCCTTGCGCGCCGGATCCAGCGTCAATGCCGCAGACTCGCCCGAATTGAACAAGCCCGCGTACAACGACGCGTCCGCATGCATCTGCACTGAACCCTGCGCGCCATCGCGGGACGCCACCAGGCGCAGCACGCCCTGCTTTTCCGGTACAGCAAAGGTCTTTTGCGCGTATCCGGGCGCCACGCCCTTGACGTCCGGCTCGATCCAGATCTGCAGGAAATGGGTCGTGTCGTTCGGCGCATGGTTGAACTCGCTGTGCATCACGCCGGTGCCCGCGCTCATGCGCTGCACGTCGCCGGGTGGAATCGCTTTCACGTTGCCCAGCGTGTCCTTGTGCGCCAGTTCGCCACTGAGCACATAACTGATGATTTCCATGTCGCGATGGCCGTGGGTGCCGAAACCGGTTCCCGGGGCGATCCGGTCCTCGTTGATGACCCGCAGATTGCCCCAGCCCATATGGCGGGGATCGTGGTAACCGGCGAATGAAAAACTGTGCATTGACTTGAGCCAACCGTGATCGGCCAGGCCGCGTTCTTCCGACTTACGCAATTCCAACATGACAAATTCTCCTTTGCAGATACCGTTGCTCAACTCTGATGTGACTGTAGAAGACAAGCCGCCTGGCAGGATTCGCGCGCATTGATGGCATTATTCAAAATATTTGAACTGACACCCCCCTATGGCCGACGCACGCAACGTTCTCACGCCCGATACCCTGGCCATGCTGCAGCAGATCGCCAGCAGCGGCAGTTTTGCTGCTGCCGCCCGCAAGATGGGCCTGGTGCCCAGCGCGCTGACCTACCGCGTACGTCAGATCGAAGATGCGCTCGACGTGCTGCTGTTCGACCGCAGCACCCGCCAGGCCCGGCCGACGCCGGCCGGACGGGAGTTGCTGCGCGAAGGCAGCCGACTGCTCGACGAGATCGACGCCATCGCCAACCGCGTCAAACGTGTCGCCACCGGCTGGGAACCGCAACTCACAATCGCAGTGGACGCCGTCATCTCCAAGCGCACGCTGATGGAACTGTGCGACGCGTTCCTGGCGCTGGAACCCCCCACCCGGCTGCGCCTGCGCGACGAGACTATGACTGGCACGCTGGAGGCACTCATCTCGGGCCAGGCCGACCTGGCTGTCGGCGTTCCCGATCCAACCAACAACCGGGACGTCCACGGAAAGGCTCTGGGCGAGATCACGTTCATCTACGCCGTCGCGCCGCACCACCCGGTTGCCAGTGCGCCCGAACCGCTGCCCGACAGTCTGCTACGCGAGCACCGGGCGGTGGCGGTCGCCGACTCCATCCAGCGTGGCCTCGGTGCTACCTTCGGCCTGCTCGGCGGACAGGATGTCTTCACCGTGCCAACGATGGTTGCCAAGCTCGACGCCCAGTTGCGCGGCATGGGCGGCGGGTTCGTGCCTGAGCCGATGGCCCGGCCTTATGTGAAGGCGGGCCGACTGGTTGCGAAGACTACCGAGCGCGGAACCCGCTTGGTGCAATTGCATTACGCCTGGCGCAACACGGCGCCGGCACCGGTGGGTCGGGCGTTGCAATGGTGGCTGGGACAACTCGACAGCGCCGCAACCCGCAATGCACTTTTGCATCACCATGCCAGTGCCTGAAGCCACCCCGAACCTGCGCGGGCGTGTACAGTGCAGTCAATCAACCCCGAGGATCCCACCATGCCCAAGTCCCGCCACATCGCCGTCATCGGTGCCGGTATCGCAGGCCTGGCCTGCGCACGCACCCTGACGCAGGCCGGACACACGGTGACCGTGTTCGAAAAAGGCTGGCGTCCGGGTGGACGCATGGCCACGCGCGCCAGCCCGTTCGGGGGCTTCGATCACGGCGCGCAGTACTTCACGGTACGTGACGACCGGTTCGCCCTCGCGCTCACGACCGTGCCCGACCTGTGCAAACCCTGGAGCGCTAATACCGTACGCGTACTCGACGCCCATGGCAACACGGTGGCCGCCGGCCTGCCTGCACGCGAATCCCATCAGGTGGCCACACCTGGCATGAACGCCCTGCCGGTGCAATGGGCACGCCCGCTGTTTGCGGCCGGCGCAGTGCAGGCCCAGACACGGGTGACGCGCCTCGAGCGCACTGGCGGCTCTGCAACGCCATGGAAGCTCCATACTGTGGGCCCGGATGTGGACGGACAACACGAACGCCGCAGCTTCGATGGTTTTGACTCCGTATTGCTGGCCATCCCCGCGTGGCAGGCACGCGAGTTGTTGCAGAACTCGGAACTCGCTCCGGGCTGGGCAGAACGCATCGATGCGGTCCAGGTCGATCCGTGCTGGACGCTGATGCTGGCCTTTCCGCAAGCCATGCAGCCCGGACTGGGCGCCCTCGGCCCGCAGTGGAACGCAGCGCGCAGTACCCATCACCGTATCGCGTGGCTGGCACGCGAATCGTCCAAGCCGGCACGCTCGCCGATCGAACGCTGGACCGTGCAGGCCAGCGCCGACTGGTCGCGCGAACACCTGCAGGACGATCCGGCGCGGGTGCAGGCCAAGCTGCAGCGTGCGTTTGCTGAAGTGACGGGCATCCGCGCCGCGCCGGCCCACGTGGACGTGCACCGCTGGTTGTTCGCCAAGACAAAGCGCCCGCTGGGACAAACCCATCTGTGGGACGCCGAGACGGCACTGGGTGTGTGCGGCGACTGGTGCATTGGCCACCGGGTCGAAGACGCGTTCGTATCAGGCCTGGAACTGGCACTGGCCGCAGTGTGAGCCCCCCCAGGAAATGACACCGTCATTCCCGCCCCCAGGGGTCAAGCAAAGTGGCAAAGCCACATTCGCTTGAGACACGTGCCCAGGGAGGCAACTGCGGCTGAACCGCGCGGCCATGCCGGCGGTTATACAGGTCGTTTCGCACCCTCCCCGACCGGACCGCTGCATGCCGGCTCGCTGGTGGCCGCGCTGGCCAGCTGGCTCGACGCCCGGGCCTGGAACAACGGTGCTGGCGGCCGTTGGCTGGTGCGCATCGAAGACCTGGACAGCCCCCGCAACATGGCGGGTGCGGCCGACACCCTGTTGCGTCAACTGGCCGATTGTGCCTTGTTGCCCGATGCGCCACCACTCTATCAATCACATCGGTTGGACCGGTACGCACAGGCCCTCGACCAGCTGATCGCCCGGTCCCTGGCCTACGCCTGTGGTTGTTCGCGCAAGGACATCACACTGGCGCTGCAGGGGCAGGGCGTGACGCTGCAACGCCACCAGGAACGTGTGTACCCGGGTACCTGTCGCAACGGACTGCATGGCAAGGCAGCGCTGGCGTGGCGTCTGCGCATCGACGAGTCAAACGTGTTCTGGACCGATCGCCGCCTGGGTGCGCAGCAACAGGACGTGGCCCACGCCGTCGGCGACTTCGTACTCAAGCGCGCCGACGGACCGTTCGCGTACCAGTTGGCTGTGGTGGTGGACGACGCCGCGCAGCATGTCAGTCATGTCGTGCGTGGCGCAGACCTGGCGGATAACACGGCGCGCCAGATCCTGCTGCAACGCGCCCTGGGCCTGCCCGCGCCACGCTACCTGCACACGCCACTGGTACTGGCCGCCGACGGCAACAAGTTGTCGAAGCAGAACGGGGCGAGCGCCATCGACACCCGTGCGCCGCTGCAGGCCTTGCAGCTTGCTGCCGCGGCGCTCGGATTGCCGTCGCATGCGGGCCCGGTGGCCGATGCCTTGTCTGCCTGGGTGGCGGCATGGCGCGGTCTCTACAATCCAGGCCCGTGAATGCATCTTCCGACTCCCCCCCTATAACGACCGACCCGGGCGGGTCTGCCCCTGCCGATGTCGCCTTTCCCAAGTCCATCCGCAGCTTCGTGCTCCGCGCAGGGCGTACGACCGCCGGGCAAACCCGTGCACTGCAGGACTTGGGGCCGCGTTTCCTGGTTCCGCATGCCGCATCACTGAAACCGCTGGGCCTGCTTTATCCGCAACTCGCCGACAGTGGCGCGCCGCCGGAAACGGCCGCGCCTGCGGATACGGCGCAATACAAGCCTCTGGTGCTGGAGATCGGTTTCGGCATGGGCGAGGCCAGCGCGCTAATCGCCCAGACACTGCCAGGCACCGACTTCCTGTGCTGCGAAGTCCATGAACCCGGTGTGGGCGCCTTGCTCAAACGTATTGGCGAGATGGAACTGACCAACGTGCGGATCATGGCGCACGACGCGGTCGAGGTCATCGACCGGATGCTACCTGCATGGGAGCTGGCGCAACCGGCACGCGGCCTGGACGGCGTGCATATCTTCTTCCCGGACCCATGGCACAAGAAGCGCCACAACAAGCGCCGGCTGATACAGGCCGCACTGGTGCACCGCCTGGCCAGCCGGTTGAAGCCCGGCGGCTACATCCATTGCGCGACCGACTGGCAGCCCTATGCCGAGCAGATGCTGCAAGTGCTGTCGGCCGAGCCGTTGCTGGTCAACCACCAGCAGGCCCCCCACCCGGAACTCAGCGGCTACGCGCCGCGCCCGGCCTACCGTCCGCTGACCAAGTTCGAGCAGCGCGGCGTGCGACTCGGTCACGGGGTGTGGGACCTGGTGTTCCATCGCCTTTAGACCTCGGGCGCAGCACCGGCCCGTGTCTGAACCGCGTCCATCCGACCGGCACGGCGCGGGCGCCTTCGCGCCACCCACCATCGACGGCGTCGGCCCGAGCCGGGTCGGCCTGCCGGCTGGTAACTGGGCCACGATGCTCGATTTCCTCGACCAGCGATTTCCAGCCCAGTCGCGCGCCGTGTGGGCGCAACGCATGTCTGAGGGCAAGGTGCTGGACGATACCGGCCAGGCCATCACCGAACAGCATCCGTACCGCGGCCACACGCGGCTGTTCTACTACCGTGATTGCATAACCGAAGCGGCCACCACGGCCGCCGACGCGCCCATCCTGTACCAGGACGAACACCTGCTGGTCGTCGACAAGCCCCATGGCATGGCGGTGGTGCCGTCCGGGAGCTACCTGCAGCAGACGCTGCTGGTGCGACTCAAGCGCGCGCTGAACAACGACGCGCTGGTGCCGATCCACCGCATCGACCGCGACACCGCCGGCCTGGTGATGTTCTCGCTGCAACCGCACACCCGTGACGCCTACCATGCGCTGTTTCGTGCGCGCCAGGTGCACAAGACGTATGAAGCAGTTGCCCCGTGGCGCGCCGATCTGCCACTGCCATTGACCCGGCTCAGCCGCATAGGTCCGGGCAGCCATTTCCTGCAGCAATGCGAGTTGCCGGGCGAGGCGAACGCCACCACCCGGGTCGAGTTGGTAAGGACCATGGGTATGCTGGCGTTGTACCGTCTGCATCCGGTCAGCGGCTACCGGCACCAGTTGCGCGTGCACATGACGGCCCTCGGAATACCGATCGTGGGAGATGGCATCTACCCGGATCTGACGCCACAGGGCAGCTCCGATCCGGCGCGTCCATTGCAGTTGCTGGCACGGGCTATCCGGTTCACCGATCCGGTCAACGGATCTGCCCGGCATTTCACGAGCCGGCGCACGCTGGCACTGGCCCTGGCGCCAACCAGCGGAATCAGTGAATGTGGGCCAGAAAGCTGACCAGGCTGACCAGAGCGATGCCCGTCAACAGCCAGGCGATCTGCGCTGCTGTCTGCCGCGCGCTGAGACGGGTCTGCAACTGCGGAATCAGGTCGGCCAGGGCCACGTACATGAAACTGCTGCTGGCCACGACCAGGAAATACGGCAGAAAATCCCGCAGCGACTCCACCAGCCAATAACCGACCAGACCGCCCAGCGCGGTGACCGACCCCGCCAGCGTCACCTTGAGCAAAGCCGCACTGCGGTCGCCAGAACTGCTGCGCAATACCATCAGGTCGCCCATGTGGTGTGGCACCTCGTGCGCCAGCACAGCGACCGCGGCAATCATGCCCAGCCGCATATCGGCCAGGAAGGCAGACGCAATCAGCACGCCGTCACCAAAACAATGCACCGAATCGCCCGCCAGAACGGCCCAGCTGCCCGCGAGTGGCGCAGGCGGCGCTTGCCCGCGTGATTGCCCGGAGGCATGGTTTTCGTGGCCGGCATGCACATGCCCGTGCGCGTGATCGCCGGCGATATCGCCATGGTGGTGCTCATGCCCGTGGTGCCAGAGTTCGGCCTTGTCGAGCAGAAAAAAGAACACCAGACCCACCAGCAGTGCCATAAACAGTTTTTGTGCACCGATCTGGCTTTCAAACGCCTCCGGCAACAAATGCATGAAGGCCGTGGCGAGCAAGGCGCCGGCGGCCAGGCTCAGCATGTGCTGGGTATAACGCGCCAGCATGCCAAAAATCAGTAAAGCGGCAAGCCAGACGCTGCCGATGCCGGCAACCAGCGTACCGAGCAGGATTGCACCCAGGGTCATGAAGTTTGGTTCTTGGTCGGGTAGAGCCGGATCGCCCGGTAGGGATAGGTCTCGGCTGCACCAACCACCGGAGCAGGCAGGAACACCGATAGGCGGACCGCTCGGCATGCCAAAGGCGCCGCACGACAAATCACATCGATAAGTGTCGCAGATTTCACAGCCTGCGCAGCGTACTGCCCGCTTTCGGTCCCCGACACTTCATAATTAGCGTCAATGACTTCTGCGGCGACCCCAAGGACTGCAACCAGAATGCGGTCCGCACTTGTCTCGATCCTGCTGCTCGCGTGGGTGGTGTACGCAGCACTGGCTTGGTGGTTGGTGCGCGGCGCGCACGCTGAGTTCACCGTGCCCCTTGCCACGCTGTTGGCGCTGCTACCGGCGGCGGCATGCGTCGGCCTGTTGCTGCGTCTCGATCGCGTCATGGCCTATAGCCAGGCGGCACTGGATCACGGCACCGGGGAGGCGCAGACACTGGACACCGTGCGACGCGAACGCGACCTGCTGGTGGCGGCATTCGACAACCTGCCAATCGGCGTGGCGGTGTTCGACCAGCGTGATCGTCGCGTCTGGAGCAACCGGTTCCTGGACCGCCTGATCCCCAGCGAGCCGCAGGGCCAGCCCCGGCACGCGAGCCACCAGGACATGTTGCGGCGCGAGCGCGAAATCGGGGTCCAGCCGTTTGCCGCACATGCGCCACCGCAGTTTGGCGGGAGCCAGGACGGCACCAGGACATCACCGCAAGACCATGCGGTATTGCTGCACTACCCGGGCGATCGCTGGATCCAGGGACTGGTCGCGGGCAGCGAAAGCGGCATCACCGTGGTTGCCCGCGCAGATGTAACCGAGCTGGTGCGTGCGCAAATGCAGGCCAACGAGGCGAACGAGAAACTGGTGCAGCAATCGGCAACCGATGGACTGACCGGCATTACCAACCGGCGGCGTTTCGACGAAACATTGGGCGTGGAGTGGCTGCGCGCGGCACGGGCCGGCACCTGCCTGAGTCTGTTGATGGTCGACATTGACTATTTCAAACGTTTCAATGACCACTACGGCCATGTGGCCGGTGACGAATGCCTGCGCCGGGTGGCTCGGCTTTTGCAGGCCTGTGTGCGGCGCGCCGGCGAACTGGTGGCGCGGTATGGCGGCGAGGAGTTCGTCGTGCTGCTACCGGGGGCCAACATTGGGCAGGCCGAGGAACTGGCGCAGCGCTGCCTGGAGGGCATCGCGAAAATAGCCCTGCCCCATGCATCTTCGCCCACTGCGGGCCATGTCACCTGCAGTATCGGCATCGCCCATGTCTACCCGAGCGCCGCGCATGATGCGGCTTCGCTGGTGAATGCCGCCGACACCGCCATGTATCGGGCGAAAACGGCTGGCCGTGCCCGTTACGAAGTAGCGGACCTGGCAGATTGGGAAATCGACAAGGACGCGCCCCGGTCGCAAACCGGCGACCTTAGCTGAGAGCGTCAATGCGCCTTGTCCCAGTTCGCGCCGACGCCCATTTCGGCTAGCAGCGGCACGCGCAAGTCGGCCACGGACGCCATCATGCGGGGCACTTCGTGCCGCACCCACTCCACCTCGCCCTGCGGCACTTCAAACACCAGTTCATCGTGCACCTGCATGATCATCCTGGTCTCTTTTTTCTGGTCATCCAGCGCGTGCTGCACCTTGACCATGCTCAACTTGATCAAATCCGCCGCGGTGCCCTGCATCGGCGCGTTGATGGCCTGGCGCTCGGCGCTACTGCGCCGTGGCCCATTCGGGGAGCGGATCTCCGGTAGATACAGGCGGCGCCCGAACACGGTTTCGACAAATCCCATCTCGCGCGCGCGCTCCTTGGTCTCTTCCATATACCGCTTCACGCCCGGGTAACGGTCGAAATAGCGCTCGATGTAATTCTTGGCCGCGGTGTTGTCGATCGACAGGCTGCGCGCCAAACCGTAGGCGCTCATGCCGTAGATCAACCCGAAATTGATCACCTTGGCATAGCGACGCTGTTCGCTGCTGACCTGTTCGGCCGCTACACCAAACACCTCGGCGGCTGTGGCACGGTGCACATCCAGACCTTCGGCAAAGGCACGCACCAGCGCCGCGTCTTCGCTGATGTGCGCCATGATGCGCAGCTCGATCTGGCTGTAGTCGGCGCTGGCGATCACATGGCCGGCGGGCGCGACAAAGGCCTCGCGCACCCGGCGCCCCTCGGCGGTCCGGATCGGGATGTTCTGCAGGTTAGGGTCGTTGCTCGACAGCCGGCCCGTCACCGCCACCGCCTGCGCATAGTGGGTATGCACCCTGCCCGTGCGGGGAAGTGCGAGCTGCGCCAGTTTGTCGGTATAGGTGCCCTTGAGCTTGGCCAGGCCGCGATGCTCCAGAATCTTGGCCGGCAGGGGAAAGTCTTCCGCCAGCTTCTCGAGCACTTCCTCGTCGGTGCTGGCCGCGCCGGTGGCGGTCTTCTTGACGACCGGCAGGCCGAGCTTCTTGAAGAAGATCTCACCGATCTGCTTCGGGCTGCCCAGGTTGAACGGCTGGCCGGCCAGTTCGTGCGCCTCGGCCTCGAGTTGCATGATGCGCTGGCCCAGTTCATGGCTCTGCGCCGCCAGCGTGGGTGCGTCGATCAGCACCCCGTTGCGCTCGATCCGGTACAGGGCCTCGGAGCTGTCGATTTCCAGCTGGTAGATATACGACAGCTTGGGGTCGGCCTCAATGCGTGGCCACAAGGTCTGATGCACTTCCAGCGTCTGGTCCGAGTCCTCGCAGGCGTATTCCGCGGCACGCGCGATGTCGACCTGATCGAAGCCGATCTGGTGCGCGCCCTTGCCGCACAGCGACTCGAAACTGATGCCGGCACGCCCCAGATGCCGCTCGGCCAGGCTGGCCAGGCCGTGCGGGCGGTGCACCTCGAGCACGTAACTCTGCAGCATCGTGTCGTGCACATAACCCTGCACTTCGATGCCGTGATTGGCAAACACATGCCGGTCGTACTTGATATGCTGACCGAGCTTGTGGCGGCGTGGGTCTTGCAGCCAGGGTTTAAGTCGCGCGAGCACCTCGTCACGTGGCAACTGGTCCGGCGCGCCCGGATAGTTGTGCGCCAGCGGCACATAAGCGGCCCAGCCGGGCTCAACGCTGAAACTGACGCCCACGATCTCGGCCCGCATCTCGTCGAGCGACGTGGTCTCGGTGTCGACCGCCGCCAGCTCGGCGCTCTGCAATCGGGCCAACCAGCTGTCGAGCGCGTCCCAGTCCAGAATCGTTTCATAGTGCGTCGGCAGCGCGTCGGGCCGCGGCACGGCCACAGCCTCGTCAAGCGATAGTGCTTTGGCACCAGCGGACTTGCCGCCCGAGGACTCCGTTGCGGCTTGGTCGGACGCAGCGTCGGACAGGGTCCTGACAAGGCCCTTGAAACCATAGGCCTCGTAGAACGTCTTGAGCCCGGCGACGTCCGGCTCTCCGAACGTGATGGCGTCTAGCGCCGGCAGGCCCGCGATCCATTCATGCAGGTCGCAGTCGGTCTTCACTGTCAGCAGCGAACGCCCGGTGGGCAGCCAGTCGAGCGCCTTGCGCAAATTCTGCCCCGCCACGCCCTTGATCGCATCGGCATTGGCCACCAGCGCGTCGAGCGAGCCGTATTCCTGCAACCACTTGGCGGCGGTTTTGGGACCGACTTTCTCGACCCCGGGCACGTTGTCCACGGTGTCGCCCACCAGTGTCTGGAAGTCCACCATCAGGCGCGCCGGCACACCGAACTCAGCCTCCACGCCGGCCAGGTCGCGCCGCTTCCCGTTCATGGTGTCGACGATCGTGATGTGTTCATCGACCAGTTGCGCAAGATCCTTGTCGCCGCTGGAGATGGTCACCTCGATGCCTTGCGCGGCGGCAATCACCGCCAGCGTGCCGATCACGTCGTCGGCCTCGACACCGGGCACATCGAGCACGCTCCAGCCGAGCAGCCGCACCACCGCGTGGATCGGCGGGATCTGGGCCCGCAGGTCGTCTGGCATCGGGCTGCGCTGGGCCTTGTATTCGGGATAGATCGCGTCACGGAAGGTCGGGCCCTTGGCGTCGAAGATGCACACGGCATAGTCGGCCGGTATTTCCTTGCGCAGGCTGCGCATCATGTTCACCATGCCCCGGATCGCGCCAGTGGCCGGGCTGCCCGGGTCGTCGGGCACGGCCCGCAGGTCGGGCATGGCGTGAAAAGCGCGGTACAGATAGCTCGACCCGTCCACCAGCAGCAGCGTGCGGGGTTTGGCGGGTTCGGGCGTATCGATCAGGGACTCGGTGGCATTCATCGCGCCATTGTGCCTGCGGCAGGCCGGGCGCGGTGGACCTACAATCTGGCCCATGCCCCACCCTCGTTTCGCCACCACGTGCGTCCTGGCCATGACCATGGCCTGGACTGGATCGACATTCGCGCAGACTGCGCCTGCAACCGATGGTGCGGCGCAGTCCACGGCGCAGCGCCCGGACCAGCGCATCGAGCGGATCCAGATCGAGGATGCCGGCTCGCGTATCGACGAGTTGCGTGTCGGCGGCGAGACCCAGAGCATCGTGGTGTCGCCCAAGGGAGGCATGCCCGCGTATGACGTCATCCCCGGCAGCACCAACCGCAGCCTGGCACGCGGCGAACGCGGCAATGGCACCGCGACCGGTGGCACACGGGTCTGGAAGGTCTTGGGTTTCTAAGGCCGGCAGCACCCATTCATGGCGGTATACACGGAGGTCGCTCCAGACGAAGCTGGCGACCTGATCCACAAGCTTGGCCTGGGCGAACTGCATTCAATGCAGGGCTGCGCCGGCGGCATCGAGAACACCAACTATTTCGTCAGCACGAGCCAGGGCGAATATGTGCTGACGCTGTTCGAACGCCTGCGTTTCGAGCAACTGCCGTTTTATCTCGCGCTGATGAAGCACCTGGCCGGGCATGGCGTTCCGGTGCCGGACCCGGCCACGGACACGTCAGGTGTCTATCTGCACCGACTCAATGGCAAACCAGCCACCGTCGTGAACCGCTTGTCCGGAAAAAGCGCGCTTGCGCCCGACGCGACACACTGCACCGCCGTGGGTGCGATGCTCGCGCGCATGCATCTGGCCGCAGTCGACTTCCCGCTGGCCCAACCCAACCTGCGCGCCCTGCCGTGGTGGAATGCCACCGTGCCGGTGGTATTGCCCCATGTCAATGAACCGCGGGCCGCACTGCTGCTGTCCGAACTGGCCTACCAGAACCATGTCGCCGCATCGTCCCCATACCGGGCGCTGCCGCGCGGCCCCATTCACGCCGACCTGTTCCGCGACAACGTGTTGTTCGATACCGGCGTGGATGCGCCCGACCCGGACGGTGCGCCCCGCCTGAGCGGCTTCTTCGACTTCTACTTCGCCGGCATCGACAGCTGGCTGTTCGATATCGCAGTGTGCCTGAACGACTGGTGTATTGACCTCGCCACCGGTGCTGGCGACCTGCACCGCAGCCGCAGCCTGCTGGCAGCCTATGACGCGGTACGCCCGCTGACGGCCGCTGAACGCCAGTTGTTGCCTGCGATGGCACGGGCGGGCGCGCTGCGTTTCTGGATCTCCCGGTTGTGGGACCTGCACCTGCCGCGCGAGGCGGCCATGCTGCAACCGCACGATCCGACCCATTTCGAACGGGTTCTGCGCGCGCGCGTCCAGACACCGCTGACGCCCGCAGCCCTCTCAATCTGAACCAATCCGGCAGCTACGACCCCAATCTGGGCAGTAATGCACTATCGCCGACAATAAGCGGTTACCACCCACGCGGACGCCAGTTGCCGCCCACCCCAAAAGACCGGCATCAGCGCACCATGAAACTTCAAATCGTTCCAGCCCGCACCGGCGTCGTGTGGGTCAAGCTGGGAATACGTACCTTCTTCCGCCAACCGCTGGCCTTGTCCGGCCTTTTCTTCATGTTCCTGGCCGTGATGTCATTGGCCAGCATGGTGCCTGTGATCGGCCTGGCGCTGGCGATGGCGCTGCTGCCGGCCTGCACGCTGGGGCTGATGGCCGCCAGCAAGGAGGCCGACGCCGGGAACTTCCCCATGCCGCTGGTATTTTTGAGCGCCTTTCGCGCCGGGCGCCAGCAACTGCGTGCCATGCTCACACTGGGCGTCATGTACGGCGTCGCTTTTGCAGTCATGATCGGCATTACGGTGCTGTTCGATGATGGCCGCTTCGCCGGCAGCTACCTTGCCGGGAACGCGCCGTCGGTCGACATGGCCAGCGACCCCGACAGCCGCACCGCGATGCTGGTGTTTCTGGTGCTGCAATTGCCGTTGTCGCTGATGTTCTGGCACGCGCCGGCACTGGTCCATTGGCACCAGGTACCGCCGCTCAAGAGCGTCTTCTTCAGTCTGGTTGCGTGCCTGCGCAATTTCTGGGCTTTTACCATCTTCGGCCTGATGTGGATGGCCATCACGGTGGCGCTGGTCATCTGCGTGTCGCTGCTCGCGGGCCTGCTCGGCAACCCGCAGGTGGCCGGCGTGGTGCTGTTGCCCGGCACACTGATGATCGCGGCCATGATATTTACCTCGACCTATTTCTCGTTCCGGGACTGTTTCCTGACCAGCCCGCAGGAACCAGCGCCAGACGAGGTGCTGCATCCGTAGTCAGGCACCGGCACTGGCGCGTTACAGTCAAACCTGACCGCACCCTGAACCAGTAGACACGACAGGAGGAAACATGTCCCGCCATATCCTGATAGACCGCTCCGAGAAGGAGGTCCTGTGGTTCCAGCGCCGCAGCTTCCTGCAAGCCGCCGCGGCATGGACGGCGATCGGCGGGATCGCAACAGCCCAGGCCCAGTCGCGAAGCAATATCGTCGAATTGCAGGGCGATGCACTGCTCAACGGCCAGCGCCTGCTGCCGCAAGACGTCATCCAGAGTGGTGACCAGATCGCAACCGGCCCCGGGTCCACACTGGTATTTGTCGTTGGCAACGCGTCGTTTCAGGTACGGCAGAACTCACAGATGTCGGTGGAACGGGGTGCGTCCATCAACGCCATCAGCATCCTGCGGCTGCTCACTGGGGCGGTCGCCAGCGTCTGGGGCCGCGGCAACACGCGTCAGATCGTCACGCCAACCTTGACCGCGGGCATTCGCGGCACCGGCGTGTACACCGAGGTGTCACCCAAGGATGACGGGCGCAGCTATTTCTGCAATTGCTACGGCACGGTCGACCTCACGGCAGGCCGTGAGCAACTCACCAGCCAATCGGAATATCACCAGTCATTCTGGGCCGAAGTGCAACCCAGGGGCGGGCGAATGCTGACACCTGCCGACGCCATCAACCACACGGACGAAGAGCTCGAGGTGCTGGCCCGCCTGGTGGGCCAGCGCACGGCATGGCAGATCTCGGGGAAAAAGGGCGTCAAGGACGGCCAGGGCTACCGGAAGTAGCGCACCAGGTCAGGCCCCCACCCGGTCCGGATGCCCGGCAACCGTGACACCTGGGCACAACACACGGCAGTGCCCCGCGCGGTCAGTTTTTCGCCTTGTAGTCGGCGATCGCCCTGGACAGATCCGCATATTCTTCGCAACTGGTGTTGCCACAGATCTTTTCCAGCGCCGCCAGATGCTTCTCGGCTTCCTGCGGCTTCTTGTCCATCAGATACGCTTCGCCAATGTACTCATGCGCGCCCTTGTGCGCCGGGTCGAGTCGGATCGCCGTCTTGTAGTGCTCGAACGCCTTGGGCAGATCCGGACGGGCCTGTTTGCGGTAGCTGTAGCCAAGCAGGTTGTGAATGTCGGCATTGCCGGGTTCTTCGGCCACGGCGCGGTTCAGCTCCGCCAATGCCTTCTTCCAGTCCTTGGTCGAGATGGCCTGGCGCGCCACGCTGATGCGCTCACTGGCGCTGGGCTTGCTGGTCGCGACAGGGCCGGTGTCGGCTGCCAGCGCCGGCGCACAGGCAAGTACGGCCGTCAGAAACACGATTGAGAGACTGGTTTTCATATTGCTTCCCGTGGTTCAAAAAAGGGCTAAGATACGCTTGTTGGCGTTCTGGTTCCCTTCGCAGGCACGCGCCTGCCAAGGCACGCGCATCGACGTCACTGTGACGCGCCGCCGATCCGAAACACTGCTGGGCACAACCACCAGGGCTTTGTTAATGGGGCAGGGTCAAGGAACCGGCGTCAGCTTGGCCACCGACAAGGCCAGCCATTTGACACCGTGACGTGGAAAGTTGATCTGGGCACGGGCATCGGCGCCAGCGCCCTCAAGCACCAATACCGTTCCTTCGCCGAACTTGGCATGGAACACCTTCATTTTGACCCGCAACGTCTGGCCGGAGTCCGACTGGCGCGGGACGGACGCAGCGCCAGCGTGGGACGGAATGGACCGGCCCGGCGTGTCGAAATCGCGCTGACCCCAGGCCGACCCTGTCATGGGTGCACCACTGAAGCCGGCCCGTTTGGGGGTCAGCCATTTCAGCGCATGCTCCGGCAATTCGTCGAAAAAGCGGCTGCGCATGTTGTACCGCGTCTGGCCATGCAGCATCCGGGTCTGGGAATGGCTGAGGTACAACCGCTGGCGTGCCCGCGTGATCGCCACATACATCAGGCGCCGCTCCTCCTCCAGGCCGTCATGGTCACTCATGGCGTTCTCATGCGGAAACAGACCCTCTTCCATGCCACCGATGAAAACAGCATCGAACTCCAACCCCTTGCTGGCATGCACCGTCATCAACTGGATCGCGTCCTGTCCGGCCTGCGCCTGGTTGTCACCCGACTCCAGCGCCGCATGGGTCAGGAATGCGACCAATGGCGACAGGGTCTCGCCAGTCTCGGCATCGGGCGGCGGCGCCAGTTCGTCGATCGGCAATGCCACTGCATCGCGGCCAAACCCCTCCTGGGTCACGAAACTCTCGGCGGCATTGACCAGCTCTTCCAGGTTCTCAATCCGGTCAGCGCCTTCACGCTCGGTCTTGTAGTGCTCTATCAAACCACTGTGCGCGAGCACCAGTTCGATGATCTCGCGCAGCGACAAACCCTGTGTCTGTTCGCGTAACACGTCGATGCGGGCCACGAAATTGCCCAGATTGGCGCCCGCCTTGCCGGTCACGCCGCCCGTGGCGTCATGCAGCGACTTGCCCGAACTGCGTGCGGCGTCCTGCAACTGCTCGATGCTGCGTGCGCCAATGCCGCGCGGCGGAAAATTGACCACACGCAGAAAACTGTTGTCGTCCCCGGGGTTCTCCAGCAGCCGCAGATAGGCCAGCGCATGCTTGATCTCGGCGCGCTCGAAAAAGCGCAGGCCACCATAAACCCGGTACGGCATGCCGGCGTTGAACAAGGCGGTCTCGATGACCCGGCTCTGCGCATTGCTGCGGTACAGCACGGCGATCTCCTTGCGCTCCATGCCGGCTTGCACCAACTGACGCATTTCTTCGACCATCCACTGCGCCTCGGCCAGGTCGTTGGGCGACTCGACCACCCGCACCGGCTCCCCCGGGCCCTGGTCGGTATGCAGGTTCTTGCCCAGACGTTTGTTGTTGTGGCTGATCAGCGCATTGGCGCTGTCCAGGATGTTGCTGTAGCTGCGGTAGTTCTGCTCCAGCTTGATCTGGTGCTGTACACCGAACTCGCGCACGAAATCGGCCATATTGCCAACCCGCGCACCGCGAAAGGCATAAATGCTCTGGTCGTCGTCGCCCACCGCCAGCACGCAGCCATTGGGGTGGAAATCCGGGTCACCAGCGATGGTGGCGTCACCGCTGGCGCCGGCAAGCATCTTGATCCAGGCGTATTGCAGCTTGTTGGTGTCCTGGAACTCGTCGATCAGGATATGGCGAAAACGCCGCTGGTAGTGTTCGCGGATCGGGTCGTTGTCGCGCAGCAACTCAAAACTGCGCAGCATCAATTCGCCGAAGTCGACCACGCCCTCCTTCTGGCATTGTTCCTCGTAGAGCTGGTAGATCTCGACCTTCTTGTGGGTCTCGGCATCGCGCGCCTCCACCATATTGGGCCGCAGACCATCTTCCTTGCAGCCAGCGATGAACCACAGGGTCTGCTTGGGCGGAAAACGTTCGTCGTCGATGCCGAATTGCTTCATCAGGCGCTTGATCGCCGACAACTGGTCCTGGGTATCGATGATCTGGAATGCCTGCGGCAAATTGGCCAGCCGGTAATGCGCGCGCAGGAACCGATTGCACAGGCCATGAAACGTGCCAATCCACATGCCGCGCGCATTGACCGGCAACATGCTGGTCAACCGGGTCATCATTTCCTTGGCGGCCTTGTTCGTGAAGGTGACGGCCAGAATGCCAGCCGGCGAAACCTGGCCGGTCTGCAGCAGCCAGGCGATGCGCGTCGTCAATACCCGGGTCTTGCCCGAGCCGGCGCCGGCCAGTATCAGGGCGTGTTCGGCCGGCAAAATGACCGCGGCACGTTGCTCGGGGTTGAGGCTGTCCAGCAAGCTGCCGGAGGGAGTGAAGTCTGAAACCATGCTGCGATTGTAGGAACCACGCGCAACGCCTGGCTGCTAAAATCAGTCACCGGGCCCAAGCATTTGTGGCCCGGTTTTTCGTTTCTGCGCCAACCACTGCGCGCAGTAACCCGACCGGGCCCCGATCCAAGCGCCCACCTGTTCACGCCAACAGCACTCTTACGCTTGGGAATCCATCATGGAAATCTTTGATTACGACAATATTCTGCTCCTGCCGCGCAAATGCCGCGTGGACAGTCGATCCGAATGCGACGCCAGCACCGAACTCGGGGGGCGTCAATTTCGCATTCCGGTCGTGCCGGCCAACATGAAAACGGTGGTCGACGAACCGACCTGTATCTGGCTGGCGCAGAACGGCTACTTCTATGTCATGCACCGCTTCGACCTGGACAACGTTGCGTTCGTGCAGACCATGAAGTCCAAAGGCCTGTACGCATCCATCTCCCTGGGTGTCAAAAAGGCCGACTACGCCACCGTGGACCAATTCGTCGCACTGGGCCTTGCACCTGACTACATCACGATCGACATCGCACATGGCCACGCCGACAGCGTGAAGCACATGATCGAATGCCTCAAGGCCAAGTTGCCGGGTGCCTTCGTCATTGCCGGCAACGTCGGCACACCCGAGGCCGTGATCGACCTGGAGAACTGGGGCGCCGACGCAACCAAGGTCGGTATCGGTCCGGGCAAGGTCTGCATCACCAAGCTCAAGACCGGCTTCGGCACCGGTGGCTGGCAGTTGTCGGCGCTTAAGTGGTGCGCCCGCGTGGCCACCAAACCCATCATCGCCGATGGTGGCATCCGCGAACATGGCGACATCGCCAAGAGCATCCGGTTCGGCGCCACGATGGTCATGATCGGCTCGATGCTGGCCGGCCACGAGGAAAGCCCGGGCCAGACGGTGGAGGTCGACGGCCGCCTCTTCAAGGAATACTACGGCTCGGCCAGCGACTTCAACAAGGGCGAATACAAACACGTCGAAGGCAAGCGCATCCTGGAACCGATCAAGGGCAAACTGTCCGAGACGCTGATCGAGATGGAGCAGGATATCCAGAGTTCGATCAGTTATTCAGGCGGGCGCAAGCTGATGGACATCCGCAAGGTGAACTATGTCACGCTCGGCGGCGACAACGCGGGCGAACATCTGCTGATGTAGGCCGGCATCGGCCGATGCCGCATCACAGCGCGAGCAGGTCGAGCGCCAACCGGTGCAGGCGACTGTCGGGCTGCACCAGTGCATCGAGCACGCTGAAGTGGTTCAGCCCCGGCAGGGTTTCACAGACCGGCACCACCTTGCTGCCCCAGCGCTGCTGGATCAGGCTGTTCTGGCGGTGGAACTCAGCGCTCTCGTCACCACCGCATACGCTGCTCAGAGCGCCTTGCTGCGGCGGCGGCATCCAGGCCGGGCTGGCCCTGCATGCGTCCTGCGGTGTCAGGCGCAGGTCCTGCTGCAGAAACGGCGTGCGCCGGATCGACTCCAATTCGTGCAGGCCTGAAATCGACAGCGCGTTGCGTACCAGCCCCGGCGGCAGGTCATCGCCATACGCATTCCAGACGCAGCCCAGCATCATGGCCGCCAGATGGCCTCCCGCCGAATGCCCTGCCACAGTGATGCGTGTCGGGTCCCCTCCATACTGGTCGATGTTGCGCCAGATCCATGCCAGCGCCTTGACCATCTGCAGCGTGATGTGCGGCACAGTCACCGGATGGATCTCGGTGCCCGGGCACAGGGCGTAGTTCGGCATCACGACGCAAGCGCCGGCATGGGTGAAGACCGGCGCCAGGAAGGAATGGTCCGACTTGTCCATCGAGCGCCAGTAACCGCCGTGCAGAAACACCAGCACCGGGGCCTTTCCGGCTGATTTGGGAGCGCAGCTGCCAGCGACATGCGCCGTTCGAAAGACATCCAGCATCTCTGCGTCGCCCAAACCGTACGGGATATCGAGCTCGCAACCCGGCTCCGCGCGCGCGTCGATCGAGCGGCCGGGCCACGCGGCCATATAACGCGCGAAGTCCGGCACCAGCGTACGGTTGTTGTACATGCTGTCGAACCACTGGGGATCATGTCTTTTTGGCATCGGGACTCCATCAAGGGTTTGGCGCCGCAATCGCGGTCGCCGGCGGCGCAACAGGCGTCTGGCCAACAAGCCTGACGTCTGCCACCAATATTAGCGGCGCAGCGCAGTGGCCGGCCGGTGCAGTCAAATGGACTATTGACCCGAGGGCAGACGCGAAACACACTAAGCCACCGGACAGCTTCGGCAGTATCGCGCCTGGCGTCGCAAGTACATGCGCCTTCGGCTTCACCGTATATCCAACATGACAGGGAGAAATACCATGAAAACATCCGTCGCCGCGCTATTGAGCGCATTCGTACTCGGTACAGCAGCCCTGCCCGCGGCAGCCGTCGTTACGCCATTCGACTTGATGGGCAGTGCAGGGGCAGGACTGCTGGGCGGCAACGAGGCGCCAAGCGCGGTCGTGGGTGGTGGGTCGGGTGGCGAAATCGGCCCCGGAATCAGTTTCGACAGTGTGTCAAACATGCTCAGTCTGTCGGTCGGCTGGGGCAGCGGAAACGGCTTCACGGATCTCACCGGTAATGCAACCGGAGGCCATATCCATGGCCCAACAGCTGCACCGGCGCCCAGCTCCTTCAGCCAGAACGCCGGCATAATGATCTCCCTGAGTGCATTGGGCGGCTGGGATGGCAGCGCCAGCGCAGGTGGATATACCGGCATGGTGTCACTCACAGCGCCCCAGGTAGCCAACCTTTTTGACGGCAAGCTGTATATCAATGTCCACACGGCGTTGAACGGCGGCGGCGAGATCAGGGGCAACCTGATGCCGGTGCCGGAGCCTGCCAGTTTCGCGATGCTGGGGCTGGGGCTGGCGCTGGTGGCCGGGGTAGTGCGTCGGCGCCGCACCTGAGGTTTTTTTCGATCGACTTGCCGATGACAGGGCGGCGGTCTGACAGGTTGATGCGCATGCCCGGGGCCATGCCAGCCACGTTGCCAATTGCACCCAGACGTGGCTGGAATTCAATCGCGGCCAGAGGGTAGTTCAACTGGGAGCGTGCTGCGTTCGCAATGCGAAGGGGGAGTTTGATCCTCCTCGCCCGCGCCACAACAACATCCAAAGCAATCCAAGAACGCGTCAAACTCGCCACTGACAAATTGCGGCAGGCCAGCGCCAGTGGCCGTGTCAGTTTGAGCGAAGAAGCTGAAGGCATGCCGCTGCAACAGGCAGGTTGGTGTGGCCTGCGCGGAGCGGTGGCGCTCATAGTGGACCGGGGGCCCATCGCAATGCGCCCTGCGGCTCTGGCCAGCGTTGACTTGCACGCAATGGGCACGGGGAGTCTGGCGTGGTGCAACTTCTCAGGACGCGCGCGCCAGCGCAGCTGCCATTGGGGGGACATGCGCACCCAGCGCCACAGCGGCGACCACCCGACGCACAGTAACTTGGTACAAGAGCGCCACCGCCGGCCTCATCTCCTGAAACTCGGCAGCCGAAAGCCGTGAAGATCAACCTCCGGCATCGGACACGAGAAGCACGCGCCCTGCCCAAACCGGAATCACAGTCGGTCCCGAGCGCCAACTGCGCCACCGATCCGGCCTGCCGGACCAAGGCGGCGACAACCAACGTCCAGCTGCTGCAGTCTCGCCAGCGCCCCTGGGCTTGGGCGCTGTGGCCGCGCCGCCGTCGGAGAAAACCTGGTCAATCGTCGTCGTCGAGGCGCCTGGCCTGTTTGCTGCAGGTACCCGTGGAACCATCAAAATACTGCTCGTAGATCGCATTTCGCGCGTCAAGGCGCATGTACGCAGTCCTGCGATCACGCAGTTTGCTGAAGCTGATCGGCTTGACTTTGCGCAGATCGCCGGCCCGTGTCGCACCGGTTGCGACACCGATGGTTCCCAGCAGGCCCGGCGCGAACGCGGCACCGGTTTTCGCCAACTCGCCAATGATGATCTCGATCTTGCCGCTGGTGTACATCGCCACCTGCAAGGTGTTGGGCTCGGTCGTTCCGACCGCGGGAACGTTCCAGTAGGTCACGATCACGCGTTTGTTTACGGCATCGTGGTAGCCGAAAACACCCCGGTCGGTCGCACTAAAGGCGCCGCTGTCGAGGTTTTTCATCAGCGCACCGATCGTGAAGCGGTTGCTGAGCAGCAATTGGCCTCGGGTGTACCACGGCGAGCCATTGTTGTCGATGCCACCGATGGCCGACGCGGTGCGCGCCGTTATGGCGCCGTCTTCGTTGACGATCAGCGTGCGGATCGGATCCCGCAGTCCCGGAGCCCAGAACGCAAAGTCGGGATAACTCAGGTAGACACTGGCGTCACCGCTCGCGCGCAGCTTGGTCGGCCCCTTGTCATACAAGGGCTGGCCCGACTTGACGCTGACGTTGTACCCGTCGTACCCCTGGGGCACGAAGCTGATCTTGTCGCCGGGCAGGAGGTCGAGCGGATGGTCCTTCTCTTTCAGGCAGCTGCTGGTGAACTCCACCAGCGGGTTCTGCTTGCGCTGGAAGCCGTTGTCCTTCAGGTACTTGTCGTATCGCTTGTCGTCCTTGAGCGACTGGTTGAAGAACGATACGGCGTACCAGTTCGTCAGGCGCGTGATCTCAGTCAGTGAGACCTCGGGTTTGAGCGGCATCAGGGGCTGGAGTTCGTTCTTCACCGCAACGATATCCGACGGACCGAAGAACACCGACTCCAGTTGCGCGTCGCTGATGCCATCAAACACCGATGCATCGCAGTACTCGTAGACACCCGACTGACGCGAACCGGTGTAGGTGAAATAAAAGGTCGAGTCGAAAATGAAGTTGGCAATGTCCGAGCGATCGAGTGCCGTCGGGTTGGTGAACACCTGGCCATTGATCCCGGGCTTGATCGTCAGCATCGAATTTCGAAAATCCTGGCACCAACTCGATTGGTAACCGGCGGTGTGGTGTGCGATGCCGGCGATATCGGCCAGATACTTCCGGGGAGTGCCACTGAACAGGTTGAAGTCGTTGTAAGCAATGCCGGTGTCGTTACCCAGGAAAAGCAGCGGTACTTTGGCATTGGCATAGTCCGACGGCTTCAGCAGCAAGCCCCAGTTGCTGCCACCGCTCATCAATGCCGCCTTGACTCGGCTGTCGGGCGCCAGCCCGGCTGACTCAATGCCGGTGACTGTAGCCAGACTGGTCTGGCCACCGAGCGAGTAACCCAGCACACCGATCTTGTCGGCATCGATGTGCTGGACGAATGGCATGCCGGTCTTGCCGTCAAGCGCACCTTGCAAGATGGCATCGATGACAAAGCGCACATCCTTGGAGCGCGTTGCGATTCCGCCGGTCATGACCGGATTGGGTCCGATGCGAACTCTGCTGACAAACCGGGTGAAAAAATCCGCCTGGTACCAGGCATCGTCATTTCCCGTGTGCTCCACCGAGGCGACTACGTAGCCATGGCTCGCCAGAGTCTCCAGCGTATCGGGCATGTTCTTGGCCGATGCCACCAAGTTGCCGTGCGAGGCGATGAGCAGCGGAAATACCGCAGAGGCCAGTGGCGCTTTTTCTGCTACAGGGTTCAGCGAGCGTGCACCCAGCGCCGTCAGCGCGGGCAGGTCCGGCAAACCCGGGTAGACAGTGCTGCCCGGGTTCTCGTTGTACAACGGGTTGTTCCACGTGTAACGGACGTGGTCGGTAGTCTTGACGGTGCTCGGGTACCAGATGTCGAGATGCAGCGGCCGGGCACTGCCCGACACGGGAGTCGATCCGTCGAGATTACGCGAGGAGTCTGTCAGTATCACCGTGGTGTGGCCAATGCCAAACGGGCCAGCCTGGTCCGGTGCATAGAACCGGTTGCCCCTGTCATCCAGTCGGTGGTCCTTGACGTGCGACTTGTCTTCGTGGTACTTGTCCTTGGCGATTACGCCGCCAGGTGCGGCCAGAAACGCTCCGGCCAGCAAGGCGCTTGATACCATCGCCCCAATGCGACGGCTTGACCTGATGTGCTGCATGAATTCTCCCCCTTGTCGATAGTTTTGCGATCGGATAACGGATGCGGCTACCTGATGTATCAACAGGTGGTTTATCTCTCCATCGTGGCGGTGAATCCACCAGTGTCCCGCGGCATCCTATGCGCGATCGGGAAAGCTGACATCCCGAACGGACACCTCGCGTTGTCACCCGCGCGACATTTGCGCGCACCCACGCAAATCAAAGAGTCGGCTGACAAATACATCGACAGTCCTGGTGTCCGGGCCGGAAGCTAGCGAAAAAGCAGGTTGTGGCTGATGCGTCGCCGGCCGCAACCTGTCACGGGTGAACTCAGGTCAAATCTTTCAGCGGCGCTTCACTCGCCCTACGGGCTCCTTGCGATGCGCCTGAATCGGGGACAGACTGCATCGCGTGCATGGAAACGTTTGGTTGATGGATGTTGGACATAACGACCTCGTTGCTTACTGATTGCTCGGAGTCAGGTGCAGCATGTCATGTTGGCACAGAGGGCTCATGCCGGAATTGGAAACGACGTCTCCCCTCAGAACTAACCGATCGACCCGTCCGACTTGACCGGCAACTTGCGCCCCCACTGAACGCATTCCTCGGTACCGAGTAGTTCTTCGTCCATCTCCACGCCCCTGCCAGAGCGATCCGGACGCAGCTCCAGGTGGCCGTCCATCGGCAGATAGGGATCCTTGAGAGAATACGCACCTTCGTTGTTGCGGGCCGCGGCGGCAACTTCGCCTGTGCCGGCGCCGAACACATAACCAAGAACCAAGCCAGTGCAGTAACCGGTACTCCAGGATGCGGGAATTGGTCTGCGCAGCGCTGAAATGCACGTTGACGGCGGTAGCCAGTGGGCCCATCAGGTTGTGCGGCGCGATGGTCACAAAGTCCGCCTGGTCCAACGCAGCGATCTTGCACATCTCCAGCATGCCACCGACAACGCAGATGTCAGGCTGGATGATGTCGACACCGCGTACCTGCAACAGCCGCAGGAACTCGAAGCGGCTGTACGGCCACTCGCCGGTGGCCAGTCTGCATTGCAGGCCACGCTTGAGAGCGTCCCAGACCTCGAAGTTGTCCGGCCGTACCGGCTCCTCGAAGAACAGCGCATCGCATGGCGCCAGCACATTGCCGAGTTGTATTGCCTGGGCCGACTCGAAGACCTTGGCATGCGCATCGAACGCGCGAGGTCGCAATGCCCCTACTTGGGCTCACCATCCACGAATAAGACCAGCTCATGTTACATTTGTGCCAATGTGATTGCGCTTCGTTCCCAAGAAGCTTGTCCCTTCTACTGTCGTCTTGACACCTCAGAGGGGTCACTACCCGCCCGTTTCGACCGTGTGGACCGGTTGGCCCACGCGCTCTGATCGGCCTCTTTTTCAAGGCCCACCAAACCGTCTGATTGCATTTCTCGAGCCAGCTTTTCGGATGTGATTGCATGCACAAGATGAGCCTGTTCTTCTAAGGAAATTCAAATTGGATGCTGTTTATCAAGCCCCGAAACCAGTCACAAAAAAAGCCCCGGAACTGGTACTGGCGACTGACCTCGATGGCACGTTGCTGGCCGGCACACAGGAAGCAAGGCGGCGTATCAGGTATCTGTTCAGTGGCGCCTTGACGGATGCAAAACTGATCTACGTCACCGGTCGTGGCGTGGAGTCGATCCTCCCCTTGCTGAGCGACTCCACATTGCCGCAGCCGGACTACATCATTGCCGATGTCGGCGCCACGGTGTTGTACGGTGACCTACGGCCAGTCGTTCCGTTGCACCATGACATTGCCGCCGGCTGGCCAGGCACACAGGTCATATTGCAGCGACTCGCCCAGTTCCCCTTGTTGCAACGCCAAACGGTGCCGCAGGAGCGGCGCTGCTCATTTTTCATCAAGGAGGGCGGTATCAGTGACGCGCTGCGGGCGGCAGTTGAAGCGCTCGACTGCGATCTGCTGTTTTCGGCCGGGCGTTATCTCGATGTGTTGCCGCGTGGCATCAACAAAGGGAACACACTTCGCGCGCTCGCCCTGTTGGAGGGCTTTGACTTCGATTCGATCGTCGTCGCGGGAGACACCCTGAACGACCTGTCGATGTTCACCACGGGGTTCAAAGGCATTGTGGTTGGAAGCGCCGAACCCGAATTGGTTGAACGGGTACGCAAGATGCCGCGCGTGTTCATCGCACAGGATGAGGGCTGCGGCGGCATTCTGACCGGTCTGGCACACCATGGCACACAGGTTGAAAGCACGCCCAAGGCCCAGCGCCAGATGGACGAGCGCGGCGATGCCGATCTGGTCATGGTCTACCATCGCCCGCCGTTTGACGAGGTGATCGAAGACGGGGTACTCACGCAAAAGCGCCCCAAAAGTCCCAATGGCATCATCCCGACACTGCTTGGCTTTTTTTCCGGCAAACGCAAAGGCTCGTGGGTCGCCTGGTCCATGCAGGAAAGCCGCACACCCGACAATTTTGTCCGGCATGTGCCGGTGGATACCAAGCGTTATCCCAACCTCAAGGTCGCGCGCATCGCACTGACCGAGGATGATGTGGACATCTTCTACAAGAAATTCTCGAAAGAAGCGTTCTGGCCCATCATTTTTTCGTTCCCGGACAAAGCCGAGTTCAACCAGGTGCATTGGGAGCGTTTTCTGCAGGTCAACCGCATTTTTGCCGAGCAAACGGCGCGTGAAGCGGCGCAGGGCGCGGTGGTGTGGATCCATGACTACAACCTGTGGATGGTGCCGGCATATTTGCGCCCGCTTCGGCCGGATCTGCGCATCGCCTTCTTTCACCACACGGCGTTTCCGTCGAGCGACATCTTCAACATCCTGCCCTGGTACCGCGAGATCATCGGCAGCCTGCTGCAGTGCGACTACATCGGCTTTCACATTCCACGCTATGTGCAGAACTTTGTCGAAGCCGTGCGTTCGTACACTCCGGTGGAAATTCTTGCGTCAGTGCCCTGCGCACCGCGTTTCATCACCTACGGCTGTGCCCTGGGGGTCGACTCCATTCCCTCAGCCATTGAAGTGGGCGGAAGCCGCATCACGTTGGGCGCACACCCGGTCGGCATCGATGTAGGCTTGATCGAGCAGATCATCAAAAAGCCGGCAGTGCAGAAGAAAGTTGCCCGCATCAAGGCGAGCCTGGACGGTGTCAAGGGTATCGTCTCGATCGAGCGTCTGGACTACGTCAAGGGCTCACTGGAGAAATTGCAGGCTTTTGAGCGTCTGCTCGACGAGCACCCGGAGCTGGTGGGTCACGTGACCCTCCTCAATATCATCACACCGGCTGCGCCCGGGATGGAAATCTACGAAACCCTGCGAACCGATGTGGACCGCATTGTGGGCCGCATCAATGGACGCTTCTCGACCCTGGAATGGACCCCGGTAAGCTATTTTTACCGGTCCTTGCCGTTCGATTCGGTGATCGCCTATTACGCAGCGTGTGATGTGGCCTGGATCACGCCGCTGCGCGACGGACTCAACTTGGTGGCCAAGGAATTTGTCGCCACGAAGAACATCACCCGATCAACGGGCGTGCTGATTTTGTCGGAGTTCGCAGGCGCTGCCGTCGAGTTGCACGGTGCGCTTCTGACCAACCCCTACGACGCCACTTCCATGTCCAAAGTGCTGCACCAGGCACTCACCATGGGTGCGGATGAAGCCGACTACCGTTGTCAGCGCATGGCCGCAATCGTGGCCGAGAACGATGTGGAACGCTGGGGCGACGACTTCATGGAGGCGGTGCAGGCAACGGCTCAGCAGGAACCGGCGGCATGATCGACCTTGTCGTCGTGGGCATGGCCTATTTCGAAGTATTCGTTCCGCCCCACGTGCGACCACTTGCCGGCGAAGAGGTGTTCGTTGAGGGCATCGAGCTCGGTTTGGGTGGTGCGCTCAATACCGCAACAGTCGCCGCGGCCCTCGGCTTGCGGGTGACCCTGTGCGTCCCGATGGGCAACGGCATTGTGGATCAGGCGGTGGCGGTGCTCGCCCAGCGCCTGGGCATCACGCTGGTGGCGATGGCAGCGCCTGACAACCCCGCCATCTCGCTGGTGTTCTCGGACGCCCATGATCGCGCATTCGTCAGCTCGGCCAGGCTCGATGCACTGGCCCAGGTCAAGCCGCTACCCAAAGCTGCATGGGTGCATGTGCCAGGTCTGGAAGAAGCAGACCGCCTTGAAGGGCAGCTCGCCCAGGCACGACAAGACGGCGCCCGTATTTCGGTCAGCGCCAGTTGGAGTCCGCGTCAACTCGCGCGGCTCTGCCAGCGCAAGGGCCAGGCCTGGGATCTGCTGGTGCTCAACGAGAAAGAGGCGCTGGCTACCTGCGGCAATGTCGCGTCGGCGCCGCAACAGCTGGCACAAGCCGCGCAATCGGTACTGGTCACGCTCGGTGCGCAGGGGGTTTTCGGCGTGCTGAGCGGTACTGCGATTCGCGCGAGCGCCGTGCCCGTCGACATGGTCGACTCCACCGGGGCCGGAGACGCCTTTTGCGCCGGCGTGATCGCCGGACTGGTGCGCGGCCTGGAGCCCGCAGCGGCAACGCAGCTCGGCACGCATGCGGCGGCGCGCATCCTGAACCAGGCCGGCGGATTGATCACAAACACCACGGCCATGGCCGGTTTATCAGAAGGAAGCTTATGAAAATTCTGACTGTTCTGGGCGGCGGTAGTGCCTACACCCCGGGTTTGCTGCAAGCCCTGATCTCGCATGCCAACGAATTACCGCTGACAACCGTGCGCCTGTACGACACCGATACGGCCCGTCTTGCCATCGTCGCGCGGCTAACGGCCGCAATGGCGCGCAATGTGGGTGCCTTTGAGGTTCAAGCGGTTCAATCGCTGGAAGAGGCCATACAGGGAGCGGACCTGATCCTGAACTCCACACGACCCGGCGGCTTGGCGGCGCGTCGCATCGATGAGATCCTGCCGCTTGAATTTGATATCCCGGGCCAGGAAACCGTCGGGCCGGGCGGGTTCTTTTTCGCACTGCGCTCCGTGCCCGAGGCTTTGCGTGTGGCGCAAATCGTGCAAACCCTTGCGCCGCAAGCGATCATTCTCAACTACACCAATCCGAGCAACATCGTCACGCAGGCCTTGGTCGATCGGGGCGGCGTCAATGTGATTGGAATGTGCGATCAGTCCGACGAAGATATGCAGGCCGTCTGCCACGCACTGGGTCGCCCTGCGCGTTATGCGTTTCGCAGCAACGGCCTCAATCATGCTACCTGGTACAGCGACATCCAGGTCGATGGTGTGCCACTGACCGAGTTGCCCGCGTCACTCGTCGCGCCGGACGAATACGACGAGGAGCACAAGTTGCGCTTTGCGTATTCGCTGAGCCTGGCCCGCGAGAATCCGGGATATTGGCCGAACTCGTACCTGCCCTATTACCTCTTCCCGGATGCCTTTGTTGCACAAGCACGGCGGGTCGGGCCACGCAGTGATGTAGTTGCGGCCTCGCTCGACAAATATTATGCGCACTTCGAGGCGCAGGGCCAAAGCGAGAATCCGCAACTGCGCCATTACCGTGGCTCAGCCGGTTTCGGCGACCTGGCCGTGACCGTGATTCGGGCGCTGGCATCGGCCACGCCACACGACTTGGTGCTTAACCTGCCGAACAACGGGAGCACCCCGGCTTTCGCCACTGATACCGTGATCGAGACGCGCGTAAGGGTATCGCGTGCAGGCGTCGAGCGCGTGGCTGCGCCGCCGTTGCCCGCATCTTTCAACCAGCTTGCCGCACAACTGGAACAGTATCAGCGACTGACGGCCAGTGCCGCGGCGGGTGGCACAGAACAGGCACAGGTGGCTGCGCTGACTGCCAATCCACTCGTAGGGCAAGCGTCGGTAGCCACGCGCATGCTGGCCCGCGCCGTTGACAGTTATGGCGCTCTTTTGCCTGGCTGCGAATGAAGACCCTGCCCTTGCTGACACACCACGACTGGAAGGGGTTCGAGCGCGTGGTGATCCTGTCGCCGCACCTCGATGACGCAGCCTTGAGTTGTGGCGGCCTACTGCACGTCATGCGCCAACAGGTCTCGACTCTGGTGGTGAGCATCAGTTGTGGCACCGCGCGCGTCGTCAAGGCCGACGGCAGCCGCCAGATCTCCAGCCGCAAGGGCCATGTGAGCGCACGCATGCGGCGCAGTGAAGACATTGAGGCGATGCACTCGGTTGACACCGACTTTGTCCACCTCAGTTTTGCCGATGCGATTTTTCGCAGAAGCCCGCTGACCGACCGACTGATCTATCGCAACGAACGCGAACGCTGGGTGGCACCCCGCATCGACGACATGGCGCACATCGAAGAGCTCTACCTGGTGTTGCGGCGCCTTTGCCTGGATCTGGGGCGCATCCTGCTGGTGAGCCCGATGGGCATCGGAAACCATGTGGACCATCACATCACGGCGCAGGTGGCACTTCGAATGGCCACCACAAATGCCGGCGCAGAACTGCTGTTTTATGAAGATTTCCCTTACGTGGCCGATCCCAGCATGGGCCGTGGCGATCAGGACGACCCGCCGAAGGCGCTCAGTCGCCTGCACCTCTCACCTGCGCAGCGTTTCGCCGTGCCGGTCGACGTCGATGCCAAGATGACCCTGCTGCGCCACTACGCCAGCCAGGTGCAACCCCTGTTTGGCGGCGACGCCGGCATGCGCTCACGCATCGTCAACCAATTGCACGACAGCCAACCCAGTGAATTTTACTGGCGGGCGCTGCCGATGCATCCCTACACACCAAAGGATATTCCACATGTCAAACAGCACAATGGCTAAAGAAGCGCGCAGCGCCCCAGCGGTACTGCGGTCCGAGGCCGCCCGCTGGCAGCAAGAGACCAAAGCCGTGCGTCACCAGGTCGCTGACCGAAGCACGACCGTGCTGCTTGGCCGGGGCAGTTCGGGCAACGTGTGCACTTTTGCCGCGTATCTGTTCGCAATGCAATCCGGGCGTCAACCCATCGAGTTCAGGCCTTGGTTGGCAACGCAGACGTTGCCCGAGGCTGACTGGCACGACGCCGTCGTTTATGCGTTCTCCTATTCCGGCCAATCTACGGACATTGCTGCCAGCGCCCAATGGCTGCGTGCGCGCGGTGCGTTGGTGGTGGCGATTACCGAGGCGGGCATTGCCGATGCGCACCTATTGAAATATGCACACCACGTCATTCGACTGGGTTGCGGGCCGGAGTTGGCGGTACCGGCCACCAAGAGCGTGATTGCGCAGTTCTTCGTCGCGGCAGCCCTGGCGGACTTTGACATCACCGGGGCAGCAGAGCAGACAGCCGCCTGTATGCTGCGTATCGATGCCGATGCGGTGCCCACCCAGCTAGCCGCGTTTGTGGCGGGCGCGCGCACCGTCACCTGGCTGGCACGCGGTCCATCCATTGGCGGCGCGCTGGACGCAGCGCTCAAAATGCAGGAGAGTGTCGGCATTCCAGCCTTTGGTTACTCCACCGCCGAGTATCTACACGGCCCGATCGCTGCGGCCAGTTCCGATGACCGGGTGGTGCTGTTCTCGGGTGCCGACGAACCCATGGAAAGCAATCAGGCAGTCACCACCGCCTTGCTGGCGCGCGGCGTACCCTTTATCAGTCTGGGTGGCGCGCAAACCCCTGAGGCACAACTGACAATGCCGCTTCCCGACGCACTGTGGGCGCGCACCTCAGTGTTGGCCTACATCGCACAACTGACATGCGCCGAAGTCGCCGGGCTTTACGGTGTCAATCCGGACGCACACCCTTCGCTGCGCAAGGTGACGCAAACCCATTGAGGGTCTTGTCCTGCCGCGAGCCGTGTTGCGACAATCGAAGGCTTGAAAAAACTGCGCCATCGCCCACACGACATTGCGACCTTCCAAGCCTATCTGGGTAAGCTGTTCAGCAGCGCCGCCAAACGCACACCCGCCAGCCCCAACTGTTGCTCCGCCACGGGCGTGAACCGCTCCACGTAGTCGGCATCAACTGTGCGTCCCGGATAAAACCCGGGTCTTTGAACGATCCGGCAGGACGCCTGCGCCGCCTGCGCGGCATCCGGATCTCCAGCTGCCACCGGCATGGCCAGCAATCGGTCAGTCAAAGCGGCAGTGCCCTGCCCGGTGTTCGCGATCAACCCCGAGTCCCATAACGCGTGCAGGTTCGTGCCACGTGAGAAGGCCTGCAGCTGGTACCGGTTGCCACCCCGGTCGTCCAGGTAACCTGCATGCAACGGTTGGTGTATGTCGGCCACCAGATGTACGACAAACTTGAGGGCGATCAGTCGCTTTTCATCGGACGCATTCGAGGCCAGCACAGCAAGCTGCGCGTTGATGGCTTCGACGATGCATTGGCCGTCCGGGCAGTCCCGCTGGGCAACGTAGCGGCAGGTGCCTCGGGGAAAGTTGACGAAGTGCCAGCGCGCCGTGGTCTTGTCCCGGATGACATCGGCCCAAGTCGAGATCGATGCCAGTGTGGCACCGGGTTCCAGTGCAAGCAAGCGGTCCACGTCGGCGCGCGCCTTGTGCGTCAAATTGGCATAGGCGACGTTGGCGACAGCCTGATGGCCGCGGGTGCCCCAGGCGAACACACTGCTCGCCGAGACCGCGAGCAGGAACGAGAACAGAAGCAGAAGCGGGCGACGTGTCATCGACTCAGCACACGCACTTAGCGGAAAAAGCAAAAGGTGAAATCATCATAAAAAAGCTCGACAAAGAAATGGGGAGTGGGAGATTGTCGACCCGAACTGGCCACGGCCTCTTGCAAGCAGCGACGATTACAAAGTGCATCGGGCAGCGCTGACGGAAGTCGGATCCGCAGCGACAATCGGACCTATGCTCCAGCCTGTATCGCCACGATTTCGGCCATTTCCCGCCTTCATGGCATGTACATTGGCGACCCTGGCAGGTTGCGCGGCCACGCCGCCAGCCACACTGCCAACGGCAGCACCATCGGTTACGGCATCAGCGCCAGCGACACCCAGCATCGATGCTCCGATAGCAACGAAAGGACCAGACGCGCCAACGCCTGAGAAAGATTTCGCGGACTGGGTCAGCCGCTTCAAGGGCACGGCGCGCGCTGCAGGCATCAACGAAGCGACGCTGCGCACAACACTCACCGACGTTCACTATCTGCCCCGTGTGGTCGAACTGGATCGGTCGCAGCCAGAGTTCAGCCGCACCATCTGGGACTACCTGGATGTGGCGGTATCGCCCCAGCGGGTTACGCGGGGCATGGACAAACAGTTGCAGGTGCGCGGCGAAGCGGACGCTGCCGCCGCACGTTACGGCGTTCCCACGAGTATCTTGTTTGCGATCTGGGGCATGGAGAGCAACTACGGCGCCAATTACGGCGACATCCCGACCCTTGACGCGCTGGCCACGCTGGGCTTCGATGGCCGGCGCGAGGACTGGGCGCGCGGCCAGTTGCTCGCCGCATTGAAGATCGTGCAAAACGGGGACATCCCGGCTTCGCAGATGATTGGTTCCTGGGCCGGAGCAATGGGCCAGACCCAGTTCCTGCCGTCAAATTTCCTGGCTTATGCCGTGGACGCCGATGGAGACGGACGTCGCGACATCTGGCACAGCATGGCTGACGTGATGGCCTCGACCGCGAACTTCCTGGCGCGTTCTGGCTGGCTGGCGGGTCAGCCGTGGGGGGGCGAAGTTCATTTGCCGCCGGGATTTGACCTGGCGCGCGCTGACGACACGATACGGCAATCCAGCGCACAGTGGGCCGCCGAAGGGGTGCGGGCTGTGGACGGCGCGGCACTGCCAGGCATTGCCGACAGCACGATCGTGCTGCCTGCCGGTGCGCGCGGCCCGGCCTTTCTGGCCGGACCCAACTTTCGCGCAATTCTGCGCTACAACAACGCGACCAGCTACGCGCTGGCGGTCGGCCTTCTCGCGCAGCGTCTTGACGGCGGCCCAGGAGTGCAAACACCATGGCCGCGTGATCTGCAGTCGCTCACCCGCAGCCAGTTGCGGGCGTTTCAGACGGCATTGAACCAGCGCGGCTTTGACAGCGGTGCGCCGGACGGCATCATGGGGCCAGCCACCCGCAACGGGATTCGCCAGTACCAGCGCAGCATTGGCCTGCCGGCGGACGGTTTTCCCGATCCAGAACTGCTCGAGCGCCTGCAGCAGCCCTGATTACCGGTCGCTTTTGCAGCGCGTCAGTAGGTCTCGAGGTGCAGCCGCCCATCGCGCTTGAGCGCCGCCCCGATATCGTGCCATTTCAGACCGGCCTGCACGGCAATATCACGCAGCGCCATCACCACACCCTCCTCCATGCTCTTGAGTCCGCAAACATAAAAGTGGCTGTCCGGGTCTGCAAGCATGAGTGCGACGTCGGCGGCGCGTTCGCGCATCGCGTCCTGCACGTATTTTTTCGGTTGCCCCGGCGTGCGGCTGAACGCAAACGTGGTGTCGATAAAGTCTTTCGGCAGGCTTTGCAGCGGTCCGAAATAGGGCAGCTCTTCCTTGGTGCGTGCGCCGAAAAACAGCATGAGCTTGCCGCCTTCGAACTTGCCCGAGTTGCGCAGTCGCCGGCGCCATTCGGTCATGGCCCGCATCGGCGCGCTGCCGGTGCCGGTACAGATCATCACAACGTGGCTCTTCGGATGGTTGGGCATCAGGAAACTCGCGCCGAACGGCCCGATCAGCTGCACCTTGTCGCCCACCTTGGCGTCACACATGTAGTTGCTGGCCACACCACGCACCGGCTGCCCCTGGTGGTCCTCGAGCACGCGCTTGATGGTTAGCGACAGGTTGTTGTAACCCGGGCGCTCACCGTTGCGCGGGCTGGCCACGGAATACTGGCGCGCATGGTGCGGCTTTCCATTGACGTCCAGGCCAGGGGGCACAATGCCGATCGACTGTCCTTCGAGCACCGGGAACGGCATATTGCCGAAGTCGAGCACGACATGGTGCGTGTCGTATTCCTTGCCCACTTCCGTCACACGCACGTTGCCACTGACAGTGGCGCTCAAGGTCTTGACAGCGGCCTTGGGTCCGTACAGGTTGGTGTAGGCATGCGCGGCCGACCACGGTGGCAACTGCGCCCCATACTGGGCGCTGCTGAAGACCGTGTCGTCAGTGGCCGCGGGCGTCAGAGCCGGTGCGGCAACCGCTTCGCCCGCCACCGCATCGGCGCCAACCCCTGCTTCAGCCAATTCCTCTGTGCTCAGTTCGGCGGGCAACTCCTCCCAGCCAAGCTGGGCGTCAAGGCTGTAGGCGATGGCCTTGGGCACGGTGCGCCAGTTGTCGATAGAGCCAGTCGGGCACGGTCCAATACAGGCCATGCACATGTTGCAGATCTCGGCATCGACGACATAGTTGTTCGAGTCGTGCGTGATCGCCTTGACCGGGCAGATGGACTCGCAGGTGTCGCAGCGAATGCAGATCTCCGGGTCGATCAAATGCTGCTTGATGACCATAGTCTCCGATGCACCCATGCGTAGCCTCCAGGAATTGCTTGAAAAAGAGCCGGCAAGATGACCATCTGGCGCGCGCCAGAGCCGCCAGTATGGTCGATTACGCCGGCGTTATTCCGGCGACCCGGTCGTCCGGAAAAAGGTCAGTTGAAACGAACGTACTCGAAGTCGGCCGGCTGGCGGTTGATGCCCATGACCGGCGGAGCGATCCAGTTCGCGAACTTGCCCGGCTCGACCACACGCCCCATCAAGCTCGACACATAGGCCCGATCGCCTTCGCTGGGCAACCACTCGTCCTTCTTGGCGTTCCACTCGGCTTCGCTCACCACACGCCCGTCGGGCGAGATCCTGGCGCCGGCCAACGGCCCGATGTTGCGATGGAACGCCTTGTGCGGCGTCGTCAGCTTGAACGGAATGCCAGCCTTGTCAATCACCTTGTTCCAGCGCCCGACGCCGGATACGCTGTCCTTGATGTAGTCGTCGCGCAGCACTTCGTTGAGCGCGTTGAGCATTGGCACTTCGCGTTCGACCAGATGGCCCTCCTTCAACGCCAGCACACGGTAGGTCTGGCCGCGCAATTGGTGGTCGTCATTGCGCTTGCCTTCTTCGAAGCGGCCTTTCAGGCCAGTGCTGTAAAAAGTCGCCGCGTTGCTGGACTCATCGGCGCCAAACAGGTCGATGGTGACGCTGAAATGGAAGTTCAGATAACGCTGGATGGTCGGCAGGTCGATCACGCCGGCTTCGCGCAGCGTCTTCGGGTCGTCGGTCTTGAGCTCGTTCATGGCCGCACAGGTGCGGTTGATGATGCGGCTTATGCCCGACTCACCGACGAACATGTGGTGCGCCTCTTCGGTCAGCATGAACTTGGTGGTGCGCGCCAGCGGGTCGAAAGCGCTTTCGGCCAGTGCACACAGCTGGAACTTGCCATCGCGATCGGTGAAATAGGTGAACATGAAGAAGCTCAGCCAGTCCGGCGTCTCCTCGTTGAACGCCTGCAGGATGCGCGGATTGTCTTCCTGGCCGCTGCGACGCTGCAGCAGCGCCTCTCCTTCCTCGCGGCCGTCGCGGCCGAAATGCTTGTGCAGCAGGTAGACCATGGCCCACAGATGGCGGCCTTCCTCGACGTTGATCTGGAACAGGTTGCGCAGGTCGTACATGCTGGGCGCCGTCAGCCCCAGATGACGTTGCTGCTCGACGCTGGCCGGCTCGGTATCGCCCTGGGTCACGATGATGCGGCGCAGGTTGGCGCGGTATTCGCCGGGCACGTCGTTCCAAGCGGCTTCGCCCTTGTGATCGCCAAAATGGATCTTGCGGTCCTGCTCGCCCGGGTTCAGGAAAATGCCCCAACGGTAATCGGGCATCTTCACGTGACCGAACTGGGCCCAGCCGGCCGGGTCGACGCTGGTGGCCGTGCGCAGGTAGACATCGAAGTTCGAGCTGTTATCCGGACCCATGTCGTCCCACCAGCTCAGGAAGCTCGGTTGCCATTGCTCGAGCGCGCGCTGCAGTGTGCGGTCTTCGGCCAGGTTGACGTTGTTGGGAATCTTGTCGCTGTAGTTGATTGCACTCATATCGTTCTCCAGGAAACTCACAGGGCGGAAACGTTGGGGTTGCAGTGCGCCGCCAGGACCGCACCACACAACAATTGCATCAGGGGGCTCAGACGCGGTTCCAGTCGAACACGGCCTTGTCGCCCTTGCCATAGACCTTCAACGCCCCTTTTTCGCCAACCGCGTTGGGGCGCTGGAAGATCCAGTTCTGCCACGCCGTCAAGCGGCCAAACACGCGGGTGAACATATTCTCGGGGCCGTTGAAGCGCAGGTTGGCCTCCATGCCGGTGAGCGCATCGGGGCTCATCGCTACACGCTCTTCGATGGCAATGCGGATCTCGTCTGCCCAGTCGATGTCGTCGGGATTGCTGGTGACCAGCCCCAGGGCAAAGGCGGCATCGGCGTCCAGCGCCTTGCCTGCCACCGCGCGCACGGCATCGAGTGCTGGCCGCTCGTCATAAAAGCGGCGCTGCAGGCGGCTCTGGCCGGTCACCATGGGATAGAAGCCGAAATTGGTCTCGCCCACCGAGATGGTCGGGGCATTGGCCGTATCGTCCGGCAACGCCAAGTGGTAGATGCGGTCACAGGCCAGGGCCAGTTCGAGCAAGGAGCCGGCAAAACACGACCCCTGCTCGACCAGTGCAAACAGGCTGCGCGAGGACAGGTCCAGGCGGCTGAAAGTGCGACGCAACAGGCCGATCGTCTCGCGTACCAACCAGTGGTCCTTGTGCGCGGCAAGCGTGGCGTCCACCGCCTGCATCGCTGTAGCGCCACCCTGCGTGCGGATCAACCAGGTGCCGATCTCAGGCTCATTGGTGCGCATCTCCAGGATGGCGTCTTCCAGTTCGCGGCCCATCTGCAGCGGATACCAGGCGCCACCCGCGGCTTCGATGCCGGCGAGATCGGTCGGCTGCGCGCCGTCAGGCGCCTTCACGGTGAAGCTGGCAGTGCGCTTGGCACGATCGATCACCACCTCGACAAACGGATAACGCAGGGCGTCGGCTTCAATCGTGCGGGTCACTGGCGCCAGCGTGACACCCTTGCCATCGGCCGGGCGGTCACTGCCAGCGGCCAGTTCCAGGGCACGCTGCTGCACCTTGGCGCCAAATACAGCGGGCTTGGCAATATCGTCGACCAGGCGCCAGTCCTTGGCCTTCTGGCCGCGAACACCCTCCACACTGGTGCAGAACACGTCGGCCAGGTCGTGCCGTACCTTCCTCTTGTCGGTGACACGGGTCAGCCCGCCGGTGCCCGGCAATACGCCGAGCAACGGCACCTCGGGCAGGCTTACGGCGCTGGACCGGTCGTCCACCAGAATGATCTCGTCGCAGGCCAATGCCAGTTCGTAACCGCCGCCGGCGCAGGCCCCGTTGACCGCGGCCAGAAACTTCAACCCGCTGTACGTGCTGCTGTCTTCCAGTCCATTGCGCGTCTCGTTCGTGAATTTGCAGAAGTTCACCTTCCAGGCGTGACTGCTGACACCCAGCATGAAGATATTGGCGCCCGAGCAGAACACTTTCTCCTTGGCACTGGTAACGATCACGGTGCGCACCTCCGGATGCTCGAAACGGATCCGGTTGATGGCATCGTTGAGTTCAATGTCCACGCCCAGGTCGTAACTGTTGAGTTTGAGTTTGTAGCCGGGACGCAGGCCGGCATCTTCGTCAAAGTCGGCGGACAGTGTGGCTAGCGGACCCTCGAATGCCAGTTTCCAATGGCGGTACTGGTCGGGGTGGGTCTGGTAGTCGACACGGGGTTCCTGGTGCATGTGGTCTCCTAAACTTGAACTAAAGTGCATCAACTAAGGCGCGCTTCGCTGGAATTTTATTGCACCAACGCGATTCACGTCAAGCACTTTTATGCATATCGCGCAGAGTCGGATGGCTGAACCGGCGCAAGCGCCTCTCGTACCATGGAGCGCAGCGCCAGGAACGTGGGCTGCAATGGCGCCGCGCTGGTGTCCAGCCGAAACTCCGCCTTGGAGTAGAAAGCAGCCCGTCCGGCCAGGATGCCCTTGAGGTCCTCCATCGCCTCGCTATGGCCTGCCATCGGGCGCATGTCACCTTGCGCGGCAACCCGTTGCATATGGTCTTCCGGAGCGGCCTGCAGCCAGACCGTGGTGCAGTGCCCGAGCAACAGATTGAAGGTTGCCGGGTCCGACACCAGCCCTCCTGGAGTGGCGATCACTGCCTCAGGATAGATCTGAATAGCCTCCTCCATGGCGCGGCGCTCGTAACGCCGGTAAGCGTTCTGGCCGTACAAGGCCTGGATTTCGTTAATGGTGCACCCGGCAAACTTCTCGATTTCGCGACTAAGCTCGACGAAAGGGAAACCCAGATCTTCGGCCAGCATGTGCCCGAGCGTGGATTTGCCCGCCCCGCGCAGGCCGACCAGCGCAATCCGGGTGCTGCGTTGTGCCTGCCCTTGCCCGGCCTTGGCGCCGGTGCCGAGCAGTTCGCCGATGGATTCACGTACCCGGCGCAGCGTCGCCTCGTCGCCCCCATCGAGCAACTCCCGAATCATCAGCCACTCGGGCGTCTGCGTGGTCACATCGCCCAGCAGTTCCGCCAGCGTGCAGGTGAGCGCCCGCGAAACCTGCAACAGCACCAGAATCGATGCATTGCCGATCCCGTACTCCAGATTTGCAAGATGGCGCTCCGACACGTCCGCCGACGCCGCCAGCGCCTTGCGAGTCATGCCGCGCCGCGACCGCAAAACACGCACCCGCTCGCCCAGCCCCACAAGAAACGGGTTCTTCGCGACCTTGCCACCAGGGTCCGAGGCCGCTGACAACAGATCGTCGGCGCCGACTTGTGGCGATGTCTGTGCCATCACCTCTGCCAGCGGGCCAGGCCCGAGAGAATGCAATATAGTGCTTGACATCATGGGGGCGCGTCGCTAAAGTTCATGCACGCACAATACTGCAAGTTGTTGCGATTGGCAAGCCACTGCTGCACGCCACACCCCAGACATCCTGTATTTTTCATCGAGGCCCAGAACCATGACCATCCCCGCCACTACCACCGACACCCCCACACCCGAGACCTTCAAGGCGCTGCTGGCAAACCTGACTGTGCAACTGGCGGGGAGACCGCTTGATGACGACCTCGACGCCTGGCTCAACGCGCAACACGGGCCCGGCAGCACGACCTACGGCGCATTGAAGGCTGCCTGCGAAGCGGGGGTCGCTGCGGGATGGTTGTGTGATCGCGAAGGAGGCGGCATCCGCTACGGGCGCATCTTCAAGCCCGGCGCAGAGTTGAACGGTTTCTCGGTCGACGTCGTCGACATGCACGACATTGCCGGCCCCTACCATATGCATCCGAACGGAGAAATCGACCTGATCATGCCGCTCGAGGGTGATGCCCGGTTCGACGGCAGGCCCGCCGGATGGATGGTGTGCCCACCCGCAAGCGCGCACCGCCCGACCGTCAGCCAGGGTCGTGCGCTGGTGTTGTACCTGTTGCCCGAGGGCCAGATTCAGTTCACGAAGCAGGCGTAACCCAGCCCAGACTGGCCTGACAAGACCCGACACGACAGCAGGAGACAGACATGACCAACACCGACACCCACCCCGGGAGCATCAAAGCCCCGCCGGCCCGTTTCAATTTTGCCCAGCACCTGATGGCCTGCAATGCCGGCCGGGCAGACAAGGCCGCCTTTGTCGACGACAAGACCACGTTGACATACGGAGCGCTCTCCGATCGCATCCAGCGCATGGCCACCGGCCTGCGCGCGCTCGGCATCCGGCGAGAGGAGCGTGTGCTGGTGCTGATGCACGATTGTGTCGACTGGCCGGTGGCGTTCCTGGGCGCGCTGTACGCCGGCGTGGTTCCGGTGGCCGTGAACACCCTGCTGACCGCCGACGACTATGCCTACTTGCTGGAGAACTCCCGCGCGCAGGCCGCGCTGGTGTCCGGCGCCCTGCTGCCCGCATTGGCATCGGCGATGACACGCTCGGACCACGAGATCGTCAGGGTCATCGTTTCGCAGCCGGCAGCACCACTGCACCCGTCCGAGATCGACATGGAGGCCTTCCTCGATGCGCATGCGCCCGCGACGAAGCCGGCGGCCACCGGCGCGGACGATCCCGGTTTCTGGTTGTACTCATCAGGCTCGACCGGCCGCCCCAAGGGAACGGTGCATTCCCACGCCAATCCGTACTGGACCGCGGAGCTGTATGGCAAGCGCGTATTGCAGTTGACAGAGCAGGACATCTGCTTCTCGGCGGCCAAGCTGTTCTTCGCGTACGGATTGGGCAACGCGTTGACATTCCCGATGAGCGTGGGCGCCACCACCATCCTGATGCCCGATCGGCCCACGCCTGAGGCCACGTTCAAGCGCTGGACCGGCAGCGGCGGCGGGGCCAGGCCCACGGCATTTTTTGGTGCACCGACCGGTTTCGCCGGCATGCTGGCCCACCCGGCGCTACCCGCCCGCGAGGCCGTGTCGCTGCGCCTGGTGTCGTCCGCGGGCGAAGCCCTTCCGGCCGAACTCGGAGAGCGTTTCAAGGCGCATTTCGGTGTCGACATCGTCGACGGCATCGGCTCCACCGAGATGCTGCATATCTTCCTGTCCAACCGGCCAGAGAAGGTGCGCTACGGCACCACCGGCTGGCCTGTGCCCGGTTACGAGGTGGAACTGCGCGGTGAAAGCGGCGCACCTGTGCCGGACGGCGAACCGGGCGACCTGTACATCCATGGGCCCAGTGCGGCGATGATGTATTGGGGCAACCGCGCCAAGACGCGCGAGACGTTCCAGGGCGGCTGGACCAAGAGCGGCGACAAGTACGTGCGCAACAGCGACGGCAGCTACACCTACAGCGGCCGCACGGACGACATGCTCAAGGTCAGCGGCATCTATGTCAGCCCGTTCGAGGTCGAAGCCACGCTGGTGCAACACCCTGCCGTGCTGGAGGCCGCCGTCATCGGCAAGGAGGATGCAGAGGGACTGACCAAGAGTAAGGCGTTCGTGGTGCTCAAGGCCGGCGCGTCGGCCGGAGAGGACGAGCTCAAGGCCTTCGTCAAGGAGCGCCTGGCACCGTACAAATACCCGCGTTTCATCGAGTTCGTCTCCGACCTGCCCAAGACCGCCACCGGCAAGATCCAGCGGTTCAAGCTGCGTGACCTTGAAACCGGCCGCAAGTGAGACCGGCGTGAGTGAGTCCGCCGTGAGTGTCGCGTTCGTTGAGATTGAATGGCGCGGGCAACCGGTGCGCATCGAACACCAGTGGATCGATCGCGACCGGCAAGGCGCGCCGCTGATGGTTTTCCTGCATGAGGGTCTGGGTTCTCTGGCCATGTGGAAGGACTTTCCGCTGCGACTATGCGCGGCGCTGGGTTGCCGCGGCCTGGTCTACTCACGCCCCGGGTACGGAAGATCCACGCCGCGCGCGCCCGAAGATGCCTGGGAGCTGGACTTCATGCACCGGCAGGCATACGAGGTGTTGCCGTCACTGCTGCGTGCGCTGCATATCGACACCACGACCGACAAGCCATGGCTGTTTGGCCACAGCGACGGTGCCTCGATCGCGCTGCTGGTAGCGGCGCGTTGCACCGATCAGATTGCAGGCGCCGTGGTGGTCGCGCCGCACATCGTGGTGGAAGACATCTCGGTGCACAGTATCGCGCTGGCGCGCCAGGCCTACCTGGACACCGACCTGCGCCAGCGCCTGGCGCGGTACCACGACGATCCCGATTCGGCCTTCTGGGGCTGGAACCAGGTCTGGCTGTTGCCGCAGTTCCGACAGTGGTCGATCACGCAGGAGATCGGCACCATCACCTGCCCTCTGCTGGCCGTACAAGGCGTCGACGACGAATACGGCACGCTGGAGCAAATTCGCGGCATCGCGCGACGCGTGTCGCAAACCCGGTTGCTGGAGCTGGCAGATTGCCGCCATTCGCCCCACAAGGACCAGAGCGACGCATTGATAGATGCGGTGAGTGACTTCTTCCAGGCGCACACCATCGGAGCCGCCTGAACTGAGAATGCGGACTGCGCGGCGTCGCAGCGCCATCCAGACGATGCTGCCATCGCCCATGGCGGGCCCTTGCCGGATGCGGCGCGCATGACACCCATCGCGGCAATGCGACGGACAACGCACGGCGAGCCTGGAGCGCCGGGGCGCTGCGAGATCACACCCGGCGAGTGCCCTCGGCACATACGCCCTTCCTGGGATTGCGTCCCTTTTTTCATTCCTGACTGCAATTGATGGAGCCACGGATATGGGCCACCGATCTCGGGTCGGGTGGCGCAATTTGGCAACGAGCCCACGAACTCTCTCTCAGATCGGTATACTGGTTATTCATAAGGGGTATCCACTTAGCTCCAGCGCGCGTAAAATCACTGGATGGATATACGGGCTATCCACTTAGCTCCTTGGATGGCACAATGATCTGATGAGCGACAGTCATCCTCCGCCGGTGGCGGGCCTAGATTACCCCAGCACGTGGAGTCAGTTCATGGACTGGTTCCACAATTAGCAAGCTTGTCTTGATTATCTGGAACGACTGCGTTGGCCCAGAGAATTCATCTGCCCGAGTTGCAGCGTTTTTGGCGTACCAACCAAGACCAGCCGCAATCGCATGATTTGTCAAAGCTGCAAACA
>Ga0209491_10000706_pt1 | contig 67315 bp, 66 predicted proteins | sample BON02_FD_187213 | JGI IMG/M metagenome (GOLD analysis project Ga0209491, IMG submission 187213) | Freshwater microbial communities from Lake Bonney liftoff mats and glacier meltwater in Antarctica - BON-02 (SPAdes) (version 2) | ecosystem: Environmental > Aquatic > Freshwater > Ice > Glacier... | reverse complement strand
ACGTTTTCTCGACAGGCCGACGCATGCCTTCAAAAACGCGCCTTGTCAGCACGATTGCCTGAAGGCCAGAGATATATCAGAGTTGTTCAGAGGCTCCCTAGAGAAAGCCCCAAAAAGGATAGTACTCAGAAGGACGCATTCAACAGATAAAACGGCAACAACCGTTGGTGAAATTAGCAAATGAAATTGAATACTGTAGAAGAGATTATCGAAGACATTCGTCAGGGTAAAATGGTCATTCTTATGGATGACGAAGACCGCGAGAACGAAGGGGACCTCGTCATCGCTGCCGAATGCGTGCGCACTGAGGACATTAACTTCATGGCCAAGAATGCCAGAGGCTTGATCTGCCTTACGCTTGGCCGCGAGCGTTGCGACTATCTTAATCTGCGCCCCATGGTGAATAAGAACGCTACCGCGTTCCACACTAATTTTACTGCATCAATCGAAGCCGCTACTGGCGTGACTACTGGTATCTCCGCAGCCGATCGCGCTCGTACTATTCGAGTGGCCGTGGCCCGCGATTCCAAGCCGGAAGACATCGTCCAGCCAGGCCATGTGTTTCCCATCATGGCTCAACCCGGTGGTGTCTTGCAGCGCGCAGGTCACACAGAGGCGGGTTGCGATCTTGCTCGGCTTGCGGGCTTTAGTCCTGCGGCAGCTATCGTTGAGATTATGAACGAAGACGGCACCATGGCGCGGCGCCCTGACCTGGAGAAGTTTGCCGAACAGCACGGACTAAAAATAGGCACCATTGTCGACTTGATCCATTACCGCATCGCCAATGAGCGGACCGTCTCTCGTAAAGACTCCCATTCCGTACACACAGAGCACGGCGAGTTTACCCTTCACACTTTTTCAGACCACATCATGGGCGGCACTCATATTGCGTTAACTATGGGCGAGGTCAGCGCCGAAGAACCAACGCTTGTGCGGGTACACATCGCCAACACCCTTCGGGACGTCTGTGACGTGGTGAATCCTGTGTGGCCCAGTTGGTCATTCAGTACCGCACTGGCGCGAATCGCTCAGGATGGGCGTGGCGTCGCTGTGTTACTATCGGGTGACGAATATGCCGAGGATTTCAACGAAACACTAGTGGCCGCGTTTGGCGATGAGGCTGGTGCACCGCGCCAGAACCGCAAAAGCAATGACTTGACCATTGGCACCGGCTCACAGATTCTGCGTGACTTAGGTGTGGGCAAGATGCGGCTGTTGAGCTACCCGGCTAGGTTCCACGCAATCTCTGGATTTGATTTGGAAGTGGTCGACTTTGTGCCGTTTGATGAGAAATTCGGGCAGGCCTTGCCTGAGATCGAATGAGCCGTCATTGTGCACCCCAAACATTGAACTATAGGTAATTTGAGATGAGTAATATTAAGACAATTGAAGGCGATTTTCAGGGCGGCTCAGCGCGCTACGCTATCGTCGTGGCGCGCTTTAACAGCTTTATAGTCGATAAGTTGCTCGAAGGAGCGCTGGATGTCCTGCGCCGCCATGGCGTGAAGGATGGGGATATCACGATTGTGAAGGCCCCAGGCGCATTCGAATTGCCGGTACTGACCCGCAATGTCCTCGCCACTGGCAGCTACGATGCGGTGATTGCCTTGGGTGCTGTTATTCGTGGCGGCACCCCGCATTTCGAATATGTGGCCGGCGAATGCGTGAAGGGCCTCGGTGTCGTGAGCCTCGAGAGCAAGATACCCGTCGCCTTTGGTGTGCTAACAGTCGATAGTATCGAGCAAGCTATCGAACGTGCTGGCACCAAGGCCGGCAATAAAGGCGCGGAAGCAGCCTTAAGCGCCATGGAAATGGTCAGTGTTATCAAGAAGTTGAGCGCGTAGGTGAAAACAGTGACAGACTCAACAATCATACGCAATCAGTTCCCACCCTCGACCGAGGCGAAGACTGATAGCCCTAAAAAGAAGCTTTCGGAGCGGCAGAAAGCGCGGCGTATGGTGTTACAAGCACTTTACCAGTGGGAAATCGCTGGCTCCGCGGTCAGCGATATCCAAGCTGAGTTTCGCAGTTATTACCTCGGCAAGATCGACTGGGCGTATTTCAATGAGGTATTTCCAGAGATTCCTCCTCGCGTAAATGAGTTGGACGACGCGATGCTGCAGTGGCTAGATCGCGATATCAAAGACTTAGACCCAATCGAGCTATGCTTGCTCCGCTTTGGGATGTACGAGTTACTGCATCGCATCGATGTCCCTTTCAAAGTGGTGATAAATGAACACGTAGAATTGGCACGTGTCTTTGGTGCCACCGACGGTCACAAATACATTAATGGCATTCTCGACAAAGCCGCCCGTCAGATTCGCACACTCGAGATTGAGTAATGCCCGATCGCGCATGTGCGTGGCCACTGGAATCAGCGCAACCTAAAATCAATAGTAAACCCTGAGGTCTGCCACATTGGCGTCCGACGAATTCGACATAATCCGCCGCTATTTTAACAGCAGCGAATTGGCATTCCCGATACCCGAACTCAGTTTAGGAATCGGAGATGATTGCGCTTTGCTGCGCCCGGCAGCAGGGATGCAGCTCGCGATCTCGATGGACATCTTACAAGAGGGCGTGCACTTTCTCCCTGATGCAGATCCGTATTTACTCGGCCAGCGTACCTTACTTGTGAATTTGAGCGATCTCGCGGCCATGGGGGCGAGACCGATATGCTTTACCTTAGGGCTTTGTTTGCCCACGGCGGATGAGGTTTGGTTAGACGGCTTTAGCAAAGGACTGGCGCAAGTTGCTCGTGAACATCGATGCACTCTTGTTGGAGGAGACTTAAGCGCGTCGAATCCCGCGCATGCAAGTAAAACCCTCTGCGTACAAGTGCATGGTGAGTTACCAGTGGGTACTGCACTGCGTCGCAGTGGAGCAAAGATTGGTGATCTGATTTTTGTCACCGGTACCCTGGGAGATGCTGCAGCGGGTTTGAAGGTACTGCGCAATGCGTGCAAAGAATCTTTAAGTAAGCTTCATCGCGCCGCATTGGTAGACGCATTTTTTGTACCGGAATCCCGCATTGAGGCGGGGCAATTGCTGCGCAGCCTGGCTTCGGCCTGCATTGATCTGTCAGATGGATTGGCATCGGATCTACTGCATATCCTGCAGGCTAGCGATGTAGGGGCTCGTATTGAGCTCGATGCATTGCCTCTGTCTGCCGCGCTTCGGGCCGCGCACAGCGAGGCAGAACAAAGACGTTTGGCGATCAGTGGCGGTGACGACTATGAGCTTTGTTTCACGTTGCCTGCCGAGAATACAGAGGCAATGCGCCAAGCGCTTGGTGCCATTGGAGTATCGGTAACGGGCATCGGGGCAATTACCGCGGGAACAGACATACAATGGCGTGAGCTCGGCGAGCCGGTAGTCCTCAAGATATCTGGGTATAAACATTTCCATTCGGCATTAGCAGGCGTAGTAGAGGGGGCACACTGATGGCATATACCCCTAAATCAGTTTGGCGTAATCCTGTCCACTTTGCAGCCTTTGGTTTCGGTAGCGGTGCAGCACCAGTGGCACCTGGCACCTTTGGCACAGCCTTGGCTGTGTTGATTTACCTAGTTCTGCCAGGCATGACATGGCCTATGTACGTGCTCTTCTTGCTGACAACTTTCGCTGTTGGCGTTTGGTTGTGCGGCAAGACCGCGAACGATATCGGTATGCATGACCATGGTGGCATCGTCTGGGATGAATTTGTAGGGTATTGGATTACGATGTTTCTGGCCCCTCCTGGGTGGCTCTGGATGCTAATTGGCTTCGTGCTGTTTCGCATCTTTGACATCGTGAAACCTTGGCCAATTCGCTGGCTTGACAAGAATGTCAGTGGCGGGTTTGGGGTGATGATTGATGATGTACTGGCTGGTCTGATGGCATTCGCCTGTCTGCAATTGGCCGCGATATTTATACTTTGAAGAGGGATGTGTGAGTGCAAGTTAACTTTGTAGCTGGGGCCGCATTGCCAACTGAATGGGGCGACTTCACGATCCACGGGTTTGAAGATCCGTCGACGGGAAAAGAACACGTGGCACTGGCCATGGGAGATTTCAGTGGCCAAGAGTCTGTGTTGTGCCGGGTGCATTCTGAGTGCCTAACGGGCGATGCCTTGTTTAGTCTGCGCTGTGACTGCGGACCACAACTTCGTTATGCCATGCAGCAGATTGCCACCGAGGGTAAAGGGATAATCCTGTATTTGCGTCAAGAAGGTCGAGGAATCGGTCTGCTCAACAAGCTTCGTGCCTACGCCCTTCAAGACAAGGGTGCAGATACCGTCGAGGCTAACGAGCAACTCGGCTTCTTGGCAGATGGGCGTCAATATGAGATTTGTAAGCCAATGCTGGATCACTTCGGTGTGAAGCAGTTGCGTTTATTGACTAATAATCCTCGCAAGGTCTTGGCGCTTGAAGAGTTGGGTTATTTCGTCACTGAGCGGGTGCCCATCCACACGGGTTACAATCCGCATAATGAGCATTATTTGGCAGTAAAGGCGAAGAAACTTGGGCATATGCCTAGGTTGAAATGATGCAGGCGTCACTGACGGTGGAAAAATTCTTCTGGCGTAGTTTGCGCAGAGCTTCCTCCATCTCCCCAAGGGAGATGGGGAGGCCTAAGAAATAGCCCTGAATAAAATCGCAATCGTAAGTGCTCAACAGGTCGATGTCCTCCTGCGACTCTGCCCCTTCCATCGTAACCAGCAAGCCATTGGAGTGACACAGTTCCACCAGTGGTTTAAGCATCTGCCGATTACCACGCTTAAGCGTTTGCTGTATGAAGCCTTTGTCGAATTTCACCATCGTGATGGGATATTCAACAATCCTTAATAAAGATGTAAAGCCAGCACCAAAATCATCGAGCGCCAACACATATCCAGCCTCCGAGAGGCCGTGCATGAAGGTGCGCGCGTGGGAAGTCAATTCGACGTTGACGGTTTCAGTGATCTCTAGCTGGATGTTTTGAGGCGCTATATTGAAACGCTTGGTATAGAGATCCAATACTTCCGTTAGATTCGACATCTGCAACTGCGCGCTGGATATGTTCAATGACATTTTGAAGTCACGTGACAGGAGTTTGCGAATCGCGGGGTAGCTAGACAGGCCTGTACTAATAACCCATTCATCGATCATGGCGAAGACCCCGCAGGACTCTGCGATAGGCACGAATTCGTCGGGCTCCACATTGCCAAATCTGCGTGAATTCCAGCGCAGCAAGGCTTCGAAGCCGTCCAACTCTCCAGTCCTGACATTGAGCAAAGGCATATAGACGAGCTTGAACTCGAGGTCGGGGTTGACGACTTTAAGTGCGCTCTCGATCTCCTGGCGACGCCGTATTTTTTCTGCGAGATCTTGCGAGTAGAAGGCGACCTGATTCTTGCCCTTCAACTTGGCTTGAGCCATCGCAGTATCGGCGTTGGACATTAACTGGCTGAAGGAGTCGCCGTCTTGAGGATACAAGGCAATGCCTATGCTCGTCGTGATGGGGAAGCGCGCTTTGGCGAAGTGCAGCCCGTCCCCCATCTGCTGCAGGATCATAGTCGCGATTTGCTGTGCAGCGGCGAACGCATTCTCCTGACGAATGAGAAGACAAAATTGATCGCCGGCAACGCGGCCCGGAATGATCACTGGGCCACCTTGATCGGAGCTCGACGAACGAATCAGGGAAATGTCGGACAGGCTTAAACCAAAAGCGGTGAGTAGCTCGTCGCCGAAACGGTGTCCGTATTTATCGTTCACAAACTTAAAATTGTCCAAGTCCAGATACATTAAGGCAAGCTGTTCTGAGCGCTCGGTGGCTTGCTTGAGGGCCTTCTGCCCCACCTTACTAATGAAGTTTAGGTTGTACAAACCAGTGAGTGAGTCGCGCTCCATCAGACGACGCGTCTCGTCATGGGATTGCGACAAATTCTCGTAGAGCGAGCGGAACGTCTTAGCGAGGCTTCCTATCTCGTCCTCTACTAGCTGCCTCTCTGGAATCGCCTCGCGCCGGTTCGCCAGCACATCCGCCAAGTCGCGCTCCAATTCCAATACGGGCCGCGTTATATAGCGTGTAATGAGGCCATAGAGGCAGATAGAGGCTGTAGTGGAGAATATCAGGCTAATCAGTGCTAACCAGCCAGCCATGGGCAGCAACTGTTGATCTAGATGATTGAAGGGCAGGGAGACGCTGAGGAAATTTCCGTCAATCAGCTTTATTGATGCGGACAGCTTTGGCAGGACTTCAACAACCTCGCCAATGACAAACGAGACGCCGAGTTCCTGTTCCAACTGTGCGCGCATTGCATTGAATTCCGTCGGTTCTATTGCGAGTGCAATAACTAGGGCGGTATCGGTTTGAGAAAACAGTGGGCGCACCATCGTCAAGGGGTCGATCCGTTCAGCCTTGATGAGCACGTTGTGGGCGTCCGGTTCCTGTAGATAAGCCCAACGCAGCATATCGTCGCCGGCTAGCATTGTGGTGACGAAATTTTCTAGCGCTGGATTGATGACGCTGAACGGGTCAACACTAAATTCGAAGTGGTTACGGATGCGGGGCTCTGGGGTATTCATCCCAACCGTCACGCTGAGATAGTCGGTGACCTGTGCATCGGTGGCCCGCATGGTGTCCTCGAGGTTGCGTGCGAGTGCGAGATCGCTGATTTCGTTGTCGAAAAAAAGCAGGTATTGGTGGAGGGCATGGCTTTGAGTAATCAACAGCAAATAGCTTTCGGCAAACGAGGTGTAGCGCTTGAACGTGGCCTCTAGTTGGCTGACTGCACTATTGAGACGGTATTGTTCCTGACGCTCCAAGAAGTTGCGTGCGATCTCGTAGACCACCATCGATGCCACGATGAAGCTCAATAGCACCACTGGTGTTATGACGAGAAGTGCGCGTTTATTGAGATTCATGGAGTTCCACTAGGGTGCTGGTGATGCGATCGCGCAGCAGTATATTGCGCACGCTAAACTCTGCATTATAGGGAATTAACTTGCCACGCTGTTCTGCATTGGGGGCGAAGACGGGATTGTTGCGTAAGGCCTCGCTCTGCAAAGCGGTCGCTGCAGCATTACTGCTGGCAATAAATATCGCCTCGGAGTTAGCCGCCGCGACCGCCGGGGTATTGATGAAATTTATAAAGTCCATGGCTTGGCTACGTTTGTCTGAGCGCTTTAACACGGCCAAACATTCGCTCCAAATCATGCTGCCTTCCTCGGGCACTACATATTCCCACTGCTGCGAGTGGCTCAGAAGATTCAGTTGCTGCTGATCGCCCGAGTAGGCGAGTGCCATATAGAGTTCATCGGCATTGGGGTTTTCCCCTACAAAGGAGATTGCATACTCGAAGGTTAGCATTGCTGGTAGCAAGTTTTCCATTTCGTCGAACACTTCTTTGAGTAATACTTCGTCGTCGCTAGTAACGGATTGATTGCGCAGAATCAGTGCTGGAGCTAGTGTGTCCACATAGTTTTCTACCCATCCAATATGCCCTCGCAACTCTTCGCTAGGCGCCATGATGTCTTGCCAGGAAATAGGGGCTTTGCTGACGCGGTCTTTGCGGTAGACGATTCCAAGCGTACCCCATAAGTAAGGTGTTGCGTACGGAGCGCAGTTTTGCGCCCATTCTGGGTCGAAATGCCGGAAATTTGCAGTGTTTGTATATTGCTCTAAGGGCACGAATAAATCGCGCTCACCAACGAGTTCTGCAGTACTGGGGTCGATGGTAACGATGTCTATATCACTGCCTTCCGCGGAGAGAAGGATCGAATTGCGGACCTCTTCTTGGTCAAAAAATATCTGCTTCACGGTGATGCCGCTATGCTCCTCCCATTGCCTAATCGTGTCATCGGCAAACGCAGCTTCCCAAGTAAGTATGTTAAGCGTCTGGGCATTGCAGGTGGCGCCGATCAGGCAGGTGGCTAGAGACAAGGCGGTTTTGAAATTCTGCATACGATTCGGGGTTCAATTAGAAAGTAGCGAGATTATAAACCCTAAGCTTTGGAAAATTCGCACGATTACTAAAAACAAGTCAAAGATGTCCCGTTTTCTTCCACGAGTCAGCTGAATTTGGCTGGTAAAATAAAAAGTTCAAGTAAATCAAACAGCACAGAGAGCCGGAAGAGACTAGGAGAAGCGAGCTATCGCCACCAAAACTCCGTCGAATACTGGGGTGTGGAACCCTATTTTGGAGTGTTTTGACGCACACTGTCGATCTGGGCGCACATTAGCAATGCCCCACTCAGCACTCTGAGGCTATGGCGTTGCACGAGATCGGGGGGAATGAAAAAGAGCGCGTCATTGGCAACCGCTTGCAACTGCGGCCAGCGCCGCCAGTGATCGAGCCATTCGGGCCGCGCGATGTCCATGCCTGAGGCAATGATGAGTGCCGGGTCGCGCTGCAGCACTGCCTCTACGCTGATTTTAGGTGCGAGGCCAAGGTCTGCGAAGATATTGCTGGCGCCGCATAAGGTAATGATGTCGTTGATCAGTTCATCGCCACCCACGCTGATCAGGGGTTCATTCCAGACCTGATAAAATACACTCACTTTCGCGCTATCCTGGTAGCGACTGCGCAGGATCTCGAGTTGCTCGCGGAAATATTTTGATGCGGCTTGCCCAGTCACTTGTGTGCCTGCCAGTGTGGCAAATTTCTCGATGTGATCAGCGATGCTGAGTAGCGTGCGCGGCTCCGCTACGTAGACATTGAAACCGAGGTCTATAAGCCGTTGCACCGCTGCCTGAGGATTGCCGCTTTGCCACGCCACTATCAGGTCAGGGCCATAGCCAACGATCGCCTCCATGTCGAGTAAATCATAGCGCCCAACGATGGGAATGCCCTGCGCCTGAGGCGGGTAATCGCTGTACTCGCTAACCCCAACGATGCGATTGCCAGCACCGGCCACGAAGAGCAGTTCCGTAAGGGAAGGGGCGAGGCTGACGATGCGTTGGGCCGGGCCCACTAGAGTGACAGTGTGCTGATTGTCATCGACAACCGTAATGCTCTGTGCGCTCGTTGCGCTGCTGAGCATTGCCGTCAAGACTAGTAATATGCCTCGCCAATAGGTCATCAGTAATCTATGCCTTTTTGCACTCGTACTCCGCTATTGAAGGCGTGCTTGATATCTTTCACTTCGCTGACGGTGTCGGCGATCGCTAGCAGTGCCTCGTTGGCATTGCGACCAGTGATGATGACATGCTGATCCTTAGGGCGCTCACGAAGTGCGTTTAGAACCTCGTCGGGGTCTAGATAGCCATAAGTGAGCATATAAGTGAGCTCATCGAGTAAGACTACTTTGACCTTGGGGTCGCGCAGCAAGGCGACGGCGTGGGCCCATGTTGTCACGGCTGCCTCAATGTCTTTTTCTCGATCCTGGGTCTCCCAGGTAAACCCCGTATTCATAACGTGAAACTCCACCAAGGGGTGGCCGTGGAACAGCAGATGCTCCCCGCACTCCCATTGCCCCTTGATGAACTGGACCACGCCACAGCGCAACCCGTGCCCTACACTACGTGCCAGCATGCCAAAGGCAGAAGAGCTCTTGCCCTTGCCGTCGCCAGTGAGCACCACTAGCAGGCCCTTGTCGATATCCGCCGCGGCGATGCGCTCGTCGATATGGGCCTTTTTCCGTTGCATGGCGCGTTTATGCCGTAGCTTGCGTTCTGTGTCGTGTTCCATATTTCTATCCTTATCTAGAAGTTCACCCTTACGCCTACATAGGCAGCGCGGCCAGCCGTGTAAAAGCCGAGAACCTCCTCGTAGTCTTCGTCGAGTAGGTTCTCGATACGCCCGTAGAGCTCGATAGAGGGGCGCAGCGCGAAACTCGCCGTAAGATCCGCAGTGGCTGTGTCGTCGAGAGCCACTGGGTTGCCGCCTAAAGCGTCTTTAGTGTTTTGCGAAAGGCGATAGAAGCCATTAAGGCGTAAGCGTTCGTCTGCACTGTGCCATGCTAGTTGCACATTGCCAAGATTGCGAGGACGCAATCTACGCTGGCTACCGTCGGGGCGCTCTGTGTGGTTATAAGTGTAGTTGCCCTGCAGCAGCCACTGTTGGCCAAGTGGCAGGCTCGCGGAGAGTTCTACGCCATCGGAGAGACTCTCGCCAGTGTCTTGTAAGTAGCCACTATAAGCGAACGAATCAAAATAGATGGCATCCTCGATGCGCTGATCGAAGTAGACGGTTTCCAGATGCAGGCCAGCGTCGTTGAAATATTCCAACGCGATTTCATAGCCCACACTAGTCTCCTCTTTAAGGGTGGTAGTGGAGGCTGGTGCTGAAGCGAAAGGCCCTTTGTTATAACTGGCTTCGTAGGGGCTTGGTGCACGGAAACCGGTGCCATAACTGCCGCGCAACTTAGCGGTTTGGCTGGCACCTAGCTCGAACAGGCGTGCAGCGCTAACGCGGAAGCTTGTGTGCTCACCAAAGTCATCGTTGTCATCGCGGCGTACACCTGCGGTGAAGTAAAGCTGTTCGGAGAAGTCGCTAAGATACTCGACATAGTAGCCAAGCTGATCACGGGACTCGCTGTTATTCACTTCTTCCTCACTGTCTACCCCATACACTAGGCGGAAGTTCTCTAGACTTTTTAGCTCCCCGATGTATTCCAAGCGCTGCAATTCCCCCTCGGAGGCGAAACTGGAAAGACCTAGCGCGAAATACTCGCGATCAGTTTGTGTGGTGGAATAGGCAAAAGAATGAGAACCGTAGTCGGTACTAAAAACGGCAGAACCTCGCGAAGCCTGTTGATTGAAGCTGGCATCGCAATCATGCACCGTCGAGAAATCTGCTGAGTTGAAGCAGCCGTCATATTCAGAATCACCCTTCGTATCGCGGTGTACTAACTCTAAGCGCAGATCTTCAGTCGCATTGACCCCGAACCTGCCATGGAAAGAGGTGTTGTCATAGCCGTCATCGTCGGCGAGTACCTTGTCGGAAACACGGCTATTAAATCCGTCAGTCTTGAATTTTACGCCAGAGACAAAGGCGTCAGCGCGCGTATTGCCGCCGCTGACATTGCCGGACAATTGCGTTGTACCAAATGCCCCTGAAGACATGTCGATATGAGAGCGCAAAGCTTGGCTGCTCTGCAACGTGCGGATGTTCAGTACGCCGCCTGCGTCAGCGCCGTAGTGCAGGCCCTGTGGGCCGCGCAGTATCTCCACTCTCTCGATACCGCTGCTCATTAAGTGCTCCAGCTGCGGCTGTACTTGGGTCACGCTGGGGTCGGAGATCTTGATGCCGTCGATCAGGGTCAAGGTGCGGTAGCCCTCTTCCCCGCGGATGCGCAGATTGCTGATTTGCCCTGAACCGCCGGTGTTGGTAACGCTGATAGAGGGTAGTGTGCGCAAGACATCGATAAGTGACGTGCTGCCATTAGCCTCAATCTCTTGAGCGTTGAGTGTCGACACCGAGGTGCCGATCTGCCGCAGTGGAGTCTCGATTCGGCTCGAAGTGACGATGATTTCCTCGAGCGCAGAACTTGACTGCGCTGCGCTCTGCGCGCTCGCGAGATGGATGCTCAAGGGTAAAAGGTTCACGCTAAAAGCGCAGGCAATACTAAGTAAGTGACGGTGTTGCATGGTAATTCCTCAATGAAAAAGTTTCATGAGGGAGGGGGAGCGGCAGGAATGAATCGACAAGTGACGACTGAACCGACCACCGATGGAGCCCTCCGCTTCATCTCAGGTGCAATCTATTGTCTGGCTGGTATCGGGCTTAGGGAACGATCGAGTTGATCGAGCCCTATTACCGTTGCGGGGGCAGCGCTGGCTTTGAACCAGCTTCCCATTTAACTCGGCATCCTCTCTCTAGTTAGTCGAAACCACATAGAGCTAGCACCACCGAGAACCAAACAATGCAATCAGTATCGTGAAGGCAGGCCGGATTTAGTGGCTATTTCACGATGCGCGCAGTCTACGCATCCGCATCGCCGGAGTCAATTGTAGCGCAGTCCGCAGATGACTATTTAGTGACAGGAAGATGAAATTATTGCAGTGACATGACGGTAAAGAGACATCGGGATGAAGCTTTCATGACAATACAACGAATCTAGGGTGTGGGTTCGATGCAGCAAAAAAACTGTCACATTTCGTCGGTATTGTGAGCGACAGTTTGCAAATACAAACACACAGTACTGCAACACGCAGGCAAGTGCGTGACAGTCATTTATGAAGAATCATCAAGGGGTATACACGTAATGAGTCACACACTTACTTCCAAGAAACTAACATGGCTGGCACTTGGCGCCGTTCATACGGTGTTGTTCAGCAGCATCGCAGTCGCACAAAGTAGCGCTGGCCAGGAGATAGATACAATTGTAGTGACCGGTTCACGCGCTAGTCTTACCTCGGCACTCTCCAAGCAGCGTAACTCTGACCGCGTATTGTCCGTTGCTGATTCAGATGCTCTTGGGAACTTCCCGGACACAACTGCGGCTGAGGCCATGCGCCGACTCTCTGGCATTTCCGTTGAGAATGATCAAGGCGAAGGGCGCTATGTCGTCGTGCGCGGGTTCGCGCCAGAGCTGAACTCTATTTATTTGAACGGATCTTCCATTGTGGCGCCAGAGGAAGGTAGAGCGGTATTGCTAGATGGTCTTCCCACCGACCTTCTCGATTCTATCGAGGTATCCAAGTCTCTTACACCAGACCAAGACGCCGACTCTATCGGTGGACGCGTAGACTTCCGCACCCTGTCCTCCCTCGACCTCAACGAGTCGATGGTGCGTATTAAACTGGATACTGCCTATAACGATCAGGCGGAAAGCAATTCTCCAAAAGGCTCACTGACGTGGGCAAACAAAATGACTGAGAATAGCGGCTTCGTCTTGGGCTTCACCTATGCTTCCAAGAACGTGATTTCGCAGAACAACGAGACAGGCTTCGGTTGGGATGTTGACGCCGCCGGCAACGAATATATGAATGACGATTTTGAGCGTCGTTACTATGACCTAGACCGTGAGCGAGTCGGATTAACGCTGAATTTCGACTATGCGCCTACCGATAACACGACGCTATTCGCACGCACGCTGTTCAACGAGTACACGGATGATGAGGTCCGCTATAAGGGCGAGTTCAAGACACGCGACGTAATCGATGTGCAGGCGAACTCGGCAACTTACGGCCGTTTTGATAACGATCAGGAAACCCGCGATCGTGTAGAGGTGCGCAAGATCAATGCCTTCTCTATTGGAGGAGACACCTTCTTTAGCAGTGGTTGGAATGCGAACTACGAGTTGGGCTATTCCTATGCTGAGGAAGATGACAGTGACAATGTCGACGTAGCGTTCCGTCACAAGTATCGCTCTAAAACTGCTCCGACAGGAATGGTTTCTTGGGCGAATATACAGAAACCGGAAACGACACTTATCGGCGGTTTCGCTCCCCTGTCAGACTATGGTCTAGACGAAGTGGAGTTTGAGAAATCACTAGTGCAGGACAAAGAAGTGTCAGTGCATTCAGACTTCGAGAAAGAGATGCCTGTATTCAATATTCCATCCATCGTGAAGGTAGGCTTCAAGTATCGTGCGCGACAGAAGAACGCGGATTTTAATATCTACACTGCAGAGCCAGACCTCTCGCTAGCTGGTTTCCAGACTATCTCTCCAAACCACGCCTTCTCGAATAACTTCGGTCAGTTTATCGAGCGTAAAGCGTCACGGCAGTTGGAGCAGTACTTCAGCCTCGCAGGTATCGACGAGGAAGGCTCTACCGCTGGTGATTTCGTAACCGATGAGGACATCCTCTCGGTATACGGTATGGCGACAATGGACTACACCGACAAGCTGCGAGTTGTTGGCGGCATCCGCGTCGAGCAGACTGACGTGCAGTCTAGAGCGACACAGATGGTAAACGGGGTGTGGACACCGGTGAGCCCTTCTAGGGACTACACCTTCGTCTCTCCAAGCGTAAATATCAAGTACGCAGCGACGGAGAATACGATCTACCGTTTCGGGTATTCGCGCTCGTTGGCGCGCCCAAGTTTCAGTGAGTTCGCGCCGAATGCGAAAATCAATTCACTAGGCGACGAGCGCAGCATTAGCTATGGCAACTTTGATCTGGAGCATTACGAGTCGGATAACTTAGACTTCACTGCAGAGTACTATTTGGATCAGTTCTCTTATGTCAGTTTGGGAATTTTCTATAAGCGCATAGACAATGCGATCTACCAGGTCGCGAGCAACAATCGCGAGATCGATGGAGTATTCTACAATGATGGCATTGTGACTTGGGAGAATCTAGACACGTCGACAATCCTAGGCTACGAGTTCAATGCGCAGCGCCAGTTAAATTTCTTACCGGGTGCGTTAGCAAATATGTATGCATCACTTAACTACACATACAATGATGCGGAGTCGGATTTGCCAACGGGCCAAACAATACCGTTCCGTAAGATGGCGAAGAATGTGGCGAATTTTATGCTGGGCTACCAGGATGATATGTGGGATGTTCGTTTGTCTTCGAACTACCGAGACAGCTATTTGGATTCTCTGTTTGATGGCGAGGCTGCTGAAGAGGGGCTAACGAACGATCAGATTCGTTACACCGATTCACACATGCAGTGGGATTTCACGGCGAAGTACAATGTGACCGATGAGTTAGTGGTCAATTTCGAAGTGATCAATATGAGTGATGAGCCCGAATATTACTACTGGGGTAACAAGAATCGTCTATCCCAATACGATGAGTTTGGTACTACTTTCGCGGTGGGTGTGCGTTACGCGTTATAAACACTGCTTAGTTTAGTCAGTACATAGAAAGCGGGCTTCGGTCCGTTTTTTTGTTTTGAGATTTTGTTTTTCTGGCACTGTGCTCCGTAGTTCGCATTGGGGATCGGGGCACGGTTTTCGGGAACCGCCAAAGGGCGCACATCCATGTGCAGGCTCGACATTCCCCATTTATCAAACCGCTTGCGACTGAATCTTACACTTCTGCAGTTTGGCGCGGATGGAGGTGATGATGCTGTCTTTGTCTAGGCCGACTGAGGCCAGCATGTCGGGTACTTTGCCGTGTTGTAGGAACTCGTCGGGTAGGCCTAGGTTTAGGACTGGGATTCGATAGTCTTGACGCAGCAGGAACTCATTGACTGCCGAGCCTGCTCCGCCCATGACCGTGTTCTCTTCCAGTGTCACGATTAGTTGATGGCGCGTTGCCATCTCGCCGATCAACCCCTCGTCTATTGGCTTAACGAAACGCATGTCGACAACTGTTGCGTCGAGGATCTCTGCCGCTTCTAAGGCCGTATTGACCAAGCTGCCGAAGCCCAGGATTGCCACCGTATAGCCCTTGCGGCGCACGACTCCCTTGCCGATCGGTAGCGCTTCCATTTTCTCTTCAATTTTTGCGCCCGGCCCCTTGCCGCGGGGGTAGCGTACTGCTGCGGGGCCGATGTGTTGGTAGCCCGTGTATAGCAACTGCCGTGTCTCGTTCTCGTTGCTTGGCGCCATGACTAGCATATTGGGAACGCAGCGCAGGAAGCTCAGGTCGAAACTGCCCGCATGAGTGGGGCCGTCTTCGCCGACTAGGCCTGCGCGGTCAATTGCGAAAAGCACATTCAGGTTTTGCAGTGCGACATCGTGAATCAATTGGTCGTAGGCGCGTTGCAAGAAAGTCGAATAGATTGCAACTACTGGTTTGAGACCGTCACAGGCCATGCCTGCGGCTAGGGTGACCGAATGCTGCTCGGCGATGGCGACGTCGTGAAACCGATTGGGAAATTGTTCGGCGAACTTGTCCATGCCGGAGCCTGCGCCCATGGCTGGAGTGATGGCGGTAAGCAATGGGTCTTGTGCAGCCATGTCGCTCAACCATTGGCCGAACACGGCGGAGTAGCTTGGAGTTTCTGGTTTGCGAATAGCCGGTTTGCTCTGCTTCGCTTCTATCTTGTTCATCGCGTGCATGCCGAAGGGGTCGTTCTCGGAGGCTAGATAGCCCTTGCCCTTCTGGGTCACGATGTGCAGAAGCTGTGGGCCTCGTAGCTTCTTAATGTTGTTGAGTATTTCGATTAACTCTAACGTGTCGTGCCCATCGACTAAGCCGATGTAATTGAAGCCGATCTCCTCGAAGAGCGTGCAGGGTGACACCATGCCCTTCATGTATTCCTCGGCGCGGTGCGCCACTTTCAGGGCCGGCGGGATGTGCGAGAGAACTTTCTTACCACCGGTGCGAATTGCGTTATAGGGGCGGCTGGCCCACATGCGGGCGAAGTAGCTTGACAGGCCGCCTACGTTCTTGGAGATCGACATGTTATTGTCGTTCAGGATGACGAGGAAGTTCTCGTCTATATCACCGGCGTGATTTAGGGCCTCGAAGGCCATGCCCGCTGTCATCGCGCCGTCGCCGATGATGGCGACGGTGTGGCGGTCTATTTTCTGCTCGCGTGCGGCGATCATCATGCCCAGCGCCGCACTGATGGAGGTGCTGGAATGGCCGACGCCGAAGCTGTCGTATTCGCTCTCTTCGCGGTGCGGGAATGCAGCAAGTCCACCGGCCTGACGCATGCTGAGCATGCGTTCACGGCGCCCGGTCAGGATCTTATGCGGGTAGGTCTGATGGCCTACATCCCAAACTAAGCGGTCATTAGGGGTGTTAAAGGCATAGTGAAGCGCAATCGTGAGTTCTACCACGCCGAGACCTGCGCCAAAGTGTCCGCCTGTCTGGCCCACGGAATAGAGCAGAAATTGACGCAATTCGCGGGCGAGATCGAGCAATTGCTCGGGTTCTAAGGGCTTGAGGTCCGCCGGGCTAGAAATAGTATCTAGTAAGGGCGTTTCGGGCCGAGTAAGTGGAATTTCGTCAAGCATTTGAAAAACATACTCTTTTGTTTTAAAGATAGGGTGTATTTAGAGGTCGAGACGACGGCAAACTGCCTTGTTGCGTGCTGCGAGCGGCCTGAAAATTCGAGGTAGCCGCTAACTTAATGGAATGCCTTGGAATCGTCAATTGCAGGCTCCTAGTGATCCTCGTTAATCAGAGATTCTCTAGGAGCTACGGGCAACAGTAAAGCGGGCGATGCCTCTCAGGGCCTCGGCACGCTCGTCGAATCCAAGCAGCGCAGCCAATGCTTCGTCGCATAGTGCCTTAGCCTTCGCGCTCGCGCCGTCCAAACCCAATAGGCTTACATAGGTGGGCTTGTTCAAGGCTTGGTCCGCGCCTTGGGTCTTGCCAAGGGTGGCGGTGTCGCTGGTGACATCGAGAATATCGTCTTGCACCTGAAACGCTAGACCGACGCATTCGGCATACTCACGCAGACTAATTAGTTGGGAGGGGCTGGCACGCTCGCTGCTCAAGGCTCCCATAAGAACGCTGGCGGTGATCAGTGCGCCGGTCTTCAGGCTGTGCATAGTCTGTAATTGCGTCACCTCGAGCGTCTTACCGACGGCATCGAAATCGATGGACTGGCCCGACACCATGCCTTCGAAGCCGGCTGCGCTCGACAGCAGATGGATCATCTGCAGTCGGGCTTGTGCATCGAGCGCGAGGTTGGGCTCGCTTAGAAGTCTGAAGGCCATAGCCTGCAAAGCATCGCCTGCCAGAATGGCAGTGGCCTCGTCGAAGGCGATGTGGACAGTGGGTTTGCCGCGGCGTAGGTTATCATTGTCCATGGAGGGGAGGTCGTCGTGCACGAGTGAGTAGCAATGGATCAATTCCACTGCACTGGCTGGGATATCGGCGCGTTCTAAAGGGCCGCCTAGGGCCGCAGCGGCGGCATAGACTAGGGTGGGGCGCACACGTTTGCCACCCTGTAGACAGGCGTAAAGCATTGCCTCGCGTAGTCGTGGCGCGCGCTGTGGAAGTGCCTCTAATTGCTCGCGTAGCACCTTCTCAAGGCGCGTCCGCGTCTGCAGCATATAGGGCTCTATCGCAAAAACGGTGCTCTCTGCCATGGATTCTAAGACTCACTGTCCATGTCGATCTGCTCAGGATCGCCATTCTCGTTGATCAAAACTTGCACCTTTTGCTCGGCCTTTTGCAGGGCTGACTGACACTCTCTGGTCAGGCGAATGCCTTTCTCGAAGGCCTGTAAGGATTCTTCGAGACTAAGGTCGCCATCTTCCATGGCAGTGACTAGGCTCTCTAGGCTGGCCAAAGACTCCTCGAAATTAAATGCGCTGTCTTTCTTCTTTGTCATGGAAGCGTTCCGGGTGTGCTTTTTGGGACTAGCAATTATCTATTTTCTGCATGGCAATAGCAAAGCGGGCTTTGCGCGAAGGGATGAGCTTGCCACTGTCTTATTCGTTGACCCGCTCTATGGCAGGCAGTAATCTAGCCAGCGTTTGTTGCTTCGTGCTGATGTCAGTGCGAATGAACACTAGGAATCTGCCCTGATGGAAAACCAAAAGAACAATATCGAAACTACCGTGCCTCCCAAAGATATGCGCATTATCTACGGAATAGTGCTTACCTTGTTCTGGTTGTTGTTGGGCATGCTTTATATTTCCTACAACGTTGGTTGGCGAAATTTCATCTCCCTACCCATCGGCGACATGGGTACATTTCTCGAGGGCGCTTTCGCCCCACTAGCCTTTCTTTGGTTGGTGATCGGCTTGTTCATCCAGCAGAGTGTACTGGCGGAGAATAATCGCGAACTGCGCGACAATAATATTCAATCAGAGAAGCAGACCATGGCGATCGCCGCTACTGAGTTAAATGCGCGTCAGGAGACTTTCTTTAAGATTGCGGATAATACTCGTCGCCAACTTGGCGGTATCACCGGCCTTCTCTTGCAATCCAGCAAGGGTCCGCAGGGCGATAAGTCTTTCACCGAGGCCGAGTTCATGGAGAAGTGGCATCTGTTTGCTACGGGCGATTTCGAGATTTTCGCGCGCAACTTCCTCGTTCTTGCTGGTAAGGGTGAAAACCTTACGAACCTGTTCTTTGGCACGCAGATTCGCTGTACCCACACCGACAATTTCATTATGAATTTCGATCGCCTACTTCGTTTGGCTCTTGGCTGCGATATCAATGGCATAATCTCAGATGCGCAGCTGCACTCGGCACACGGACTATTGAGCTCGCGCATGCGCGAACTGCATCCGCGCATCAAGTTCAAGCGCTACGAGGTGACCCGCTCCAGCTTGTATCTGGATGAGGTTATTAAGAGTACGCAAAAACAAAAATAAACACTGGTTTTCGAATTATCTAAAAAGGGGTAGGCAATGGAGTTTGTAGCGATCGTGATCGTGTTGGCATTAGTGCAGTATTTTGTGTTCGGCATGTTGGTCGGAAAAGCGCGAGGCACCTACGAGGTGCATGCGCCAGCGATAAGCGGCCATCCAGTGTTCGAGCGTTACTATCGCGTTCACCAGAACACGCTAGAGATGTTGGTGATGTTTATTCCCTCTATCGTCTTGTTCTCCTATCTAGTGCGTCCAGACATCGCGGCGGCAATCGGCGCAGTATATTTGGTCGGTAGGATCATTTATCTGCGGGCCTATGTGGCGGACCCTAGCAAGCGGGGATTGGGCTTCATGGTTAGTATTTTGCCAGTGTTAGTGCTACTTTTAGGCAGCGGCGTCGCAGCTGTGATCTCTTTAATCTAGCTCTTTTACAGTATCGGGCTAGCCTAGGGAACCTCTGAACAACTCTGATATGTCTCTGCGTGAGTCTGTCGCGTGTTGCCGCAAGGCGTCGTTCGAAGGCAATGGCCGTAGCCCTTGGCAAGAACGACAACGCAGCGGCGGCGCGCGACAGGCCCGCCCTTCGGGGCCTTCAGGCAATCGTGCTGCCTGCGTTACGTTTTCTCGACAGGCCGACGCATGCCTTCAAAATCGCGCCTTGTCAGCACGATTGCCTGAAGGCCAGAGACATATCAGAGTTATTCAGAGGTTCCCTAGATTGAGGCCAGCCCGATCGCTCAGTCCTCTTCGCGCTGATAATTGCGCGCAAACACTTCCTCTCCCATGTGGGCAATTTGCTCATCGACTAAGCGATCCATCTGTTTTAGAAGTGGTTGGTAGCGCTTGTCATCTCCTTCCAGTAAGCCAAGACAGTGGACGATGGCCTCGAGAGTCGAGATAGCCTCTGGGTTCGGCTCGCGTCGAATCCGGTAATGGCTGGGTGGTGGGGTGGGCAGCGCATAGCGCGGCAGCGCCTCGAGCCATGGATTTTCGATAAGCATTCGTCGACTCTTGCGCCAAGTCGCATCTATAAAGAGAAGGGGGCTGCGCGGGGCATGTGCGAGCGCTTGCAGGGGCCGGCTGCTAGGCCCGGGATAGATTAAAACAGGGGCAAGTTCAGTGTTGGCGAAGGGGTGGTTGGCATCTACATGCTTACTTACTTCGAGGGTGCAATCGCGCAAGCCTATCGCCGCGATGCGCGCAGTGCCTAGGGCATGACGCACCTCTGTGGGATGCTGGAGTATCCAGATCGGCAGGGTATTGTCGATCGTGCTTAGCTGCGCGCAGTAACATCGCGCCAGTGGGCGTTGACAGCGTTCGCAGCGCGCTCTTTTCACTATGTTTTCTTCCTCACACACCTTCTATTTTAGATGTGCGCGCGTCCCGTTCGCGTGGCGATAGTATGCAGGCGGCGCACCTTAAACTTCTGCCCCTTGATGCGACGCGCCTCGAGCTGCGCAATTGCGGCGTCGATCTGGGGAAGATCGATTGCGACAAAGCTCGCGAATTCGAGGATATCGATGCGCCCAATCGCGGCAGCTGGAATGCCACCCTCGGCGGTTAATGTGCCGAGGATATCCCCCGGTCGAATCTTGTTTTTGCGGCCGCCGGCAATGCTCAAGGTTTGCTTGTTGCAGGTGGCGGGCGCGTCTCGTGTTTTTGGAACCGATTCGATGGTTTTAACCTGAGCTGCCCCGGCGTTATCGTCACGCTCGCGCAAGGCGTCGACTCTGAATCGTTCGTTCTCGAAAAATAGGCTAAGGGCAGCGCCTTCGTTACCGGCTCGGCCGGTGCGCCCGATACGGTGCGTATACACCTCTAGGTCACGAGGCAGGTCGGCATTAATGACCATCGGCAGTTGTTCGATGTCGAGGCCGCGGGCAGCCACGTCGGTGGCCACAAGTACTTGGCAGCTCCCGTTACGGAATTGAATCAACACCTGATCGCGCTCGCGCTGTTCCATCTCGCCGTGCAGGGCCATGGCGACGAGGCCGGCATCGCTAAGGACCTGCGCAATCTCTGTCGTACTCTGGCGGGTGTTGCAGAAAACGGCGCAAGACTCGGGGCTGAAATGGTAGAGAAGACGCAGAACCGCTTCGGCACGCTGTGAACCTTCCTCTTTCTTGCCGCAGGAATAATAGACCTGATCGATGGTGGTCTCGGCGGCGACAGTTGCGACAGTAATGCGTTTCGCATCGCGCTGATACTGTGCGCTAAGAGAGTCGATGTGCGCGGGGAAGGTGGCAGAGAACATCATTGTCTGCCGTGCGACGGGCGTCTCGCCGATAATGTATTCGATGTCTTCAGAAAAACCCATGTCGAGCATGCGATCCGCTTCGTCTAAGACGAGCGTGTTAATGCGCTCTAATTTTAGCGTCTCTTTCAGCAAGTGGTCCTTGATGCGTCCCGGTGTACCGACGACGACGTGGGCGCCATGTGCAAGGGATCCGATCTGTGGCCCAATTGACTGGCCACCACACAGCACGACTACCTTGATGTTGGGCAGGTAGCGCGCGAGGCGACGAATCTCAGTGGCCACTTGCGTGCACAGCTCACGGGTCGGGCAGAGAATGAGAGACTGAGTGCCGAAGTCGCGGGGATTGAGATGACAGAGCAGGGCGATGCCGAAGGCGGCAGTCTTGCCGCTGCCGGTGCGTGCCTGCGCGATCAAGTCCTTGTTAGCCAATGCTAGCGGTAAGGCTTGTGCTTGCACTGGGGTCATGTGTTCATAGCCCAGTGCCGTCAGATTCTCGATCTGCGCGGGGGGCAGGTTTAGGCTAATGAATGAGTCTTGACTCTTTTCGTCGCTCATTGCTGGCACTCCTGGATCGTCATCTTATTCCACTCCAAGTTTGTGCAGGTATTCGTTGTAGTCGCCCTTGAAGTTGGTGATGTTACCTTCAGTAATTTCAAGAATGCGCGTAGCCAGAGAGGAGACGAACTCGCGGTCATGGCTGACGAAGATCAAGGTGCCTGGATAGTTCTCCAAGGCCAAGTTAAGCGACTCGATAGACTCCATGTCCAAGTGGTTGGTGGGCTCATCCATCACTAGCACATTTGGATTCTGCAGCATCAACTTGCCGAATAGCATGCGGCCTTGCTCCCCACCGGAGATGACGCTCACTTTCTTCAGGCTGTCGTCTTTGGAGAACAGCATCTTGCCAAGGATGCCACGAATCGACTGCTCGTCGTCACTCGGGCTGCCCCATTGGCTCATCCAATCGAACAGATTGGTGTCTTCGTCGAATTCGTGGCTGTGATCCTGTGCGTAGTAACCGATGCTGGCATTCTCTGCCCACTTGATCTGGCCGCTCATCACCTCTTCTGCGTCCTTCCCGAAATTTCCGGTCAGGGCTTGCAGCAGGGTTGTTTTACCAATGCCATTAGGGCCGATGATCGCGAGTCGCTCGCCTGCCTCTACCATCATACTGAGCTTGGAGATCAGGGTATTGTCTTCGAAGCCGAGGCTGAGATCTTTCACATCCACCGCTAGACGGTGCAGCTTTTTGTCTTGGTCGAAACGAATGAACGGACTAATGCGGCTAGAGGGCTTCATCTCCTCCAACTTAATTTTATCGATCTGCTTGGCGCGTGACGTAGCCTGCTTCGCCTTCGAGGCGTTGGCAGAGAAGCGCGACACGAAAGACTGTAGGTCCGCGATTTGTGTTTTCTTCTTAGCGTTGTCTAGCTGGATGCGTTCGCGCGCCTGCGTGGAGGCGATCATGAAGTCGTCGTAGTTACCGGGAAAGAGGCGTAGTGCCTGGTAATCCAAGTCCACCATGTGGGTACACACACTATTCAAGAAGTGGCGATCGTGAGAGATTATGATCATGGTGCATTCGCGCTGGCTAAGGATGCTTTCGAGCCAGCGAATCGCGTTGATGTCCAGGTTGTTGGTGGGTTCGTCAAGCAACATGATTTCAGGGTCAGCAAACAGTGCTTGGGCGAGTAGTACGCGCAATTTCCAGCCCGGTGCTACGGCGCTCATCGGGCCATTGTGTTGCTCGATTTCAATACCTAGCCCTAAAAGCAATTCGCCGGCGCTTGCCTCGGCTGAGTAGCCATCCAGCTCCGCGAACTCAACCTCTAATTCCGCAACGCGCATTCCGTCGTCTTCGGACATCTCAGGCATATCATAGATAGCGTCTTTTGCCTGCTTGATCGCCCATAGTCTCTCGTGGCCCATGATCACCGTGTCGAGTACGGAGAACTCTTCATAGGCAAACTGATCTTGGCGCAGGATGCCTACGCGCTCGTCGGAGTCAACACTGACATTGCCTGCAGAGGGCTCAAGCTCGCCACTGAGAATTTTCATGAAAGTGGACTTGCCGGAGCCGTTGGCCCCGATCAGGCCGTAGCGATTGCCACTACCGAAGCGCAAAGAAACGTTCTCGAATAGGGGTTTTGCACCAAATTGAATGGTGATGTTAGCGGCATTAATCAAAGCGATATCCGTAAAATAAAGAAGTGGCAAAGTGTCGCTGCGTGTTTGCAGCGCGATGGTCTGGGCCGATGCTACCAATAAAGGCGCCTAAATGGCTCAGTTCGAAAGGGGCGCATTATAGAGGAGCCGAGCACGGGCGACCACTGCTTATTTATCTGCGGACTTATTAGACTCACGCGACGTTTTGCAGTATCTTCCCGCCGCATTGAGCGTGTACCTGCCAAGCGACATTTTGTCGTCGATTGCGGTGCGCCGCGCGACAAGGAGCCCCATTGAAAATACTCGTTCGCAATCTATCCCGAGATGTCACGGAAGCAGAACTTCTGGCACTGTTCACTGCCCACGGGCGCGTGCAGTCTTGCACCGTCGTAATGGATCAGGTGACTGGTGCCTCCAAGGGCTTCGGTTTCGCTAATATGCCCGTCCCTCACGAGGCGAAGGCGGCCATGCATGCCTTGAACGGTTTGTCAGTAAAAGGCACTAAGATGCGTGTCAAGAAGGCCGACCCTGCGGCTAAGCAAGCTGAGGAGACAAGTGATGCAAGCTCTCCAGTTGCGAGCGAGGCCATTGCAGTCGATGCTGCTGCGCAGGTGCTGGCAGAGGCCGCGGCACGCGCCAAGATCAAGAAGGATGGCTCGCCCTTGGGCATGAAAAAGCCACGCACCTTCAAAAGACCCAACAAACACTAAATCGTGCCCTCTTGCCCTGTGAGCACTTAAGATGCAACTGGCAATCGACCCGCGCTTCGGCGACTTTGATGGCGAGGATCCGCTTTTTTCGCAAATCGCGGATGACCTTCAAAGCAAAGCGTGGAGTGTGATCCCCAATGCAATTCCTCCTGAGTTAGCCGCCCCGTTGCATCAACAGTTGCTGGACTTAGATGAAGGTCAGTTCACCCGTGCCGGTGTTGGTCGTAGCAATGACTTCACCCTGAATAGCTTCGTAAGACGTGATGAGATTCGATGGATCGAGGGGCGCAGCGCCGCCGAAAAAGAGTGGTTGCAATGGTCGAACCGCCTGCGCCTATTCTTGAACCGGCGGTTGTTTTTGGGCCTGTTCAGTTTCGAGAGTCATTTTGCCCACTACCCACCCGGCGCGTTCTATAAGAAACATGTCGATGCCTTCAAGGGCAATCCACGCCAGGACATCACCAATCGAGTACTGTCGGTGGTGGCCTATTTCAATCCGGGGTGGTTGCCAGAGGACGGCGGCGAATTAGCCCTGTTCGAGGAGGACCAGATCGAGCCTTTCCTGAGCGTGACTCCCGCCTTCGCCACGCTTGTAGCCTTCTTCAGTGAAGAGGTGCCACACGAAGTGCGCCCGGCCAAGCGAGATCGTTATAGCATCGCGGGCTGGTATCGCGTCAACAACTCCCTGAACGATCAGATCGACCCGCCACGATAGAGTGTGAAACGTAGGAGCGGGCTTGCCCGCGAATAGCGTCGGTGTGGCACTGACCGAATCGCGGGCAAGCCCGCTCCTACGTACAAAAGCCATGCAACAATTGTCAAAATTCTGCAATACAGTAGTGCTAGGCTCTGTCTAACATAAAGGAGAGCCTCAGCTCCTCACTTGCGAATTGTTAACAAAGGTCACAGAAATGGCAGACATCGGGGCTCAACGCAGAGAGTTTATTCGTTTAGGGGTAAAAGGCTTGGCTGCATTCGCGGGTGGCTCTTTGCTCTCCGGTGGTTCGCTGGTATTACCTTCTGGTCGCCTGGTCGCGCAGACAGCCTTGCGTGAAACTGAATTTTTGGGACTGACTTCCCTAGGGCCACTTCTGCTTCCAGATGCCAACGGCATCATGCTGCCAGAAGGTTATAGTTCGCGCGTTGTCGCTGTGACCGGCAAAAAACCTCTGTCTGATGGTGACTATGTCTGGCATACGGAGCCTGATGGTGGTGCTACTTATGCGGCGCCCGACGGGGGCTGGGTCTATGTCTCCAATAGTGAAGTGCCTGCAAAAGGCGGTGGCGTGGGGGCCTTGCGCTTCAACTCACGCGGCGAGCTCGTAGACGCCTACTCAATACTCAACGGCTCTAGTAGCAATTGTGCGGGGGGTAAGACGCCTTGGCACACCTGGTTGTCATGCGAGGAGATGGACCATGGTTTAGTGTTCGAATGCGATCCGTTCGGGGAGAAGGTTGCGCAGGTAAGACCCGCTCTCGGGGCGTTCCGACACGAGGCAGTGGCGGTAGACACCTTGCATGACCATTTATACCTCACGGAAGACGAGCCCGATGGCTGTTTTTATCGATTTCGTTCGAGCAAGCCTTTGCCCGATCTGAGCAGTGGCACGCTAGAAGTCGCAGAAATAATCAACAAACAAGGTCGAAAGACAGTAATCTGGCATGAAGTGGCCGACCCCCTTGCCGCCTCCAAGTTGACTCGCAAACAGGTTCCAAGCGCCAGCACCTTTGCTGGCGGAGAGGGCATCGGGTTTTTCGGTACGCGTATCTACTTCACCACTAAAGGCGATAACCGCGTCTGGGTTTACGATGTGAATAGTGCCGAGATCGACATACTCTACGATATCGCGACAAGTGCTAATCCAATCCTTAAAGGTGTCGACAATGTAGTGATCACACCGGCCGGAGACGTCATCGTGGCCGAAGACGGTGGCGACAATCAACTTGTAGCGTTGACCCCCGATGGCGGGGTTGTGCCGCTGCTGCAGGTGACGGGACAGGATGAATCGGAGCTGTGCGGCCCAGCCTTCGACCCAAGTTATTCGCGCCTGTATTTCAGCTCGCAGAATGGGTTCAGTAAAGGGGGCCCTGGTATTACCTATGAAATTAGCGGTCCCTTCGCTTAAGTGCGCACCGGTGGCGCGCCATAGGCGCACTGCCGGGCCAAGCCTCCACTTCCCTAAAAGGTTCAATTCGCTCGCTTTATAATGCCCACACGCACTGGGCTGGCGCCCCTTCGTTCGCCGTGTTTGTCTTGACACTATAAAATGTAAGTGTTTATATCGGCCGTCAAAGGGGGACTCCACATGCTGTCAAAACAACAAAAATTAGGCTGCCTGAGCGCTGCAATCATCGTGTCATTGATGGCTTGCTCGCCCGCTCAGGAACAAGCATCCACAATGGCACAGGCCGCGCCCGCGCCAGTGGCGAACGCAATTCCTCGTGGTGCAGATGGCAAGCCAGACCTCAATGGCATCTGGCAAGTATTGAGCAATGCCAATTTCAATCTTGAAGCAGCTGCTCCCAAAGCGGCCCTCGCCTTAGTGCCGGGGGATTTTGTACCCGTCCCTGCACCCGAAGTCGTTGCTCTAGGCGCGATTGGCGCGGTTCCTGCCACGTTCGGCGTAGTCGAGGGTGGTAGCATCCCTTATAAAGCTGCGGCCCTCGCGCAGCGCGACGCGAATCGAGAGAGTTGGTTAACGAGTGATCCAGAAATAAAGTGCTATATGCCCGGTGTGCCCCGTGCCACCTATTTGCCTCACCCGTTCCAGATTTTCCATAGCGACAAAGCAGTGTTCTTTGCTTACTCCTTTGCGGGTGCTGTACGTAATATCTATTTGGAAGACCCGGGTGAGCCACCTCTGGATGCTTGGATGGGCCAGTCGTTTGGCCATTGGGAAGGCGATACCTTCGTGATAGAAGTGACAGGCTTGGATGACAGAACGTGGTTCGATAGAGCCGGCAACTATCACAGCTATAAAATGAAGGTAACGGAGCGCTATACTCTCGTTAGCGCCAATGTCATAGAATATGAGGCGACCATCGAAGATCCCGATATCTTCGAGCGTCCATGGACCATTAAGATGCCAATTTATCGAAGACTCGAAGCGGGCTTCGAGCTTCCACAGTTTAAGTGTGTAGAATTTGTCGAAGAGTTGATGTACGGAAAGTACAGAAAAGGACGCGAAGCTGAACTTTTCGGCGCAGATGCCAACGACTAGAATAGTCATGATGATTTAATGTGTAAAGGGGTGGAAATATGAAATTGAAGAATTTATTACTCGCTACAGCCGTTGCTGGGTCGTTCGCGGCTCTTGCTACGCCTGCCTCAGCGCACCATGCGTTCTCGGCTGAGTTCGATGCGAACCTGCCGATTGCCTTGCGCGGCCCGATCATCCGTGTGGAGTGGATCAATCCACACTCGTGGATCCACTTGATGAACACCAATGAAGACGGTACCGAGCAGGCTTGGATGGTAGAGGGCGGCACGCCCAATACATTGTTGCGCCGCGGCATAAATCGCGATTCGCTGCAGTTGGGTACCGAGATCGTGGTGACGGGCTATCAGAGCAAAGATCGCCTTTGCTCTCCTGAGTGCCGTGGCAATGGCCGCGACATCACCTTCCCGGATGGCCGCAAGCTGTTCATGGGGTCATCGGGTACTGGTGCGCCTACCGATGGTTCCGATCCCGTTGAGCGTTAATTTTCTCGACGCTTAAAACGCTCAAATAGAAACGCCCGCGCTGCTAGCAGAACGGGCGTTTTTTATACCCGTCAATTAACGGATTGCAGGGTTTAGCTCACGGTCGTAGCTGCCGCCGTCGCGAAAGACTATGGAACTGTCGTAGAAGCCTGCGCTGTCAAGCTGCACATGTACTTGTTCGAAGCTGCGGTTCTCCCAGAACCAGCCATGAATGCCGGTGAACGGTGCGTGGTAGATGCCTGCGCCACTAAGCGCGCTACCCTTATCGAAACTCTCGACGCCTTCCTCTCCCTCCATTCCGTCTGGGTCCGCGTGCATGTCGAACTCTAACTCCCCTGTGGCCATCCAAGAGAAGATCATCGTGCTGTCTTCACTGAGCTGGTATTTGTATTCGACCGACTGGAAAGGTTCGAGAATGAATTCGGTGCGATCTACCTTGTGCACTTGTTCTGTTTTCTCGTAAGGACTCTCGTTCGCGTCCGCCAAGTCTAATAGGCCTAGCGCTCGTCCCGTGCCGAGAGGGTCGATACCGAACTCGGCGGGCAGCACTGCCACTAGTAATACTATTGCGGCGAGAACTGCAGCTAGGACGCTAGCACCTAGAATACGGCGCGTCGACGAATTCGAACTCGTTGGGGTTGCTGTGCTCATCGTAAAATTCCTTGTTTTTTTAAGCGCTGGCGGTAAAAAAGGCGACTAGCTGATAGGCAGTTAGCATGAAACCACCGCTCATTAATAAGGTATTGCTCACTAGCGCATTGCGTGTGTAGCTGGCTCGGGTGCGCCACACGCTCAGCAAAAACAGAATCGCGGAAAGGGCTAACAATTGGCCAAGTTCGACGCCAACATTGAAGCTGATGATATTGGTCACGAGTCCGTTAGGGCTAAGCTCGAAGGCTTGCAATTTAGTCGCAAGCCCAAGGCCGTGGAATAGACCGAAGATGAAGACGGCTACTTTCGGGTTTGGTCGCAGCTTGCCTAGCCTGGCGAAGCCTGCCATATTCTCGAAGGCCTTATAAACGATCGAGAAGCCGATGATGGCATCGATCAGGTAGGCATTGACCTGGAGGTTTGCTAAGACGCCAGTGAGCAAGGTGATGCTGTGGCCGATGGCGAACAGCGACACATATTGCAGGACGTGAATGGGACGGTACAGGAAGAAGACCACGCCTAGTAAATACAGCAGATGATCGTAGCCAGTCACCATGTGCTTGGCGCCCAAATAAATGAAAGGAGCGATTGCAGGACCGTCGATCCCTTGCACGTAGTTGGCGTCATTGCCAGTGATGGTGTGGGCGAAGGCTAGGTTGCCAATTAGCAGGGCGAATGTGCCCATTGCTGCCAACGCCACATACGCAGGCGTTGGCGGTCGGCTAGCAAGGAGATGCATTAGACTCTAGCCTTCAATTACTGGCGAACTTAGAGATATCAGTGTTATAGCCTTGGTGGCAGGCCGTACACACACTGTAGATCTGCGCGCCCGCCTGGAAGAAGTCTTCCCGATTCTGCGTTTGCGCAGATTCGTAGGCGAAGGCTGCTGCGGTGCTAAGAGCGTTGGCGTAAGTGATCCACGCGTCATTGTCGACAGCACGGCCCGGCAAGGCCAGTGCATTGCCTGCCTCAAGTAGCTGCGCCGCTTTTTGTTGCACTAATAGCCACTCTGCGTCGTTCTTCGGGTAGAGTTCCTCATAGCCGGTGTTGATGTCATCGATCCAGCCCGCATAGTCCCAAAGCACGTCGGACACTGGCTCTAACACATTGTTCATGAAGTCTTGCATATCTAGCCGCAGATCGAATTGGGAGTCGGCGGCACTAGGACTCGTGCTAGCGCTAGGAGCGCTTGGCTCGCTGCAACTAAGCAATAACCCAGCAGTGAATATGATTAGGGTGCTGCGTACTAGGACTCTTGTTGCTGTATTCATCTTAATTATTACTCCGCGCGCGACATGGGGGCGACTTGGTTCGGGGCATTGCAAAGTGGCAAAGCACGAATTGGCGTTTATTTTACAGCAATATGGCGCAGAAAGAATCGACCATGGGCCTCCAATTTCCGCCATCCACCCGCATTGGGACGGTGTTCGGCGCGTCAGCAAATGTCCAATTCCAACTCACGCGCCTTGAGACTGAGCAGCACCTACTCTATCCTCTTGGAAACTTTTCGGCCAATGCCGTATTTCACCTAAACAACGAGGATGTTTGGACGCCCGATTCGCCTATGGGGGCTCGTCTGATTGCTAAAATGCGAAGAATGTTATTACCCGTAGCTGCGTTACTGTTCGCAGATGCGCTGTTACTAATTGGTCATGGACTACAGCTCACGCTGCTGCCTGTTAGTGCCGAACTGCTGGGCTTCAGCGCCGCTCAAATCGGCTTGATGGGGTCCACCTATTATGTCGGTTTCGTAACTGGCTGCTTGCTCACGCCATTTCTTTTGCGGCGGGTCGGGCATATCCGCACCTTCGCGATATTGACGTCCACTTACTCGGCGTTGGTATTGTTGTTCTTCTCGCTGCCTTATGCCCTCGTATGGCTGATTCTACGTTTGACCGTAGGCTTCGCTATCGCGGGCCTCTATATGACGATCGAGAGTTGGCTCAGTGAGCGTTCTAACTCAGAGACGCGCGGCACCATTCTGTCGGTTTATGTAGTCATCAATATGAGTATGACTATGGTGGGGCAGCAGCTGCTCAACCTCGCCGATCCGCTAGGGCAGACACTATTTACTGTGGTAGCAATTCTGCTGTCACTCGCGCTCATCCCGGTGTGTATCACTACGGCCATGGCGCCCGGGCCGATCAGTAATGTCCAGATCGACTTTCGCAAGGTGCTGCAATTGTCCCCTGCTGGGGTGGCGGGTGCGATCGCCACGGGATTGGTCACCGGTGCTTTCTGGTCGCTGGGCCCCCTATATGCTCGCGGCATCGGACTGGAAACGCAGTCCTTAACCTTATTCCTGAGTGTCGTAGTGCTAGGCGGCGCGGTGTTCCAATTGCCCCTCGGGCGCCTCTCGGACCACTACGACAGGCGCATAGTGCTGCTCTATACGGCAATTTGTGGTGCCATACTCTCGAGTCTAATTGTGGTTCTAGGCGATTTGCCTAGCTGGGCACTAACCCTGTTAGCTTTCCTTTGGGGCGGCTGTGTCATGACTCAGTATGCAATTAGCCTCGCCCACGCCAATGACCGGGCAGCACCTGAGGACTTCGTGATGGTGGGGAGCGCAATGCTGCTGTCGATGGGATTGTTCTCTGCGGTGGGTTCATTTATCGCACCTGTCTTCATGCACTGGTTCGGGCCTAGCGGATTATTCGTGTTTAGCACGCTGTGCTTAACAGGCTTTGCAGCCATCTTGGCGGTGCGCAGACGCATCCATGTCCTACCCGTGCTCGATGAGACGGAGCCCTTCCGCGCGGTCGCGCCACTTGCGACCCCGATGGCTTACGAATTAGACCCTCGCACAGAAGAGCATCCAGACTTCCCCTACGAGGGCGAAGAAGGCGCGCCCTGAGCGCGCCTTCGGGCCAAATCACTTCCGTGAACGAGTGCGGACTTCGATTGTAAAGCTAAATAAGATGTATTATCATTTGGCCTACCGTTGGGCAAGTCCCATCTGCCCAGAAGCCAAGTTTTTAGGAGTATCGCGCCATGCGAAGAGTTCTTACAATCATTGCCGCCGCGCTGTGTGTAAACCTTGCACAAGCAGACGAAGTGAATATCTATTCCGCCCGAGAAGAGAATCTTATTAAACCAATTCTCGATATCTACGCCAAGGAAACCGGGGTCACTGTGAACCTCGTTACTGGCGGCGCCGACGAGCTTATCCAGCGACTGTCTCTCGAAGGAGTCAATTCTCCTGCAGACCTACTGCTTACTGTGGATGTTGGCCGTCTATATCGGGCCAAAGAGGCCGGCGTTCTGCAGGCTGTACAATCCGCATTGCTCGATAGTGAAGTTCCGGCAAAGTATCGGGATTCCGAAGGCTATTGGTATGCCTTATCACTGCGCTCGCGCGTGATTGTGTATGACAAGGAGCGGGTTAATCCCGCCGAATTGTCCACCTATGCAGGTCTAGCCGACCCGAAATGGAAGGGCAAAATATGTGTCCGTTCGTCCTCCAATATTTACAATCAATCAATGGTTGCGTCGATGGTTAGCCGCAACGGTGTAGAGGCCACGCAAGAATGGGCCGAGGGCCTTGTCGCGAATTTCGCGCGCAGCCCGCAGGGTGGCGACCGTGAGCAGGTCAGTGGAGTCGCCGCTGGCCAGTGCCAGCTAGCCCTAATTAATACCTATTATCTTGCAGGCCTGCTGAATTCCTCTAACGCCGCCGATCGCGCGAATGGCGAGGCGGTAGCCGTGTTCTGGCCGGACCAGAATAGCAACGGTGCTCACATCAATATTAGCGGTGCGGCAGTGACCAAGGCGGCAAAGAACAGGGATGCCGCGGTGAAGCTGATGGAATACCTTGTTAGCGACGAAGCGCAACATTGGTATGCGGAGACTAATAATGAATTCCCGGTACGTGATGATGTACAGAGCAGTGAACTACTTCGATCATGGGGCGATTTCAAAGCCGATGACATTGCCTTGGATCAATTGGGTATTCACAATGCCGAAGCTGTGCGGCTTATGGATCGCGCGGGATGGAAGTAAACCCTAAACAGCTTAAGACTCGCGTTCGATGTCGCAATTAACTGCTGTCAATAATGAGGCCCCGCGAGGGGCCTTGTCGTCTATGAGAACCCGGCTTAGTGGGCGCTGGCTCACGCTTGGCATTCTAGCGCTCTCTATTATCCTCAGTGTGCCGATCATCACCGTATTCTCTTCCGTACTCGGTGACAGCGAAGGCGTTTGGACCCATCTGTATACCACCGTGCTCGGGGATTATGTGTCGCAGTCGGCGCTCCTGATGGTGGGGGTTGGTTTTGCTGTGTTAGTGCTAGGTATCGGCCCTGCGTGGCTGGTCACCATGACACGCTTCCCGGGTAGTCGTTACTTGGAATGGGCGTTGGTGCTACCACTCGCGATGCCTGCCTATATTATCGCCTATACCTATACCGGCATGCTGGATGTCGGTGGCCCTCTCCAGAGTTGGATTAGGGCAACTTTCGAGCTGCGTTTCGGCGATTATTGGTTCCCGCAGATCCGCTCGATTGGCGGCGCGATCACCATGCTGTCGCTAGTACTCTACCCCTATGTCTATCTGTTAACGCGCACCGCCTTCATCGAACAATCGGTGTGCGTATTGGAAGTGTCTCGTACGCTCGGCGCGAGCCCTTTTAAGGCCTTCAGTCGTGTCGCCCTCCCGCTCGCGCGCCCCGCGATCATGGCGGCACTTTCCTTGGTGTTGATGGAGACCTTAGCGGACTACGGCACCGTTCAATATTTCGGTGTGTCAGCGTTCACTACCGGCATCTACCGCACCTGGTTTGGTTTGGGCAGTCCTATCGCCGCCGCGCAACTAGCCGCCGTGTTGATGGTCTTTATTCTGGGTCTGGTGCTGGCCGAACACTGGTCACGTTCCAAGGCGCGCTACCATCACACGAGTAATAAATACACTCGCCTACCGCGTATCGAGTTGCATGGATGGAAGCGGGTTGGCGCTATACTTTATTGTTTCTTCCCTGTGGTGTTTGGTTTCTTGATCCCGTTCATTCAACTCTCTTTATGGGCAATGGACACTTGGGAGTTACTCGATCGTGCCAATTTTCTTGGTCTATTCGCTAATAGCCTTAAGCTCGCCTCCATCACTGCTGTGATCGCCTTATTCCTGTCGTTATTCATCACCTATAGCAAGCGCCTGCGCCCCGGGCTATTACTGCGCAGCGTCATGCGAGTGCTTGGCCTTGGTTATGCCATCCCCGGCACAGTGGTCGCCGTCGGTGTGCTCATCCCTTTCGCCTGGTTCGATAACACGCTCGATGCTTGGATGCGCGAGCGTTTCGATATCTCCACAGGGCTGTTGTTCAGCGGTACGTTGGTGGCAGTGGTGTTCGCCTATCTAGTCCGCTTCCTGCCAGTGTCTATGAATACCCTGGATGCAGGGCTGGGCAAAATTAAACCGACAATGGATGACGTGGGGCGCTCCTTGGGTCTCAAGCCTTTGGAGATTCTGCGGCGAGTGCATATTCCCGTGATGAAGGGCAGCCTGCTTACCGCGAGCCTATTAGTGTTCGTGGATGTACTCAAGGAGCTACCCGCCACGCTGATTTTACGCCCCTTCAACTTCAATACCCTTGCCATTCGTACCTACGAGTTGGCCAATCAGGAGCGCCTCGCAGAAGCCTCCAGTACCGCCCTGATGATTGTATTGGCAGGGATCATCCCTGTTATTATCCTCAGCCAAACTATTTCTAAATCGCGCCCCGGATATGAACCCAGTACTCGAACTCAATAACGTCGCGGTGGCCCTAGAGGGCACGGTGATTGTTCATGGCATTTCCCTGCAACTGCGTGAGGGCATGATCGGCTGCCTGCTCGGCCCTAGCGGCTGCGGAAAGACCACCTTGTTGCGCGCGATCGCCGGTTTCGAGAAGGCCTTGGAGGGAGATATTCGCATTGCGGGCCGCGCCGTCAGCAATCAAACGCTGTGTCTACCAGTCGAGAAGCGCCAGGTAGGCATGGTATTTCAAGACTATGCGCTATTTCCGCATCTTAGTGTCGCCGAGAATATTGCCTTCGGACTCGCTGGCAAGAGCAGCAGCGAGAAGAAGGCGAGGGTGCAAGAACTGGCGCAGATGCTGAAGATTAGTGAGTACCTTCATACATACCCTCATCGTCTCTCGGGCGGTCAGCAGCAACGCGTAGCCGTCGCGCGGGCCATGGCGCCGAAACCACGCATCCTTTTGTTAGATGAGCCATTTGCAAGCCTCGACGTGGAGCTGCGCGAGGAGCTCGCCCGGGAGATTCGCTATGTACTGAAGCAGGATGGCATCACAGCGATTCTCGTGAGCCACAATCAGTACGAAGCCTTCGCCATGGCCGATGAGATCGGTGTCATGCGCAGTGGCGAATTAATGCAATGGAGTACACCCTTCGAGCTTTACCACAAACCTCGCTGTCCTTATGTGGCCGATTTCGTGGGGGAGGGGGTATTTCTCAATGGCACGGTAAGCGATGCTTACACCGTTCAGACAGCCTTAGGCGCATTGTCCGAGGAAGAGCCTCACGGCTACGAGTCAGGTAGCACGGTGATGGTGTTGATTCGGCCCGATGATGTGATTCATGACGATAACAGCTCGACCACTGCTAAGGTAATCGACAAGGCTTTCCGCGGTTCGCAGTATTTATACACACTGGAGATGCCCGACGGGACTCACGTGTTGAGTCTTGTGCCAAGCCACCATCGTCATGCACAGGGTGAGATGATCGGCATTCACATTGAGATGGATCACTTGGTCGCATTCAAGCTAGCCTAGCAAGGTGTGCCTAGGTCTTATCTTGGTCGACTAGAAAGGTCTCCAGGCTCTCGCCTGTAAGCTTCTTAATTTGTGAGAATACGAACCAGATCGCCAGCATCAGAATAACCATGCTAGGCAGGGCGATCACAGGGTAACTAAGCGCCGTCATCTTACCTAGCTCTTCACTGAACTCGGTTGTGCCCGGCGGGCTTACGAGGATGATCTTCGCAAGCACATAATTGAGCACCGAGGACACGAAGAACGAACCCGCGACGATGATGGAGGCCTGCCCCATGCGTTTTTCGAACATCGCCGTCATGCCCTTCTCCGCAAGTGCTGCATAGAGCGCTTCAACACGCACTAATTGCGCGTTCAGAATCAAAGTTTTCACCAAAGGAAATCGCGTGCGCTGCGTGAATAGCACCGCGATGCCAATCATTGCAGGGATAGCGGCCTCTTTGATCGCGATGTATTTCGGATCGAGCTCCAGAAGACTAATGCCCCCGGTGAGGAACACGCTGACTACACCGAGAATCGAGAAAGGATTGATCTTGCCAGATTGACGAAGATCCCAAAGGCCGTAGCCAATCGGGAACATTAGTGCGAACACGATACTCAGTGATGGCCCGAGGCTGTCGTCCCCACTGAGCTTGCTGAGGATAAAGACGGGGAGGATGATATTGAATGCCAAATTCGCCAGAAAACTGCCTTTAGGTGGCTGGCTCTGTGCGGCGCCGCTACTACTAGTACTAGGCGCGTCAGTTGTTTTCTCGGCTGGTTTCTCTTCGTTCATGATGCTTCTCGACAGGGGCTAACTATTCGTCAGGGCCGAGGAGTATACGAAATTTCACTGCGCTGTCCCATGCTTAGTTTGCTGGAGCACACGTTACTGGCAAATTGTCCCTGGCACCCCATTCGGACCAAGAGCCGTCGTACACGCAGATGTCCTCATACCCCACTAAATGGGCGGCAAACGCGATGACACAGGAGGTAACGCCAGAACCACAAGTCGCAATCAGGTGTTGGTTTTGGGACACCAAGTCCTGCAGCGCCGCTTCTAACTCTTCCGGTGCTCGCATATGACCAGCGACTATCAGCTGGTCGAAAGGAAGACTTAAGGCCCCTGGCATGTGTCCGCCTTGCAATCCAGCGCGTGGTTCGGGAGCGCGACCATAGAAGCGGTCGGCCGAGCGGGCGTCTAAGATGCGCGAATCCTCTGAGCTAGTCGCTAGCAGTACCTCGCGCGAATCGCAGAACATCGAGGAGTGAAAATTGGCTATGAAGTTGCCATTGAATGTTTGTTCGCTCGGCGCGCTAGTGTCAAAGGCAAAGCCCGCAGACTGCCAAGCTGGCAGGCCGCCATCGAGCACGGCACATTGCGCTAGCCCCATCGACTTCATCATCCACCAAGCGCGCGGGCTAGTCTGTATACCGTAGCTGTCATATATCACGACCACACTGTCTTGGTTAATGCCTAGGCGCTGCATCTCGGAGGTGAATAGAGACGCATCGGGCATCATGTGGGGCAGCGCGGCGTCGTGATCGCAGATGCGGCGATCGAAGTCGAAGAAGCGAGATTCGGGGATGCGCGATTTGCGCCACTCTGCCTCGCCGTCGCGCTGGGCCGCCGGCATGTGCCAGCTGGCATCTAGAACTACCAGCTTAGAGGAGTTGTTAGCGCGCGCATTGGCAAGCCACTGCGCGCTCACAAGAGGGGAAGGGAGTTCTAAGCTAGGCATCGCGGGGCTCCAATGTGTTTCTAAGTTCGAGCACATTGTAGCAGGCCTTGAATACAATGCCGTGCTCTGCCGCGTATTATGAAATTCGCGCGCTCAGGCATACAATCGTTGGACAAGGTCAAAGGGAGAGAGATAGTGAAGATATTGTTCTGGAGTGCCGGCGTCTTGATCGGACTATTTTTATTGGGCTTAGGCGCAGTGCAATTCGCGTCGGAGCGCGTTGAGGTTGTAGAAGTGCGTACCCTCGATGATCAGAGCGAGGCGATAATCACGCGGGTCTGGATAGTCGACGACGACGGCCAGCAATACCTGCGCAGCGGCAATGGCACCTCTGGTTGGTTCGAGCGCATCCAGGAAAATGCCACCTTCGAGGTCACCCGCAATGGGAAGACTGACATCTATACAGCCGAGTTTCGGCGCGACAAGCGTGACCATATCAATGCCCTCATGCATGAGAAATACACTTGGGGCGATTCCTTGATTAGTTTGATGACAGGGTCTCGGGATGCAGCAATTCCCGTTGAGCTGCATCCTTTCCTTTAACTATAGGTTTAAGCCAAACGCCTAAACCTTCGTCTGCATTTGCGCCACGATTTCGCCGAGGCGCCGCACGGCGCTTATGGATTCCTCCGGATTCAGGTTCTCCGCATCGTTGTTGAAGTCACCTTCGGCCTGCGCTTGCACGAGCAGGCCGTCGCGCCGCGGGTACACGGCGACATGGCGGCTGTTGTAGTAAAAGCCATAGTCCAGCTCTGGCTGCGGCATCAATTTGGCGGTTTGCCCGCGCACCGGAATGATCGAGTCATCGGCCAACAAAGCCCTCGCTCCATAGCCCGTGCAATTGATGATCGTGCGTTCATCTATGGCGGCGAAATCGCTCTTGTCCTGCATCACAACGGTTTCCATTACGCCGCCGTTGGCGAGGAAGTCCGCCATCAGCAAGCGCGTGTATTCCGCGATATTAAACAGTAATGTCGAGCGCCTCTGCACATGAGGCGCGGGGAATGGGTGAGAACTGACAGTGACTGCTTGGGGCGTGATGTCGGGGATCAGCTCGCTTTCGAAATGGGGGTAGGCGGGTTCGCCGGATTCTGAGCTCGGCTGCGGTGTGTCAAAAGGGACGTCCGACAAACTGTACATGTCGCGCCACTCAATAGGGTTGCCCGCAACTCCGAGTAGGGATTGATAGCGGCGGTAAGAATAACGTGCCATCGCTTCCCATTGCTTGGCGAAATTAGGCGCGAACTGCGCACTGCAGATTCGCGAGTCCGGCGTCCACGCCCCCGTCGCCCGGTGGGAGCGCACATAGGGTGGGCGTTCCTTGGCATAAATCGTCACTCTTAGGCCGGCCTGCTGTGCTACTAATGCAGTTGTCAGGCCAATTGCACCGCAACCAATAACGGCAATCTCTTTGCGTCCGGTCGCCTTGGCCATCTCCACTGCAATCTGACCGCTGCCCCAAGACAGGGACCAACCACTGCCGCCATGCCCATAATTGTGCACTACGCTCTTGCGTCCGATGCGTTCGGATTCGATACGCGGGCCTTGTGCTCGAAAGGGGCGCGTGCAGACGTTCATCTCTATAATGCGATCTGGCCGCGCAATGATTGGAGCGAGTTGTTTGCTATCGGTCAGCATCTGCGCAGTGGCGTGAGGCGCCGTACCCGCTAGCCTTGGCGTGGAGTCAGCGCCGAGTGCGGCGCTGATAGGGACCGCGGAGAGTAGTGCGGCAGAACCCTTTAGAAAATTGCGTCTTTGCATGGTCTTTCCTCGAATTTATGCGGCTTATGTGGCAACAACAAAACTGGGAGCCACGCTATGTTCAATATTAAGGAGCATCGCAGCATTAAGCATGCCACGGATAGGGGGTCTAGGTAAGATAGATAAAAACTATCAAAAACTATTAAAAAACATTTTTTAACTATCGATCTTTCATGCTGTATAGTCTGTTTAGGAGTACTACCCATCCACCGGTTGACGATTGGAGAGAGCAATGTCCGAAAACAATGGCAATACAGCAGGCAAATGCCCAGTAATGCACGGGTCGCGCACTAAAATGGGCGATAAGGGAACCGCTAACCACGATTGGTGGCCTAACCAGCTCAACCTGAAAATCCTTCACCAGCACTCATCCGCCAGCAGCCCAATGGGGCATGATTTCAATTACGCGGACGAATTTAAGAAACTCGACTACAAGGGGCTGAAGAACGATCTCCTAGCCCTCATGACCGACTCGCAAGATTGGTGGCCAGCAGACTATGGGCACTACGGCCCCTTTTTCATCCGCATGGCGTGGCACAGTGCCGGTACCTATCGTACTGGTGATGGCCGTGGCGGTGCCGGCACGGGTGCGCAACGTTTCGCGCCAGTGGGTAGTTGGCCAGATAACGGCAACCTAGATAAGGCCCGCAGACTGCTGTGGCCAATCAAGCAGAAATACGGGAACAAGATTTCCTGGGCAGATCTAATGATCTTGACAGGTAACGTAGCGCTGGAATCGATGGGCTTTAAGACCTTCGGTTTCGCTGGCGGCCGTGCCGACATCTATGAGCCCGAGGAAGATATCTATTGGGGCGCAGAAAAAGAGTGGCTGGGGGACGAACGCTACACAGGCGATCGCGATCTCGAGAACCCACTTGCCGCGGTGCAGATGGGTTTGATCTATGTGAATCCGGAAGGCCCGAACGGTAAGCCCGACCCGCTAGGCTCCGCTCGCGACATTCGCGAGACTTTCAAGCGAATGGCGATGAATGATTATGAAACAGCGGCACTAACGGCTGGCGGACACACCTTCGGCAAGACCCACGGTGCAGGTGATCCCGCACACGTGGGGCCAGAGCCAGAGGCGGCTCCTATTGAGGCGCAGGGCTTAGGTTGGCTCAACAGCATGGGCACTGGCAAAGGTGGTGACACTATCACCAGTGGTCTAGAAGGCGCATGGACGAACACCCCAACACAATGGGACAACAGTTACTTTGACATCCTGTTCGGTTTTGAGTGGGAGCTAACAAAGAGCCCAGCCGGCGCCAACCAGTGGACGCCAAAGGACCCTAAGGCGAAGGACATGGTGCCAGATGCTCATGACCCGAGTAAGCGCCACGCACCGATGATGTCGACTGCGGATATGGCAATGCGTGAGGACCCGGAGTACCGCAAGATCTGCGAACATTTCCACAAGAACCCCGAGGAATTCGCGGATGCATTTGCACGCGCTTGGTACAAACTAACCCATCGTGATATGGGCCCGATCACCCGCTACCTAGGCCCGGAAGTGCCAAGCGAAGAACTGATCTGGCAGGACCCGGTACCGGCTGCCGACTTCGACTTAGTCGACAAGAACGATATCGCCACCTTAAAAACAAGTCTGCTAAATAGCGGCATTAGCGTCGCCGATTTGGTTTCCACCGCTTGGGCCTCGGCCGCAACATTCCGCGGCTCCGACATGCGTGGCGGGGCGAACGGTGCCCGCATTCGACTGGCGCCAATGAAGGACTGGGCTGTTAACCAACCCGCGAAGCTCGCGAAAGTATTGGCAACGCTCGAGAAATTGCAGAAAGACTTCAATGCAGCACAATCGGGTAACAAGAAGGTGTCGTTAGCCGACCTGATAGTGTTGGGAGGATGTGCGGGAATCGAGAAGGCTGCTAAGGACGCTGGCCATCAAGTAGACGTGCCTTTCACGCCGGGCCGTACTGATGCCACGCAGGAGCAGACGGACGTAGAAGCCTTTGAACCGCTCGAGCCAGGGGCTGATGGCTTCCGTAATTATCTAAAGACTCAGTACACGGTGTCAGCGGAAGAGTTGATGTTAGATAAGGCACAACTACTGAAGTTGAGCGCGCCAGAGATGACGGTGTTAGTGGGCGGCATGCGAGCTTTGAACGCTAACTTTGCTGGTACCAAGCACGGTGTGTTTACGAACAGGCCCGAGACCTTGAGCAATGATTTTTTCGTGAACTTACTCGACATTGGCACGAAATGGAAAGCTACCCAAAGCGATGTCAATGTGTTTGAAGGCCGAGACAGCAAGTCGGGCAATGTGAAGTGGACAGCAACACGCGTGGACCTAGTGTTTGGGTCAAATTCGCAGCTGCGTGCACTCGCGGAAGTATATGCGAGCCAAGACAGTAAAGAGGTGTTCGTACAGCACTTCGTTGCGGCTTGGAATAAAGTGATGAATGCAGATCGTTTCGATCTCGCGTAATTGCCTGCAATAAACGACCCGAGCGCTGCCGATTTTGGCCGCGCTCGGGTCGTTTATAAACGCTCAAAAACTCTATCGAAATTAAACGCTGATAGTTTTACGGTATAGGTGCCAAGTTGCATGCCCGAGGATCGGCACAACCACCGCCAGTCCTAAAAACAAGGGAATGGAGCCTAGCAAGACCAGCGCTACAACTATGCAATACCAAGCGGCCATTGCGCGCCAGTTCTGTTGTATCGCACGCACTGAAGTGGCCATCGCCTTGCTAAGGCCAATCTTATGGTGCAGCATCATTGGCAAGGACACGATAGTGGCAACGTAAACTACGATGCTATAGACAAAGCCGATAGCGGAACCAACGATTAATAATTTCCAACCAGCGCTCGTAGAGAACAGTTGCTGCCACATGGCAATTAGTGTTTCGGGATAGGCGCCAGTGAAAAACGCGCTATACAGTAACTGCGCGGTGATTAACCAGGAAGCTAACAAGATCGTGAGCACAAGGCCCATGGCCGCGATCCCCCACCGTGACGGCGCGTGGATGACGTCGAATACATGGTGCCAAGAATAATCTAGGCCTTGTTCGCGGCGCCTACTGAGCTCGTATAGGCCGCTCGCGGCAAGCGGCCCTATGATCGCAGTACCCGCAAGCAGCGGGAATAGTAATAGCAGAAAATTTTCACCTAGGCCGACAAGCGCTGTAAACATAGCGATTAGGCAGTATATCAAGGTGATGAACACCCCGTGGGTTGGTTTGGCCTCGAAATCGGCAGCGCCTTGTTTTAGAACGCCGAGTAAGTCAGCCGCATGTACGGGGTGTATGACAGGGTTGAGATTTGTTTCTACGTCTGTTGATGCATCGGTTCGCGCGCTCATTGGCATTCTCCTCAGATCACAGCCATGGACTTTCATGACATAGCCAGTGTAGAACAGGATTGATGCAAAAGGCTAATTCTTGCTGGAGGCTCCCTAGTGGAAAAGACTGCACTTGGGCTAGCACACTCTAGCGCGTGCTATGAAGGCAATGTACGTGGCGGCGCTATTATCCCTTAGTCCACGGTGACGGAGTGTTGAAAGTGGACACATAAAGTGCCTCTACTTTCGTTCTTGCCCATTGGGTCTTGCGCAGAAATTTAAGCGACGATTTGACCGACGGATCACTCTTGAAGCAATTGATGTCGATTCGCCGCGCTAAACCCTCCCAGCCATAGTGTTCCTCCAGCCGAGTGACTATCGATTCCAATGTAAGCCCGTGTAAAGGATTGTTAGTTTGTGCAGTGCTCATAGGGTGCATCCATGCTCTTCGAGCATTGTGTTGAGGCGTGTAGGCTCGTTGCGGTGTTTACAGTTTCAACCGTAGGCGATTATTGATATCCCTGCTACTGACTATGCGCTCTTGGCTATCTTGCAGGGCTGGCGATTTGGCAAGCTTGTCGTAAAGCAGAACATTGACTGTGGCCGCGAGATTCATGCAGCCGATGGTTGGAATATACACAACGTGATCCGCTCTATCGATGAGGGCTTGAGGGATAGAACCATCCTCTGGGCCAAATATATAGAGGGCCTGTTCTGGGTGCTCAAACGCCGGCAGGAGTGATGCGCCTTCCACCAATTCGACGCACACAATCTTAGTGCATTCGGGCAGCCCGTCTAACAGCGATTCGACTTGTAACAGTGGGATTTTACCAAAGATGCCTTTTGTGTCTGTATGATACTTTACGGCATGGTCAAAACGCTCGCCAGTATAGCGCACACTAGCCACTTCATAGCAGCCGGCAGCCCGCATGATAGCGCCCATATTGGTCGGCGTTTTAGGGTTCACCAGCCCAATGATCGTATTGTGTGTATTCGTCATTCAGAGGTTCCCTAAGCCGATACTCCAAATAGTGTGCCCACGCCCGCAGTGATCAGCATCGCCGCTGCACCCCAGAAGGTCACTCTTCTTGCCGCAAGCAACATGGGAGCGCCGCCAGCGCGAGCGGATACAGCGCCGAGTAAGCCTAGGAAGACTAGTGAGCTAAGCGAGACCGCCAGCATTATGCGGGTGCCTGGTGCGAATACCGCAACGAAAATTGGGAGTGCAGCCCCTACAGAGAAGCTGAGCGCAGAGGCAAGCGCGGCTTGAACGGGGCGCGCGGTAGTCGCCGCAGAAATGCCCAGCTCGTCGCGCGCGTGGGCACCCAGAGCATCGTGGGCCGTTAACTGTATTGCGACCTGGCTTGCTAGCGCTTTATCTAGGCCGCGCTGTTCGTAGATGGCCGTTAACTCGGCGAGCTCTTGTCGCGGGGTATCTTCCAGCTCTTGCTTCTCCCGTTCGAGATCGGCTTGTTCCGTATCTGCCTGTGAACTGACGGATACATATTCGCCGGCCGCCATCGACATTGCCCCGGCGACTAGGCCAGCGATGCCCGCCACAAGTATCGCGGCACTATTAGCCCCCGATGCCGCTACACCGAGTATGAGGCTCGCGGTAGAGACAATGCCGTCGTTTGCGCCTAGCACCCCGGCGCGTAGCCAACCCACCCGGTGCATTAGATGCCCTTCTCGATGTTTCATGACTTCTTACTCTGTGTGGATTTTGTTGCGGCGTTCACCACTTCTAAATATTCTGGCAAAGTGAGGGCTTTCTCTGCGCGAACACGCTCTAGAGGAATTGTCGCAAACTTGCGCAGGTTCTTGCCATTTTGCAAAGAGTCGCACTATTGTGCCGATGACGTCGATGACGGTGCCGTGATCGTTTACCGCCGGTGACAAGGCGCGCGCCGCAATCTCTGAAAGTACTACTAGGCCGAAGCGCGGGTCGTCATCGAACAGGCGGTCGCGGCCGATCTGAAAGGCGTCTATTACGCATTTATAGTCTTCATCATTCTTGACCTTCTTATCCTCGGCGATATCCGCGAGCGCTATCCAAAAGTGAAGAAAAGGTGCCCGGTAGCGCATTTACCACTATCTTCGTTTTGTTTTCATCAGCCCATTCCTGCAGAGCCTCCATATCGATCTTCTGCACATAGCCAACGGAATCGGCATACACCGCTTTACATAATCTCTCGTCGAGCTAATGGGCGATCCGTGCAATGTAGGCGCATCGTGCCGCCGTCTTAGCACCTTCGCTGTGGCATTCGCTACCTTCTCTATAGTTGAGCCCATACGGCCCAGTCGCGCGATGCGGTCTACCCAGCGAACAAGTGTGATGATGACGGAGCCGAATACGATCACCGTCAAAAGGAATAGCGCAAACAGGCTTGCGGTACTACTTGCGGAGGCATAGGCAGAGACCACCGAGCCGACGGAGAACGTGGCCTTCATTTCATACTCCTTTGAGCCATTACTAGCTATCCATGGGTGCAATATCCCTATTGGGCACTCTCAAAGGAATTAATTCAACTCGCTTTCTTCTATAGCTGGTGGAAGTGTCTCAGACAGCGATGGGCCAAACTGGAGTAGGGCCGTCCGGGTCTTCCGGTTCGGTCTTGCTGGCCAGATACGCAAGGATGGCGTCCTTGAGTACAGCGTTGCCGCCAAGCCCCTGATTACCAAACAGGCGATTGAATTCCAATACATAGGGGTGGGAGCCGACAAGCGCTATGTCAAAACCAGCATGGTCTACGCCGAGGTCCTTGGCGAGTTTCAAAGCCAGGTCGGTCACTATAGTTGGTACAGGGCTATAGTCGATCCCGCCACCCTGAGCCACGTTATTGTAGAAGCCGCGTTCCGACTGCGTGCGCCAATAGGCAGTCACGATCTTGTCACCTACGATCACTACGCGCACATCGCGGTCGATGGGGAGGTATTCCTGTACATAGAGCACCGAACCTCTTGCGCAGTAGCGGCGCCAGTCCTGCTTGTTCTCTATCAGCCACACACCTTGACCCATGCTGGCTTTAGGCAGTTTCGCCACGAAGGGCAGCGCCATTAAGTCCCACAGCTGTTCTGCGGCCTCTGGCGTATTCGCCTCGATCAGAGTGAGGGGAGTGTGCGCTGGCGCCACCATCTGGAAGGCTCGCGTCATCTCTACCTTGTCATGGCCGATGCGGTAGCTGGCCTCGCTGGGGAACACGCGGCAATGCAGGCCATAGACTAAGGCGTTGAGCTGCCAGTACTCCGGGAAGAGTACCCAGTCGGCGTCGCGCAGCAGTTCTTTATGGCGCAGCGTATGCTCGGGTTTTAGAACAGTAGTTGCGGGGAAGCCGAGAGTGCGAAAGATATCAAACGACACGAGCTGCATAGAATGAAACTGTATGAAAAAGGTGTGCGCATTCTATGCTTTATTTTGGCTTCAGCAAGCGGAATTTGCCTAGCTCCCATAGGGTTCAGGTTCTTTGAGGGTCTCAACAAACTAGCCTATACACTTTCTTACTGGTTTGAAAAGGCAGCCGAAGTAAGCCATTAGTCTGCGCTAGATCAACAAATCATGTGCATTGCATTGTATTGCAATAGCTAAACGACCACTATTTTCTGAGACACGCTAACTGCTCAATTTACTCATTAGGAAATCTCCACATGAATAGCACTACTCTAAGAAAACTGTCCCGATCGACGTTTGCTATATTCGCCCTTGCGGCAGTCGGTGCGTGTAGCAGTGGCAGTGGGGGGTTCCCTCAAATCGCCAACCCACCTCCCTTCGATTTTGTCGATGGCGAACAGTTACGCTCGCGCATGCACCAACTCGCATTTGAAGTACAGCGCCTCGACATGGCCTTAGTGGCTGGTGAGGAGAATAATAGTTTCATGCAGCCGGCGATCGTCGAGTCCCTGCAAAATATCGAACGACTTGCCGAAGTTATTCGCGACGATGAACTGAGTGTTCGCCATATTTTTCTTCAAGACGATATGGCGAGATTCATCTCCACAGTAAGCAGGGCGCGCATGAGCGCGGAGAGCAGCTTGCCCCGCTATTCGGAGGCTGCCCGTGTGACTGGCGCCTGCGTCAACTGCCATCAGATCAATTCCTAAGTAGTTGGCGGCCCTAACATTTCTGGCGCGACAGCATAGCCTTCATGATGTTTACGCCTTAGCTATGTTTCTGGACAGTAAGCCCTGTTGTTTGCCACGATGCCCAAGGGGGGCGTGTCAGGCTGCTTATCATGGGTTGATAAAAATGGCAAAGACTGCCATACAGACGTGCGATAGTCCTTATCGGAAAGCTAATAAAGCATTATATATCAGCAGGTTAATGTTGAGCCTCGAATCTAGCATAGCATGTGCCGTAAGGCTTAGTTGAGGCGGGTAAGTTGATAAGGTCTGCGCCTCTTTCTGTAAACATTCGCTGCGTTAGGCGACAAGGCCGAGGCAGCACATGGAGTGAGCTATGCGAATCATGATCCTCAGTGACACGGTCTCGGTCTCGGCCCAGATTCTGCCGGTAGACTTAGAGAAGTTGCACGGCAACGGGGTGACTATTCTGGTTTGTAATCGGCCCGATGCCGAGTCGCAGGATCAGCCTACTGTCGAGGAACTAAGGAAAACTGCTGAAGGGCTCGGCATCGGCGTCATTACCATAGCATTTCGCTCCGGCGCACAATCTGCCCAACAGGTGACGGAATTCGCGGAACTACTTAGTACCGCGCAGGCTGCAGGAAAGAAAGTTCATGCCTATTGCCGCACAGGTAATCGTTCTACCTGCCTGTGGGCAGCGGCGAGTGTTAGTCGTGGCGTCCCCGCTGCTGAGGTGTTGGCGAAGGCGCGAGATTGTGGTTTTGATGTCGCTGAGACTATCAAACCTTATATTGGAGAAACTTCCTTGAATATTGTTAGCAAGACAGTAGTAGACAACGCAGTGCCACGCTATGACATCGTGATTGTCGGCGCCGGTTCTGGTGGCATCGCCGTCGCCTCGAGCCTGCTCAAGCGGCAGCGTGAGCTAAGAATAGCTCTCGTCGAGCCGGCCGAGAAACACTACTACCAACCCGGTTGGACGATGGTAGGCGGAGGCGTGTTTAGCGATATGCAAACCATGCGTAGTATGCGCGATCTCATTCCGAAAAGAGTCTCTTGGATCAAGCAGTGCGTTGTTGGTTTTGCGCCGCAGGACAACACTGTACAGCTCGATAATGGGCAGTCCTTGCACTATCAGCAATTAATTGTTGCGCCAGGACTCGTACTGGACTGGGATGGGGTCAAGGGGCTCAAGGATAGTTTAGGTAAGAATGGTGTCACCTCTAACTATTCTTATAAATATGCGCCGTACACTTGGGAATTAGTAAAAAATCTAAAAAAAGGTCGGGCTATTTTTACCCAGCCCCCCATGCCCATTAAGTGTGCTGGAGCGCCGCAGAAGGCACTCTATCTATCGGGCGACCATTGGTATCGAAGTGGTGCGTTGAAAGATATCAGCATCGATTTCTATAATGCTGGGGCAGTGCTCTTTGGCGTCGCGGCTTATGTGCCTGCGTTGCAAAGCTATATCGATAAATATAGCGCTAAGCTCCATTTTAAATATACGCTAGTAGAAGTAGATGGAGTGAATCAGCGCGCCTATTTTAAGTCGAGTGATGCTGCGAATGAAGGTGAGGTGATTTGTGAAGAGTTTGACATGCTGCACGTCTGCCCGCCGCAGAGAGCGCCGGAGTTTGTTGCTAAGAGCGTGTTAGCCGACGCCGCCGGTTGGCTCGATGTCGATCAATTCACGTTGCAACAGAAACAATTCCCGAATGTCTGGGGACTTGGCGATGTGACCAATGCACCAAATGCAAAGACGATGGCGGCCGTACGCAAGCAGGCGCCTGTCGTGGCTGAGAATGTCATTAGTGCAATGCAACAGCGTACACTACAGGCAGGCTATGATGGCTATGGCTCCTGCCCACTAACGGTGGAGCGAGGCAAGATCGTGCTCGCCGAGTTTGGCTATGGCGGCAAGCTTCTCCCAACCTTCCCCACATTTGTGATCGATGGGGTGCAGGCCACGCGTGCGGCATGGATACTCAAGAAAAACCTCTTACCTGGCGTATATTGGCATGCCATGTTGAAAGGGCGTGAATGGATGGCGAGACCGAAGGCTTTGAAGTCATTGAAGCCCTAGGGAGCCTCTGAACAACTCTGATATGTCTCTGCGTGAGTCTGTCGCGTGTTGCCGCAAGGCGTCGTTCGAAGGCAATGGCCGTAGCCCTTGGCAAGAACGACAACGCAGCGGCGGCGCGCGACAGGCCCGCCCTTCGGGGCCTTCAGGCAATCGTGCTGCCTGCGTTACGTTTTCTCGACAGGCCGACGCATGCCTTCAAAAACGCGCCTTGTCAGCACGATTGCCTGAAGGCCAGAGATATATCAGAGTTGTTCAGAGGCTCCCTAGTTCATGAATGAGTGCGCTAACGAATTCCCTGCAGGATTTTTGCGTTAGGATGAAGCAACAAGGCTTCGGTTGAAGGGATCCCATGAATGAGTAGAGGCGAGAAACTGCTACCTGCATTACGTTGGATGCGGCGTTATGATAGCGACACCTTCGGCAGTGACGCGATCGCTGCCACCATCGTAGCAATCATGCTTATTCCGCAATCTCTCGCCTATGCCCTGCTCGCAGGACTGCCCGCCGAGGTAGGCCTGTATGCGAGCATCCTGCCTTTGGCCGTATATAGCTTGTTTGGTAGTAGCAGCACACTGTCTGTCGGGCCAGTGGCTATAGCTGCCCTGATGACGGCAGCGGCAGTGGGCGAGGTCTCCGTAAGCCAAAATGTCAGTGTGACATCCGCAGCCATTACCCTGGCGGCACTTTCCGGCGGTATGTTGATGTTGTTCGGATTTCTACGGCTAGGATTCTTAGCTAATTTCCTCTCCCACACAGTGGTCTCAGCCTTCATCACCGCATCGGCCATCATTATCGCGCTTAGTCAATTTCGACACCTGCTTGGCATTCAGGCTAGTGGTGACACGCTAGGGGAGTTGCTGCGAACTCTTTGGGAGCACCTGCCGCAGACCAATTTCATCACTCTGCTTCTTGGGGTTAGTGTTCTCGGTCTCTTGTATTTTGTTAGACGCAGGGGCGTGCGCCTCTTCGTTGCGCTTGGTATGACTCAACGGCGCGCGCAACTACTGACTAAAGTTACCCCCGTGGTGGCAGTGATTCTCACTACTATTGCCGTCAAATTGTTAGCCCTAGAAGCGCAAGGCGTCGCTGTTGTCGGTGCAATACCGAAAGGCCTACCGCCGTTGCTACTGCCGGATTTCTCAATCGACTTAGTCAAAGCGCTTTGGTTGCCCGCATTGCTGATCTCTATCATCGGTTATGTGGAATCAGTGTCTGTAGGGAGAACTCTTGGCGCAAAGCGGCAGGAGCGTATCGATGCGGATCAGGAGTTGATCGGGCTAGGCGCTGCGAACGTCGCGTCCGCTTTCTCCGGCGGTTTTCCGGTGACTGGTGGCTTCTCGCGCTCTGTCGTTAATTTCGACGCAGGAGCGGTAACTCAGGCGGCGAGCCTGATGACCGCAATCATGATTGGTCTGGTCTCACTCTTTCTTACACCGCTTCTGTACTCTCTGCCAACGGCGACGCTGGCGGCCACGATCATCGTCGCGGTGATGGCGCTGATCGATTTTTCGGTAATCGGCAAGACGTGGAAAATCTCGAAAGGGGATACCTTCGCGATATTAGTGACAATGCTCCTCACTTCGAGTTTCGGCGTTGAGGCAGGAGTCTCCGCCGGCATAATGGTTTCGATTGGCCTGCATCTGTACCGCACCTCGAAACCGCATATCGCCGAGGTGGGCCTCATTCCAGGCAGTGAGCACTTCCGCAATGTGCGTCGCTATGAGGTGGGAAGCTATCGGCAGTTTCTCACGCTGCGTCTGGACGAAAGCCTGTTCTTCGCAAACGCAGCCTTCCTTGAGGAATATGTCCAGACCGCTACGTTCAAGAATGGCGAGATCGCCCATGTCATCCTGATGTGTACGGCGATGAACGAGATCGACTACACCGCGCTAGAAACGCTCGAGGCGATCAATCTGCAGCTTAAGCAACAAGGCATCACGCTAAATCTATCAGAGGTGAAAGGCCCCGTGATGGATATGTTGATCAAATCTGATTTTCTCCAGCACCTGACTGGGCAGGTTTATCTTAGCCAGTTCGACGCGTTCAATAATGTGAAGGCGAAGCTAGGCCTGACCTAAGTGAGGGCTAGTCACTCCCACACACTTCTTCATGCGACCCGCGTCGATCTCGACGCTTTCATGTAGTCGAACACCTCGGTTACACCAGATAGTGTTATTAGTGTGAAGTAACCCCGCGCGAAAGCAGAGCGCGGTCGCAAGCCACAGTAATGTTACACTGCCCACTTTGATGACACATTGGATAGTGACTCTTCTTATGAGCGCCCAGTTTACGCTTGAGCCCGGTGCCTCGCCCTGCCTTTGCTTGGAGGGGGATTGGACATTGGAAAACTACGATCGCCTAATGGGGGTTGCGTCGCGTCTGCAGGAGTCCATCACTGCTTTGGATGCTAGCAAGCTAACGGCCTTGGATACGGCCGGTGCAACGGTACTTATAGAATTGTTAGGCGCGGATAAATTGGGCGAGTTGACGCCAAAGGCCATTGGCCTGTCTGCAGAGCGCAAAGCACTTCTCGTAGCAGTTGCCCAGGCCATGGCTGCGCAGGAAATCAACCTCGAGGGCCCTGCCTGGCACTTCGGAGACGGCCTCGCCAAACTTGGTAGAGCCACGCATCAGGGTTGGCAGCAAGTGTTGCAGTTCCTGGATTTTCTTGGACTGACTCTGCTGACGATTGCCCGGCTACTACCGCGACCGCATCGGTGGAGGTTTACCGCGTTGATCGCGCAGATGCATCAGGCCGGGCTGAATGCAGTGCCTATCGTCGTGTTGCTTAATTTTCTCGTTGGCGCAGTGGTAGCAGTTCTCGGCGCCACTGTGCTCAACGATTTCGGCGCCGCCATCTATACGGTTGATCTAGTGGGTTACGCCTTCATGCGAGAGATGGGTGCTCTATTAGCCGCGATTTTGCTGGCGGGTCGAACGGCCAGCGCGTTTACCGCGCAGATCGGTTCCATGAAAATAAACGAGGAGTTGGACGCGATTAAGGTGCTCGGGCTCGACGCCATCGAATTACTGGTGCTGCCGCGCATGGTCGCCCTGTTGATCGTCCTGCCGCTGCTTACCTTTCTAGCTATCATCGCAGGCATGTTGGGCGGTGCAGTGGTGGCGGTTGCCACTCTCGATATCTCGTTGGCGCGCTACATCGGCATCATTCAGGAGATTCCGCTCAAGCATCTCGTGCTCGGCATGAGTAAGGCGCCATTGTTTGCCGTCATTATTGCCCTGATTGGCTGCTTAGAAGGATTTAAGGTTGGCGGGAGTGCGCAGTCTGTTGGTGAGCACACGACCAGCAGTGTAGTGCAGTCTATTTTCGTTGTGATCCTTCTCGATGCTGTATTCGCACTGTTTTTCATGGAGATGGGATGGTGACGACCGTGTCAAGGCAAGAGCCAGTCATACAGGTGCGGGGCTTGTGCAACCGCTTCGGCAGCCATGTGGTGCATGAGAACTTAGACCTCGACGTCTACCGCGGTGAGATTCTTGGAGTCGTGGGCGGTTCAGGTAGTGGCAAGTCGGTGATGCTGCGCTCCATCGCGGGATTGCGCGAGCCCGATGCGGGACAGGTATCGATATTGGGCAAGAGCACCGGGATGGCGCGTAGTGTAGGCGTCCTGTTTCAACGCGGCGCCCTGTTCTCGTCGTTGACGGTGCAAGAGAATATCGCACTGCCCATTATCGAGTTGCTGGGCATTAGCCGTGAGCAAGCCAATCAGATAGCCGCAGTTAAACTGGCATTGACCGGATTGCCGTCCAATGCCGGTGAGCTTTACCCTGCGGACCTATCCGGAGGGATGATCAAACGCGCGGCTTTGGCGCGTGCTTTGGCACTAGATCCAGAAATTCTATTCTTAGACGAACCGACGGCGGGGCTAGACCCGATCGGCGCAGCGGACTTTGACAAATTGCTCATCACACTTCGCGATGCATTTCATTTGACCGTGTTTCTGATAACACACGATCTCGATACGCTCTATACCGTCTGCGACAGGGTAGCGGTGTTGTCGCAGAAGAAGGTGCTCGTAGTAGACACGCTGGACGTAGTAGCTGCTACCGAGGATGATTGGATTAAAGACTATTTTCATGGGCCGCGCGGTCGCGCCGCTTCGGCAAGCGCTAATCAGCGCTGATTCAAAGGCACCTATTAAGTGCCAAGTGGAAAACTGTATATGGAAACACGCGCACACTTTATTCTCGTTGGTTTGTTCACTCTGGTGGCAGGTGCTGCGGCGCTTCTGTTCGCACTATGGCTGACCAATGCCGGCGCTGAGCGAGATGTTAGTTATTTCGATGTGCTGTTCCGTGAGCCGGTATCCGGACTATCGATTGGCAGTGCGGTGCAATACAGTGGCATCCGCGTGGGTGAGGTCGAGCAACTGACGCTCGACCCAGAGGACCCTCGCATCGTGCGCGCGAGGATTCGCGTGACGACCAATGTGCCGGTGAAGGTGGATACCAAGGCACGCCTGACGCTTTTGAATATCACTGGCGCCTCGGCGATCGCACTCAGCGAAGGACTGCCCGCGAGCGCACGCCTTACCGCCATCAGCGGCATCCCCATTATCGAGGCGACACCGTCCTCCTTCGCGCAACTGCAGGACATCAGTGAGGAGTTGTTGCTCAACGCCTCTACTCTGATCGAGCGCACCAATCACTTATTGTCCGATGAGAATGGCCAACGTGTCTCCAGCATGCTGGAAAACGTTGAGGTATTCACCGCGTCATTAGCGGCGCAAAGAGAAACTCTGCGCGAAGGACTTGAAGGCCTTGCCCTGAGCACACACTCAGCGAACGAGGTATTGAACCGGGTGAACACGCTCCTGACGCGTTATGAAGAACCAGTGCTGGACGGTGTAACAGCTGCAGTCGTGGACCTGCAGCAATTTACGCAGAAACTGAACGTCGTGTTAGACGAGAGTTCTCCGGCGCTGACAACGGGCCTGCAAGGCTTCGCCGAATTAGCGCCTGCCATGCGGGATCTGCGCGAGATATTGAACACTATTGATGTCATGATGCGGCGCATTGCAGATAATCCGGCGAACTTCGTGTTGGGCAATGACAATATTCGGGAATACCAGCCATGATGAAAGTCCTCATAATAATTTCAGCCGTCTTACTCTCGACCTGTAGCGTGCTGCCCGAACAGGTGCCAGTTGATCTTTATCAGCTGCCGGCCCCGACCTTGCGAGCGTCTGCGGCGGGGCCACGGCTAGCATCACTTAGAATCGATCGGCCCATCAGCAGTGAGGCGCTTAGCGGAAGCCGCCTACTAATCATGATGGCGAACAACCAGTTTCAGGCCTTCCCGAACATGCGCCTCGCCGCGCCGGTGCCTCTGTTGTGGCGTGACTGGTTGCTTGACGCCTTCTGGCGCGATGGCCGAGTAGATGGCTTGAGCGCTGCCAGCGCAGGCCTACAATCTGCACTGGAACTTGGAGGCACTCTACGTGCGTTTCATGTGGACAACGCGGGCACCCAAGCACAAGCGGTGATTCAGTACGACGCCACACTGATTAGCACCGCTGATCGTCGCATCGTGGCCAGCAGACGCTTCGAGGCGCGCCATACGCTCGATTCGGTAGAAGTATCCTCCGCGATAGCCGCGCTCGGCGTCGCCGCCAATCAAGTGGCGACAGAACTCATTGAATGGACGGTTCAGCAAGGTCAATAGAAACCGTTGACTGTAGGAGCCTGCCTGCAGGCGAATGGGTGCGATCAACACAAATCTATGCAAGATTTTGACAGGTCGCCTGCAAGGCAAGCGCCTACCATCAGTGGATTTTTCAGATTCTATTGAACCCCCCCCCATTCAGGGGGGCGATTACCCCCAAGAAAAATCCTAGACTTGCCTCAGATTGCTAATCTCTAGTGATCATTCCAATCATTCCAATCATTCCAATCATTCCAATCATTCGAGAACGGGGCATTGCCATGAAAAAAACAACAATAGGATTCTTTGCAGGGATATTGCTGAGCGCGAGCGCGTCAGTTTACTCGGTGGATATGGGCAGCGTCGTTCACGCGCAAGTCATTATCGGGCAGCTAGGGCAGCTCGCCGATAAATACCAAGATGTGCAAGACATGCTTGCGGCGGGCACTATCGAATTAGATGTGCCAGAGCCCATCGAGGGCAGTAACGGGAAATTCTATTTCCCCTATACGCAAAGCGGTTACCTGACTCCCTGGGCCGAGAAAGCCTTGAACGCGCAGATAGGCGCCGACGTCAGCGGCCGTGCAGCAGATGGCGCGATTAGTTCAATGGCGAGAGCGACTACGATCAGGCCCTAGCGGCCGCAATGGCAATTTACCCAGACCTAGAAAGAGGACATGAACGCGCTATTGATAAAGCCTACAAGGACGCGCGCCGCGAAGCACGTAAGAAGTAAGGCGATTGGCCCGATTGATAAATATCTACTCAAAAAAATGGCCTAGCATCTCTGCTAAGCCATTGATTTATATAGTAGCTATGCGTGGGTTTGAACTGCGGACCTAGGCATTAGCATTATGTATGCATAGACAAAACGGATTCTTGAATTTCTCTGAATCTTAACCTTTTCCTTATTTTCTAAGCTGCCTGTGCGGCAGTGAAAGTACAAAATAATACGCTATAACAATCAGTTAGCATCAGACCCATGGTTTCACCAATGAAAACGTAATGCTATGCACTTCAGAGTTGAATCTGCCCCTTATGACATCGAATTTGTATTTGTAAACGACGGCAGCAAGGATCGCACACTTGAGCTACTTTACCAGTTCGTCGATCGCGACGCACGAGTCAGTGTTCTGAATCTCAGCCGTAATTTTGGCAAAGAGATTGCATTGACAGCGGGTCTCGATTACGCGCGAGGGGATGCTGTCATTGTCATTGATGCTGACCTACAGGACCCCCCGAAATTATCCCTGCTTTGATCGAACCATGGGAAAGTGGTGATTATGACGTCGTTTATGCGCGTCGAACGAGCAGGAAGGGAGAGACGTGGATGAAGAAATTTACGTCTTCGCTTTTTTATCGCTTTGTGGGGCTCGTAGGTCACGTACAAATACCTCGGGATACCGGCGACTTCAGATTACTCAGTCGCAGAGCTACCGATGCCCTCTGCCAACTTCGCGAACATCACCGGTTCATGAAAGGGCTGTTTTCTTGGGTCGGGTTTCCACAAGCCGAGGTGTTGTATTCGCGCGATGCGCGCATCGCCGGTGAGAGTAAATGGAACTACCTTGCGCTGGTAGGTTTGTCGATTGAAGCGTTTACCAGTTTTACGCTTGCTCCATTGAAGCTGGCCAGTGTTAGCGGAGTACTGATAGCGTTCTTCGCTTTTATCTATGGCTCAATAATCATTATCCGAACGCTTCTATTTGGCAACTCAGTGGCCGGTTATCCTTCGTTAGCTGTGATAGTGCTTTTCATGGGCGGTGTGCAGCTAATTTCGATTGGTATATTGGGCGAATACTTGGGACGCGTGTTCAATGAGACGAAACGCCGGCCTTTGTATTTCGTGGAAAACTATACGCAAGCAGGGGTTTCGCGGAAAGATGCCCCGCTGACAAGAAATCATGAGTCGAGAACTTGAACCGGCAATCTACGCGCACAAAAAGTAAGATGGGTGTTTGTCACTATGAAGCGCTGAAGTCAGTTTCGCTCTCGGTGGGTTGAATGCGGGCAGGCGCTCCCACAGCAAGTAATCTTTCGAGGGCAGGGGCGCTCGCAATGATCACAAAGGTAGCCAGCAGGGCTGGCTCCTACGGTCAGAGCCCTGCTCAAGTCTAGAAAGAACCCACCGATTGGTAGGAGCTTTCCTGCAAGCGAATGCTCCGATTGACGAATATCTATTGAAAAAAAAGGCCTAACATCTCTGCTAAGCCCTTGTTAAATATGGTAGCTATGCGTGGATTTGAACCACGGACCCCAGCATTATGAATGCTGTGCTCTAACCAACTGAGCTACATAGCCATGAAACTGTCGGTGCAGGCGTAAGGGCCTGAGCCGTTTGAAGGATGCGAATTCTGGCGATTTCGCTGGGTGTTGTCAAGAGTGTTGTCCACTCAGACATTGAAGCGAAAATGCACAACATCGCCGTCTTTTACGATGTATTCCTTGCCCTCTAGGCGCCACTTGCCAGCGTCTTTCGCGCCTTGCTCACCCTTGTACTGCACGAAGTCCTCATAGGCCGTTACTTCTGCGCGGATGAAGCCTTTCTCGAAGTCTGTGTGGATCACGCCTGCGGCCTGTGGTGCCGTTGCGCCTACTTTAACAGTCCAGGCGCGTACTTCCTTAACGCCGGCAGTGAAATAGGTCTGCAAGCCTAACAGGCTGTATCCCGCCCGGATCACGCGGTCTAATCCTGGCTCTTCCATGCCAAGGTCTTGCAGGAACTCGATCTTCTCTGCGTCGTCCAGCTCGGCGATCTCGGATTCGAGTTTATTGCAGATGGGCACCACGGAGGCGTTCTCTGCTTTGGCGATTTCGATCACTTTATCCAAGAAGGGGTTATTCTCGAAACCGTCTTCGTCCACGTTTGCGATGTACATGGTGGGCTTGACCGTAAGAAGGTGCAGGCCGTATAGGGCGTTAAGCTCGTCCTCGGGCAGGTTAAGAGTGCGCACCGGCTTAGCTTCGTTGAGGTGAGCTTGGACGCGGTCTAGCAGAGCGGCTTGTTTCTGGGCGTCTTTGTCGCCGCTGCGGGCAAGCTTGGTAGCGCGATGCAGTGCTTTCTCTACGGATTCGAGATCGGCAAGTGCTAATTCGGTGTTGATCACCTCGATATCCGCCGCAGGATCTATGCGGTCGGCGACGTGGATGATGTTGCTGTCTTCGAAGCAACGCACGACATGGGCGATGGCGTCGGTTTCGCGGATATTAGCTAGGAATTGGTTGCCAAGGCCTTCACCCTTTGAGGCGCCGGCCACGAGGCCTGCGATATCCACAAACTCCATGGTGGTCGCGAGTATCCTCTGGGGCTTCACGATCTCGGCAAGCTTGTCCAGGCGTGGGTCGGGCATGGGCACTAGGCCGGAGTTCGGCTCGATGGTGCAGAAGGGGAAATTCTCCGCAGCAATGCCCGCTTTAGTTAGGGCGTTGAACAGGGTCGACTTGCCTACATTAGGCAGCCCTACGATGCCGCATTTAAATCCCATGTTCTGCTTTCCTTAAGGTTTGGTATGTAGTTCGTGCATCGCGGTTTGCCACTCGCCTTTGATGGCGTGGGGCAGGCAGCGGATCGCTTGGTCGATATCGCTAAAAATCGTTTCTGCCTCTGACTTGGAGGGGTCGCTAAGCACATAATTCGCCACTAACGCTTTGTTGCCGGGATGCCCGACACCGATGCGTAGTCTGTAAAACTCTTTCTCTCCGCCGAGTGCGCTGATGATGTCGCGCATCCCGTTATGTCCGCCATGCCCACCGCCCTGTTTGAAGCGAGTGGTGCCCACATCGAAGTCGATCTCGTCATAGGCCACCAACATGTTTGCGGGGGCGATGTCGAAATACTTGCAGAACGCAGAAACGGATTGGCCGCTACGGTTCATGAATGTGGTGGGGAAGAGGAGTCGAACGTCTTGGCCTGCCAGCGTAATGCGACCGGTTTCGCCAAAGAATTTACTTTCACTGCGCAGCTCACCTTGATTATCGGTGGCCACGCGTGAAAGAAACCAAGCACCTGCGTTGTGCCGGTTATAACGATATTGTGGGCCCGGATTTCCCAAGCCCACAATCAGTTTTAACGCGTTGCCTTGCATGTTTATGGTCCGCAGCGCAGGTGCCGGAGAAGTGCTTAGTCTTTTTCTACTTCAGACGCGGACTCTTTATCGCCTTCTTCGCCGTCAGTAGCGCCGCCACGAGGAGGCAGTACGCTTACAATAGCGTTATCCGCATCGGAACCGTGAGTCAGGTCAACACTGGTCACACCTTGAGGCAGAGTGATGTCAGAGATGTGCATCGCTTCGCTGAGGCCCAAATTGATAACATCTACTTCGATGAACTCAGGCAGATCTTTCGGTAAGCAGCTTACTTGCAGTTCCGTCATTGCCTTGATCAAGCTGCCACCGCCCAACTTAACGCCTTTACACTTCTCTTCATTTATAAAGTGCAATGGTACTTGGACGATGATGGCGTTGTCCGCGCTCACGCGCTGGAAGTCAGCGTGCATGAGGCGTGGCTTTGCAGGGTGACGCTGCAGGTCTTTGATAACGACTTGCTCGGACTTCTTACCAATAAATAGGGTAATGATGTGCGAGAAGAACGCCTCGTTGGACAGTGCCTTATCCAGATCCTTGTGAGGAATGCTGATGTTCACTGGCGCTTTGCCTTCGCCGTAGACGATAGCTGGTACTAGTGAGTCAAGACGGCGCAGGCGGCGGCTCGCACCTTTCCCCAGATCCGTTCTGACTTCTGAATGTAGCTCAAATGCTTTTTTGGACATAATGTGTCTCCATTAACTGATGTTTCTCAACATCTTCAGACTTCCCCCGGTTTGCGACCAACCGAGTTCGGCGTTAAAAAAAGACCCTGCAGACACCATTGCCACTTCTCACTAGAGGCGGCGATGGAGTCATGCGGGTCTTTCGTAATATTCCGACTGCAAGTGCAGGAGCGGAATAGCCTCAGCGCGCTACGTTAACTTAAGTGTTTTCGAACATCGCGCTGATGGATTCTTCGTTGCTGACGCGTCGAATAGACTCGGCCAGCAGTTTAGCTATGCTCAGCTGGCGCACGCGCTTGCTGTTGGCAAATTCTTTGGTCAGAGGGATCGTGTCCGTGACCACCAATTCGTCGAGATCCGAATCGGTAATATTCGCGAAGGCGTTGCCTGAGAGTACGGCGTGCGTACAGTAGGCGATCACGCGCGAAGCGCCGTGTTCCTTAAGTGCCGTGGCGGCTTTGCAAAGCGTGCCAGCGGTATCGACCATGTCGTCGACGATGATACAGGTGCGATCTTTTACTTCCCCGATGATATGCATCACTTGGGCTTCGTTCGCCGCTGGGCGACGCTTATCGATAATCGCCAGCTCTACATTTAATTGCTTGGCCACTGCGCGGGCTCGAACTACGCCGCCCACATCGGGAGATACGACTGTCAGGTTCTTATATTCCTGTCTTTCGATATCTTCGGTCAGCAAGGGTGAGCCGTAGACGTTGTCTACAGGAATGCTGAAGAAGCCTTGAATCTGTTCGGCGTGCAGGTCAACTGTGAGCACGCGGTTAACACCAACGGCGACGATCATGTCGGCGACCACTTTGGCGCTAATGGCTACGCGGGAAGAGCGCACGCGGCGGTCTTGGCGGGCATAGCCGAAATAGGGGATCACTGCGGTAATGCGGTTAGCAGAGGAGCGGTGAATGGCGTCTGCCATTAGCAACAATTCCATCAAGCTGTCGTTGGCTGGTGAGCAGGTCGGCTGAATGATGAATACATCTTTACCGCGCACGTTCTCTTTGATCTCAACACTGATTTCACCATCGCTGAACTTGCCAACGGCGGCGTCGCCTACGGGAATGCCGATGTGCTTGGCGATCTTGTCTGCAAGTGCTGGGTTTGCGTTGCCCGCAAATACCATTAAATTGTTTGCCATGCGTGTCGTACCCTTGGGAGGCTTTATGATGCCGGGTCTGATGGTAGTGCTGTTTAAGCTTAAGATATGCTATCCGCCAAGCTGTTCGTGATTGCGTGGACTCTTCTTCGGTTCTAGGTTCTAGGTTTTAGTATCTAGTATCTAGTATCTAGGTTCTTGAGCTGTGTGACCCGTCCGACAGGACGGGTCATAAAATGGCTGGGGTGGCTGGACTCGAACCAACGCATGCAAGGATCAAAACCTTGTGCCTTACCAACTTGGCGACACCCCAAAAAACTCGTGCATTTTAAGCGAATGCGGTCGCTATTGCATGTTCAACATGCCAGATTCAATATGCCTGACCAAGTGTTCTGGTGCTGGCGAGCCCTTGGGCTACGAATCCGTTCATTCTTTTAGGCCGTTGGCTGAGAATCTGCTGTGCTTGCTGCACCGAATCAAACTCGGCGAATATGCTTGCACCGGTTCCAGTCATTCGTGCCTGTGAAAATTGATTAAGCCATAAAAGGGCTTCATCGACAGGCGGATAGAGGCTTCGAACCACATTTTCACAGTCATTTCTGGTGTGCCCAGCCAGAAAGGCGGCCATTTTGATGGCAGTTGTGTTCCGTGTCAATTGTTGATGCGAAAAAATGTCCTGAGTTGAAACGTGACATTCCGGGCAAATCACTAAGTAGGTTTTGTTAGGCAAGTTCACTGGCGTGAGGATTTCGCCTATTCCTTCGGCCCATGCACTGTCACCACGCACGAATAACGGTACGTCCGCACCGAGGCTTAGCCCTATCTGTGCGAGTGTGTCGATGTCCAGATTGCAGCCCCATAATTGATTCAAGCCGAGTAATGCACTGGCAGCGTCGGAGCTACCTCCCCCGAGGCCGGCGCCCATGGGGATGCGCTTATCCAGCCACATCGAGGCGCCTTGTGTGCTTCCGGTGGCCGCGTGCAGCGCATGGGCGGCGCGTAACACCAAGTTATCCGGTCCCGTTAGTGTGGTGTCGTTGCACTCTAATGTGATGGCGCTGGCAGTGGTCGAACTCAGGCTCAAGCTGTCGCAGAGGTCGATAATCTGAAATAGGGTTTGCAGGGTGTGATAACCATCGGCTCTCCGCCCAGTGATATGCAGGAAGAGGTTGAGCTTGGCAGGGCATTGTAGCGTTAGGGTGGCGGTCATAATTCTGGTTTTAAGGCTGCAGGGTCCAATCGAGCCGCACGAAGTCTAAGCGCAACGGCGCCTTCTCGATGCGAATGCGGGTAGGGAGGGACTCCGTGTCGTAGTTGGTATAGGCCATATATTGCACTGCCCAACCGTCCTGTAGCAGGGTAATAAGGTGATTCTCCTCATTGAAAGAGGGGGCAGCAATGCTGCCAGGTGCCGGAATGCCCTTGATCCAGTAGCTCAGTTGGGAAACGGGGAGCTCGTAGCCGAGTTGTTCCTCTACTAACGCTTCCGGCGTAGCGGCCATCAGCACGGCTTTGCCCTCTTGCTGCAGGGTCACGAGTGTAGGGCTGCCGGTGATCTCTGTGGCGCCAGCGTTGAGGGTGCCCCACAGATTAATCACATACTGCTCGTCTTGCTGTCGCCAGCGAATTCGTGAGCTGTGGGCTTCGTTCTCATCGCGTACGCCGATGCGTCCTGTAAACTCCCAGGTAGTGATGGCGGCTAACACATTGCGGCGGGCCTGCCAGTTCTCGTTCACGGGGGCATCCATGCGCGGGGCGGCGCAGGCACTGATGAGGGCGCTCACCACGATGATGGTAAGGGCGTTAATGCGAGTGTTCACGTTTACGAGCCTTGGCGCGATCGTAAGCGCTCGATGGTTTTGATGATGATTTCGGCGTTGGGGTTTTCGCTTAGCGAGGATTCCCATACGCGGTTAGCGTCACGCTGGCGCCCCATTGCCCAAAGCACCTCGCCTAAGTGAGCGGCCACTTCTGGGTCTGGAAAGGCGGCATAGGCGCGTTGTAGATTAGCCAAGGCTTCCTCGTAACGGCCTAATTTGTATTGCGCCCAGGCTAGGCTGTCGATGATGGCGGGATCATCTGGCGAGATTGCGATGGCGCGCTCGAGTAAGGCTAGGGCCTCATCGTGACGGTTAGGGCCGTCGGCGAGAGCATAGCCTAATTGGTTGAATGCTCTTGAATCGCCAGGCTGTAACTCGATGATGCGGCGCAGGGTCTGTTCGGATTTAGCGGCGTTACCCATGCGATCGCTGAGGAAAGAGCGCGCAAACAGTAGATCCACATTGTCGGGGTTCTGGGCGATCGCATTATCTAGCAAGGCTTCTGCAAGCTCGAAATGCCCGGTGTTCATGAGGGCGTCAGTCTCTACCGTGGTGAGCATAAGCTCTAGGTCGGGCCTGCCTGCGGAGATCGATACTGCCCAAGCGTGAGCCTCTTGCAGTTCGCCCTGTTGCACGAGAAGGCGAATTACCTGACGTTGGGCATTCAAGAAGTTAACGGAGTCTGTGCCCACTTGCTTGAAGTGCCCTATAGCCTCTGCGCTATTGTCTTGGCTCTGGCCTATATAGCCTAAATAGTAGTGGGCATCGTTCAAGCGGTAATTAGCTTGAACTAGCCGAGTGAGTAGTTGCTTCGCGGTATCTGCTGAGTCTAATTCGAGATCGAGCAGTGCGAGGGAGTACAGAGTCTCGTAGTCGTCCGGCGCCATCACGGCCAGAAGGGCGAACTGCTCGCGAGCCTGCTCTAGTTTGCGAATCTGCACTAGGATGCGGCCATAATTGAAGCGTAGCAGTCGGTTCTCGGGATAGGCCTCGATTCCAGCGGCTAGTACTTCTACGGCGTCGTCAAGGCGTTCTAATTTAAGCAGTAGCTGGGCTTGCAGCAGCATGATGCGCGAGGAGTTACCGTTCATTTCGCGGTAGCTCATCAGCTCGGTCATAGCCTCTTGGGCAAGATCGCTCTGCTCCAACAATTGAATCAGACTGTAATGCACTGAACGCTCTTGAGGGAACTTCGTGCGTAATTCTCTAAAACTCTCTATCAAGCGAGCACGGGCGCCAGGCGGAAGGTATTGGGTGCGCGAGGTGATCGAGGTGAAGTCAACATTGCCGCCGAGAGCAAGCACATTGCCGATATGCTCCATGGCCTCTTCTAGACGCCCTTCTTCTAATAGCTGAAAGCTTATTAGCAGGTGCGGTTCCTGCGCACTGGGGTCTTTCTCCATCCACAAACGCGCCAGCTCGATGACGCGCTCGGAGTCTTCGTTGGCAGAGGCAAACTGGGCAGCACGACGTATGATGGCGAGGTCACGGGTCTCTTTGGCAAAGGCGTAATAATCTTCTGCCGCGTCGGACAGATGGCCGCGCTGGCCACCCAGCTCATTCAAAATGGCGCGGTTTAGCTGATCTTTGGTGAAATTGCCGTAGACGATTGGCGCTGGGGTTTCGCGCAGAGCCACTGGCGCTGGTGCAAGCATGTCTTTGACTGCAGTGGATTGAGCTGCAGTTTCACTAGGCGCTGGCAATGACTGGCAGGCGGCCAAGCTGAAGCCTATGGAGCACAGTAGAAGAAAACGACGAGAATAGTTCATGCGCTAAGAGTCACCAGGTTAAGACGTCTAGAATACGGGGTGCTGCACTCACTAATCATCGCAATTTCCTGTGGCAGGGCAGCTCGGCTGAGTGTACCTGCAATGAGATAAATTTAACAACTTCGCGCCCTAGCTTATAGACCTAGTGGCAGGGTGCAAGGCGGCGCTACAATACTGGACCGGGTGGAGCAAAGGCCCATTCCCGAGACGATTATCCGTTCGCTGATTATCTTGTTGGGAACTTCTGCGCTTATTTAGTAAGATGATCCGCTTTTTTCTCAACTCATTGAATTAGGTTCGTACTGCGCAAGTGCAGTGCGACGTTTGCTAGGAAGTGTCTGACATCATTGTCTGGCAGGGGATCTATGGCGCTGGTTTTACTCGGAATCAACCACAATACCGCGAATGTAGCCTTTCGCGAGCGCGTTGCATTTCCACCAGAAAAGGTTGGGGATGCGATCAATCGCGCTAGTGAAATGCCGGGCGTGCAAGAGTTGGTGATCGTTTCTACCTGTAACCGCACAGAGGTCTACGTCCAAATCGATCTTGGTGAGGGTTCGGCAGACCTCGAGACACCCATCGCGCAGGAGTTACTGCTCGATCAACAGCATCGTCTATTGAATTGGCTGAGCGAGTATCACGGCCTGGACCCAGCAGAACTTGCGCGGTGCAGCTATTTTCATTGGCGTGGCGATGTGATTCGGCATCTGATGCGGGTGGCCTGTGGGCTAGACTCAATGGTGCTGGGAGAACCCCAAATTCTTGGGCAGATTAAATCGGCCTATGCCGTATCGCGGGAATTGGGCGCAGTTAGCGGTGCGCTTGGGCGGGTATTTCAGGAGGCCTTCTCGATCGCGAAGGAAGTACGCACCGATACCGCCATAGGCGAGAACCCGGTGTCGGTGGCCTACGCGGCGGTGTCGCTCGCAGAACAGATTTTCTCTGATTTAGGCAGTCTCCACGCGCTGCTAATCGGCGCAGGACGCACCATCGAATTAGTCGCACGCCACCTTACTGAGAAAGGGGTGCGCAATATAGTAGTGGCCAACCGTACGCTGCAAAATGCTGTGGAGTTGGGTGAGAAGTTTGGGGCTGAGGGCGTGCTGCTCTCCGACATTCCCGAGCAATTGATTAAGGCAGACATTGTGGTGTCGTCCACGAATAGCCAGCTCCCGCTGCTTGGCAAAGGTGCGGTCGAGAGCGCAATTAAGAAACGCCGCCATAAACCGATGCTGTTAGTGGACTTGGCAGTGCCAAGAGATATCGAGCCGCAAGTGGGTGAGATTGCCGACGCCTACCTCTATAGTGTGGACGATATCCGCGACGTGATCGAAGACAATGTGAAGAGCCGCGCAGTGGCAGCAGAGCAGGCCAGCTCCATCATAGAGCGAGGCGTAGAGGAATTCATTCGGCAGATGCGCTCGCTTAATGCTGTGCACACCTTGCGCGCGTTCCGTGACAAGGCCGAAACCATTCGTGACCGAGAGGTTGAGAAGTCCTTGCGAGCCTTGGAGAAGGGCGATGATGCGCAGGCTGTGTTGGAGGCGCTCGCGAGGACATTGACCAATAAATTAATTCACTCGCCTAGTGTGCAGATGAAAAAAGCGAGCGCGGATGGCCGCGACGATCTTCTTCTACTAACGCGAGAATTGTACGAACTCGACCAGCAAGGCTTCGTAGTGCCATTGCTGCCCTCAGAAGACGATGACGATTTGTCTAATGACTCTTGAACGCCTGTATGGCTCTAAACTCCTATGAAAGAATCGATAAAGAATAAGCTCGCGAACCTGCAAGATCGTTACGAGGAGATCGCAGCGCTACTCAGTGATGCAGAGGTCATTTCGAATCAGGATCGTTTTCGCACCCTGTCCAAGGAGTTCGCCGAGATCGAGCCCGTTGTAAAGGCCTTCGACCAATTCGAGCAGGTGCAGGATCAGCTCAAACAAGCGCGCGAGATGCAGAAAGATGCCGACAGCGATATTCGCGATATGGCGGATGACGAAGTGAAGAGCATTGAGGCCGGGCTGGAAGAGCAGGAACTAGCGCTACAAAAATTGCTGCTACCCAAAGACGAGAAAGACAGCTGCAATATCTTCTTGGAAGTTCGTGCGGGCACTGGTGGCGACGAGGCGGCGATCTTCGCTGGCGACCTGTTCCGCATGTATTCGCGCTATGCCGAAGTGCAGGGCTGGCGCCTCGAGATTCTGAGCGAGCGGCCCGGCGAGCACGGCGGTTATAAGGAAATCATCACGCGCATAGAGGGGCGTAATGTGTTCGGGCAATTGAAGTTCGAGTCCGGCGCACATCGCGTGCAGCGCGTACCCGACACGGAAACACAGGGGCGCATTCATACCTCGGCCTGCACCGTCGCAGTAATGCCAGCGATGGATGACTTGGCGGAGATTGAGATCAATAAGGCCGACCTGCGCATCGACACCTATCGTTCCAGTGGCGCGGGCGGGCAGCACGTCAACAAGACCGACTCCGCCATTCGCCTCACGCATATCCCCACCGGCCTTGTGGTGGAGTGTCAGGATGAACGTTCGCAGCATAAAAATCGCGCACGCGCGATGTCATTGCTGCACGCTAAGCTCAACGACCAGGCGCAACAGGCCGCCGCACAGGAAGTCTCCGACACGCGCCGCAAGCTCGTGGGCAGCGGGGACCGTTCCGAGCGCATTCGCACCTATAATTATCCGCAAGGCCGCGTGACAGATCACCGCATTAATCTCACGCTGTATAAGCTTGGAGAGGTGATGGAAGGCGCCTTGGATTCCGTAGTGCAGCCTCTAATTAACGAGCATCAGGCAGATCTATTGGCCGAGCTCGCGGACTCCTAAGACTATAGTGAGGCTCCGCAGTGGACGCTATTACGATCAAGCAAGCTCTGCGGCAAGCCCAACATACGCTCTATGGTAATGAGAGTGCGCAGATCGATTCCGAACTACTTCTCGCCTGCGCCCTCGGCTGCACCCGCACCCATCTCTACACCTGGCCTGAGAGGCAGCTCACCAGCTCGCAACAATCCTATTTCGAAAGCCTCCTAGACCGGCGTGTGATGGGTGAGCCGATCGCCTATGTCACTGGCGAGCGTGAATTCTGGACCCTTACGTTGCGGGTGAATCGTCATGTGTTGATCCCAAGACCCGAGACTGAATTGCTGGTTGAGACCGCCTTGAGTCTCTTGCCTGCGCACATTCAACGCGTCGCCGATCTTGGCACTGGCAGTGGGGCAATCGCTCTAGCACTTGCCAAGGAGCGCCCCGATTGGGAAATATATGCAAGCGATCTAAGCCCAGATGCTCTGCGCGTAGCCAGCGATAATGCCCTGACCCATGAGCTCAGCAATGTTCATTTCAATCTAGGCAGCTGGTGCGAAGCCCTGCCTTCTGAGCCACTGGCGATGATCATCAGCAATCCCCCATATATAGACCCGCAAGACTCGCACCTAAGCCAGGGCGACTTGCGCTGCGAGCCACGCGGCGCCCTAAGCTCTGAAGAATCCGGCATCGCGGACATCCGCACCATCATCTCTCAAGCCCCCACCCACCTAACCCGTGGTGGTTGGCTCCTCTTAGAACACGGTTTCGCGCAGGCCTCGGTCGTGCGGGAGCTGCTAGTCGCGATTGGTTTCAGTAACGTAAAGACCCTTCAGGATTTGAATGGGATGGATAGGGTGTCGATGGGGAGAAAACCCCTAAATAGGCCCAAGCTGTAGGAGCGGGCTCGCCCGCGATATGGTGCGATTAAAATAGATCTGTGGGAGATTTAGCCCATCGCGGGCAAGCCCGCTCCTTGTATGTTAGCCCTATAGCACTTTGCTATGCTCTGAGGCAGTTACCGGGGAGGCCGTCCGCTCCTAGAGGCAGGGAATAATCTGACCTCGTTTGTAGAGAG